>WNFP01000786.1_pt1 | contig 24560 bp, 27 predicted proteins | sample 5400201 | NCBI WGS metagenome assembly WNFP01 (sample SAMN13153355, study PRJNA577476) | soil metagenome | isolation source: 115 cm saprolite under Madrone tree | place: USA:California | collected 2016-06-14
AGTAATGGTTCGAGTATCCTTATTCCGAAAGGGACATTGGTCCGCGTGGCAGGTATCACCCTGGACGATAAGGCCTTGGTTGTCTCCCGCAAGGGAAACCCGGATGGCCTAATCGCCAGAGCGAGCCTGGAGGCACTACCAGATAAACAGGTAACGCCCACTTCATCCGCTCCCGTTCAGAGAGCGACGGTGAATGTTCCCACCCGCGCCGGCCAAATCCCTGGCTCGTTCCGTCTTACAGGCGGACCGCATGGAGGATCGATCGGGCTCGGTACTGCCCAGATCTTCGTCTCCCAGAACGGACAGGTAAGCGGCAGTTTGTCGCGCTAACCGTTTTGTTGATTGATGGAATCCTCTTCCCTCAATCAGCAAAAAAGGAAACCCGCAGTTTTTGTGAGTTGACGACAAAAGCCAGCCATGAATCAAGAAACATTAGCACTTCCTCCGGAGACCCTCGCAGCCTTCGAAAACGATTCGCTTCGCGCGCGGATCTTTTACGAGAAGTACGCCCTGCGGAACACTGAGAATGAGCCTGTGGAGGCATTCCCTGACCAGATGTGGAAGCGATTAGCAGGTGCATTAGCTTCAGTAGAAACACCGGAGAGGCGAGAAGAGTGGAAGAGAAATTTTCTCTGGCTTCTGAGCGATTTCAGGTTTGTACCGGGTGGACGGATCCTTCACGCTATCGGAAACCTAAATAAGGTCACGGCGCTCAACTGCTACGTCATCCCCAGCCCCGACGATTCTCTTCCGGGTATTTATAAAACCGCTCTGGAGCTGGCAGAGACTTTCAAACGCGGGGGTGGTTGCGGAGTAGATATCTCTACCCTTCGTCCAAAGGACTCCCCCGCACATAACGCAGCAAGGGTTTCTACCGGAGCAGTCTCCTTCATGGAACTTTACTCTCTCACCACGGGGATCATCGGCCAGCAGGGACGGCGCGGGGCGCTCATGATCACGATTTCTGATTCCCATCCCGATGTGCTGGATTTCTGCAAGATCAAACGAAATCGGAACTCAGTTCGTTCCGCCAATATCTCGGTAAGAATCACTGACGCCTTCATGCGGGCAGTGGAACGGGACCAAGAATGGCTCCTGCATTATGAGAATTCAGAAGATGTAATTGAAGTGAAAAGAACGATCCAAGCCAGAGAACTCTGGAACGATCTCACAGTCGGCGCCAGAGATTGGGCCGAGCCAGGGTGCCTCTTCTGGGATACCATCCGGCGCTATTCCTCTTCTGACAGATATTCCGGGATGGAAGTGGTCAGCACCAACCCGTGTGCAGAGGAACCCTTGGAGCCCTACGGTGACTGCTGCATCGGCAGCATCAACCTTGCCGCTTTCGTCAACGACCCTCACACCCAAAATACGAGTCTGGATATCGCCGCGCTGGAGAATGCAACTCGCTACGCCGTCCGCTTCCTCGACAACGTGCTCGTTTGGAATGAAGGGCACCACCCTCTTAGTGGACAAGAGGAGGCGGCTGTCACAGGCAGAAGAATCGGCTTGGGCATCATGGGCCTTGCCGACATGCTCTGCAAGGTCAAGCTCAGGTACGATAGTGATGAGGGAATTGAGTTTTCCGAAAGGACAGTGGAGAAGATCAAGCTCTGGGCTTACGACGAGTCCGCAAACATCGCTTTCATGAAAGGTCCTTTCCCGGTCTTCGAGGCTAAGCGCCATTTGGAGAATCCCTTCTTCAAAGATTTTCCTCCCCGTCTCATTGAAAAGCTAGAGAAGAACGGCCTCCGCAACGTGACGCTCCTTACGATTCCTCCCACGGGGAGTATCGCCGCAATGGCCGGCGTAACGAGCGGCATCGAGCCCATCTTCGATGTCAAATACGTTCGGCGAAGCGAGTCTTTGTCCGAAAGCGTCTTCGACGTCGCGCATCCGCTAATCGCAGAATATAGGAAGATCAGTGAAAGCCATAGTGAGGATCCATTGCCGGCGTACTTTATTACTGCTCATGAAATCTCCCCGGAAAAAAGAGTTCTGATGCAGTCTGCCCTGCAGAGACACATCGATCAGGCGATAAGCTCGACCATAAACCTTCCCAACGACACCTCGCTCGAAACAGTTGAGAGAACCTATCGCACGGCCTGGGAGCAGGGTCTGAAGGGAGTAACAGTTTACCGGGAAGGCTCCAGGGAAGGGATACTTCTGACCGAGAAACAGGCGAAGAGGCAGGCGGTAAAGATAGTCTCCGCCAAAGTCACGCCGCGACCGGCAACCTTGAACGGAGTTACCGCCCGGGAAAGAACACCGTTCGGCACTGCTTTTGTCACCATCAACTACGCCAATGGAAATCCCAGAGAACCATTCGAAGTCTTCGTGCGACTGGGAAAGGCCGGCTCGGATCTGGAAGCAGATGCGGAGGCCATTGGAAGACTTCTCTCCTTGATACTGCGCCTTCCATCGCCAATGACGAGAGAAGAGAGGCTGAGAGAGGTCATCGATCAGCTTGAACTCATCGGCGGCTCTCGGTTTAGCGGGTTCGGCCCCGAGCGAGTCAGATCCATGCCGGATGGGATTGCCCGAGCCTTAAGCCGCTGGCTGGAAACAGCGATCGGCAACGAGGAGAATTTGAGCTTACAACCCGCAGATGTCGCTATCTCGCGCAATGGGAACCTTCATCAAGTAGCAACCACAGGTGATTTCTGTCCGCGATGTCGCCAGGCCTCTCTCATCACTCAACAGGGCTGCCTCCGTTGCAGCGACTGCGGTTACAAAGAATGCTGAAGGTATGACATGCATCCACTGACCAAAGTTTATGGTTTATCTCAAGCACCCTCCCGTAAAGCCTCTTAGACGCGGAATTCCTGGAACTCCTTATTTTATCGAGATCGGCCCAGCCCTCATAACGGTAAAAGTCCAGGGCTCTCGTCGCGCCGGCGTTTCGTTACCTCTGATGGAAGTCATCCGTCGACTTTCCACCCCTGAAAGTGTTCCAGCAAAGTTTCACGGGGATCCAATAGCTTACCTTGAATGGGTAGCGGAGAGAAAGAAGAGACAGCGGTGAACACGCTACAGCATCAGGACTGCGAAGAGTGCCGATTGAACATTGAAATCATTGGCGTGAACGATGATCTTATCTCAAAGCAGATCCTACAGGGAATGGAAAAAAGCGGCGAACAAATTGCTGTTCACGTGAACCGTAAGGGTGAATTGCTATCCGTCATGACCATCAAGACAGCCGATGTTCCACAAGCTCTGTCCATGGATCACGAGTTCGAAGTCAGATATAGCGAGTATCTCAAGGATCTCCAAACCGGCGAATCACTTGTCATGATGACAACTGAAGGGTCTAACCACGTTGGAATCTACAAACTCCCTCCCCGACCGCTGCACTAGAATTCGTTTTCTCCGGTTCTCCTCTCACACCTAGTCGAAAGTCACACGCGCCCAAGCATTTCCAAAAAAGGAATCAGGAAATCCTCACCTGAAAAACCATGTGCAAAGGAAACCTGCCAATGGCACAGCTTCAACAAGAATCCCCAGGCCGTTACGTCATGAAAGATCTCTACCTCTTTAACTGCAAGAGAGAGATTCTCGCGCGGAAACTCGAAACGCTGCCGATCAAGATTCCTCTGAAGTCCATCAGACCGGAAACCGCATTAAGAAGAGCTTTGAGCCTCAACCTCGACCAAAAGCGCTACACCTTTGAAGAATCCTCGTTCGAAAAGGTCAATGACAAACCGGTTCAGATCATATTGAGCCGCGAGGCTCTGAGTAGCGGAGACATCGACGCCACCGTCGGTAAAGCGTACGTGGAACGGGGACGGATAGAGGTAAACACAACCTATCCGGAAATCAGGAACTCCCTCGAAAACGGCTTTCGGTTTCACATGGAAACAGCCATCACGAGGGACCTTTCGGTCCTTGTCACAAAGTACCTCACCGCCTGCATGGGAATCCCGGTCCGGCCCAAGAACGGTGAAATCTATTTTGCCCTTGAGAAATACATTCCCGAAGTTCTTGAGCTGATGACCGTCATAGACAGCCTGGGCCAGGAAAGCACGATCCGGGTTTCACCAGTGGTTGGAGATGAGGTGCAAAAGGTGGTGGAGAGGGCTCACGATCACTTTCGAACGTCGGTAGAAAACTTAATGCGGCTTACAGAAGAAATTTCTGATGAGACCCACACCAAGACCCTCAACACAAGGCTCAAAGATGCCAGGGATCTCCTTGACCAGGCTGCGGCCTATGAGATCGGTCTCGGTATGGAGCTTGAGGAGGTAAAAGGGAAGATCCAGGAGGCGAAGTCGAAAATCGCCGAAAGACTCCTCGGAAAACCCGCAGCAAGTCGCCATCCCGAAGAAACCGGCTCATCCGCAGCTTACATGGCTAGCTCCAATGGTCAATTAGACCTGATCTGAAAACCTGAATCAGGAAAATTTTGGTGATCACTATGGGATTGCAGAACAGAAAACCCCGCACTCTTACCATTCAGTTCCACACTACCGATGAAGAGCTGGCGGATATTCACGGCCAGCTTGACGCTCTCGTGGACCGACTTGTTTTCGAAACCATGGGTCTTTCCCCACGCGTGATCAACCTTATTCGCATGGTAAGAGGACAAGTCGCCGTGGCTAGCAACTACATAACCCAAGCAGATTATGAGCAGTCGGTAAAAGACTTCAGGCTCGACTCCAATTCTACCGGCTGGTGAGAAATCCGAAGGAGAAGCAAAATATGCAGCGATTTGAAGAACTCAAAAACTATCTTCATTCGAACTTCGTAGAACTGGACCACGCCATACGGGCACTCCTCCTGGGCCTAACAGCAAAAGCCCACGTTTTTTTGCTTGGTCCCCCCGGTACCGCTAAGAGCCACTTGGCGGAGGTGGTTTGTGACGCCCTAGACCTCAAAGCTTTCAGGTTTCTTTTCACCGACGAGACCAAACACAAGGATATCTTCGGTATCCAGAGCATCCAGGCACTCAAAGAAGACAAGGACGTACTTATCACCGAGGGTAAACTTCCCCAAGCCGAAGTGGCTTACCTCGATGAGATCTGGAAGGCTAATGCGAGCGTGGTCAACATGCTTCTCTGGGCCTTGCGGGACGGAAAGTTCACCAACGGAGGACACACCGTAAAAATGCCTCTTGTCTTCGCGATCGCCTGCTCGAACGAGATCCCCGAAGACTCGACGCGGAGAGCCATCTACGATCGTCTTCTTATCAGAGAAGAAGTCAAAGATATCGAAATGGCGGAAAACTTCCGCAGGGTATTGGAACGAAGCGCCGTCCCTCCACCAACGGTCCCCACGGAGGAAATCGAGGAGCTTTGGAAATCCGCAGAAGGAGTGAAAGTCACCGACGATGTGAAGGAAGCTTTGACGGAACTGAGAGAGAAAATCCACGAGGAAGGGGTGAGAAGCTCGAATCGAAGATGGTTCGAATCGGTCAGGGTTCTCAAGGCCTCAGCAGCTCTGAATGGCAGGTCAGAGACCGAACTTCAGGACCTTGAATCTCTATCCTGCATCCTTTGGCACCAACCGGAGGAAAGAGTGACGGTGCGGCAGGCGATTCTTAACATCACCGATCCCGGCCTTGCGAAAGTGCTCGAATATCTGGACAGCGCCAGGGAGGAATTCGAAAAGGTAAAGCAGGAACAAGAACGCTTGAGTGGCAGCGAAATGTTCCAGCGGGCCTCTCAGGCTGCGACTGAAGTCGCGGCTATCATCGGCGAGGCGGAGAAGACCGCCAGGTCCAAAAGAGAGAAGGAAGCTGTGGAAAGCATTCGTTCCATACAAGCCAACATCATGCGGAATTTCCTGAAGCTCAAAATCTAGTCCATGCGTACCGAATCAACTAAGTTCCCCGATGGAAAAACGCTCTTTGAGCAGATGTGCATCGACGGCACACGTTTTCAGGCGCACAAGTTTATTTCCGCCGTCGAGAGTTACGAAGGACTCAGGGAAGCTGCGGATCAAGGTAGTCAAATCAAATCCAACTATCTCCCTCTTCTCTCTGACGTCTTCTCTGCCTTCTTTCAAAACAAGGCGAGACTTAAACAGAATCCCCCATGTGAGACTGAAGAGAATCGGGAGGTGATGGAGACAACTCTCGGGCTCAAAGAGTACGAGGAACTACATACCGTATCCAGGCTCGACTTCTTTGCCTCGGCAGCAGCAACAAGGGCATTCTCAGACCAGATCATAAAGCTCATCAAACAGAAAAAAGAGGAGGATAAGAAAGAGCTCAAGAAAAGGAAACCAAACAATGGTCCTCTGGGCATTGACCCTGACACCTTGCGCTGGGCAATTCGTAGATCTCTCAAAAAAGGACTGGAAGAGGCCCAGGAGGCAAAGCAAGCGGTTGAGACCTTCGGAAGACAAGAAGGAGGAATCAAAAGAATTCCGCTAACCGAGCAGTTCCGCCTCGCTGATCTTCTGGGGAAAAACACCAAAATCAAAGACATCATCAAGATGCTCGGCCGCATGAGGCTCGAAGCCTTGTCGATAAAGAGATCCAGGATAACCCACTCCGCTCCAATCAGAAGAGGCGTTGAAACGGTCGGCATCGAAGGGATCGAGAGAGTCCTGCCGGATGAGCTGGACAACCTCGCCATCGGAGACGAAGGCGAAGATTTGTTTCTGAAGAGACTTCTAGACGAAGATCTCCTTGCCTACAGTTACAAGGATCCCGTGGAGGAAACACATGGGCCGATATTGATTGCCGTGGACGGCTCGGGAAGCATGGCAGGTCAGAAGGAGATCTGGGCCAAAGCTTTGGCGATAGCTACTATTCTTCAAGCCAAAAAGGGAAAAAGGAAATCTCACGGGATCATCTTTGGAGCGAGCGAAGAGGAGATTTTTGAGATCGGCGTAGACAGGTTGGAGGATTTAGCAACGGCATCCTTCCACATGGGGACGAATTTCGGGCCGCCGCTTAGATGGGCTCAAGACCAGTTCAAAGAAAACCCGAGAGCAGATTTCCTCTTCATCACCGACGGGATTTGCAACTTAGACGACGAGCCAAAGACCACGTTTATTCAGGCGAAGAGCAGCTCCGGAGCCAGATGCTTCAGTGTTCTCATCGGTTCGGATGTAACGGACGCAGTGAAGCAGTTCTCTGACAGAGTCTTCTCTTTGACTACAGCACCTAATCCACGCGACGCTGGTCAGATCCTTTCTGAGATTTGACTCCGTCTCGTTCCGCCATTTCTTTTATCGAAAGCACTCCTCATGCTGATCGAAAAAGTCATCGATCACTACATCGAGATCGGCAAAAAGCACCCGGGTAACCCCTTCCGTCTTTCCAACAGCGGGAGATGCGCCCGTGCTCTCGCTTACCAGCGATTCCAATCTAGATTCAAATCAGAACCGATGTCCGCACGGGTCTTGATGGTTCTCGAAGAAGGGAAACGAGTCGATAAGTGGCTTAAGGAGGAATTCAGAAAGCATTGCGCAAAATCGTGGGGCTCGGAAGAAAAAGAGTTCTACATCGAGATCGATGGGATAAAGATTTTCGGCCATGCCGACGGGGTACCCATCCTGGAAAAATATGGGCGTACGGTCGCCGAGCTGAAAAGTATGTCCAATTACGGTTTCCGTAACGCTCTGCAGGGGAAGGTAGATTACGCTTACCGCTGCCAACTCAACTCCTACGTGGTAGGCGGAGGTCTCAGTAACGCCCTCTGGGTCTGCTACCGAAAGGAGACTTCCCATCTCCTGGAGCTTTTCTGCTCGAAGAAGATTGAAAAGATCGAAACGCGAATCCTCACTCCCTCTGGCGGTTGGCTTCAATACACTCCCGAAACTCCCATCGAGGACGACGAATGGCAAAGAGCCGAAGTCACCCACCCGTTTGACCCAAAACTCCATGAACAAGTAGTCGAGCGTTTCCGTAAGGTCATCCATGCTACACCCAAGAACCTCCCGGATCGGGAGTACGGCCCCAAACTCATCTGTGAAAAGTGTGATGGCAACGGCTTCTATCTGACAGAGAAGAAGCAGATCAAAAAGCCCTGCACCGCCTGTAGTGAAACCGGCAAGATCTTGGAACCGAAACTAAGCTTCCCCTGCAACACTTGTCGGTTCAAAAAACACTGCTGGCCGAAGGCAAAACTACAGTTGGACGGAAGAAAGCCGGTATGGATTGTCCCAAGGGAAGTGGCGGAAGAGACTCCGGTCATTCACCCTCATGAAAATACAAACGGCCAAGAGGTTAGCGGGTCAACCCAGAGTCCCTTACCAACCAACCAGCATCCAGACGATGTCGAACTCTTTTAATCTGGATCTTTTTCGCAGAACCTACCAAGGACCAACCGTAAGGGTGAAACTGGTTGCAGCGGAAAATGCCGCCTCTTACTTGCCTGCTATTCCTTTTACATCTAGCAAAGACGTTGCAGATTACTTCTCGGCTCTCGAAGATGAACCAAGAGAAGTCGTCATCGCGACTTACTTAGACAACAAACATCATGTTCTCTCCATCGAAGAAGTATCACGAGGCACTTTGACTGCGTCTCTTTTTGAACCCAGAGCAATTCTGCAAGGCGCTCTTTTGACCAACGCCGCCGCGTTGATCGTCCTCCACAACCATCCCGCCGGTGATCCCAAACCGAGCGCGGAAGATATATCGGTGACGAAGTCTTTGAAACAATTATCCGATCTCCTGCCCATCCGGTTTCTGGACCACGTCATCATCGGCAGGAAGAGTTACGTTTCACTGCGGGATTCGGGTCATCTTTAGGAAAACCAGTTCAAAATGGAAAAACAAATGACCGACATGAATCGATTGCTCTCGAAGTTCTCCCTGGGGAGAATAGTCGCCACTCCGGAAGCCTTAGAAGCCCTGGAGGAGGCTAACCAAAACCCGTTTGAGTTCATCCAAAGACATCAGACGGGAGATTGGGGCGAGCTCTGCGAAGAGGACAAAAGGGAGAATGAATTTTCGGTTCGGAATGGTTTCAGAATCCTCAGCGCCTATCGGACCCAAAACAAAGTGAAGATTTGGATCATTACCGAAGCGGACAGATCCGTCACGACTCTCTTGCTTCCGCACGAGTATTAGTACAACGGCAACTCCGAGAATCAAGCCAAGAACGGACCAATAAGAAAGTAAAGTAAAGGTGCACTCGCAAGTAAATAACGTCTCTGGCTCGAACGACCGCAGTCCGTCCACTCTGATCCCTATTGAAGCGGAGGGATTTCACGCCTACGCAGACGCCTTTGCGCTGGATGGACAATGGGTCGTCTTTCTCTCTATCGCCGGCCACAAAGACGCCGTGAAGGCGATTAGAGCCACGCTTCTTACCAATCACTGGATCAATGTCAGCGTTCACGAGATTTGCCTTCTGCCCAGGACCAAATATGGCACTGCTGGCAAAGCTTTACCCTCGGGGGTAATTCATTCTGCGCTATTCATCAAAAATGATCTGGGTCAGCCGCAGACTTACTATGCTTTAACGGCAAGACCGGAAACCACGGATTCGGATCTCTTTTTAACGGCCCTCATAAAGCACAGTGCAGTTCCGGTTCATCCCAGCTGGAAAGCGTGGCTACATAAGAGAGCCGTTCAGAGAAAAGAAGTAGAAACTCTGATAACCCATGGAATCCATGGGATCAAAATTTCACTAGACGATACAAGCCTCGCCGAAGACATTTCCACGGCGCTCAAAAAAGGAAAGCTCAAAAAAGTTTTCGACAACGTCTCCCTCTTACCGTTTTCCAAGACATCCTCGCGTACCTAAAGGCTTCATCTTCCGCTTCGAGAATTGAGTATTCATGAGACTTGAGGCTCAAGCTAAGGCGGGATTCTATCCAACGCCGCCCAAAGTTGTTGAGATCATCCAGAGCTGGATTGGAGAGAAAAAGCCTGGTCTGCGGCGTCTTCTCGACCCCTGCTGCGGCACGGGAGAGCCAGCAGTCCAAATGGCAGCTTCCGCTGGATGTGACGCTTATGGCGTCGAAATCAACACGGAAAGAGCAGAGGTAGCAAAGAATCTCTTATGTAAAGTCGTTGCCGGCAATCTATTCAGCGTAAGAGCACGCCCCGGGGCCTTTTCCATCGTATATCTGAATCCTCCTTATGACTTCGATGCGGAAGACGGCCGAATGGAACTTTCCTTCCTCAAACATACTCTCCCTTATCTCACTCCAGGAGGCCTTCTCCTTTTCGTCGTGCCGCAGAAACGAATCACGACTCGAATCGCCCGAGTTCTTTCCGCCTATTTCGAAGACTTGAAAGTCAGAAAATTTCCCGCTGACGAGTTCCAGGCGTTCGGACAAATCGTTATTGCCGGGGTCAAGAAGGCGCGCGCCGACATAAATGGCGACGTTCTTGCCAGCTTGACTCAGATCCCAAGCGTGGATCTCCCTGAAATGCATCGAAAGGAATTTTCATTCAGTGTCCCGGCCGTCCCTAAAGACTTCTTTATCCGATCATCTGAGTTCGGCCCCGAGGAACTTGCTGAAGAACTTAAAGCAAGTTCACTCTGGAAGGAGCCTGCGCTCGGGTTGCTTGAGGAAGATGACCGAACGAGACCGGCCCTTCAGCCACTCATGCCGCCACGTAAAGCTCATCTGGCAATGCTGATTGCCGCGGGACTCATTAACAACCAGACACTGGAAGCCAATGGCAAAAGGCTTCTTATAAAAGGAACTTCGAAGAAGACCATCGATCGATTCGAAGAAGAAACCGAAAAAGGAATAAAGATCACGGAGCGAGAAAGAATTGTTACCGAGATCAATGCCTTTGATCTGAAGACAGGTGAATACCTCCAGATCGTATGAACATCCACGAATTCATCGAAGAGTTCCGTTCCGTCATCATTGCCAGCGTCGGGCGGGACTCCAATCCGCTGTACCACCCAGGGATTGATCGAAAGAAGATCTATCAGCTCATAAAGACCCTCCCCAGACGACCCATCGCAAGCCAGGTGGATGCTATTGGCGGCATTGTCCAGGCCCTACGCGCGCGTGATTCAGCCATTCTCGTGGGAGAAATGGGCTTGGGCAAAACCTACATCTCCATTGCCGCCGCAGCCGCTCTTGGTTTTGAAAAGACCCTCGTCGTCTGTCCGCCTCATCTCGTGAGCAAGTGGCGGCGGGAGGTGAAACAAACCTTACCTCAGGCCAATGTCTTGGCCGCGGAGAAAATAGGCGACCTCGAAAGAGCCTTGCACGAGAAAAAACGCTCTCTTTTTGTCATCCTGTCTCGTGAAAAGGCCAAATTGGGCTACTACTGGAAGGGACATGCAATGGGCCTTAAGAATGGCACTTTTGTCTGCCCCGGATGCCGAACACCGCTGGTGGACAGGGACGGTGTTCCCGTAGCCGACGAAGCCCTCAACCGGAAAAAGCAGAAGTGCAAAGAGTGCCGGGAGCCATTGTGGGAAGCAGACCCAAGAGGCCCCAGGCGCTTCCCTCTGGCGACCTACCTCAAGAACAAGTACCGGGGATATTTCGATCTTCTCATTTCCGATGAGTGTCACGAATATAAAGGCGCGGCCACGGCCCAGGGCATCGCTCTAGACCATCTCGGTAAGGCGGCGCGACAGATTCTTGCGCTCACTGGAACGCTTCTCGGCGGCTACAGCTCGAACCTTTTCTACCTCCTTTTCCGCATCTCCCCGGACATACGGAAGGATTTTAAGTTCCGGGATATCAAGAGATGGATGGAGCTATACGGCGTCCTTGAGAAGATCACTTTCGTTTCTGGCAATGACGAAGGACGGGCGAGCTTGAAAAAAGCTCAGGAGGTGCGCTGGCACGAACGGCCGGGAATCTCCCCGGCACTCATCCCTGAGCTCCTACCAAGGGCAATTTTCTTAAAACTCTCTGACCTGAATATCGCTCTGCCACCCTACCGTGAAATCGCCCATTCGATCGAGATGGAACCAGGCCAAAAAGATGCCTACCGCTCATTCCAGGAGGATCTGCTCGCAGAATTGAGAACGGCGCTTAACCAGGGCTCGAAACGGCTCCTGGGTGTTTATCTCCAGGCCCTGCTCGGCTACTCCGACAGTCCCTGGGTCCAGGAAACCATTAAAGATAAAGAGAGCGGCAGGGTCCTGGCGGAATCGACTCCACTTCCGCAAGACACACTCTATCCCAAAGAGAAGGAACTGTTACGGATCTGTACCGAAGCCAAAAGAGATAAAAGGAAGACCGTGGTCTACTGCGTTCACACGGAGACCAGGGACATCACGGAAAGACTCAAGAAGATACTTGGCGATGCTGGCCTTGAGGCCGAGGTGCTTAAAGCCGCAAAGGTGAAGGCCAGTGAGCGAGAAGAATGGATTCAGTCGTTCAAGGGAGATGTTCTGATAACCCACCCAAGAAACGTGCAGACCGGTCTCGATTTGATCCAGTTTCCCGAAGTCGTCTGGTACCAGCAAGACTACTCGGTCTATATCGTGCGTCAGGCTTCCAGGAGGTCCTGGAGAATCGGCCAGAAGGAACCCGTGAACGTTCACCACCTGTATTACAAAGACACCATCCAAGAGAAAGCTATAACCCTGAACGTCAAAAAGCTGCGCGCGGCACTTCTTACGGAAGGAGAACTCACGGACGGAAAATTTTTGGAACAAATCGAAGAAGACGGCCTGGTCGCCTTGGCAAAAACGATTATTGACCGTGCAGAAGAGAAAATCTCTCTCGAAAGCGAGCTTCGTAAGCTTAGAGGCGTCGAAGAGGAAACCGACATGATTCTTCCAGAGGATTTGAACCTGGAGGAAATCGCTAATGAAAATTTACTTGAGATAGCTGATGAAAGCCTACAATCGAGAGTGATGAGTCCGGAAAGCCAGGTCGAAGGAACAAAGGAAGTTGTAGTCCCAACAGAATCCAGGCAGGAACCGATGCAGAAAAGAAGCGGCACCCGATCCCAAAACCCGACGCAACTTCTCTTGTTTGCCTATGTATCCTAAAGTGCAATTCTCATTTCATTTTCTCATTTTTATCAGCACGCGCCGATACGACTGCCACACCTTCTCGACATACTCGCGTTGTCGTGAGTCATGGGGAGAGTGATAAAGAGCTACACCCTTCCACCAACTTCCACTCACCCGCACACAGTGTTCAAGGATTTTTGCTCCAAGCAAAACATTCAATCGAGGATCTAGAAGTTCCGATTTAGATAAACCGAGTTTCTTCCCCCAATGACCCCAGTTGATCTGCATGAGGCCAATATCCACGTTGTCTCCCGAACGCTTGAGAACTGACTCGGCCTCGTCGCGTGACGATGGCAAAAACGGTCGCCCGGATACATTGATGGCGCTGGGCTGAAAACCACTCTCCACGTGGCTCACGGCCAGTATCAACTCCACTGGAATTCCCGTCGCAGCCGAGGCGCGCGTAAATACATCCGGAGAAAAGCCCCAACACTCAGTGCAGATCAAGACGCTGGATATAACCAGCCAAAGTCTCATTAGTCGATAGTAGGACAAAAACCCTGAAAGAAGGGGTCAAAAAATGGAACCAAATAACAGCGATTTGAGAACAATTTCACAAAAACAGGAGGGAGAAACAGTATGATCACTCAGGAAGAAGCAAAGGATTTCATCCGGCGTTACAGGGAAGTCATCCTCGAAACACCGTCAGGCGAGGTTCATGTCTGCGGGAGCAAGGAAGTTTATGAAGAGCTTATCGGCCAGGGAAAGCTCGCTTTCAGCCCTAACGAGCTCATCCACCTGCAAAAGGCGGCTGAGAGCGGTTCTCTGGAAACCATTGTGAAGATCAAGAGTTCGATTCCGGGAGCAAGAATCAAAGACATCATTCCGGTCGAGAAAAAACAGGAGCCGACGCAGAAGCAGAGCTAAACTTCAGCCATAAGACATCAGAGAATTGTATGGAAAAACCTTTTCTTCAAACGCTAAGTCTATACAGAGGCAAGAGCGCGCTCCAAATCAGCCCGAGCGCAGAGCTCGCCCTTGTCTTTGTGAGCCTGGCGCCAGCCATCCCCGGGATGGAAAACAAGATGCCGGACAAGAACACCAAGAAATACCTCTGGGAGAAAAAGCTCACCGCGAGTTTTAACTTCGAGGGAGCTTTGGAAGTCGCTGCGGCAGCTGCGGCACTCGCTCAAGGAAGAGAAGAACTGGTCTCTGGTTCTGACGGAACTCTCCCATCCTGGTACAGGGACCCAACAAAGACCGGCCGCGACGGGAGCGCCAAAACTATCGGCTTTTATCGTCCAAAGGACCAACCGAAAACCCCAAAGGTTCGCTATTTCCTCGGGATCACCGAAAACAACAAAGACAAGCAGGGAAACAAGATCGGAATTTCGCTGGAATACCCCGACCTCTTCAAAATCGCGCGCGTGATGGAGGAAGCTGCGCTAGCAATTCTCGGATGGAGAAGGGAGATCGAGGAAAGAAGGGCATCAAACGGACATGGTCCTTAGACGAAGAATCCCTGCAAAAGAAACAGCGGGAGTCCTTTAAAAATGTACTACATCATCCATATTGCGACTGCTTTCCAGAGTTTCAAGGCCACAAAAAGAGACCTTCAGGAACTCATCTGGACCAGAACACTGAACGATCTCAAAAAGAAAGACGCGTCTCACCCGCTCCTGTCCGCCACACTGGATCAATATCTCGCCAAACAAACCGCAGATCCCATCTCCCTGACTATACTCCTCAAAAAGAAGATGGCACTGACACCAGAGTTCGGGCACGTAATCGGCATCGGAAAGGCACTCGTGATGAACGGCTCAACTCCAAAACTCACGGTGACTGTCGCGCGAACGATCGACGATAAGAAAGGCCTCCTCCAGAACTTCTGGCAGAGACTGAGAGCATTCACGAGGGAACAAGGCATACCCACCTTTGTGACATGGAACGGTTTGGATTTTACATTCCCATTCCTGATCGAAAGGTCCACAGCTCTGGGGGTTGCGCCCCCTTGCGTCCTGCCGCGGGCCCGGTTCCAACCCTGGAAACATCTCGATCTCTTCGCTGAGCTCGCTGCGTATGACCCGCACCGCTATATGAGTCTTCAAAGCCGATTGAGCCTGTGGGGATTAAGTCCCAATGGCAACGGCAATGGACACCACTTGGGAAATCATGACGCCCTTACCGAGCAATGGCGAAGAGGAAATCCAAAGCCACTCGAAGAAAACCTAACATTCACGCTTGAAGCCATTCAGCGGATACTAAACCGTGTCGCCCCTTACTTCCTTGAGACAAGAAACAACGGCCCCAGGCACCGATGCTTCCCGTCGCCACCAATCTCAGAATCATAAGAACCCCGTGCGTAACCTATACGATTGTCGCCACCAACGCTGTCATCCACCTACTTGTCACCTGGAATACAAATTTCATCATTTCCGATAGCGTTGTCCGCACATTCGGTTTCGTTCCGGCTTCCGTCTCCAACCTCAATCTTTCAGCCATTCCAACGCTCGTGACGTCCATGTTCCTCCACGGAGATCTGCTTCACCTATTAGGAAATATGGTTTTTCTCTTGGTCTTCGGAAGACAAGTGGAAATTCAACTGGAGAAACTAAACTTCTTGGCTTTCTATTTAACAGCGGGGATCACAGCCTGCCTAGCTCATAGTCTTATAGAGCCCGACTCCTCCGTACCTCTTATCGGTGCCAGCGGAGCGATCAGCGGAGTGTTGGGAGCATTCTTCCTATGCAATCCCAGAGCACGCATAACGTTGGTTCTAGATCCCATCCTCATTTATTTCTTGCGCCGGCTCACGATCCGCCTGCCCGCTTGGCTTTTCCTGCTTGCATGGTTTCTTCTGCAGATCTCCTTGGCTCTAAAACCGCAGGCATCAAACGTAGCGTTCTGGGCTCATATCGGGGGATTTCTGGCTGGAGCGGTCATGGCCATTGCTGTTTACCATTACATTTCCGATATTCACTGCCCGCCGAAATTGCGCAGATGAGCGGCGATTTTGTCCCCGATTCTGCATCCCACCGGGGCATTTCCCAAAGTAAGATCTTGACAGCTTGATTCCTACTGTTTCACGCAAGTGTTTCGCTGCTGTCGACAAAGGCGGGAATTGCAAAGGGAGACTGCAAGTCGCGGGAGTAAATCAATTTGGATGCGGAGCTACAGGTATTTTTAACTCCTCAGGAAGTCGCGGAGGTTCTTCGCCTCTCCGTAAGAACTATTACCGGAGGACTCTGTCGTAAGACTCTGCCGTGGATCAAAGTCGGCGGGAGTCTCCGCATGAGAAAGGAAGATCTTCTAACGCATTTGAAAAGTAACGACAATGAGCGTGTTCTGGAGAAAAGACCGAAAGTGCTGGGCCTACGAATTCCAGCACAAGAAGCAACCCTACCGGGGGTCGGGGTTTCAAACGAAGAAGGCAGCGGCGCGCGCAGAAGCAGAAGCGCGGGACCTATTGAGAAGTGGGAAATTCAGAACAAGTATTCCGAAATTTCGTGAGCTGGCCGTTGATTATCTCAAAAAACTGAACACGTATCACACGCAAGCCTGGGCCAGCCAGGTACACTGGAAACTCAATCGATATTTTAAGCCCCTTTTTGGGTTAGAGGCTGATTCCATTAGCGCCGGAGCAATCCAGAGAATCCTGCTGGATCTAAATGGCAAGAAAAAACCCGCTACCCTAAACGAATACAGAAAAATCCTGAATGCGATATTCAATCTTGGGATAAAAAACAACCTGATCTCCGACAACCCGATCAAATACTTGCCGCCGTTTCCAGAAGACGACACCCCAAAATACATTCCGCCGGAAGCGAATTTTTTCAAGGTGCTGCAGGTTGCCACGCCTGAACAAACGGCGCACCTGCTTTTTATGAAAAATACCATGTGCCGGATCGGAGCCAGCAGGAACGTAATGTGGAATGATGTGAATTTCGAAGAAAGGTGGGTGATGCTCAAAACGCGAAAGAAACGCGGTGGCTCCGAAAGAAGGTGGAAAGTCCCGCTTAACACCGAGCTGATGAAAGTCCTTACAGTACTTAAGCAACGATCGACGTCCGAATACATCTTTCCAAACAAACATCACAACCACCAGAGGCAGTATCCCAGGTACTTAAGGACATTGTGCCAAAAAGCAGGAGTAAGGCCATTTACCTTCCATTGCATACGCCACTTTGCCGCAACAGTTGCTGCTAACAGGAATGCTCCCCTGCCAGCGATACAGACCATATTGGGTCATGAGGATATCGCGACAACCAGCATTTATCTTCAATCTCTTGATGAAACGGTGCGAAGCGCCGCTGAATCTCTTGTGAGTCAGGGCGAGTTCTCAGAAAAAGTCCTCACCAAGTCCTCACCAGAGCCCGATCAAGACTGATCGGCGAGGTCTCAGTTCAGCTATGTTAACTTATTGGTAAGATTGACAAAAAGAATGGTCGGGGCGACCGGATTTGAACCGGTGACCACACGCACCCCAAGCGTGTGCGCTACCAGGCTGCGCTACGCCCCGACGGCGGTTTTGAACTAGCGGAATCTAACACTCCCTGTGAGCTAAATCAATTTAACGCTTGATCGGCTGAACGACTTGAACTGTTTGAACGGCTTGAACGCTTTGAACCGTTAGAGCATTGCAGCAGCCTGTTAGAAAATCCACAACGAAGTCTCGGGCACCGAAACCCAGTATTCACCTTCCGGCAAACGCTCTTCGCCCCAAACACGGATTCGCAATTCGCCGAGATGAAACAGATATTCCCAGCGCTCGCCGAGATAGAGGGCCGAATGCAGCTTCATCTTCAAACGATCCGCGCCAGCGCCGTCGCTTAAGCGCAGGCGCTCTACGCGGATGAGACCGGTGGCCGCCTCGCCGACCTTCTTGGTCGCACGGAGCCGTCCCCAGAGCGTCCATCCTTCGCCTTGCAACCTGCCACGTTCGCCGGCGCCTTCCGCCAACTTTCCTTCAAAGCGGTTGTTGCTTCCCATGAACTCAGCGCTGAAGCGATTCGTCGGGGCACCGTAAATTTGTTCGGGCGCGCCCTCTTCTTGGATGAGTCCTCGGTCCAACAAAAGCACACGATCGGCGATGGCCAACGCTTCCGTCTGATCGTGAGTGACATAGAGCGCGCTGGTTTCGGTCTGTTTAATGATCTCGCGCAACCAGGCACGCGCATCCTCGCGCAACTTGGCATCGAGGTTGGATAACGGTTCGTCGAGTAACAGCACCGGCGGGTTGTAAACCATCGCCCGTGCGAGCGCGACTCGTTGTTGCTGACCGCCGGACAATTGATGGGCATAGCGGTCCGCGAGTTGGCCAAGGCCCAGCCGTTCTAAGACTGAGCCAACTTTCTGCCGTGTCTCTGCTTCCGGCGCGCGGCGCACGCGTAACCCGTAAGCAACGTTTTCAAACACCGAGCGATGCGGCCAGATCGCGTAGGATTGAAATACCAACCCGAGGCCGCGTTGCTCCGCTGGAACTTCGAATCCCGACGCCGCATCGAATACCAGTTTGCCACGTATCTCGATCTTCCCTGCGTCAGGCCGCTCTAATCCGGCCACAGAGCGCAGCAGCGTGGTCTTGCCGCTTCCCGAGGCGCCGAGGAGAGCGAGGATTTCGCGCTCCTGGAGTTGAAAGGATACGCCGCGCAATATCTGCGCCGTGCCCAACTGCTTTTCTATCTTCTCCGCGATTAAATCAGGCATGCAGTCTCACTCCTAAACGAAGTGCGATAAACAATATAAACCCGACCAATCCGACTTCGATCACAGAAAGCGCCGAGATCAGATCCACAGCTCCGGTTCCCCACAGGGAAACAATCAATGAGCCGATCACTTCCGTGCCGGGCCCGAGCAGATAGACACCGGTGGAATACTCGCGCACGAACATCATAAAGATCAAAAGCCAGCTACCGATGAGCCCGAAGCGAATCAGCGGCAAGGTCACATCGCGATAGACCAAACGTTGGCGGGCGCCGGTAACCCGCGCTGCCTCTTCCAATTCAGGTTTGACTTGCAACAGACTCGCCGAAATCAAGCGCAGTCCATAGGCGAGCCAGACGACGGTGTAGGCGATCCACAAGCTGAACAAAGTCGTGCGCAGCGGTGCGATGGGTTTGAAGAAGAGAAATACCCAGAGAAATGCCAGGCCGACAATGAGTCCAGGCAGTGCCCGGGGTAGCATGACCAGGTAATCGAGGAACGAAACCCAGCGGCTCTGCCAGCGATGGGCAGCTAACCCCACGATCGCGTAGAAGCCCACGGATAAGGCGCCACCGATGGCGCCGATCAGTAACGTATTGACAATGCCGCGCACCAGATTGGGATAACCCGTGAGCTCCCGGAAATGATCCAGGGTTAGAACCTCCGTCAACTTAATTCCTTCGCCCCATGAGCTTACGAGTGAACGCAATGTTACACCCACAAGCGGCAGAAGCACCGTCACCGCCAGCCAAAGCAAAAGCAAAAAAACCGCCGGCCAGCGCAAAGCCCCGAGAGGCAGCGGGCGAAACGCTTGTCCCTTTCCCCCGATCACGGCGAAGCGGCCGGCCGTTCGGAGCAAACGACGCTGGAGATAGACCAGCGGAAAAGTCAGCGCCACGATGGACAAAGAGACCACTGCCATGAGGTGGTATGAGGGCACGCCAAGAAGATTGGTGAGCTTATAAAGATAGGTCGTGAGCACGAGCAATCCCGCGGGATCACCTAACACGAGGGGCAGCCCAAATAATTCGAACCCCAACAAAAAAATCAGCGAGGTGCTAAAAAGAATCGATGGCAAAACTAGAGGCAAGCTCACTGTGACCGCGATGCGCCACACCCCAGCCCCCGCGACCCGGGCCGCCTCTTCCACAGCGGGATCGAGGCTGCGCAGCGCCGAAGAGACATAGAGAAACGCGTGGGGAACGTGAGTCAAACCCGCGATCAACACCAGGCCGAAGAGAGAATAGAGATTCCACGGCACTCGGCCAATCAACGCCTTGGCCCAAAGCGAAAAAAAACCCACCGGACCCACGGCCACGACATAGCCGAACGCCAGCACCACCGGAGATAAAAAAATCGGGACGAGGAGCCAGGGCTCAAGCCATTCTTTTCCCGGTAGATCGGTCCGCGCAAGGAGAAAAGCCAACAAACTTCCCAGGGGAACCGATATCAGCGTCATGCCAAAAGAAACCAACAGGGATGTGCCGAAGGCGGAATGAAAACCTGAATCAGCTAGAACATAGCGGTACGCTTCGAAGCTCAAATGAGCGGTGGGGCTAAAAAACGCCTCGCTGAGAAAACTCTGGTAGATAATCAGTCCCAGCGGTCCGAAGACCACCAGGGCGACCCCGATGACGGCCAAAGAACGAAGCGCGCGGTTCACTGGCCTACCGTTTCAGCGCAACCTGCCACTGCTTCATGAATTCAAGACGTTTATTCTGCTCAAGACCGGCGAGGATATCAGTATTCACGTCGATGGGCTTCAACGCCTTGCCGAGCTCTTTGGTCAGGCCCGCAGCGGTAATATTTCCCGGCACATCGCTGCGCAGCGAATAAACCAAAGACTTCTCGGACATCACCGTCTGTCCGCGCTTGGAAAGAATGTAATCCAAGAAGAGCTTCGCCGCATTGGGGTTGCGTGCGGTCTTAGAGATAAAGGCGACACGGGAAAACACCAGGGTGTAATCCTTGGGCAGCACCAGACCCATCGCAGGATCTTTCTTCTGGCGCAGAAGCACGTAGGAGCCGATGATATTGTAGGCAAGATAATGTTCGCCGGAACCGACCTTTTCCAACATGGCGCCGGTGCTGGTATAGACCTTGGCGCCGCTCGATCCCAACGCTTTGGCGAAATCCCAAAACTGCGGGAACACTTTCGCATCCTGCGTCATCATCAAAAATCCAACCCCGCTTTTTTCCGGATCGAAGGTGGCAATTTTTTCCTTGAACAGATCCGGCTTTTCTTTTATCAGGCGAATCATGTCCGCGTGACTCTGCGGCACGGCGTCCGCAGGCAACAGCCGCTTGTTGTAGGCAATGCTCACCGGCTCGAAGGTCGTGCCATAGGCCTGGTTCTGCCACACCGCCCACTTGGGGAGGCCGGGGATTTCCGGCGACGCATAAGTCAGTGCATGGCCTTTACTGGCGAGCTGGAGCTGGAGATCCATGGCCGAGCTCCACAGGAAATCCGCGGTGCCGCTTCCCGCTGCCGTCTCGGCGACAAAGCGGTTGTATAACTCGGTGGTATTAAGGTCGTTGTATTCCACCTGCAAAAACGGATAGACGCTCTTGAAATCCTGGAGCAATGGTTCCACGCTGGCGGAGTCCGTCGACGAATAAATCACCAACTTTCCTTCCTTTTGCGCTGCCGCCGTTCCACTGCTTTCCGCCGCACCGGCACGGAATGATTGAAAGCAAACAAATCCAAGAATAAGTGCGAACACTATTGCCTGCCTGATCTTCATATAGCCTCCTAAGTCTTTTCCCTATAAAAGTGGCTGGATGATAGTTCGCAGACGGTAGGCAGTCAAGGCAAAAAACACGGACTCAAGGGCGTCGGGAATTCGCCCCGAGCGTCTTGCGATATGCTTCTTCGATCACCGCGCGCCCGACACCACCCCGGTCGGCGTATGATGAGAGATTGCGATATCCGTGAAAAGATCTCGCCGGTTTGCGGCGATAATTTTACACGTGGAGCGGCGGTGAAGAACGTTAGGAGAGCATCTTACGGAGAGATTGGAGATCTTTTTTGATCCTGGAAAGGGCGGTCTTGTACTTTTGATCGGCGAGCGGAAGCTTAAGCTGGCTTTTCTCTTCCTTCTTCGTTTCCTTCAACTTCTTTCGTGCCCCCTCGATCGTAAAGCCTTCAGAGTAGAGCAGCCGCTTAATCTCTAGCAGGAGCTCTACGTCTTTTTTCTTGTAGAGGCGATGGCGCGAAGGCGCCTTTGACGGCTTCAACAGTTCAAACTCGGTTTCCCAGTAGCGCAGTACATAGGGTTCAACGGCAACGATCTCGCTGACTTCCCCGATCTTGAAATAGATCTTGTCTGGCAGTCGCTGAGCCATTGTCAATTCCTATTCCGATGGGACGGAGGAAGGGGAAGACATCGACGATGGGGAGGGAGACATGGCATTGAGACTTTTCTTCAGAATCTGGCTCGCTTTGAATGTTAGGACCTTGCGGCCGACAATAATGATCTCGTCGCCAGTTTGAGGGTTTCGACCTTTACGCGGCCGCTTCGTGTTTACTACAAAGTTACCGAAGCCGGAGATTTTGACCTTTTCGCCCTTTTCCAGGCAGCCTTTAATGATATCAAATGTAGCTTCTACCACATCGGTCGCATCCTTCTTGGAAAAACCGATCTTCTCATAGATTCGAGTGATAATATCTGCCTTCGTCATCTCTGATACCTCTCGCCTTCCTCAGGCTTACTTAAAATTTAGCTTCTGATTTGAGCGCCGAAAAGCTTTGCGACTTGATCTACCAGGTTCTGGTGAAGGGCATTCACTTCGGTGTCAGTCAATGTCCTGTCATCGGCTCGATACGAGATTCTATAAGCCAAGCTCTTTTTGCCTTCTGGTATTGGAGACCCGAGGTACTGGTCAAACACTGCTGCATCCTGAATGAGAGCTTCGCCACGATTCTTGATCCAACTCAAGATCTGTTGAGATGGAAACTCGCGTTCGACGACAATGGCAAAATCCCGCTCAACAGATGGAAAACGTGGGAGAGAACGGGCCGTTATTCGTGGCGGAGCATACTGAAGCAACCCCTCGAAGTCAAGTTCGAAAACCAGGAACGGCGGTAACCCGATCTCGTCAGAAATATCGGGATGGATCTGCCCCAGATAACCCAGTTTCTTTTCATTGCCTAAGAGCGATGCAGCGCGGCCGGGATGCAAAAACGCCCCGGCACCTTTGGACCAGCCGATAGCGTTGCCCGTATGCAGCAAATCCAAAATCCCTTCCGTAAGCCCTTTGCAGTCCAAGAATGTGAGTGCGGATTCGCTGTCCATGCGCAGGCCTCTGCGCGCCCGCGGGCCATAAAGGATCCCGCCCAGGGATTGCCGCTCTTCAACGTCTCCATCACGCTCCAAACGGAACACCTTGCCGAGATGGTAGGCACAAAACCCTTCAGCCTTCTGCGCCAAATTGGCGCGCAGATCTTCGATTAGACCCGGGATTAAACTGAGACGCATTTCGGCATTCTCTTTGGCGATCGGATTCAGAACTGCGACTGGAGCAGCTTCTCCATCCCAGAGCCCGGCGAATATGCGGTTGAGTTTCTCCGGGGTGAACGGCAGGTTGATGACTTCGACCAAACCTTCGCCGGCGAGAAAGGCACGAGCTTTCCGCTCCCATCCCAAACGAGAGTCGTTTTTTCCACCCGACGATCGCAGCAGAGGAAGCGTGGACGGGACTTTTTGATAGCCGTACAACCGCGCCAGTTCCTCGATCAAGTCGACTTCGCGGCTGAGATCGGGGCGACGGGTGGGCACAGTGACCTTGATTCTGCGCTTGCTGGACTGCCGTTGCGTTTTCAATCCCAGGGATCGAAGGAGCTTTTCCGTCCGTTTCCCCTCGATGCGAATTCCCAAGATTGCTTCGGCACGTTCCTCGCGCAGCAAGAGAGTCACGGCTTTCCGCCGTCCCGGGTAGCGGTCAGCCATGGCTGCCACCGGAACTCCGCTTGCCAATGTTGTAAAGAGATAACTCGCCCGGTTCAGCGCAACCAGCGTGGCCTCGGGATCGACGCCTCTCTCAAAACGGTGCGACGCTTCACTATGGAGCCCGAGCCGTTTAGCGGTACGGCGAATGGAAGTCGGATCAAAATTGGCGCTCTCCAGTAGAACGGACTGCGTCTCCGCGTGGACCTCGGAATTCGTTCCCCCCATTACACCGGCGAGGGCAACCGGCAGATCGCTATCGCTGATAAGAAGATCCTCCGGCGACAATTCCCGTTCGACGCCATCGAGAGTAATAAATTTTTTGATCTCCTTCGCCGGTCGAACAACGATGCGGCGGGTTGGCAAGCGGTCCATGTCGAAGGCATGCAGTGGCTGGCCGGTCTCAAGCATGACGTAATTGGTGATGTCGACAACGTTGTTAATGGAGCGAATGCCGCACGATTCCAAGCGAAATCGCATCCAACCGGGGGACGATCCAATGCGCACTGCATTGACGATCGTGGCGGAATAACGGGGGCAAAGGCGCGGATCTGCGATAGCGACGCTCACCGTCGAATTTTTTCCGCGTTGCGCGTCAACCCTTCCAGCAACTCGCGTATCCTTCAAGAGCCCGGTCGCGGCAGCCGATTTCACCCGCCCACTAGTTAGCGCCGCAACCTCGATCGCCAGGCCGGTGATACTGAGACAGTCGCCGCGGTTGGGAGTCACGCTGATCTCGAACAGCCAATCGTTGCGATTTGTCTCCGGCTCGTGTAACGGAGTGACCGACTCGACTTCCAGGCCCGCCATGGTGAGTAGCTCGGCGAGTTTCTCCGCCGATGCCCTAAACGTCACGAATTCTCTCAGCCAGTTGAAAGTGATTTTCATCTCAAGATAGCGGGCAATGGGTTGTTGGAGGATTGGGTGGAAAGACTATCACTCCATTGACGCTCTTTTAGCCAAACTGCCTCAAAAATCTCAAATCATTTTGAAAGAACAGCCGGATATCGTCGATCCCGTATTTTAACATGGCGATGCGCTCCACGCCCATGCCGAAGGCGAATCC
>WNFP01000980.1_pt1 | contig 24554 bp, 19 predicted proteins | sample 5400201 | NCBI WGS metagenome assembly WNFP01 (sample SAMN13153355, study PRJNA577476) | soil metagenome | isolation source: 115 cm saprolite under Madrone tree | place: USA:California | collected 2016-06-14
GCCCATCTCGAAATCGGCCGGCGTCGTCGGGCGCGGCGCCCCATGCGGACCGCCTTCCCCGTTGGCATTCATGATTCGAAAATAATGCTCCGCGTGCTGATACAAGTTTTCGGCCGCTATACGGTCGCCGCTGGTGGCTGCTTCGCGCGCAAGCGCAACATAGCGTTCGAAGACCTGATACGCGTTGCCGCGGATCTTTACGTTTGGGCCGTTGCTGTCGAAAGTCTGAGTCCTTTGGGGCATCCGCGGGCGGTTGTAGTGCGGATTGTTCCCATTGCCGCGGCCGCGAGATCGCTTGTTTGGTCCTGGTCTCATGATACCTGTCTGGTTACGGGTGGGTACCTCTCGGACCGATGTCCGGCGGGAGCGTACCATGACCTTCTCGAACCGTTGCGGGCCAGGTTCGCCCGCTCTCGTAAACACTGGAGAGCCCCCGAGAGCCGCCACCCTATCCGGGAAGGCAGCCCATTCCAACAATTTTCTCTGCCGTAGACGCGGCCGGCCGGGCTACGACGCAACGCATGATCCCCGCGAGATCGCGCTCGCACCTCTCGATCGACAATCCGTTCGCCCGCAAAATTGCCTCAACGGCCGAGCCCTGGCTCAGCCCGACCTCACAGACAAAGAGGCTCCTCGGCCCCATCAGCCGGCGGATGTCGGCCGCGAGCGACCGATAACAGGCAAGCCCGTCCGGGCCGCCATCGAGGGCACAGCGCGGGTCATAGAGGGCGACCTCGCGCGGTAGATCGGCGAGTGCGGCGCCGGCGATGTATGGCGGGTTCGAGATGATGACATCAAAAACCCCCGAGATTGGGCCCGCCCAATCGCCGACGAAGAAATGCGCGCGGCGGGCAAGGCCGAGTGCCGCGGCATTGCCACGCGCGGTCACCGCTGCGCCCGCGGCGACATCGACGCCAAACCCTGTCGCAGCCGGGAATTCCGAGAGAAGCGCCAGCAGAATGCAGCCCGTGCCGGTGCCGAGATCGAGGAAGCGGAGCGGTGCCCCACGATCGGGGATCGATCGCAATACTGCCGTTACGACAGTTTCCGTCTCGGGTCGCGGATCGAGCGTGTCGGTCGACAGGCCAAATTCCATACCCCAAAATTCGCGGCGGCCGAGGATGCGGCTCAACGGTTCGCGATCGACCATCCGAGCCAGCGCTACCCGAACCCGGTCGCTCGCTTGCTCGTCTACCGTGCGCTCCGAGTGAGCTAACAGATCGGCCGGCGCGAGAGCGAGAGTGGAGGCGACCAAGCGCCGCGCTCGGCGGCGGGGCTCCCCGACATTAGCCTGCGTCAGCGCGGCGGCCGCCTCGGCGAGCAACGCCCCCAGCGTCTGCATCGACCAGCGCTACCCCTCGACTGCTGCCAATCGCGCCGCCTGATCCTCGGTGTGGATCGCATCGATGATCTCATCGAGCGCTTCCCCGCTCATCACTTTATCGATTTTGTAGAGGGTCAGATTGATGCGGTGATCGGTCACTCGGCCTTGCGGAAAATTGTAGGTACGGATGCGCTCTGATCTGTCGCCGCTGCCGACCTGGCTCTTGCGCTGCGCGGCCCGTGCGCTGTCGCGCGCCTGGCGCTCCATCTCATAGAGGCGCGAGCGCAGCACCTTGAGCGCCTTTGCCTTGTTCTTGTGTTGCGATTTCTCGTCCTGCTGGATCACCACCAGTCCAGTCGGCAAATGAGTGATCCGCACCGCACTGTCGGTCGTGTTGACCGATTGGCCGCCCGGTCCGCTTGCCCGGAAGACGTCGACGCGCAAATCCTTCTCGTCGATGCGGACATCGACCTCCTCCGCCTCGGGCAGTACGGCAACAGTGGCAGCGGAGGTGTGGATGCGCCCGCTCGCCTCGGTCTCCGGTATGCGCTGGACGCGGTGTACACCGGACTCGAATTTCAGCCGGGCGAACACGCCCGCCCCGCTGATCAGCGCCGTCGCTTCCTTAAAGCCACCGAGGCCGGTCTCGGAGAGGTCGAGGAGTTCAAAGCGCCAGCTCCTCAACGCGGCATAACGCTGATACATGCGAAAGAGGTCGGCGGCGAACAGCGCCGCCTCCTCTCCCCCGGTGCCCGCGCGCACTTCGAGGATGGCGTTGCGCTCGTCGTCGGCATCCTTTGGCAGCAGCGCCAGCTTGACCTTCTGCTCGATCGCCGGAAGGCTCGCGCGCAAGGTCCGCAGCTCGTCTTCGGCAAGCGCCTTCAGTTCTGAATCTTCGCCCGATTGGGCGATTTCGACGAGCGAGGCGAGCTCGTCACGGGCCCGGTACAACGTGTCGATGCCATCGACGATCGGGCTCAGTTCGCTGTATTCCTTCGATAATCTGGCAAAGTCGGCGCCCGTGATACCGGTGGCTCCGAGGGCCTCGCGCAGCTCCGCGTGGCGGCGCAGGAGCTGCTCCAGATGAGCTTCACGGCCCCGGTGGTTCGGTGATCAGCATTGCGAGCCGCTCGATCCCAGCGGCCCAGCCCACTCCGGGCAGCGCGGGTCCGCCCATCATCTCGACCAGCCCGTCATAGCGGCCGCCGCCCATCACGGTGCCTTGCGCGCCGAGGTCGGTCGTGACGAACTCGAACGCCGTATGCGTATAATAGTCGAGCCCCCGTACGAGCCGGGCGTTCAGCCGATAATCTATGCCAAGCTGATCGAGCCCGGCACGGATCCGATCGAAGAAATTGCGCGACTCAGAATTGAGATAATCGGCAAAAGCGGGAGCTTCCCGGGCGACGCGCTGGTCGGCTTCGTCTTTCGAGTCGAAGATGCGCAGCGGGTTGCGCTCGAGCCGCCGCTGGCTGTCCTCCGACAATTCGGAGACCCTCGTCGAAAAGTAGGAGACGAGCGCCTCGCGGTAGGCTGCGCGACTTTCGTGGTCGCCCAATGTGTTGAGCTCGAGGACGACGTGCGCACGAAGGCCGAGCGTCTCGAGAATGCGGTTGCCGAGCGCGATGACCTCTATGTCGGCCTGCGGTTGAGCGACGCCGATCAGCTCGACACCGAACTGATGGAACTGACGGAACCGTCCCTTTTGCGGCCGTTCATAGCGGAACATCGGGCCGCTGTAGAAAAATTTGAGCGGCACGCTCTGGGCAAGGCCGTTCGAGATCACCGCGCGGACGACACCGGCAGTGTTCTCCGGCCGCAAGGTCACCTCTTCGCCGCCGCGGTCGGTAAACGTGTACATCTCCTTGGCAACGATGTCGGTGTGCTCGCCGATCGGCCGCGCAAAAACCTCGGTGAACTCGAAAATCGGTGTCGCCATCTCGGCAAAGCCGTAGAGCTCAGCAACGGCGCGCGCAGTCTCGATCACCCGACGGTGGCGCCGTGCCGCGTCGGGGAGAAGGTCCTGGGTGCCACGAACCGACTGCAACGCGCGCATCATCACTCCCTGACCGTCCTCCCGAAAACTCCGCCGGGGGTCGACCATCATTCACAAAGTGCTGCCTGCCGAGAAGCCCTTCAAGCGCTTGCATCGTGCGCGCTCGCTCAGGGCTGGCTCCGGAATTACCCGGCAGGCACACCTGACCGGCCTCCGGCGCCTGCAATCATGAATTGCATCGGTTATTTCGCATTCCGCCATCTGCAGCGAATCTGCAGCAAAATCTCTCCTTTGGGTTGAAGTACCAACTTCAGCCCGGCATCGCCAATTGGGTAAGACGGGCGCGCGCGGTAGCATGCGCGCGCGGAACTCGCACCGTAAAATACCCTATCATTGAGCTTTTGTCAAGATCACTGGGTTACGTAACCAGCACCAATCGCTCAGTGATAAGGATCGGCGGCATCCCGCAAGCCATCGCCAAAAAAGTTAAAGGCGAGGACCGTAATGGCGACGTTGATGACCGGTAACATCAACCATGGGTATAGGGCTACGATGTTGATGTTCTGCGCTTCGTTGAGCAGCACGCCCCAGCTGGTCATCGGCGGCCGCAACCCGAGCCCGAGGAAGGATAGCGCGGTCTCCCCAAGAATCATGCTGGGAATCACCAATGTCGCCGATGCGATCAAGTGACTCATAAAGCTCGGCAGAAGGTGCCGGCCGATGACGCGAGCCGGCCGCGCGCCCATCAGCACCGCGGCGGTGCAGAAATCCTCCTCGCGCAACGACAGCAGTTTGGACCGCACAGCACGGGCAAGATGGGTCCATTCGATCATTCCAAGGATTAGCGTTATGCCGAGATAAACAAGAAGTGGGCTCCAACTCACTGGCAAGATCGCCGAGAGCGCCATCCATAATGGCAGGTGTGGAAAGGATTGGATGACCTCTATGACTCGTTGAATAAGAATATCCGTCCAACCGCCATAATAGCCGGCGATCCCGCCGATCAAGATGCCGAGCGTAAAGCTCACGGCGACGCCGAGAAGCCCCACGGTAAGCGAAATCCGCGCCCCGTAGATCATTCGCGACAAGAGGTCTCTGCCCAACCGATCGGTTCCGAGCAGAAATAGCTGTCCCCCGCGAGCCGGGCAGGCGAGATGCAGGTCGGCACGGAACAAGCCCCAGAACTGATACTCGTCGCCATGGCAAAAGAAGCGGATTGGCTCTGATCTTTGTGGATTCGACGTATAGACCCGTTCGAGCTTGGCCATGTCGAGCCGGTAATCGTAGCCGTAGACGAAAGGAGCCGATAGTCGACCCTCGTGGAAGACCCGGACACGCTGCGGTGGCGCAAAGATGAAGTCGGTGTTGCGCGTGTCGAGACCGTAAGGGGCCAGGAACTCGCAGACCAAAATGGACAGGTACATCGCCAGCAGGACAGCGCCCGAAACCACGGCAACACGGTGGCGACGTAGCTTCCACCACATCATCCGCCACTGCGAGGCCATAAAGAAGCGCTCTTGCCCCGGTGTCATCCGCTCGGCCGCATAAGGGTCGAAGGGCGCGCCGGAGACGTAATGCGGGAGCAACCCCCGGGGGTGCTCGATACTCGCGTTCTTGCCGCCGCCCGGCATGCCGTCGGACGTGAAGGCGAAATCGCTCATCGACTGCGCCCGGCCTGTAGGCGTATCCGAGGATCGAGCATGGCCAGCGCGAGATCCGAGATAAATACGCCGATTACCGTCAGAAACGACATAAACATCAAAAACGAGCCGGCAAGATACATGTCTTGACTGCGCAGAGCTTCGAGCAGCATCGGTCCGGTAGTCGGTAAGGACATCACCACCGAAACGATTGCTGCCCCCGAGATCACATGCGGCAACAGCGACCCGATATCCGAGATGAATGGGTTGAGCGCCATTCGCAAGGGGTATTTCAACAGCGTCCTTATCGGAGGTAGCCCCTTGGCGCGGGCGGTCACGACATACTGCTTCTGCAACTCGTCCAGCAGGTTAGCGCGCAACCTCCGGATCATGCTCGCCGTACCCGCTGTGCCGATAACGATGACCGGAATCCAGATGTGCGCGAGCACCGAGAGGACCTTCTGCCACGTCCACGGCTGATCAACAAATTGCGGATCCATCAAGCCCCCGATCGAAATACCTAAATACACATTCGCTAGGTAGAGCAGGACCAGGGCAAGAAGAAAACTAGGAATCGCTAGTCCGAGGAAACCCAGTAACGTCAAGGCATGATCCGACCAACTGTACTGATGGGTCGCAGAATACACCCCGATCGGAAAAGCGACAACGTAAGTGAAGATGATCGTTGCGAAAGAAACTATAAAAGTCATCAAGAGACGATCACCGACTACATCCTTCACTGGAAGGTTATATGCAAAGGAATATCCCATGTCTCCTTGGAGAAGCCCGGCGACCCAGTAGAGGTATTGCTCCCAAAGGGGGCGATCGAAACCATATTGAACCTGAAGGAAATGTATCTTGGCCAAATCGGCAGCTTCGCCAGAGCTTTGGAGCTCGGCGATATAAGTGGAGAAATAGTCGCCCGGAGGAAGGTTGATGATGGTAAAAATCACCACGCTGATCGCGATCAGCGTCGGGATCATTATCAAAATCCGATGAACGAGATAACCGAGCATTCCAACTCTGTCCTACTCGCGACCCGAGACCTGCGCGGGATCCTTGACCGGGCCCGGGTGGGGCCGAACCGCCCATGCCGCTCCCAGAGACGCCGATTTCGCCCGCATCTCGGACATATCAAACCAGAAACCATCCGGCTTGTAGATCCCGAAAAAAGCGCCCGGATCCCAGTTGTAGATCCCCTCCTCGGGGACGTTGCGGAGCTTGGCGTTCACCACGACCGGCTGAAGTACACCGGCAACAGTGCCGATCGTAAAGACTTCTTCGGCCCATATCCCGAGCATGGAACGCCAGATCCGAGACTGCTCCGCCTCGGTTGCGGCATCCAACCACTCCCCGTAGAGCTCCTTGAGGCGAATGGCAGAAGGCAGATCAGGCGCTTCGCCGGATCTGCCTTTCGTCTCGTAATATTGCCCCCATTTCGGCCATTCGAGCTGCTGCTGGCTCGTCGGCGCAAACTCCGAAGGGGCCATTGCGGCGGTAGCAAGACCATTCTCGATGCCTTTGTCGATCGACATCATTGTCTCACCCGAGAATACTCGGCGACGGAACAGGGTGAGCTGCGACGGCTTGGCAAAAAGCCTGATCCCGATCTTGCGCCAGGAGTCGCGGATAAGCTCGAGCACGTCCGTTTGCTCGGTCGATTCCCCTGAATTCTCGACAATTATCTCCATCGGTCGGCCGTCAGGCAGCAGACGCATATTGTCTCCGCCTCGCTTTCCGAGCCCGATCAGGTCGAGAAGACGATTGGCCTCAGGCACATCGTAGCGTGCCCAGGCCGAGCGCCAATCGGCTTCGTAGAGAGGGCTTTGAGGCAGAAGCGTATTTTGACCCTCGATCGCCAGCCCGAAATATATCGCCTGGTTTATCTCGTGACGGTCGACGCCCAGTGACAAGGCACGGCGAAAGCGCAAATCACGCATCAACGCCCGCCAGATTTCGTCACTGACATTAATGTTCGGATAGAGAGCCAGCTGACTACCGGGACCCGTGCGCCAAAGCCTGACGTTGAAGTTGTTACGATCCTCGCTCTCTTTCAAGAACGTATAGTTATCAAAGCGCAAATAGCGGGCCTGGAGGTCGCTTTCACCCGCACCTGTCTTGGCCGGTATGATCTTGCTGTCGGCGATCGACTCGATGACGCGATCGATATACGGAAGCTGCTGACCAGTTTCGTCCACCCGGTAGTAGTAGGGATTTCGCTCGAATATGAAGCGGTCGGCAGGCGGCTTGGTCTTTAAGATCCATGGCTCCAGCGAGGGCAGATCTGGATTGTCATTTCGATACATACCGTCCAGCCGAGCGTGCAAAGCTGCCCAGTTACGTTGTTTTGCCTGCTTGACGAGTGCGTCCAACGTCGACTTGTCAGCAAACTTCTCGTGAAATCGCTTAAGGTAATGAGACGGACAATAAATAAAGAGTGGGCTTGGTCCGGCGAGATTAGGTAAGAACAGCGGGTTGGGCCGCGCCCAGCTGTAACGGATCGTAGTCTCGTCCAGAATCTCGACGCGAGGTGGCTCGCCCTGCACTATCAGCGAGACCGGCAGGCCTGAAGGTGACAACTGGGGATTTGATGCGACATCCTCAAACCAATAACGGAAGTCTTCGGATGTAAAGGGATGCCCATCCGACCATTTATGCCCCTGCCGCAAATGCAGCGTGAAAATTCGGCCGTCCTCGATCTCGATCGATTTAAGAATGTCTGGTTCGATATTCAGCGAAGGAGTGTAGCCAACAAGCCGAGCATAACCATAAACGACCATCATCCGGGTGTCTTTGGGCCCGGCCATCAACATCCGCAGCTCACCCCCGGGACTGCCGACCATTGGCAGCGCTGCCACTTTCACGTCCCGCGGAACGCGCTCTTCGACCTTCGGCAACCGGTCACTTGCAACCTGCTCCTGAAACATGGGGGTCTCGCGCAACACGGCGCGCGGCGCATCTGTTCCAGCCGCCAAGAGCAGTAAGGCAAGGCCGATCTGTTTCAACCCGTCTCCTCCCTGCAACCCGGGTCTGATTGATCTGATCGGGACCGACCCCGCTCAGAGCGCGACCTCTTGCGCCCTCACTATCGCAGCGGGCGACGCTCTCGCTTCGACAAAGTGGCCCGGAACGATCTCGATCAGTGACGGTAGATTTCCCGGTTCACGCGTGAACGGCTCAGGCCAAGCGGCCGGATCGGAAGCTTTGTCTTCCATCAGCTGGCGGAAGTCGAGGCAGTGCGAGGGATCCGGAGCGGGCACGGCAGCGAGCAGAGCCCGCGTGTACGGATGCAACGGGTCCCGAAACAGAGTTGCGCGATCCGCTATCTCGACGATTCGACCCGCACACATTACCGCAATGCGATCTGCGATGTAGTCTACCACGGCAAGATTGTGGGAAATGAACAGATAGGTGAGAGCAAGCTTCTCCTTCAAATCCATCAGTAGATTGAGGATCTGGGCTTGGATCGAGACGTCGAGCGCTGAAGTCGGTTCGTCGCAAATCACCAAACCGGGCCGCAGGGCCAGCGCGCGTGCAATACCGATGCGCTGCCGCTGTCCTCCGGAAAAGCTGTGCGGGTAACGCCTCAAATGGCGCGAATCAAGGCCTACCAGCGTGACAAGTTCGTGGACCATCTCGCGGCGCGAGCGCGCGTCGCCAATGGAATGGATCACAAGCGGTTCTTCGATAATATCGTAAACGGTCATCCGTGGGTTCAGCGACCCGAACGGGTCCTGAAAAATGAACTGGACTTGCCGCCGAAACCCTTTCAGATCCTCGCCCTCAAGAGCGAGCACATCGATCGGCCGACCGTGGTCGTTGAAGGTGACGGATCCTGAATCGGGCGATACCGCTCGCAACAATACCTTGCTCAGGGTCGTCTTGCCGCACCCACTTTCGCCGACCAGCCCGAGACACTCGCCTCGCTCGATTCTCAGACTGACCTCGTCCACGGCAACCACCCGCGGTCCGGATTTGGCGCTCCCAAACCATCCACTTTTCCGGATTGTGAAGGTCTTGCGAACGCCGACGCATTCGAGCAGCGGCCCGGTGGCATCGACCGGCCATTCCGCCTTCTCCGCCATCAGATGCGGGGCATCTCCCGGCGGGATCTCGCGGATGGGGACGAGGCGCTCGCCGGGTTTCATGTCAAATCGCGGCACAGCGCGGAGCAACGCCCGTAGGTAGGGATGTTCCGCCCGCTGAAAAATGTCATCGAGAGTGCCGCTCTCCATGACCTCGCCGCGGTACATCACGACGATTTCCTCGGCGACGTTGGCGACGACGCCGAGATCGTGGGTGATCAACAACATCGCCATGCTGAACTCGTGCTGAAGCTCGACGATCAGTTTAAGGATCTGCGCCTGGATCGTCACATCGAGCGCGGTCGTCGGCTCGTCCGCAATCAACAGAGCAGGGCGACAAACCAGCGCCATTGCTATCATCGCGCGCTGGCGTAGCCCCCCCGACAGCTCAAACGGATAGCTGCGCACGGCCCGCTTGGGGTCCGGAAAACCCACGAGGCGAAGCATATCCTCCGTCAACTCGGTGGCTTCGCCGGCGCTCACCGAGCGGTGGAGACGTAGCGACTCAATAATCTGATTACCTATGGTATGGACCGGTGACAGCGAGGTCATCGGCTCCTGAAAGATGATCGAAATTCGCCCACCGCGGATCGCGCGCATCTCCACGCCGTCGGTCGGCAGCTTTGTGAGGTCAACGACCGCGCCGCCCAGCCGAGGATCCGCAAACAAAATCTCGCCATTGGTAATTACCGCGCTGCGCGGCAGAATGCCGAGGATCGTCTGGCTGACGACCGATTTTCCCGAACCCGACTCGCCAACGAGCGCCACAGTCGAGCGTGGGCGGACTCGGAATGAGACCCCGGAGACGGCGCGGATAAAGCCGCCCGGCGCCGCGAAATGAACGTGAAGATCGCGGACAGCGAGCAGGTCGGTCAAACGGGATCTCCCACCGCTTCCCGTACCTGGCGTTCAGCGCCCGACCTTACTCCTAGAGCAGCCAAATTCGCCGCGGTGGCCGCGCTCAAGCTCAAGCCGCGTGCCTCGGCAGCGCGGGCCGAAATCTCGACCAGCTCGGCAAATCCGGTGATGCGGCTGTCGAGCCGAATGCGCGAGCGCCCAGAGCGAAGATCGAGTTGCATCCAGCCCTCCCGCCGGTCTCGGCGCGTGGAATAGTAGGCGAGGTTCATCCGGTCGAGTTCCTCCCAGATTATGGAGGCACGGCGCAACCCCGTTGCACGCAGAGCGGACCCGGTGACTTCGAGACGGGTCTGGTGACGGATTATCGTGCGAATACCGAACCCCGCAAAAAGCGCCGCAAAACCACCCAGCACGACGGTTGTGATGCTCGCGAGGGGCAACGTCGCGAGCACTGCTGTCGCTGGAACGAGCCCGGCGGCGGCGCGAAAGTAGTCACCGATCATAGCCGAGGTCGGATAGGCGTGATAGGTCACGGCAGAGAGCAATCGCCCCTCGCGAAGACCTCCGTTGCATCGAGCCAGCGCGCCGCGCGGTGCCCCCCGGTGATAGCGGCGAGCTTGCGGAGGAAGGTGTCTGTCGCTTCGTCCTGAACCAAATGATGCGTCAGTATGCCAGTCGGTTCCCCTGCGTCGACCCCTTTAGAACGGCGCGCGCGGAGGTGCCCGATCAAACCGCGCAGTGCGGCTTCCTCCCCGATAAACCCACGATCTCCGGTCCACGCTACCAGGTCGACATGGACGTTGGCCGCAACGACGCCCGGTGCCGGGCGAACCGATCGCCGCGGGCCCATACGCGATATTCCAGCGAGGCCGCAATCGGTCAGGAGCGACAGGAAACGGCAGTAAAAACGGTTCCAAGGCGGCGCCAGAACCGGAAGAGAGTGAGCTTCGAAAAGCATCACCAACCGCATTCGGCCCGCAGCCAGATCGTCCGCCACCGCCCGACGCGAACGTTCCGGAGGAAACTCGCTCTTTTTGCCATCGACCGCGTGGCTCTGGTGGCACCACCCGTGTTGAAGGACAAAAAGACGCGCTGTTTGGCGCGACCGAGAGGGGTGTGCAAGCCACGCTGCGAGCCGCGAGTCAGCGCCGGCGGGAATGACCGCGAGCGCGATCGGAATATCGCCGCTGATCGAAAGGAGGCGATCGAGACGCTTGCTGGGGCCCGCCGCATCGTCGTCGCGCCACCACAGAGTCGCAACCCGTCCCGCGTCACTCCAGCGGTCGAACTCGTCGATCAGATCCGACCATCGCACCGCCGGCGCCAGATCTTCGCGTCGCAACTGGCTCATCCGCCGATCATAATGCCAGGAGACCGCGACATAAAATCCCGCTGGCGTCGGATCACACTTGCGGGATCGCGAATCATGTCCCCGATCAGGCTGGCAGCGCACCGCGCTCCGCCCGTCTGCACCGAAATCGTCCCGGGGCCGCGCTCGATCGCGCGTTTAATTGCGCAGCTGAGCCGGTCGGGCGTTAGATCGGCTTCATCGACCAGTTCGAGAACCCCGCGGGCGGCCAATCGTTCCGCCCGCAACCGCTGCTCTGTTTCCCTCTCGGACGCGAACGGCACGACCACTGCCGGAACGCGGGCGGCGAGGATGTTAAGGATCGTGTTGTATCCTGCCTGACTCACCGAGACACGACAGCGCCGCAGCATCTGCGGAAATTCCTGCCGATAGCGCTCGAGAACTGCGCCCGCCGGCAGACCGCCTGCCAGCTCCTCGAACGTGCCCGCAGGCAGATTGGGCCCGGCAAGCAGACGCCAAGTCAGACCGTTGAGACAGCCGCGACGCCTGGCCTCAACCGCTGTCGACAGCAGGGTCCCGCCGACCGCACCGCCGCCAACCGAGACCAACACCTCGTCGGCGCCGGCAGTTTCGTCCGTCGCGTCTGGTTGATCCTGCCCGCTGATATATCCAGTATAGATCAAACGGTTGGCGATCTCCGACGCCGCGGGGAAGCTCTCGTCCAAAGGTATGAAGTCGGGATCGCCGTGGACGAGCACGAAATCGAAATCGGCCCGCACCCTGTCGATAATGTCGCGGCGGCGCGTTAGTTCGTCAGGCACAACCACAATGTCGCGGAGCGAACAGAGTATCCGGGGCCTCGGACGGCGTGCTCGAGCCGCTTCGAGCAACGCTTCGAGCTCGAAGCGGAAGGCACGCCGCCCGAATGGAAAGGCTTCGATCACGATGGCATCGGGGCTTGCCGCATCGAAGGCAGCGAGAAGCGCCTCTCGCCGGCTTTTCTTCAGTTTTTGGTCGATCGGCTGGCCAGCTGGGCCGACGAGTTCCTTGAAGCTCGCGTCGCGAGCACTGACTGGCGTGAGCTGAACAAGGCGCTCGGCACGCGCAAAAATGGGCCATGGGGGAGGCTCTCCGCCCAACACCAGGGTCACCGCGATGTCTTCGAGGGCGATGGCGTCAACGAGACTTAAAGCGCGCTGCAGATGCCCGATGCCGAGCAAGTGCTGGACGTAAAACAAGACCGACCCGGTCACAAAATTTCGGGGAAAGGATTGCGCCGAAGCGGCCGAAGCCGGTATTCCGCGGCTGGACGGCTCCTTTGCATGCTCATATCAAGCGGCATGGGCTCGACCGAGCACGTCGGCGAGCCTGCGGGCGGCGACCGGCAGATCGTGGTCTCGCAGAACGCGCCGCCGAGCCGCCGCACCGAATGCCGAACGCCGCCGGCTATCGATGACCAAACTGCGCACTGCTGCTGCGAAGGCCAAGGCGTCCCCAGCGGGGACGATCAGTCCGGTAGTCCCGGATACGACGATTTCCTCCACCCCGCCGGCTGCTCCTGCCACCACGGGCACCCCACTCGCCTGCGCCTCGAGCAGCGCCATGCCGAAGGCTTCGTTGTTGGCCGGCCAAACGAAAAGATCGGCCGCGGCCAGACGCTCCGCGACTGATTTACGGTCAAGAGGTCCCATCCAGTTCACACGCCCTCGTAGCACGGCAAGGGCGCTCGAGACATCGCCCCGGGCCGGACCGTCGCCAATCACCTCCAGCGACCAAGGCAAATCGACCAGGCGCGACAGAGCGTCACCAAGGATCTGGTAGGAAGTCAGCTTGTCGCCGGGACGCATCATCGCGACCGTTATCAGACGAGGCGGATCGCCCTCTCGCCGAGCGTCGAGGCCATAGGACTCCGCATCCAGGAACGGCTTGAAGGCAACCCAGCGCCGTGGGTCTCGCAAATACGGCAGGACACATTCTCGGTCAGCAGGATTCAGCCCGATCACTGCAACGGCCTGTCGGATCGCGCATTCGGTCGCTCGATGGCCGAGCGCCCAAGAACCCCCCGCCTGTCTCGGGGCCACCGAAGCTTCTGCCGCAACATACGGGATGCCGAGCCCATCTGCGACGATCGGGCCCAGCCAATCTGGTGCTTTGTGATAGACGTGGTAAGAGAACCATAGGTTGGGCGCGGATGTCGGAGACCCTCGCCAGTGGTGCAATTGGCGCTCCGCAACCCGCCTGCCGAATGCGCCAAGCCGAGCCTGCCGGACGGCATTGCCACCACCGTCGTAGCTGCGAAAGCGCGAGACGAGCAACGGCTCGTGTCCGGCCAAGCGGACAGCGTCGAAAAAGAGCTGCGCCATTCTGCGGTCCCCAGACGGGACCGGGTGGTCGGGTGGCTTAAGAGGCGCGTAGAAGGCGATGCGCATGGTTGACCGCTAAGGGGGCTTTGGATCTGACCATAGCGGGGCGACAACATCGAGGAGCGGAAAGGGGGCTTCCGGCATCGCTGTGTCGGCATCGAGCGGAGCGACGTGGTACGACGGCGGCGAAAGATCGAGTGCGCCGCGAGGTGGGGGACCGGATTGGTTCAACCGAAAACGTCGCGCCAACGCATCGATGCTCCCATCCATGGCAAAGCGGCTGCGCACACGGCGCTCGCCCGCTGCCGCGAGCCCAGCGCGTCTCGCGGGATCGCGGATCAGCTCGGTGATCTTCTGAGCAAGCGTCACCGGGTTATTGGGCGCCGTCAGCAACCCCGTCACCCCGTGCTCGATCAGCTCGGGTATCCCCGACACGTCGGTCGCAAGGCAAGCCAGCCGCTGGCTCTGAGCTTCCATCAGGACGTTTGGCAGACCATCGCGGTCGCCGTCTCTTGCCGGCTTTGCAGCAAGCACAAAGAGATCGGCCGCGCGATAACCGGCCAATACATCGGGCTGAGCCAGGGCACCTCGCCATTCTATCCGGCGCGCGAGGCCGAGCCGCTCAGCCTGACGACGCAGGGCAGCTGCGAGCGTCCCGCCGCCGATATGGACAAACCGCCATTCGAGGCCGGAAGGCAGGAGCGCCAGCGCCGCGAGCAAGTCGTCGTAGCCTTTCTTGGCAACCAGCCTGCCGACCGACAAGAGAACGACCTGATTTCGCGGGTCGCGGCCGTCCCCGCCAAGGGGTCGAGCCGGCGCTGGCGGAAAGCGCTCGAAGTCGAGCCCATGGTAGCAGAGCGCGACGGTGTCGACGCGAGGCGCAAGGCTCGCAAGGTGGCTGCGCCCCGTTTCCGTGCAGGTCACAACCCATTTTGCGTCGGCCAGCTTTGCGCGTTTCTCCCAGACCGGAATTGTCCAGATGTCCTTGGCATGTGCCGAGACCGTCCAATTGAGCCCGGTGATCAGCGCCGCGTAGCGGGCAACCGACGCGGGCGTATGCAGGAAATGCGCGTGGAGATGGTCGACGTTCGGCGGCAACTCCGCCGCGAGGACCAAGGCCTGACCGAAGCGGCGGACACGGTTCGGGCTCGGGTCTCGCCACACATCGGCGAGGAAGGCGGCCTGCGCTTTGCGATAGCCCGGACGCCGGCGAGAGCGCATCCACCCGTGCCAGACGCGAAGCGGCTCCTGATAGAGGTATTCCGGAAGGTAAAGTAGCTCGGCTCCGATTGAGCGGTGGACGGGATGTCTCGCACGATCCGTCGGGTGGCGTAACGAAACGATGAGAATTTCTAGACCGCGTCGCTCTAGAGCGAGGATCTCTTGCGCGATGAAGGTCTCGGATAACCGCGGATAGCCTTTTAGGAGGAAGGCGACGCGGCCGGCTACCGGTGATGGCGGCGGCGCGACGCTCATGCTTCGAGACGCTCACGCGCTGCAAAGCATCCGGCTCGACCCTTATCAAGCCATTTTCGCGCAAGCCGGTTTACGGTCAGCATACCGTCGAGCAAACCGGGAATGTCGACGGTCGAGGGCGGAGGCTGCTCGGTCAAATGGCGCAGAGCAGTGGCCATCACTCGAGGGTCGCGACCCTCCTGCTCGGGCAACATGGTCAACAGGCCGAGCCCGGCGGCACGCTGTGCCCTGATGAACTGCTCCAGACGAGGGGCGGTTCGCGGCACGATCAGCGCCCGCTTGTCGAAAGACAAAATTTCGCAGAACGTGTTGTAGCCGCCCATAGCGACCACCCCGGCGGCACGAGCCATCAGGGATTCGAGCCGCGCATTAAAGGTGATCGCACGAACATTGTTGAGCCGTGAGGCGCGGTCGGCGAAAGCCGCGCGCTGCTCAGGCAGCATGAACGGGCCGAACACGAGCAGGGCGGGAAACGGGATCGCGCCATCGTACTCGTAGGCCGACAACACCAAATCGATCAAACGCTCGCCGTCGCCGCCGCCGCCGGGCGTAACTAACAGGAAATCGCTCCCGATAATCCCCTGGACCTCAGGTGCAACCTGGAGCTCGACCGCGCCGCGCCGAAGATAACCCGTGTAGGCCATGCGCCGGCGCACGCTCTGGGGGACCGAAAGCCCGGCCAGGGGATCGCAAATCTGGGATAACCCGTATACCCAAATCTCGTCGTAATACTCGGATAGCGCGGGCACCGCGTGCTTGCGCTCCCACTCGCTCTCGAGCGCCTCGGGATCGTCCATCACGTCTCGCAGCCCCAGGATCAAGGCCGTTCCACGACGTTGCAGGAGATCCAGCGTGTCACGCACCTCGCCCCGCAGCCCAAGGGGTTCCTTGTCGACGATCAAGAGGTCGGGGTCGAAGATATCGGCGGTGTGCCGGATGATCGAGGAGCGCATCGCCAGTGTGTCGTCGATATCAATATGCAGGTTCAGCGACACATATTCCCCATTGCGCAGCTTGATGACGCCGGGCACCCGCACAAAATCGACTCTCGACCGAAAGTCGAAGCTGCCGATGATGGGCGACCCCGAAAGGATCAGCACCGAAACTGCAGGATCGGCCTCGACCAGAGAATGCGCGATCGCCCTGCACCGGCGCAGGTGCCCGAGCCCGAAGCTGTCATGGCTGTAAATGAGTATCCGCTTATGGTGACGGCGAATGGCCACCCGGGACCCCTCTCGTCCAACCGTGCCGGCGGACTATTGCATACGTGGCTCTGTCGCGAAATGATCTTTTGATGAAGGCCATGGTGATGAAAGGAATGGCGGCGCTCGCCGCTACGGCCGAAGATGCGCTTCGACCAGCCCGCAACCGGCTTGGATTTCTTCAGTGGTGGCAGAAGCGACCCGCCACGGCGCCGGTAGCCGAGCCGCCGGAAGAGCAAGCAGAAGATCCGAGCGCGCTCCAGCCGACGATCTACCGATTTATCCTACGGTATAGCTTGCGGCAGCAGCTTATGCTGCTCGCGCTGACGCTGGTGTCGTTTCCGTTTCTTTATTATTCGCTTGTGCTTCCGAAAACCATCACCAACAGCGCGATCGGGGGAAAGAACTTCCCACAGGCGATCCTCGGCGTCCAATTTGACCAGATCCCCTATCTGATGCTGCTGTGCGCTGCCTTCTTAGCTCTGGTGTTTATCAATGGCGGATTCAAATACTATATAAATACATCCAAAGGGCGGCTTGGCGAACGCATGCTACGGCGCTTTCGCTACCAGCTATATCAGCGGATGCTGTTGTTTCCGCTATCCTATTTTCAAAAAAACTCATCCGCTCAGGTTATTCCGATGATCACAGCAGAATGCGAATCCCTGGGCGGGTTCGTCGGCGAAGCCGTGGCGACACCTGCATTTCAAGGCGGGCAATTACTGACGAACATCTTCTTCATGTTCATGCAGGATCCGGTGCTGGGCCTAGCCGCAGTAGTGCTCTATCCGGTCCAGGGCTATATCATCCCGAAACTGCAGGACAAGGTTAACCAACTGAACCGGCTCCGGGTGCGGACGGTCCGCCAGGTTGCCGACCGCGTCCAAGAATCCGCGACCGGAATTGCCGATATCCTCGCCAACGACACTGCCAAGCTCCAACTGAGCGGTTTTGCGCATCTGCTGGGCACGATTTACGATATCCGTTTCGAGATTTATCAGCGGAAATTCTTCGTCAAATTTCTCAATAACTTTTTGGGGCAATTGACTCCGCTCTTTTTCTTCTCGATCGGTGGCTATCTGGTAATCCGTGGCCAGCTCTCTTTCGGTGCTCTTTTGGCGGTGCTCATCGCCCAAAAAGACGTGGCTTCACCGTGGAAAGAGTTACTCGATTTCTATCAGTCGTTTCAGGACTCCCGGATCAAGTACGAGCAGATCATCGAGCAATTCCAACCTGCGGGCATGATGGATCCGCGCCTACTGCTCGCGGAGCCTGATGGAGTGGCGCGGCTCACCGGCGAGCTGTCGGTCGCCAACCTGTCACTCGCCGAGGACGACGGCAGCCGGGTTCTCGATGCCGTCAGCTTTTCCGTCCCGCTCGACCAGCACATCGCGATCATTGGCCAAGGCGGCAGCGGCAAGAATGAGCTTGGCCTGCTGCTCGCGCGTCTAATCCGGCCAACGAGCGGCCGGATTACGATCGGCGGGACCGATCTTGCAACCCTTCCCTTTGCGGTGGTCGGCCGCCGCATCGGTTATGTCGGTGCCACCCCGTATTTCTTTGCTGGCACCTTGCGCGAAAGTCTGCTGCTGGGCTTACGCCACCGTCCGGTTAGACCGGCCGAGTACGAGGGCGGGGTCGCCAGACGCCGCGCCCGGCAACTCCACGAGGCACGACAATCCGGCAATATCGACCTCGACATCAACGCTGATTGGCTCGATTACGAGGCAGCGGGAGTGAGTGACTGCGAAGCGCTGTCGCGGCGCATCACCGAAGTGCTAGCCGCTCTTGACCTGGAGGAGGGTGTCTACAACCTCGGACTGCGCTGGCGGCTTGATCCCGAAGCCAACCGCGAAGCGGCCGCGCGGCTCCTGGAAGCGCGCCAAGCGCTCGCCCGCCGGCTGGTCGAAGACGAGATCACCGAACTCGTCGAGACCTACGACGTAAACCGGTTCAATCAGAATGCCTCGGTCGCGGAAAACTTGTTGTTCGGAACCCCGATCGGTCCTGCTTTCGACTTCGAGGCGCTCGCGGACAACGTGTACGTAATCCAGGTTCTCGAAAAAGTGGGGTTGATCGACGACCTTGTCACAGCCGGCAAGGAGGTCGCCGAGACGATGATCGAATTGTTCGCCGACCTGCCACCCGATCACGAGTTCTTCGAGCAGTTCAGCTTTATCAGCGCCACCGATCTGCCGGAATTTGCAGCCATTCTTGGACGTTCGGGTGGCGGGAGACCGACGGGGCTTTGGCGGGCGGATCGCGCCAAACTCCTCTCCTTGCCCTTCAGGCTGATCCCGGCCCGCCACCGGCTCGATGTCGTCGACGAAGCGATGCAGCAACGCTTGCTCGAGGCACGTCGGGCGTTTCGGGCTGATCTGCCGGCCGAGGCACAGGCGCAGATCGAGTTCTTCGATGCCGAGCGTTATAACGCGGCGGCCTCGGTGCAGGACAACATTCTGTTTGGCAAGATTGCCTATGGCGAGGCTGATGCGCCGATCCGCGTTCCTGCGGTGCTCGCCGAAGTCGTCAACGCGCTGTCGCTTCGGCAGACCATCATCGATGTCGGGCTCGACTACAATGTCGGTACCGGCGGCTCGCGGCTGTCGTTCGCCGATCGGCAAAAGGCCGGGATCGCTCGCGCAGTGCTCAAGCGCCCCGACCTTCTGATTCTCAACGAGGCGACCTCTGCGCTCGATGGGCAGGCGCAATCGCGAGTGATGCGCGGGCTGAGTGAGGAGTTTGCAGGCCGCGGGATCATTTGGGTACTGCATCGGGCGAGCCTCGCCCGCAATTTCGACCGGGTCATTGTGCTGAGCAACGGCAAGCTGCAAGAACAAGGCACGCCGGTCGAGCTTGAGGGCAACGGGTCGCTGATGTCCTTGCTTATGGCCGCTGAATGAGCATGGCGACGAGCACCGCCAGAATGATGGGAGGAATGCGATGAGCCTCAAACAGGAATTCGAGTTGCTCCGGCGAGTGCCAATGTTTGCCGAGATCGAGCCTGCCAAACTGAAGCTGCTAGCCTTTATGAGCGAGCGGATCGGTTTCGACCCTGGGAAGCCGCTGATGCGGCAAGGCGACCCGGCTGACGCGGCTTATCTGATCATCGAGGGCTATGCCGACGTAATAGTCGAGACGCCGGCCGGTCCGGTGATTGTCGCGACGCGCGGCCCCAACGAGCTCGTTGGCGAGATGGGGATCCTGTGCGACGTGCCGCGCAATGCGACCGTCTGTGCCAAAGACCGCGTCGTCGCTCTGCGCATCTCGAAAGAGCCGTTCATGCGCATGGTGCGGGAATTTCCGACAATGGCAGTGTCGATCATGCAGGAATTGGCGCAGACGGTAGCGTCAACCAACAATCAACTGAGCGCGGCGCTTAACGAGGTAAGACGATTGCGCGAGCAGGCCGGCATCGCCGCCTGACCGGTCGTGAGCCGGCTCGACAGCTTCATCCGCCGGCTGAAGGCGCAGCGCGCTTGTCTAGACCTCGCAGCCGGTCTTGTCCAGGGATTGGACGGAGAGATCCTCGAACTTGGGCTGGGTAATGGCCGGACCTATGATCATCTGCGCCAACTCTTCCCGGACCGAAGAATTTATGTCTGCGAGCGCCGGGTCGCCGCACATCCCGACTGCATACCGCCGGCCGAACTTCTCCTCCTTGGCGACATGCGCGATACCTTACAGTGCGCCCGCAAGTTGCTCGGGGGTCGGATAGCGCTCGCTCATTTCGACCCCGGGACCGGCGACTCCGCGGCGAGCCAAGCTCTCGCGGCGGAGCTCGCACCATTGATCCCACCGCTGCTTCGGCCAGGAGGTATACTCGCCAGCGAGCCTGCCGTCGCCGCGGCTGAACTGAAGCCGATACCGCTACCCCAGGGCGTGTTGCCCGGCCGCTACCAACTCTACCGACGCGTCAGTTCCCGATCGTCAGCATGACAGGCACATGATCGGAGGCTCTATCCCAACCGCGGCTCTCCCGGTGAACGCGGGCCTCGGCCAGCGCGTTGAGGAGGGATGGCGTCACCCAAATATGATCAAGTCTCCGCCCGCGGTTCGAGGCTGCCCAATCGCGCGCTCGGTAGCTCCACCACGTGTACAAGCGTTCCGGGGGCGGCACGAAATGCCGAACTGCGTCGACAAACCCCCCCGCCCGCTGCAGTAGCCCGAGGCGTTCCACCTCGACCGGGGTGTGGCTGACCACATTCAAGAGCTGCTTGTGCGACCAGACATCGGTCTCGAGCGGCGCGATGTTCAGATCGCCGACTGCGATCATCGAGCGGCCACCTCGCCGTTCCGCCGCAAACCACGCGGTCAACTCGTCGAGAAATCGCAGTTTATGGGCAAATTTTGGGTTCTGCTCCGGATCCGGCAGATCGCCACCCGCTGGGACGTAGACGTTGTGGAGCTCGACAGCACCGGGCAGCTCGACCGTTGCATGTCGGCAATCGGCGCGGGCGCACCAGGCACGAATCTGAGGTGATTTGAACGGGATTCGCGACAGGATGGCGACGCCGTTATACCCCTTCATCCCATGTACGAGCATATATCGGTAGCCGATGGCTTCGAACGCCTCGCGCGGAAACAGGCCGTCTTGAGTCTTGGTCTCCTGAAGGCAAAGGACCTCGGGGGCCCATTCCGCGATCAGCCGCCGTACATTGTCCATCCTGAGGCGGATCGAGTTGATGTTCCAAGTGACGAGGCGCATGGTTACGGCCGATCCGAGAGGTTCGTCCCGGGACCAGGACCATCAACGAGTAGCACAAAACATCGGCGCCCGGTCGGGGGGGAAGACCGGGCGCCTACATGTCAGAAGCGTTTGGGGGAAACTAGGCCCACAGGGGAGACGGGCCCGTTCTAAAGAGGGTTTGCTGCCCTCTCCGCTTCCGAAGCCAGCAGATGGGGTGCGTCAAAAGGAAAGCAAGGCCGCATTTCGCGCATGCCCTGAGGGCAAAATTGCATGCGGCGCTCCGGAACTAGCTTGGATGCGTTCAGGCCGCGCGGATGGCGGCCGCGGCGCCCGCCTGGGCCGACTGGCAGGCCCGTGCGAACGCGAGAAACAAACCTCTTGAGAATGGATTGTCAAGGGCCTTGTGTTCTGGATGCCATTGTACGCCAACGACAAATCGCGCATCAGGAAGGCTGACCGCCTCGATCTGTCCGTCCGGCGCCACGGCCTCCACCCGAAGCCCAGGTGCCGGACGATCGATACCCTGCGAATGCAACGAATTGACCATCACCTCCGCAGCCCCGGCAAACGATGCCAGGAGCCCGCCCTTGGTCAGCGCGACGCTGTGCGCCGGTCCATATGGGCCATCGGGAGAATCCTTCCGAGAACGGTGATTGAGGCGGCCCGGAACCTCATGCACTCGTTGGTGGAGCGTTCCGCCAAGCGCTACATTCAATTCCTGGATGCCGCGACAGATGGCCAAGACAGGCAGGTCGCGCCGGACCGCCTCGCGAATAAGCGGCAGCGTCGTCGCGTCGCGCTCCGGGTCGTGCAGGATTTCCGGGTGACTGGGCTCGGCACCGTAATGGCTGGGATGGACGTTCGACGGACTCCCGGTCAAGAGCAATCCGTCCAGCCTGTCGAGCATCTGGCAGACGTCGATTTTCGATCCGATCGCTGGGATCAATACCGGCAGGCACCCGGCCGCATCGATCACGGCACTCGGATATCTTTCGTTGACTCCGTGGAAGACGCGCTTGCTGACCGTGCGAAGGCAGGTGGGAATGCCAACGAGCGGCACATGACAGGCGGGCATCAAATTGGGATTCACGGCTGGAACTGGCGGCGGCCGGTGGCGAAGGGATCCCGATATACGAACAACTCAGGGTCTAATGCTACTCCGAACTGTACATCGGAGATCGAAACGGTCGTGGTCTTGCGCTGCTGATCGAGGATCGTCCACTGACGCAGTGCCGGCGGCTGACTCGTGAACAGCATTGTCAAACTGCCGTTGTCCGGCTCCGCCGGGTCGACGACGGTCACCCCCAATCCGTTGGCTCCGCGCTCCAACCGCGTCACGACAAGGTCATCAAAGGTTATCGGCTCGCGCAATAGAAACCAGGCCGGGGTCGATTTCAATCCGACCTTCGACATCTCAGCCAGTTGTTTGTCGACGTAATAGACATAGAACCGATCGGCAATCAGCAGAATAGGTGAAGGCGGATCGTACTCGAATCGCATCCGGCCCGGCCGGGCCAACCATAAGCTTCCGCTCGCGGGGCCCCCACCGGAAGAGTGCTGCCGGAACCGGGCGGTCATCGTCTGGATGCCGTTTAGATAAGCTGAAATACGACGCAGGTCGGTTGCGTCCTGTGGCGTCATCGCGACAGCCGTCGGCGGAGCAGCGGCGCGCGCGAGCGCCGCAAAGGGCGTTGTAGCCACCGCCAAGGTGACGCTGACAAAGCTGCGTCGGGTGGGCGCCATTGCTTTCTTGCTGATTTGCACCCGATTCTCCACTGACTCCGCCCGGGCCCGCGTCGTCCCTGGCGCGGTTGCGTAGCTAGGCGGAGAGATGGAGCCGGCACCCGCCGCTATCAATTGCGGTCAATCGCCGCCCCGCGCCAAGACTTCGCGCTTGCCGACATGGTTGGCTGCGCTGACGATGCCTTCGGCTTCCATTCGCTCGATGATGCGCGCGGCGCGATTGTAGCCGATCTGGAGATGCCGCTGCACAAAGCTCGTTGACGCCTTGCCCTCGCGACATACGACGGCAACCGCCTGCGCGTACAATGTGTCCCCCGGACCGCCTCCTTCCTCATCCGTCGGCAAACCGAAGCAAGCGTCGTCGTCTTCGGTGATGTCGTCGATGTAATCGGGCTCTCCCCGCGTCTTCAGGAACGACACGACGCGCTCGACTTCCTCATCGGAGACGAACGGGCCATGGACACGCGTGATGCGACCTCCACCCGCCATGTAGAGCATGTCGCCGCGACCCAGGAGCTGCTCGGCGCCACCTTCGCCGAGGATCGTCCGGCTGTCGATCTTCGAGGTCACCTGAAAGCTGATCCGGGTCGGAAAGTTGGCCTTGATCGTGCCGGTGATGACGTCGACCGACGGGCGCTGGGTCGCCATGATCAGGTGGATCCCGGCGGCGCGAGCCATCTGCGCCAGGCGCTGGATCGCCGCCTCGATCTCCTTGCCGGCTACCAGCATCAGATCGGCCATCTCGTCGACCACGACGACGATCAGCGGCAATTCGCTCGTGTCGAAAGGCTGGGGTTCGAGAATCGGCTCCCCGGTCTCCGGATCGAACCCGGTTTGCACCTTGCGGACGAGGCTCTCGCCTCTGGCCTGCGCCTCGGCAAGCCTCGTGTTGAACCCGTCGATGTTGCGAACCCCGAGCTTCGACATCTTGCGGTAGCGGTTCTCCATTTCGCGCACCGTCCATTTCAGCGCGAGAACGGCCTTGCGCGGGTCGGTGACAACCGGGGCCAGAAGATGCGGAATCCCGTCGTAAACCGACAATTCCAACATCTTCGGATCGACCATAATGAATTTGCAGCGATCGGGTGGCATGCGGTAGAGGATCGACAGGATCATCGTGTTGATGCCGACCGACTTGCCCGATCCCGTCGTCCCGGCGATCAAGAGATGCGGCATCTTGGCGAGGTCGGCGAGGACCGGCTCGCCGGAAATATCCTTGCCCAGGATCAGGGCGAGACGCCCGGGATGATTTTCGTAGATCGGGGAGCCGAGAAGTTCGCGCAAAACGACGGTCTCCGCCTTCCGGTTTGGCAGCTCGATGCCGATCACGTTGCGCCCCGGCACCACGGCAACACGAACCGAAATCGCGCTCATCGAGCGGGCGATGTCGTCGGCGAGCCCGATGATGCGGGAGGCCTTGATCCCGGGTGCCGGTTCCAGTTCGTACAGCGTCACGACCGGCCCCGGGCGAACCTGCACGATCTGACCGCGCACGCCGAAATCCTCGAGCACGGTTTCGAGCAGACGGGCATTTTTTTCGAGCGCATCCTCGTCGACGGCTTCGGTTTTCACCGCCAGAGGCTTTGCCAACAGATCAAGGGAGGGCAGGATTGGACGCTCGTCCGGTTCGAGATCGAGCGTCGGTTGGCGCTCCTGATCAGCGCGCTTTCCGGGAACGAGCGGCTTCGCCCCGGGGACTATGAAGCGGATGAGACCGCCGCGCTCGTGCTCTCCCTCGGCAGCGCTTGGCATGCGGCGGTCGAGGCGCGGCTCGCGGCGGTCCGGCAATACCGTCACGACGGTCCGCGCTGCTGGATCGACGTTGCCAGAAGCGGCGGCCGCTGCAGTCTTGCCGGCGCGGCTTGCCT
>WNFP01000978.1_pt1 | contig 24543 bp, 17 predicted proteins | sample 5400201 | NCBI WGS metagenome assembly WNFP01 (sample SAMN13153355, study PRJNA577476) | soil metagenome | isolation source: 115 cm saprolite under Madrone tree | place: USA:California | collected 2016-06-14
GGAGGTCTCCGGACGTTGTGGCTGCTCTGCCTTGCGGCGAGCGCTTCACCATCTTGGTATACGGTTTTGTGTTCTCTCGAATTCAGACCAGCGATGGCAAGGTAGGATTCGTCTATTCCAGCGTGATCGCCGTGGATCGGTCTGGCGCTTCGGTGCAGCAGACTTCCTCACCGCGAATGGTCACCGCTTCCGATAAAGTCGCCATCAAATCTGCGCCCGCTGCTCAGCAGGCTCCGACCGCGCAAACACAACCTCAGCCCGCTTCAACTCAGTCAGCCCCAGCGCCGGCGTCGGTAGCTGCACCTCAAGCTCCTGCACCGATTGAGGGGGAAGTGGGCGCCTCTGTCGCGCAGCCCACTCTGCCAACGCCCGCACCGCCTCAGCCAGCGACGGCTCAACCTGCTTCAGCAGTAGTATCCGAACCAGCCGCGCCCCCGTCCGCCGCGTCCGCACCTATTTCCGAACCAGCCGCGCCTGCCGCGCAGCCTGAACCGCCTGCAGTAGCACAGCCTGAGCCCGCGCCCGCTCAACCTGCAGCGCCTGCCATCCGTCCAGTGGAAACCAGGTCCACTTGGGAGAGACGTAACCCGGGTGGTATTCGACACACGCCTTTGATTGAAGTCTTTGGCGGTTACGCCTTTGCCCGCCTTGACGGCGGCGGGGGCTATTGGACCAACATGAACATCGGCGGCATGGGCTCAGTTGGCTGGAATTTCAAGCCATGGTTGCAGCTCGTTGCGGACAGCAGCTACAGCACCGTCACCATCAGCGGCACCAAGAACGTCCTCTACGGAAATCATTTCGGTCCGCGTTACTTCTACCACAGCCGGAATCGCTGGGGCGTCACGCCGTTTGTCGAAGGTCTAGTGGGGGGCTCGCGCGCAGACACCACCATTTCCGGCGTCGGCGGCTACACCACTTCAGCCAACTGTATTTCCTACAAAGTAGGCGGCGGAGTGGATCTCCATCCCTCGCGTCACTGGGAAATCCGTCTGTTTGACGTGGACTACTACCGGACCTCGTTCGGCACCAATGTTCACCAGAACAACTATTGGGCATCTGCCGGTATCGTCCTTCGCCTCTTCGGCGGATCATCCGACTACTAGCCCGATCTAGATAACTCCCATGCAGAGGCGACCGGCTCCGGCCGCCTCTTTTTCTTTGTCCCCCAGTAGCGGCGAGTTCACGTCGCCATTGGCTTTGGTTTGCCTCAGTGCCCCTGTTTACGGCTGCACACCCGCATAAACCGGAATCGCCCTGCGCGAAACATTCTTATAAACCACGCCGCCCTTCATCACGAACACGACGCGCCGCACCGCCGTAATGTCTTTTAACGGATCGCCATCCAGCGCGACGATGTCCGCCTGTAACCCCGGCGCAATCCCCCCGATCTGGTCCGCCATTCCCAGCGCCTCCGCCCCCAACGAATTGGCTGAGACCATCGCCGCCATCGGATCCACCCCGCCGTCACGCACACGGTCGATGAACTCCTCCGCGTTGCGCCCGTGCGCGCCCGCCACCGCGTCCGTCCCAAAAACGATTTTCAGCCCCGGAGTTTTCACCGCGTGCTGCACCAGCTCATGGTTCATCGGCAGGATCTTTTCCATCGCCGCAAAACCTTCCGCCGTGTAGCCCGGCGTGCCCAGATACTGTTCCTTGTGCAGCAAGTAGTTCTCGATGATCAGCCCCGCCTGCGGGTCCAGATACGTCCCCTTTTCGGCCATCAATTTCAGGTCATCATCCGTCGCCAGCGTGCCGTGCTCGATTTCCGTGCATCCTGCGAGAGTCGCGGCACTCACTGCGTCCTTATAAGCGTGCACCAGCGTGCGCAACCCCTGCTTCTTCGCCTCATCGCACGCCGCGTTCAACTGTTCCTGCGAAAGCGTCATCCCTCCGCCTTGTCGGATGCTCTCGGACGCAAAAATCTTGATCACGTCCGCGCCAGCCTGCTTTTGTTTCCGTACGAACGCGCGTATCTCGTCCGGCGTTCCCGTTTTTTCTCCTTGCCCGAACAGCGGCTCCACCGCCGTAAGGATCTTCGGCCCCGCCAGTTTTCCTTTCGCGATCGCGTCGCGCAGCGGAATATCGTTGGCCGCGCCCGGGCTTTGCACCGTCGTGAACCCCGCCATCAGCGTCACCCATGCATTCGACGCCGATTGATACGCATCCTCCTGCGAAGTCCCTCCCATGCCTGCGTTCTTTCCGTCTTTGCCAAAGTTCCAGGTAATGTGAGCGTGCGCGTCAATCCATCCCGGCAACACCGTCAGCCCGCGCAGGTCGTAGTCCACCGGTCCGCTTTTTGCATCAGCTTTTGTTTCGACCGCGGCAATCTTCGCGCCCTCCACCACAATGCGCACGTCCCGCAGCACCTTGCCCTTGCCATCCAGCACCGTGCTCGCCGCAATCACAATCCGCTTGCCTTTTGTCGGCTCTTGCATCGGCGCCTGTGCACAAACGCGCTGCGCCATCCCGCACACGCCCAGTACGCCGAGAATCCCCACAATGATTTTCACGCCCCGCATGTTTGCTCCTCCCTGGCGGCGAGTTGACCTTACCATCCATTCAAGGCCCCCAATCCTGCTGCGCCAATCGCCGATATCGTGGCTTAATATTCTAAGGTAGAATGCGGGCACTTTCAGGCCACGCAGAAAATCGCAAATGCACCAAGAGATCGGGAGGAATGATGGCGACAGCCGTATTCGAGCCTCGCGAATCGCGCCTGGACCGGTACTTTTTTCCGGGACTGGCGCTGCTGATGTTGGCGACGGTGTTTCTGGGATTTGCGCAGTCGTATTTCCTGGCGGGAGTATTTACGGCGCCGCTGCCCAACTGGCTGATTCACCTGCACGGGGCCGCGTTTACCTCGTGGATTTTGCTGTTGATCACGCAGACGTCGCTCGTGGCGGCGAATCGCGTGGACGTGCACCGCAAGCTGGGGCTGGCCGGGTTCGGCCTCGCGAGCCTGATGGTCGTTCTCGGTATTTCAGCGTCCACGGATTCTTTACGAAGGTCCTTCGGCGCCGGGGTCACCGCGGCGGGCGCGATGGACCCGAGAACGTTTTACATCATTCCACTCACGGACATGCTGATCTTTGGGACGCTGGTGTTTCTGGCGTTCCGCGCGAGATCCAATCCTCCGGCGCACAAGCGGCTGATTCTGGTGGCCACAACAGCCCTCACGCTCGCAGCCGTGGCCCGCTGGCCGATTCCGTTTATCCAGCACCATCCCTTGTGGGTAGCCGAGTTGTGTACGTATGGATTCCTCGCGCTGTTGTTGGCGTACGACGTGTACAGCACGGGGAAAGTGCATGGCGTGACGATTTGGGCCAGCGCTTTCCTGATCGCCGTCCAGCGCGTGAGGGTGCCTCTGGGAGAAACGGCTGCGTGGCACGCTTTTGCCACTTGGGCCCAGAACCTGGCAAGAACGATTCATGGCTGAATCCCGCGTGGCGCAGCCACTCTTGGCTGTGCGCTTTTGACGATTTTCTCTTTAGGAGGGCACGACTTCAGTCGTGCTGAACAATTGGCCCGCAACTTACCCGTTTCTTCTTTCACATCCTCCTTTAGATGTAACGTATGGAGTTGCCCGCTCACTACCCATGGATGCGGTCGGCTAGCTGCGCCGGAGACTTTGGGCGCGGGGTCTTGGCAATAAACTCGTCCCCATGGGACTACTAACACCTGCCTCCTGCGAGACCCGTGCTGTTCGCGTCGCTAACACTCACGGCGTAACCTTCAGCTCGGAAAAATGAGCAATCGTTCCCAGCCCCACCCACAGCGCGATCGAACCGTTCGTGGAGGTTTGCTTAAGGTCGTTCACGACAAGCACAGGCTGCTCCGCTCCGTTAACATAAAGGCGTGCGCGCGATCCAGCCACTTGGATTTTCACTTGCGTCCACTGCCCTGGGACCAAATCAACATAGGACTCATACTTTCCTGGGCTCTCAGACCTCAGTTTTTGCCACGGGAATCCGGGTATGGAGATGTACTGCACGGAATGATTTCGTTGCAGTTGGTCCTCAGACCGCCCGTTCTTCGGGCGCAGATAGAGGCACTCGAAATGGGATCTGTCCGCGGATACCCGAAAGGCGATCCCGACAAACCCTCGAAATTCCGGCCGTGCGTCCGGCGCAGTATCGCCGGTCAGGTTCACTTCAATCGTGCCATCCTGAAAGGAGCTTCCTGGTACGATGGCAAGACGGCCCGCATCATCAAGACCTTCGGCGCCGGCATCTGTAATGCGCACGGCGCTGCGGCCTAGATGGGTGACCGGCTCCGCCTTCACGTTGTGTAGTTCGAGCTTTTCAAGAGGGAGTCCAGCCGCTTTCTGCCGCGCCGGACCCGCCGATTGTGTCTGTAAACCAACCAAGAGAAGGCTCAGCGCAAACACATTCATCAATTCAGATCTCATTGGTTCCTCCTGTCGTCGCCCCTTGTTCGTCCGCGGGTGGGACAGCCATTCTTGGCTGTCTTCCCGGCGCCTAGCCGGATCTGTACCTTCGATCTCTAAACGCTTCCACCTCGATACATGTTTCAACTAAATCTTAGGTGTCCTGCCCTCGGTCGGCGTTTACCCCGACGCGGTCGGGGCATCCCGACTGTGGCTCAGTCTTCAGGCTGTGCGGTTTTTGACTTTAGTGTTCCCGCCTTCGTTTGATCGGCACGCCATGCCGAGTGACCATAATCAACATTCCCGCTCAAGCCCTTTCAAGTTTTCCACAACTGCTCGATTTGGATTGAACCGGCTCTTGTGCTAGAAGTTTAAGCCAAGAATAACGTGTCGTTGGTGTGAGCGTTCGGTCCTTGCGCAATGTTGCTTGTATTTTGAGTTTGACGGCGTCTCCATCCGCCCGGGAGCGCCTCCGCTGCGGACCTGAACGCGAAAAATCTCGAGCGCCTTCTGAAGGAGAAACTGCTGTGAACATTTCTGAAACGCGTACAGCTTTCTTGCGCTGTTGCCTCGCATTCCTTTTTGCCTTTTTCTTGGTCGCGCCTTCCCTGTGGCCCCAAGGGAATCAGGGCACCATCGAAGGCATGGTCATCGATCAATCCGGCGCGGCTCTTCCCGGCGCCAAGTTGACGGCTACTAACGACGCGACAGGCATCCGCTTTCAAGCCAGTAGCGATTCGAACGGCCTCTTTACTTTCCTCGTCCTGCCGGTAGGCATCTACACCATCGAAGTGGAGCACCCGGGTTTGGCCAAGCTCATTCAAAAGAATGTTGCGCTGAGTGTCGGCGCGCGATTGAACCTGAACCTCTCCCTCTCAGTGGCTGGGCAGACCCAGTCCGTTACTGTCACGGATGAACCTCCCATCGTCGAAACCACCCGTAGTCAGGTGAGCTCCGCCGTGAATGACGTAGCCATTGAAAACCTCCCCACCAACGGCCGCAACTTCATCAATTTCGTGCTCCTCACTCCAGGCGTCACGCTCGACGTGCGCGGCGGCGACATCAGCTTCGCCGGACAGCGCGGCACTCTCAATTCTCTAATCGTTGACGGCTCGGACAACAACAACACTTTCTTCGGCCAATCTGTCGGCCGCACTGGCTCGGGCCGGGCTCCTTACCAATTCAGCGAAGACGCAGTGCAGGAATTCCAGGTCAACTCCAACGCCTATTCCGCCGAACTTGGCCACGCCGGCGGTGCTGTGATCAACGTGGTCACCAAGTCCGGCACCAACGATTTCCACGGCGCGGCCTTTGAATTCTTTCGCGATCGGAGTCTGAACGCCAACGATCCCATCAATATAATAAATGGCCGCCCGAAGTCGCCCTATCACTTCAACCAGTTCGGCGGAGACGTTGGCGGTCCCGTCCTCCGTGAAAAACTCTTTTTCTTTTTCGATTACGACGGTCAGCGCAACACGCTCCCCAATCTCGTCTTTCTCGGCGTGCCCTCTCCGGCCACTCCGACAGCCAATCAGCAGACCGCCCTCGCTTATCTCCAGGCACGTGCCGGCTCCTGGACTCGTACTCAAAACCAGAACGTTTACCTCGGCAAGGCGGACTGGCGCCTCGGCAACAACGAACTCCTGAGCGTTCGCTACAATTCCCAGCGTTTCGTCGGCAACGGCTTTGAAAATGGCGGGTCGCAAAACTCTGTCGAGCACACTGGTGCGTCCGAGGTCACCTCGGACACCTTATCCGGTTCGCTCACATCTACGATCTCATCCGGCATGGTTAACGTCGCCAGAGCCGCATATGCACGCGACAACGAGCCTGGCTTGGCCAACAGCATCAATCCGGAAGCCACCGTTCGCCAGGGCGGCGTCACGGATCTCATCGTCGGAAGAAACTTTTTTAGCCCTCGCTTCACCAACATTCATCGCGGCGAAGCTGGTGATACCCTCTCGCTCACCCACGGGCGCCACACCATCAAGACTGGCTTGAACATTCTCGTGGACAAGATCTCCAACTTCTTCCCGGGCAATTTCTCGGGCGCTTACGTATTCAATAGCCTCGAAGGTTTCGGCTGCAATTTGAACGGCGGCGGCGCGGCTTGCTTCACCGGCCCGGACGCTTCGGATAGTTTTGCCCAGGCCTTTGCCGGCGCGGGCACCAGCGGACCTACCACGAATCCTAATCTTCAGGAATATTCAGCCTTTGCTCAGGATGAATGGCGCGTACGAAATGACCTGACTCTGAATTTCGGGCTCCGTTACGATCTTGACTCGATCGCCCAGCCGCCGGTGCTCAATCCCAGTGCCAGCCTCGCCGCTGCGGGGATTTTCACCAATAGCATTCACAACGATCATGCTGACTTCGGCCCCAGGCTCGGTGTTGCCTGGACGCCTCTCGGCAAGAAGTTGGTCGTTCGCATGGGCTACGGTATTTTCTACGGCCGCACCCCCGCCATCACCGTCGGCACCGCCTTCTCGAACAATGCTCTAAACGTCCAGACCCTCAACTTCACCGGCGCCAACATCCCGCAATATCCCGCCACGAAGTGCGGCGCTCCCGTCGCAGCTCCGAGCTGTGCCGCGCCGGTCGGTGGCACCGCGGGTGCTCCCACCATCTATGTCTTCCAGCCCAATTATCGCGAGCCCAACGTGCAACAAGCCAACCTGGGCCTCGAATACCAGATTCAACCCAGCATGTCCGTCCAGGTTAACTATCTTTGGGTCAAGGGCACGCATCTCACGCGCACCCGCGACGTTAATCTCCAGGGTCCAGAAACTCCCGTAACCGTCGGATTCCTGGGATCCACTCAAACGGCTACGGTGAACCGCATCACTCAGCCGCGCCCCATCGCCGGTTTTGCGCGCATTGAGGAATTCCAAAGCAGCGCCAATTCCATCTACAATGGCCTGACCGTCCAACTGAACAAGCGCCTCTCTCGGAATTACCAGTTCCTTGCCTCCTACACCTTCGGTAAAGTCATCGACGACAACCCGGATGCCACTTCCGTCGTTCCCTTCTCTGGCGACGACGCCAAGATGGTCCAGGACCCTCTCAACCTCCGCGGAGATCGCGGCCCGGGCGTCAACGACCAGAGGCATCGTCTTGTGTTAAGCGCGATTTGGGACCTCGACAGCTATGCGCATTCTATGTCCCGTTCGTGGCGTTACTTGGCTGGCGGATGGCAACTCAGCGGGATTCTGACGGCTCAGAGCGGCCAACCCTACTCAGCTATGGTCAACTCGGATCTAAACAACGACAGCAACAGCCGCACCGACCGGGCCCCGGGACTCGGCCGCGACACTTTCTATCTTCCCAACTTCGTTTCGCTCGATCCTCGAATCACCAAAAACATCCCGATCCGTGAGCGCGTCAAAGCCCAGCTCCTATTGGAAGCCTACAATTCCCTCAACCGCACTAACTATACTTCGGTCAGCACAACGCAATTCTCCACCGCAGCAGGCTGTGCTGGCGCCCCAACCATCTGCCTGGGGCCTCCGAGGACGCCGTTCCAGACGCCTTTGAGCACGCAGCTCAACTTCAGCCCTGGGTCGAGAATCGTCCAGCTTTCCGGCAAGATCACCTTTTGAGCCACTGATCTCTACATCGTCCAGAATGCTTGCACGATGGACGAGGGAGAGTAGAGCGGGGAGCCCTGCGGTTCTCGAAGTTCGGCGGCTGCCAGGCGTCGGTTTCACACCTGGGCTTTTGGCTTTGCTTTTTCTTGTTCGTCTTGAGCCCGCACCGTTCAACCCGCCCCACAGCCGTCAACCCTCAATTTCGATTTCGACCATTCCATGCTCTTTACTTAACCAATCGATACCGCCGTGCTATTCGCTCCCGTGTACGCCAAACCCCATCCTCGGCGGACTCTTGTTTCCTCTTCCCGCCTAACCCCTGTTTTTCCCTTGCCCGCGCCGGACTCACCAGCCACCAAGTCCCTCGCTTACCTCGATATCTTTTTAACTTCCTGCTCCGTCTTCTCTAAGTCCTTTCCCTGCCACACTTCCGCCCCCCCCGGGATAGTCTCGCAACATTCCGACGTTCAACGTTCCAGCCGTTTCTCGATCTATCCCTTTTCTTTTCAAGGCCTTGCGAACTCTTTTGCATTCTCGAAAGGCTCAACCCTTTTGTTTTCAAGCAATTCCGAACTCTTTACCGCAAAACACCGGGGGGCGGGGTGCCCACAGCGCTCCAAAGTGCAAACTTCAGACGTTCCAGCGCTCCCCATCCGTCCCATTGCAGCCGAACGCCTTTGGTGCAACAATTCGCAAAGGCACGGGAATTCTTCACGATCCGAGGAAACAACTCGGCTCCCCTCGGTGTCTAAGACTAGTGAGCGGACATCGGGGACAGCTCGACGGCGTTCCCGATTTACCCCGATTCAGTCGGGGTTGTAAGTCGACCGTTTGGGGTTTCAGGGTTTGTACTTACAAACCCTGAGCAAACTGGTCGCACTCGCAAGAAGGCCTGGGTCCAGCGTTCTAACGCCAACGGCGTTTTAAGGTTGGACCATTCAGCAGGGTGGCTCGCTTTCCAGCTGCGAGCCGGAAAGGCCGGCAGTGTCCGATTGGGCTAGTGCCCTTAGTTGGGGCCGCGATGAAGCCGATCTCGTCCATGAGCTGCAAGCCGGCTCGGAGACGGCCTTCGACTGGCTTGTCACGCACTACCATGGACCGGTCTATAACCTCATTCTCGGCATGCTCGGCGATACTTCCGATGCCGCCGACGGCACCCAGGAAGTTTTCTTGAAAGCCTTCCGCGGCATTCGCAATTTCCGCCAGGGCAGCTCTTTGAAAACGTGGCTCTACCGCATCGCCATTCGCGAAGCGTTGAACCACAAGCGCTGGTTCAAGCGCCACTTGCAGAAGAATATTTCCATCGACGCCGAACCGGAGGAAGGGCACGCGCGCATCGAAATCGAGGATCTCTGCGCCACGCCTTTCGACCAGCTCGCATCCCTGGAAATTCAAATGGTTGTCCACAGCGCTTTGCAACAGATTCCGGAGGTTTTTCGCAGCGCGGTGATTTTGCGCGACCTCGAAGGTCTGAGTTACGAGGAAGTCGCCGAAGTTCTGGAATGCAGTGTCGGTACGGTAAAGTCACGCATCCTTCGCGGACGCCGCGCGCTGAAAGAGATTCTTGAGCCGCTTTTGGGGGCGCAGCAGATGCAAGCAAGCCGCGCGCAAACGTCTTCGCATGGCACGTCTTCGCACGGGAATGTTTCCGAAGCGCAGCCGTCGCCGTTTGGCGATGCGTTTTCTGCCGCGCGTCGAGTCACAGGTTCTTCCGAGGCGTTGGCCGCGGTGCAGTCACTAGAAGAAAAATCCCCGCGGGTAAGTTCCCCGGGCGAGGGGCTCCCATGAAGTGCAATACGGTACGAACGAAGCTGGCTGGTTATCTCGATGATGCAAATACCGGCGGATCGCGCGTTGCAGAGCGCGTCCGGGTTCGGCAGCACCTCGAAGGTTGCAACGTTTGCCGCGAAGAATTAGAACGCTTCCGCAAACTGTCCGTCATGCTTTCGCGTGTGCCCGCGAACGTTCCGCCTGCCGATCTCGCCATCCGCATTAAGGTGGCTGCCGCACAAGCGCAGCATTCGCGCGATTGGGCGAGCCGTATGCGCCGCATCAAGGATCGCGCCGAAATTCTGCTCGACAATGTTTTCCGCCCGCTGACTTTGCCGGCAACCGGCGGATTCTTCTCCGCTATCCTCGTTTTCGTGTTGGTGCTCCAGATAATTTTGCCGGGCACTACCGTGCGCGCCGTGCAGAACGACGTGGAGCTCAATCTGATGCGCCCCGCCGGGCTGGTTTCTCTTTCGGAATATCCGCAATCCTGGGCGCCGGAGCAACAGGAGCGCGAACTTTCTTTGCCGCACGGCCTGCTGATTGATGTCACCGTGGACGCACACGGCCGCATGACTGATTACCAGATTCTCTCCGGGCCAACGAGCGTGGAACTCCGCCACCAGCTTGACCAGATTCTGCTTTTCTCGCGCTTCAGCCCCATGATGAGTTTCGGCCGTCCGACTGCCGGTGGCCACGTGGTCCTCAGCTTCAGCGCCGTCCGCGTTCGCGGATAATTTTTCGCCGGCATGAGAAATTTCAGATTTCCCTTTGCAATGAGGAATCCCAAATTTCTCCTTGCCGCGATATTTTTATTTTTTATTCCTGCTAGCGGGAACGCGCAACTCCAGCGCAACGATTCGGAGCGCCAGCTTTTCGAAGCTCTCAATCGCGAACGCGCCGCGCAAGACCTCTCTGCGCTCCAATGGGACGATGCTCTCTTCAAAGCCGCGCGCCAGCATGCTCTCCGCATGGCGAATCTGAATATGCTCGAGCACCAACTTCCCAGCGAATCCGATCTTGAGGGACGCCTCACGGAAGCCGGCGCGCGCTTCAGCGTCATCGCGGAAAACATCGCTGTTGGAGCAACTCCGCAAATCATTCACGGTGGCTGGATGGATTCTCCCGGCCACCGCAAAAATATTCTGGATCGGCGTCTCACCTCCGTGGGAATCGCTGCCGTGCACGGGCCGGGCGGGCTTTTCGCGGTGCAGGATTTTTCGCGCTCCGTTCCGGAACTGAGCGTAGAGCAGCAGGAACAAAAGGTCGTGTCTCTGCTCGGTTCGATGGGATTCCATTCTCTAAGCGCAACGGAAGGCGCGCGGAAAACGTGCCAGAGCGATGCAGGATTTGCGGGGACGGTGGCAAAATCGATGATCCGTTTTGAAGTGTCCGACTTGAACAAATTGCCGGAAGATATCGAAAAAAAGATTCGGAGCGGACCTTACAGCAAGGCAGCGGTGGGAGCGTGCCGCGCGAATCGGGCTCCAGGATTTTCGCGCTATCGCATCGCGGTGCTGTTTTTCTGAGCTTCGAGGCACGCCCCGGTAGTTTTTTGTGCGACATTCGTCGGTCCAAATTATTTGTTGTATCCGCAGGAGAGAAGAATTACACTGGATTGGTCATGAACGCTGCTCTCGCCAACTCCTATCGCTGGTATCGATTTACTTGGAATCCATCCAGGCGGCGGGGGGCGTTTCTGTAAGCGAATAAACAGAAAAAAGTTTCGACCCACTCGCCAGCCGGGTGGGTTTTTTGTTTTAGGGGCAAGAATAAATCGAGAGGGACGAGAAAATGATCATCTCCATGAAATTGCACGCAACACGGCAAGAAATTGACGAGGTTCGAAAACAGGTAGAGCACTTCGGCTACAAGGTGCATTCCATCGAAGGGGAGGAGCGCGTGGTGATCGGCGTCGTGGGGGTGGGAGATGTAACTGCGTGCATGGAATCGATCGAAGCCATGCCGCAAGTGGACAACGTGGTGCGGATTTCCGCGCCGTACAAATTCGTGAGCAAGGAATTCCGCAAAGGAAAAACACAAATCAAAGTACACGGAACGGAAATCGGCGGCGGGGAATTCGTGGTGATGGCGGGACCGTGCTCCGTGGAATCGGAAAAGCAGATCATGCAGGCGGCGGAAGGCGTAGCGAAGGCAGGGGCGAAAATGCTGCGCGGCGGCGCGTTCAAGCCGCGGACTTCGCCGTACGATTTTCAAGGGATGGAAGAAGAAGGCTTGAAGCTGCTGAAAAAAGCGAAAGAGGCCACGGGGCTCGGGATTATCACGGAAGTGATGAGCGACCGCGACGTGGATTTAGTCGCGAAATATGCGGACGTGATGCAAGTTGGCGCTCGAAACATGCAGAACTTCATGCTGCTGAAGGCCCTGGGAAAATGCGGACGCCCGGTGCTGCTGAAACGCGGATTGAGCAGCACGGTGAAAGAGCTGCTGATGTCCGCGGAATATATCACCGCGCACGGAAATGCCGATGTGATTTTGTGCGAGCGGGGAATCCGCACATTTGAAACAGTGACGCGGAATACCTGTGACATTGCTGCGATTCCCGCGCTCCAGGAGTTGACGCATCTGCCGGTGATTCTCGATCCGAGCCACGCGACGGGAAGACGGAGCCTGGTGCCGGCGCTTTCGCGGGCGGGCGTGGCGATCGGCGCTGATGGATTAATCGTGGAAGTGCATCCCGCTCCGGAGAAGGCCATCAGCGACGGCGCGCAATCGCTGGACCTTGCGCAATTCCAAAAAATGATGAAGGACCTGGAACCATATATCCAGTTGTGGAACCTATCGAGAAAGAGGGAAGTGGCCGCAGCGGCGAGTTGAGAAGCAAGGAATCCGGAAAGAAGAAAAAGATAACGCCGAGGCCCAGAGAGCGCCCCGACCCGGTCAGGGCAGGCGCCGAACGCACAGAAGCGTGCAACGACCAGCGGCCGGTCATTTTTTTCTCTTGACTTCCAATCACCGGGTCCATACTATTTCTGTCTAGGCCTAGACTAACAGTGGCTGAGTCGACGTCCCGGGAGAACTTCCCACCCATGAGAAACCGCGAGCAACGAGACCTTTTTCCAGGTGCGTTGGAGATGATGATTCTCCGAACGCTGAAGCGGCAGCCTCTTCACGGCTATGCCCTCGCACAGCATATCAAGCGAACATCGAACGATTTGCTTCAGATTGAAGAAGGATCGCTGTATCCGGCGCTGCAGCGGCTCCTCAAGGAAGAGTTGGTGAAAGCCGAGTGGAGCATTTCGTCGACGAACCGGCGCGTGCGTACTTACAAGCTGACGGCAAAGGGAGCGAAGCATCTGGAGCATGAAGTATCGCGATTTGAAAAGATGCTTGAAGGAATTACGCGAGTGTTAGCGCCGGGTGAATCGTGATGTGGGTAAGGCGACTATTTTCGCGCCGTCGACTCTACGGTGATCTGTCGGAAGAAATTCGGGAGCACCTTGAAGAAAAGATTGAGGAATTGGTGGCTGGCGGGATGTCCAGGAAAGAGGCTACGTATGCCGCTCGCCGTGAATTTGGGAATGTAAGGCTGACCGAAGAGGATAGTCGAACCGTTTGGCGCTGGCCTTCCGTTGAAGAATTTCTTGCGGACATCCGCTATGGCCTGCGCGCGCTCCGCCGCAACCCGACGTTTACCGCAGTAGCGTTGCTGACAATCGCGATAGGAATCGGCGCGAACACGGCGGTGTTCAGCGTGGTGAATAGCGTGCTGCTGAAACCGCTGAACTATCCAAATGCTGAGCAGTTAGTATCGCTGCACCAAATCGCCCCTGGCGCGCCAGGACTGGCGGATTTCGAGAGCGGCCTGCACCTTTCACCCTCGATGTATTTCACGTACGCCGAGCACAATCGCGCATTCCAGTCCTTGGGAGTGTGGGCTACCGGAACCGCGAGCGTTACAGGCGTGGCTGAGCCGGAGCAGGTGCATACCGTTGAAGTCAGCGATGGCGTACTTCAGGCGTTGGACGTTCCGCCGGCAGTTGGGCGATGGCTCTCCGAGACAGATCAGGTTCCGCGCGGCCCGCAGCGCGTAATGATCAGCTATGGCTACTGGCAGCGGCGGTTCGGCGGAGACCAGTCGATCGTCGGGCGCAACATTATAGTGGATGCGCGGCCTCGAGAAATAGTCGGCGTTACCCATAAAGGCTTCCGGTTGGTCGATACCGATTTCGACGTCATGGTACCGCTCGTGTTTGACCGCCGCAATTTGATCCTTGCGGGATTCGGGTTCGAGGGCGTCGCGCGGCTGAAACCGGGTTTCACCATCGCGGAAGCTAATGCCGATCTTACGCGCATGTTGCCAATGTGGATGGACTCCTGGACAAATGGTCCTGGCACGAATCCGCATTTCTACGAGACGTGGAAGATTACACCGATGATTCGTCCCTTAAAGCGAGAAGTCATTGGCAATGTCAGCGACGTTCTCTGGGTGGTGATGGGAACGATCGGGCTGGTGATGCTCGTCGCGTGCGCTAACGTGACGAACCTGTTGCTGGTGAGGATCGAGGCGCGACAGCAGGAACTAGCCGTGCGCGCCGCGCTCGGTGCGGGATGGGGACGAATGGTCCGAGGACTCCTGGTTGAAAGCGTGATGCTGGGGCTGATGGGCGGAGCTCTCGGCGCTGTCTTCGCTTATGCCGGGGTGCGTCTGCTATTGGCCATTGGCCCGACGAATCTGCCGCGCCTAAGTGAGATTTCTCTGGATGCGCGGACACTCGCGTTCACTGTGCTGCTTGCCGTGCTTTCCGGTTTATTCCTCGGGCTAATTCCTGCGCTGAAATATGCCGGGCCGCGGGCATCGTTAGCCCTCCGCAGCGGAGGCCGGGCAGCGAACGCGAGCCGGGAGGGCCACCGCCCCCGCAACATTCTCGTAGTGGGTCAGGTGGCGATGGCACTCGTCCTGCTCGCGAGCGCGGGCTTGATGATCCGAACGTTCCGAGCATTGCGAACGGTCGACCCGGGATTCACGGACCCCCAGCATCTCCAGGTGTTGCGCATCTCCATTCCGGGCGCGCTGGTAGCACAGCCGCAGCGAGTGCTGCGCATTCAGAACCAAATTCTCGAGAAGCTGGCAGCGACCCCCGGTGTGCAGTCTGCGGGGCTGGTGAGCCAAATGCCGATGGAAGGCTTCGATTCGGACTGGGACTGCATCTTTGCCCAAGACAAGACATACCCCGACAACGTGATGGCGCCCCTGTATCTGTACAAATATATTTCTCCAGACTTTCTGCAAACGGCGGGAACGCGATTGATTGCGGGTAGGGAATTTACGTGGAGTGACATATACGGATTGCAACCGGTAGTGATGATTTCGGAGAATTTGGCGCGAGAGACCTGGGGCACTCCGGCGGCGGCGATTGGCAAACAATTGCGGGAGTTTTCCTCGATGCCATGGCATGAGGTGATCGGCGTGATACAGGATGTTCGAGAAAGAGGCGTGCAGGACAAGGCGCCTGAAATCGTTTATTGGCCGCCGATGATGGAGTACCTGTTCGGGCGCAAGACCGCGGACACGGTACGGACGGTGACGTTCGTGATACGAAGCGAGCGCGCGGGGACGCAAAGTTTTCTGGACGAAGTTCGAGCGGCGGTGTGGTCGGTGAACTCGAACTTGCCGCTGGCATCCGTGCGGACGATGGAGGAAGTGTATGACAAATCGGTGGCGCGAACTTCCTTCACGCTTGTGATGCTCGGGATTGCCGGTGCAATGGCGCTGGCGCTCGGGATCATCGGCATCTATGGCGTGATTTCTTTCTCGGTGTCGCAACGCATGCGCGAAATTGGAATTCGCCTGGCGCTCGGGGCCCAGGGTGGAGACGTGCTGCAAATGGTCTTGAAGCAGGGCGCGAAGATGGCCCTGGTGGGCGTGGCGATTGGAATCGGCGCTGCTTTCGCATTGACCCGGTTGATGACGAACCTGCTGTTTGGCGTGACGGCGCACGATCCTGTGACGTTTGCCGCCGTTGCTGTCGTCCTGTTCATGGTTGTGCTCTGGGCAAGCTACATCCCTGCGCGACGGGCGATGCGGGTCGATCCGATGGTGGCGCTGAGGTATGAGTAAGATGCCGTACCTTCCGGGGACGGATGCTCGAAGGGATTACGCGGGTGTTGGCGCCGGGTGAATCATGAGTTGGATGAAGCGGTTCTTCTTACGGCGTCGTCTCTATGGTGATCTCTCCGAAGAGATTCGGGAGCACCTCGAAGAGAAGATTGAAGAGTTGGTTGCGGGCGGCATGTCCAGGAAAGAGGCGGCGTATGCTGCCCGCCGCGAGTTTGGGAATGTAACTTTGGTTGAGGAAGACAGCCGCACGGTCTGGCGGTGGCCATCGTTTGAAAATCTTCTTATGGATGTCCGCTACGCCTTGCGGATACTGCGCAAGTCTCCTGGGTTTGCCGCCGTCGCCGTTCTGACTTTGGCACTCGGCATTGGGGCGAACACGGCCATCTTCACTGTAATTAATGCCGTCATGCTGCGTGCGCTTCCCGTGCAGCACCCTGAACAGCTGGTTGCCGTGGGCGACCCCGCGAAGGTCTATTCGTGGGGCACTGGAACACCGCGGACTGACGCATTTTCTTACCCACTTTATCGGGAAGTGCGTGATCACAGCGACGTATTCTCGTCCCTGCTCGCAAGTTCGAATCTCGGCAACCTGCGGATTGCCATTGACGGGGGACAGGAGACGGTCCGAGGCAGGCTCGTAACGGAGAACTATTTCCAGACGCTTGGCGTCGAGGCTCTGTTGGGACGCACGTTTACTGCCGACGAGAACCGGATCCCTGGAGATGATCCCGTCTTAGTCATCAGCTATGGATACTGGCAGCAACGGTTCTCCGGCGACTCCGCCGTCATTGGCCGCAAGGTGCGATTGAATAATTATCCGTTCACCGTTATCGGAGTTGCTCCGCCGGGGTTTTTCGGCGAAGTAGTGGGTGATCGCCCCGATATGTGGGCGCCAATGATGATGCAACCCCAGCTCATGCCTGGTCGCAACTTCCTTGAGAGTGTGAACGATTCCGCTCTTGTGCTGATGGGGCGCCTGAAGCCAGGCGTAACCATCGAGCAGGCACGCGCGAATGTAAATGCAGTGGTGAAGGAGGCGCTCACGGTTACGCTTAACACCCGGCTTTCTGCCGACGATCGAGACGCCATGCGGAACAGGAACATTGCCGTCGAGGTCTCAGCCGGAAGCCGCGGGCTTTCGAGGCTGCGGCGCGAATTCTCAACCCCGCTTCTCCTATTGATGGCGATGGTTGTGCTGGTGCTGTTGGTCGCTTGCGTCAACGTGGCCAACCTGATGCTGTCCCGTTCCGAAGCACGCCAGAGAGAGATCGCCGTCCGCTTTGCCATGGGCGCCGGGCAGGGCCGCATTGTTCGTCAATTGTTAACGGAATCCGCGTTGATCGCGTCCCTTGGCGGCGCGTTCGGCTTGCTGCTGGCCAATTGGGCTTCGGCCTTGCTGGTGAGCCTGGTGAACAGCGACCACAGACACAGTAGTCCTCTGTCGCTTGGCATCGACTGGCGAGTGCTGGGATTCACAGGTGGCATATGTCTGTCAGCTGCGGTCGCCTTCGGGCTTGCTCCTGCACTGAGATTTCTGAGAGTGCAACCGGGCCTGGCGCTTAAGGAAGGCAGCCGCGATTCCGGGACCGGCCGGAAAAGCGGCATGAGACGCGTCCTCGTAAGTTCACAAATCGCGCTGGGAGTGCTCGCGCTGATGACGGCTAGCCTGCTGGTCCGTAGTCTGCGCAATCTGCAAGAAGCCGACCTCGGCTATAGCCGCGAGCAGCTCTTGCTGGCGCGGGTTGACTTCCTACAAAGCGGCTATAACGGTCCGGCCATTCATAACGTCACACGAGAGCTACTGGACCGACTCTCGAGCTTACCCGGTGTCCGCGGTGTAACCGCATCCAGCAATGGGTTGTTCAGCGGCGACGAATCGTCTGACGCCATTCGCATAGATGGTGCCGCTCCGAGCGATCAGCAGGACAACTCAACCAATGATGATGAAGTCGGGCCGAACTATTTCAGCACCATCGGGGTGCCCGTTGTCTTGGGACGTGAAATCACTCAACAGGATTTTGCTAAGGGGGCCCAAGTTGCCGTCGTCAATGAAACTTTCGCGAAGTTTTACTTTAACGGACGAAGCCCCATCGGGCACAAAATCTCTATCCAGGATTCTGAGCACCCCGACCAGCCACCTTACGAAATTGTCGGTGTCGCGCGCGATGTGCACGACCACAATGTCCGGGACGCAGTTCGGCGCCGCATGTATGCGCCGCTGACGAGCGCTACCTTTGACGAAATCGGCGCCGTGAATTTTGAACTGCGTGCCATTGGCAATCCGCAGGCGCTGATCAATTCAGTCCGGAACGCAATTCGCGAAATGAATCCTGACTTGATCATCGATAATTTGGAAACCGCCGGCGAACTCGTGACGGATACGCTGACTTCACAGATGTTAGTTGCAAAGCTCTCCGCTTTTTTCGGTGCGCTGGTGCTGATCCTGGTTTGCGTTGGGCTGTACGGCAGCTTGGCTTACAACGTTGCGGACCGCACCAGAGAAATCGGCGTTCGTATGGCGCTGGGCGCCCCGCGACGCGACGTGATCTGGATGGTCATTCGCGATGCTTTGATGTTGCTCGCCGCCGGTGTCATGGTGGGAGTGCCAGTAGGAATTGCCGCAACTCGCTTGTTCCAAGCCATGCTATTCGGCGTTACCAAGACTGACCTCCTTTCGATTGCCTCGGCTATCGTGACTTTGATCGCCACTTGTGCAGTGGCTGCCATTGTTCCCGTCCGGCGCGCCACCCGGGTCGATCCACTGGTTGCGCTGAGATATGAATGAAGATTATCGACTGAACGTTCGAAGGGATTACACGTGTCTTAGTGCCGGGTGAATCATGCATGAAGTGGGTCAAGCCAATGCATTCACGTCGGGGCGCAATCGCTGGATCTTCTAAGTTGTGACCGCTAAGCGGTCGACGCACAATTCCAAAAAATGATGAAAGACCTGGAGCGCTACATTCCGCTTTGGAATGAGTCCATGAAAACGCGGGCCGCGGCCGCCGCCAATGGATGGCTTCCGGACCTCTTATACTGCTGCGGCGAGGGTCCAAATCACTAGCGACCTTATGCTCGAATGGTTACGCGTAATTATAATGTTCATCAGTTAACGTATGAGATAAGTGTCAATCGCGAAATGCGGTTGCGCTCCTATTTGTCGAAAACAAATGGCTTAGGTAAGGTGCGGCAAGGGAGCAATTGCCGTGACTTCACCTGAGCATTCCCGAAATGAGCCACAACGCACGTTGTGTTGATGCAAAAAGAGTTGAACGGTGGGAAGCGTTCAAGGAGGACTCGATGACGCAGCTTAGCAGGATTGTCTGGATGATCCGGATCGTTTGGATGACCGTGTTGACCGGAGCGCTTTTGCTGATGCCCGGCAGAGCGGGGGCGCAGGACGGCGCGTTAAAGGTGACTTCGTTTCCGTCGGGCGCGAACGTGTCGGTGGACGGACAGGACACTGGCAAAGTCACACCGATGAGCATCAGCGTCTCCGTTGGCACGCACACGGTAGTGGTTTCCATCCCGAACTCGAGCTGGAACGCGGACACGCGCTCCGTGGACGTGGCTCAAGGCAACAACGACCTCAGCGTGACCTTGCTGCCTATCTCAACCATTGGCCCCATCGGGCCGCCGGGACCCAAAGGTGACACGGGCCCGCAAGGACCAAAAGGAGATCCCGGAGCTACCGGCCCCGAAGGGCCTGCCGGTCCAACGGGACCCCAAGGAGCCATTGGCCCACAAGGACCAAAAGGAGACACGGGTGCTACCGGTCCGGCAGGTGCTGCTGGAGCTCCAGGAGACCCCGGCGCCACTGGTCCTGCGGGTTCCACTGGACCGACTGGGCCGCAAGGTCCTGCGGGACCTGCTGGCTCACGTGGAGGGCTTAACGGCAGGCAGGAGTTTCAGGGCAGCGGCATTTTCGTCGTGCCAGCCGGAGTTAGCCGACTAAGTGTGGAGCTGTACGGTGCCGGTGGTGGCGGCGCCATTATGCGATGCAATAGCGGAGGGGGTGGAGGTGCCGGCGCTTATACGAGCACGATCTTTACAGTCCAAGAGGGTCAAACTTTAACAATCAATGTGGGTATCGGAGGTATTGCTGGGGCCTCATCCTCTACGTCCGGAGGCAACGGAAGCGATACGCAAGTCTTAGACGCCAATAACACCATGCTGGCCGTCGCCCATGGAGCTAGTGGAGGTCAATCCGACTCTCTACCATGTGGCCCGCCTGCGGCTGGCGCTGCCGGCGGTACTTCCGACTCAAACGCCATGATCAGCCATAGCGGGGCTTCCGCTCCATCCTTCTCCAGCGTTGGAAGTGGAGGAATGGGCTATCTTGTTCTCGGTTTTCCCTTCCAACTCAACGGGCAGTTTGGGGGCGGCGGGGCGGGCGTGGTTGTTACTCCCCCGGCGCAGGCCGGCGAGGGAGGTTATGCTTTGCTCAGTTGGTGAGCAGGCGGGGCATTCCGTTACCGACTAGTCCATCCTTGCCGTCGGGAGCGTTGCCAGGGCAGGGCCTCTGTCTTTGTTTTGGGCAACGGAAATTACCGTAACTCTTTCTACCGAGCAGACCCGATGAATTCGAGTGTCTGCGTCCATCCCGGTTTCCTCGAGAAGGCCAATGGAGTTGGCGATGGCCGTAAGTGCCTGAGCGCGCGGGTGGTATTCTTCGTGAGGTATGAGGACGCTCAACGAGCGGTTTAGCAGGCTGTCCATGCGGCGGCGGTATGAGGTCTGGTTTTTGCGGCTTGGACTGAGTGACGGGAGCGGGGCGTGGTGGTTCCGGTATTTGCTGATGAATCCGGGACGGGGCGGGTGCGCGAACGATCCGCTGGGACAGCCGTTGCAAGTTTGGGCGACGTGGTTTCCGCCGGAGGGTAAGCCGGAGACTTGGATCCAGGGATTTCCATTGGAGGTTCTTCGTTCGAACAACGACGGATTGAGCAAGCGCAGGGCGAATCCCTTTTTTCTGGAGATTGGCGAGAACCGGATTGGCGAGGTTGACTGCCGCGGGCGCATCGAAGTTGGCGGCCAGAGAATCTGTTGGGATTTGCGATACCGATCGTCATTTCGCGCCGAACTGAGCAGCAAGGGTTGGATTGGGTTTTCGCGGACGGCGCACTCGGATGCGATATTCTCCGGAGAGATCACGCTGAACGACCGGTCCTTTCGCGGTGCGCCCCTGGGCTACGGGATGCAGGGACACAACTGCGGATACCGGCACCGTCGCTTCTGGAGCTGGACGCATGTCCATTTTCCAGACGCACAAGGCCGAGGCTCCACGTTTGAAGCGCTGGCGTATGAGATGCCGCTTGGCATGGTGTCTCGCACCGCGGTGCTCTGGCACGACGGCGAGAAGTACAACTTCCGCAAAGTCAGAGAAAGTGTGCGCGATTCACAAAAACTTGACTGGAGACTGGAGTGCACCGGCGCGCGAGGCGCGCGTGTTGAAGTCAGTATTCGAGGCCGAGCGGGGCTTGTGCATCGCCTTCCGTACGTGAAAACGGATTGTTCGGGACGATTTGAAGTGGCGAACGACAGTCTGGCTCTCGTCCGCATGATTCTGCGGCGGCCTGGCAAAGCGGCAGAAGAATTGACCACGGACTCCGGCGCAGTGCTGGAGATGGTCGGGAGCTGAATATGGCGGTGGGCGGATGAACTCGTCAGCAGGAGAGGCCGGATTGCAAATTGTTCCCGGTATTTCCACGATCCGCGAGGCGCAAGAATTTCTGGCCAAGTATTTCGCGCCGACGCGGTTGATTGCCGCGCCATTTCTCAGCCAAAGGACGGGCAAAAACGTTTATTTGAAATTGGAGACGGAGCTGCCGACTGGATCGTTCAAAGTGCGAGGCGCGGTTTACGCGCTGGCGCAGAGAATGAACCTGGGACCGATAGAAGAAGTGGTTGCTTGCAGCACCGGGAATCACGGAGCGGCAGTGGCGTATGCCGCGAAACAATTTGGAATCAAGGCCAAGATCTTTTTGCCGACGAATTGCAATCCGGTGAAGCGCGAGCGAATTTCTGCGTTGGGAGCAGCGATAGTGGAGAGTGGAGGCAGCGACCTGACATCCGCATTCACGTTGGCCGCGGAGTACGCCAAGCATCCTGGAGTGCATTTCCTGAACGACGCCATGGACGAGGATCTACCCGCCGGTCCCGCGACGATCGGTTGCGAAATCCTGGAACGGCTTCCCGATACGAGCGCGATCGTTGTGCCGATGGGGGATACAGCGCTGATTCGCGGGATCGCGGCGGCAGCGAAGCAGATCGCGCCACGCGTGAAGATCATTGGCGTGCAGGCGGAGGGCGCTCCTTCGTACTATTTGTCATGGAAAGAAGGCAAAGTCGTGGGCACGGAAACGTGCGACACGATCGCCGATGGGCTAGCGACACGAACGCCGGTCGTGGCGAACGTGCGCAGCGTGAAGAGTCTGGTCGATGATGTGGTGTTAGTAAGTGACGAGCAATTGTTGCGTGCGATTGAGACTCTGTTGGTGGAAAGCAGGCTATCGGCAACGTCTAGCTGCGAGGGAAGTTGATCAGCTACGATACGCCCCGCCGTAAAGACGTAGCGGCTTTGCATCGCTGCAGCAGATTTCATGCGAATGCGTCGGCCCGAGAGGGACAAGGACTTCCAATCAGGTATTTACCCTAGGCCATTTTGCAGAGTTTTCCTCCTATTTTTTCCCCCTATTTTAAACCTTACTAACAGGGACGAGCCGGACTGACCTTCGCATGACGCGCCCCGAACGATTTGCCTCCGAGGGAGTGTGGCGACGGGGGTCAGTCCGGGAAATGATTGAGCCATTCAAATCGGAAATCTGCTGATGCCATCATCCTGTAAGCCGTGGATGCCAGAAAGTCTATTCCAAGAAGGGTGTGAGTGAATTTGGGGGAGGGGAATCCATGCGCATGTGTAATTTTTTGGGGCGAGCCGGGCAAGGGAGCTTGGAGGTAAATGATGCAAGGCATGGGAACGCGAAAGCAAAGCAGCGGGTAAAAAGGAGGGGACAGCCATGAAAGGCCGAGTATGGCTGGCCGGCGTACTCCTGGCGCTGCTGTGGGCCACGCCGGCGAAGGCAGACACCGGAATCATCATTCGGACAACTGGCGGCCTCTCCGCGCTTCAACTCTTCTGTAGCCTTCCCTTATCGCCGTGCACCATTGTTGGAGCCCTTGACGGCGCAGTAGGCCAAGTCTTCCTGGTGACCACGCCCCTTGATCCAACGACTTTCATCGGTCTCTTGAGCGGTACCATTGGTGGCCTGACCGGTTTCGTGGATGCCGAGGTAAATCAACTGCTTAGCTTGGTTGATTTGAATAACCTAGTTCCCACGACAATATCTCCCACACTCATGTCGGACAGGAGTTCGGTGGCTTACCCCGCAGGCTCTACGACACCGGCATGGAACAGCTACGTCAATCAACCGGCGGCTTCGATCGTGGAAGTGCAAAACGCGCAGAAGTCATTCAACGTGACGGGGAGCGGGATTGTAGCGGACATAGATACGGGAGTGGATCCCAATCATCCGGCGTTGCAGGGGGTTTTGCTGCCGGGTTATGACTTCACGCGGAACCAGACAGGCGGTTCCGAGCTGAATGATGTGAATCCAGCGGATTTTCCTACTTATCCCCCCCCCGCCTGCACTTCGTCTTCTTGTCCCGCGCCCGCACAAGTGAATCAATCGACCGCCGCGGTGCTGGACCAATCGACGGCGGCAGTACTCGACGGGAATGGGACTCCCAAACAGTACGCGGCGTTTGGCCACGGCACGATGGTGATGGGCATCATCCACCTGGTGGCGCCGACGGCGCAGCTCCTGCCGTTGAAGGCGTTTCATTCGGATGGAACAGCTTCTCTCTCTGACATACTGCGGGCGATTTACTACGGCGTGCAGAACAGCGCCAACGCGATCAACATGAGCTTTGACATGAAGACGAGTTCGGTGGAGCTACAAAAAGCTCTGGACTATGCCAACCAGCGGGGTGTCATTTGCGCGGCGTCGTCAGGCAACGACGGAACGCAGGAGATCGTCTATCCGGCGGCGCTGCAAAACGACGTGATGGGCGTGGCGTCGACAACGAATCAAGATACGCGCTCCCAGTTCTCCAACTATGGCAACGCAATCGTGTGGGTGGCGGCTCCGGGAGAGTCGATTGTCAGTACCTACCCCTTCGCGACGTATGCGGCGGGGTGGGGAACCTCGTTCAGCGCGCCGTTCGTTTCGGGAGGCGCGGCCCTGTTGCACAACCTGAATACGGCTATTGCGCAGTCTGGGGCCGTCTCGGCCACAGCTCATGCCGTGCCACTTACGGACCCTGGCATGGGCAACGGGCGCCTGGATTTGTGTATGGCCCTCGGTTCAGTAGCCACGGCAGCGAGCTGTTCGCCGGACTACAGCGTTTCCGCGGCACCGTCCACGACGACCATTACCGCGGGACAGCAGGCGAGCTTCACGGTGTCCGCTGCGCCGCTGAATGGTTCAAAACAGACCGTAGCGTGGGGTTGCATGGGAGCGCCGCAAGCCGCCACGTGCACGGTTTCACCGTCGTCCGTAACACTAAATGGGTCGAGCCAGGCGACGGCGACTGTTACGTTGACGACCACAGCCAGAACGGCCGCGACGCCGCGGCTCTTGCCAAGGTATGTACGGCCGATGCGGCTTTGGGTGACGCCGGTAACTTGGTTTGCGCTGATTGTAATCGTTTTG
>WNFP01000789.1_pt1 | contig 24532 bp, 21 predicted proteins | sample 5400201 | NCBI WGS metagenome assembly WNFP01 (sample SAMN13153355, study PRJNA577476) | soil metagenome | isolation source: 115 cm saprolite under Madrone tree | place: USA:California | collected 2016-06-14
AGCAACGATGATTGAGCCAACGTCGTTGAAAAGGGAGACCGACGGCGAGCGCTAGTGCCGTTCTTCATAGTTAAGAAGGGCCGAAAGTGATCGACGAAAAATAGGTCACCCACCTGTTAACTCAGGTTCAATTACGGCGAGGAGCGGCTCGGCGGTTTTCCCTCCTGCTATCCTTTTGGTAGCGCAAGTTGTTGACTTGCGATCGCGCAAGCTGACAGCGGGCGCTATTTTGCTTTCATGAAACTTCTATTGATTGGCGATGTGGTTGGTAAGCCGGGCCGGACCGCCCTGCTCGATCGTTTGCAGGACTTAAAAGAGCAGCACGCGATCGACTTCACGGTGATGAATGCCGAGAATGTCGCGGGCGGATTCTCGATCACCGCGGCGATCGCCGAACACCTTTTCTCGGCGGGCATCGATGTGATGACTTCGGGCAATCATATCTTTGATAAGCACGAGGTAATCGATTACATCGACAAACAACCAAGACTGCTGCGCCCCGCAAACTATCCGCCGCACACCCCGGGCAAGGGCATTTGGGTTGGTGAAGTTAAAGGCATTCAGGTGGCCGTGATGAATTTCCTCGGCCGCGTGTTCATGCAACCGGCCGACGATCCTTTCCGCATCGCGAACGAGTTGATCTTGTCACTCTCTGACGACGTCCGGATTCGCATCGTCGACATGCACGCTGAGGCTACTGCGGAAAAGATGGCGATGGGCTGGTATCTCGATGGCCGGGTCTCAGTGGTCGTCGGCACTCACACGCACGTGCAAACGGCTGATGAGCGAATTCTGCACGAAGGAACCGCGTATCTAACGGATCTGGGAATGACGGGAAGCTATGGCGGAGTGATTGGTATGAAGAAAGGCGACATTATCAATCGCTTCACCTCGCCAATCCATCGCAAGCCGGATCATTCGCGAAGTGAAGTGCGCATCTGTGGTGCGATTGTGGATGTCGATGAAGCGACCGGACGCGCGCGGTCAATCGAACGGATTAATTTGAGCCACGAACAATGAGGCTGCGCTTGATTAACCCGGTGGCTGATCATTTGGAACCGGCTCGCCTGCGGTCTCCGTCTCTGTCGGTGGGGCCAGCAGCATTTCGGCAAAGCCCTGCGGCATCGAACGCACGCGCCCGTTCGCGTCCGTGACGACGTGGCCGGTTTCTCCTTCCGCGATGACAACTCCATCAGACTCGCGAATGAGTTCATAGCCAAAGCGCAGGGATCGCCGGCGCAGTTCGGTGATGTGAGTTCTCACAATCAGCACGTCATCATAATAGGCGGGAGCCTTGTAGCGGCAATAACTTTCCGCGACCACCAGAAAAGAGTTTTCATTCTCTTCCATGTCACGGTAAGAGAACCCGCGGGCCCGGCAGAATTCAGTGCGGCCAATCTCGAACCAGACCAGATAGTTCGCGTGATAGACCACGCCCATCTTGTCGGTTTCCGCATAGCGCACGCGCAACAACGCCTCGTGCCAGTGGTCAGCTTCGGCGGGTTCGTTCGGATTCATAACCACGATCTATTAGTAGCCCGTTCCTGGTTCTGTTAGGAGCCAAATATTTATAGATCTATGCCCACGAAGATGAAGGGCAGCTCCTTTAGGAGCGCAATGTGCAGCTCCTAAAGGAGCTGTGAAAACAAGAGCGATGCTCGGGTCTATAAACATCTCGTTCCTACGGAACTTAGTTCAAAACTCTAAGCGTAGCGTTAGCTTCAACCTCACTATTCAGATAAACTTGTTGCGTTTAGCGGACTATAAGTGCGAAATATGTGGATGTCAAAGCAAACGGAGTCGCTGGTCGCGCATGGAGCGCGGACATCCTTGTCCGCCTGAGCGCGTAGCGCGAATAAATTTCAGGAAAGAAACAGTTTAGATGGCAAAACCGATTCGTTTCATGGCGACAATGTTCTTCTCAATAGTGCTGGCCGTCGCCGGGCTGCTTCAGCCTCCAACAGGTTCGTCGCACCAGGGCCCGCAGGCAAACACTACTTCAGCGCGCAACGCGGCCCTGATTGCGGCGACGAGCGAGGTTCTCAAAGAGACCAGCGAGCTTAGACAACTTGCGATCCTGCGCCCGGTGCAAAGTTCGACCCAGTCTCGCCCAGAGATCGAGCGCATGCTCATCAAGAACCTGGACGAGGAGACCACGCCGGCGCAAATGCATGCGGCCGAGGTGACTTTGGAAAGGTTAGGACTGGCGCCCCCGGACTTTCACTACCGGGCTTTGATGTTGCGCGTCCTCACCGAACAAGTGGCCGGCTATTACGATCCAAAAAGCGGCGAATTTCATTTGGCTGACTGGATCGATCTCGATGGCCAGCGGCCCGTAATGGCACACGAGCTCACCCACGCGCTTCAGGATCAGCATTTCAATCTGCGCCGGTTCGAGCGTTGGCCCAAAGGCGATTCCGATGCTGAGCTGGCCACGCACGCGCTGATCGAGGGCGATGCCATGCTGGCCATGTCCATCTATGTCGCCAACAATCCCTTGCGCGCGCTCGCGTTTCTGAAGTCCCTCGGAGCGACTGGCATGAGTTCCCAGGAACTCGATAAAGCTCCGCGCGCCCTGCGCGAGACTTTGTTATTCAGTTATCAGGAGGGAATTAATTGGACCAGGAATTTGTACAAGCAGGGTGGTTGGGATCGCGTCTCGAAAGCCTTTACCGAATTGCCGCAGTCGACTGAGCAGATTCTGCACGCCGAGAAGTATTTCGACCACGAGCCACCGGTTAAGGTCCGTCTGTCCGATATGACCGGCTTGTTGAATAACTTAACGCACGAAGCAGCGATGTCAGCGCCCCCCGCGTCGACGGGCGGGTCATCGGCTCAAGCGACCTGGAAGCGCCTCGACTACGACGTCGAGGGCGAATGGGGTTTTTATCTAATCCTCGATGAGTTTCTAAAGTCGCCCGCTGAGTCGCACCGTGCCGCGGCGGGTTGGGGCGGCGATCGCTTCGCGGTCTACGAAGGCCCGACCGGCGAAGTCTTATTTGTCTCGCTCTCAACGTGGGACACTGAAAACGACGCGCGGGAATTCTTTGACGCTTACGTCAAGCGCACGGGACTTCGCTATCCGACGGCAACACAAGCAGACGATCCGCAAACCCCCAGCCTGGAAACCGAAACCGGCAACCGGAAGTTATTCCGAACTTCCGCAGGGACAGTAACTATCGAATTGCGCGGTGCGCGCGTCGTCGTGGTTGAAGGCCTGCCTGGCTATTTAGCGAGTAAGGACTTGCTAAGGGCTGTTTGGCAGTCAGGCGAATCTAGCCGGAAATTGCCGCAACTCAACCCCTTGTGATATTTTTTCCGCAGAAATAATCAATCTAAGAGTCTGTAGCCGGTTGGTAGTCGAGGACTCCGCATGGCTGAGATAGAGCCTGATGTTGCGCCAGCTTCGGGATTCAAGGTGCGGCCGCTTTCCCGGGTCGCAAGCGTGGACTCGTCTCTGGCCGAACCTCAGAAGGCAGTAGGCAGTTCTCCAGAACCCCAAGATCCTAAATCGCAGAATAAGCATTCGCGGTTGCGTGAGCTAACCGAAGAGTTGCGCGCGGTCGAAGCCAGGGTTCGTCTCGGAGGTGGGCCTGATAAGATCGCGAAGCAACATAAGGCCCATAAGCTTACTGCACGCGATCGAATTGATCTTCTGTTTGATAAAGACACGTACAAGCAGGAGATTGGCCTGCTGGTCGCTTACGATCAGTACCGGGCAGAAGATAGTAGGCAGGAGGCAGAAGACAGCGAACCGGAGATAGGGATGGCGCCGGCAGCGGGAGTCGTGACCACGGTCGGCCTGGTGAATGGACGCGAGGTTGTCGTCGTCGCCAACGATGCGACCGTAAAAGCGGGATCATGGTGGCCTGAGACGATTAAAAAAATTTTGCGCGCGCAGGAGATTGCGATGCGTTCGCATGTGCCGATCATCTACCTGGTTGATTCGGCGGGTGTGAATCTTCCTTATCAGGGTGGTGTTTTCCCGGGACAGTACGGGGCTTCGCGGATCTTTTATTACAACTCGATCATGCGACGCTATTTGAAAGTGCCGCAGATTTCCGCGGTGATGGGACCATGCATCGCCGGCGGCGCATACCTGCCGGCGCTCTCAGATATCATTATTATGGTGGAGGACACTTCGTTCATGGGACTGGGCGGAGCGAACCTGGTTAAAGGGGCGACTGGGCAGACGATTGACAACGAAACTCTGGGAGGCGCGCGCACACATAATGAAATCTCGGGAGTGGCTCATTATCGGGTAAAGGATGATGAGGAGTGCTTGCGGAAGATTAGAGAATTTGTGGCGGAGTTACCGTTGAATGCGCAGGCTGGAAGCCTGCGAACTGCCGGCAAGGATGCCGGCGCTCCTAAGGATGCCGGCGCTCCTTTGGAAAAGATATACGACATCATTCCTGAGGATCATCGCCAGCCTTACAATATGCGCGCGCTGCTTGACTGTGTGCTGGACGAAGGACATCTGGATGAGTTCCAGGCAGACTTTGCTAAAGAGATAATCACGGGTCATGCGCGCATAAGGGGAATTCAGGTGGGCGTGATTGCCAACAACCGGGGCATGTTTCGCGACCCAGCCGGCGGCTCGCCAAAATTTGGCGGTATCATCTATACCGACTCGGCTGAGAAAGTTGCGTACTTCATTGAGACTTGCAACCGGCATCGCACGCCCCTGCTATTCGTGCAGGACGTGTCCGGCTTTATGGTGGGCTCGGAAGCAGAGCACTCGGGAATTATTCGCGCGGGCGCGCGCTTTGTGGAGGCTATGGCGACGGCCGCGGTGCCGAAGATCGTCTTAACGGTTAATCACGCTTCCGGCGCGGGCTATTACGCGATGGCGGGGCAGGGCTTCGATCCGGACTTTATTTATAGTTGGCCCAGCGGGCGCATGGGGGTTATGGAGGGCGACTCTGCGGTGCAGGCCGTGTTTGGCAGTGAGTTGGAGAGATTGAAAACGAATGGTCAGGAACCAAACTCGGAGCTCGAGTTGGAAATGAATAAAGTGCGTCAGACCTACGAACGCGACCTGGACGCGAAGTACGCCGCGGCCCGCGGTTTTGTCGATGCGGTGATCGCTCCGGAAGAAACCAGAGACGCCCTTGAGCTAGCATTACGAATCAGTTCGAATTATTCAGGTCCACACCTGGGGCAGTTTGTGTTACCGCCAACTTTGGCGTAAGAGTTATCCGCTGCTGACACATATTGCACCAGAGGGTTCATGGAAAGGCGCGAAGGCGCGAGGTTGCCGGAGCGTAGGGTACGATCGAAACGCGCGCTACTTGCTCTGTTTAGACGTGCGCGAACAAAACAAAGGAGAACACTCGTGAGAAAGAGCACCATCTATCTTTTCGTCCTGGGAGTGGTCGTGATGACGGCGCTGGCCAGCGCGGGACTGGTAGTATCCGCGCAGAACTCGAACTCGTCGACGACTATGGCTCCGACCAATACCGCCGCGAAGCGAAAACCGCGTCGGCACAAAGCCAAGCCCAAGGCTGCTGAGGAGGCAGCTGAAGCAAGCACTGCCGCCGCAATGCCCATGCCTGCAAAGAAGACCGGCCGCTGCGATCCGACGCAGCAGGAGCAGACCGATCTATCCGGCACGTATACCGGCAAGGTAAAGCATGGCAATGAGCCGGCTATGGATGCGACGCTGACGGTCACGGGCAATAACTTTACGATGACGTCAGGCTCAGACACGCATTCCGGACGCATCACGGCGGTCACGACCTGTGGGTATACCGCGGTTACCATAATGATTGGCGACCTGACGCCGCCACCTCCAGGGCCCAACCCGCCCCCAGCTAAACCGGCCATGTCGCTACGTGCCAAGAAGGTCGGCGACCGCTTAACGCTGACGAGCGTTCCTGGTGAGCCGCAGAGTGTCGTGTTTACTTCTGGCGGCGGCGCAATGAAGTCCAAGCCAAGGAAGCATAGATCAAAGGCCAAGACAACGACGGGCACGACACCACCACCGCCGCCGGAGCAGTAGTCGGGGTCCGCAGAGTCGCAACCGAGACACGGGAACACCGCGAGACAGGTTCGATGAAGTTCGCGATCGGATGATTCGGTCGCCATGTCGGTCCGCGCTGGGTCTTTCCGTGTCTTCTTCTGTGAATTGTACAAACGCGATCCAGCAAAATGAGAGACAAGATTCGCATTGCCGCCGGCCAGGGATTTTGGGGCGACCTGCCCGACGCGCCCGTGCGTCAGATCGAAGGCGGGCCGATTGATTATCTGATGCTCGACTATTTGGCTGAGGTCACTATGTCGATCATGCAGAAACAAAAGGAGCGCGATCCGAATGCTGGTTACGCGCGCGACTTTGTGCCGCTGATGAAGCAGATCCTCCCGGCTTGCGTGGAACGCAACATCCGGGTGACTGCCAATGCCGGTGGTGTGAACGTCGATGGTTGTGCGAAAGCGGTGCGAGATGTCGCTCTCGAGCTTGGTCTGGCCGGAAAACTTCGGATTGGCATCGTTACCGGCGACGACATCATGGGGAAACTGGATGAACTCCTCAGCCGTGGAGTCGAGCTCCGCAATATGGACACGGGAGAACCGCTGTCTACTGTGCGCGAACGCATTCAAAGCGCGAATGTTTATCTCGGGGCGGCGCCAATCGTTGAGGCGCTAGACAACGGGGCCCTGATCGTAATTACGGGACGTTGTACGGATACCGGATTGACACTTGCTCCGATGATTCATGAATTCGGCTGGGCCGCGGATGATTGGAACCGTTTGGCTGCCGGGACTATCGCCGGGCACATAATCGAATGCGGGGCGCAGTGTTCGGGTGGTAATTGTCAGTATGAATGGCGCAGCATTCCCAATCTGGCCAACGTTGGTTTTCCCATCGCCGAGGCAGCGCCTGACGGCACCTTCGTCATAACCAAACATGAACGCACCGGCGGTTGGATAATTATTCCGTCGATCAAGGAACAGTTGGTTTACGAGATGGGCGATCCGCATTCCTACATCACGCCCGACTGCATCGCGGACTTCACTACCGTGCATCTCGAGTACGAAGGTCGCGATCGCGTTCGTGTATTCGGCATCGAGGGACGGCCGGCAACCGACACTTTCAAGGTGTCGATTAGTTATTCAGCCGGGTACAAAGCAGTGGGCACGCTGGTCTACTCGTGGCCGGAGGCTTACGACAAGGCACGGGCCGCTGACCGGATACTGCGGGCGCGTCTGGATCGGCTGGGGTTGAAGTTTGATCAAATCCTGACCGAGTTTGTCGGCGCGAGTGCGACGCATGGCCCGCTGGCTCCGGAACCTTCGCCTGACTTGCCGGAAGTGCAATTGCGCGTCGGCGTGCGCAGTGAGAATCGCGCGGCGGTCGAGAGATTCACTAAAGAGATCGCGCCATTGGTTCTGACCGGGCCACCTGCTGTGACCGGTTTTGCCGGTGGGCGGCCAAAGGTTGAGGAGATAGTTGCGTACTGGCCGGCGTTGATTCCGAAAAGTGAGATCACGTCACGGGTTGAGATCATTGAAGTGTGAAGCGCACATGCGGATTTATTCCCCGCTCCTTTTGGGAGAGGGGCCAGGGGAGAGGGTGCGAAGCTTAGGGCGGAATGGTTTTCTTAATGATACGACCGTGTTTGCCAGGACAACATTAGATTTCGGGTGCGTTGTCGCTCAAGCCCTCTCCCAGAGGGAGAGGGAGATGGCAAAATGAAAATATGAAGGTTCAACTAACCAAACTTGCTCACGCTCGTTCGGGCGATAAGGGCGACACGGCCAACATTGGTTTGATTGCTCTGCGCGATGAATTCTATCCCTGGCTGGTGCGCGAAGTAACAACCGCACGGGTCAAGGAACACTTCCAGGGGATCTGCAAAGGCGAGGTCGAACGATTTGAATTACCTAATCTCGGCGCACTTAATTTTCTGCTCCATGAAAGTCTCGGCGGCGGCGGGACGCTATCTCTGATGACCGACGCGCAGGGAAAGACATTTTCAACTGCTCTCCTCAGAATGAAAATAGACGTTCCTGACGAAGAAGCGGAGAGTCTCGGCCTGTAGCCGCTGATCCGCCTCTCGAAACGGTGGTATCCTCAGTGAAGCCTGAGCGCGAAATTTCCATCAACCACGGGTTCGCAGATGTTGGCGAGGTTCGCCTTCACTATGCCGAAAGCGGCGCGGGTGATGACCTCGTAATTCTGCTTCATGGTTTTCCCGAATGCTGGTATTCGTGGCAACATCAGTTGCCGGTGCTCGGCCGGCGACATCACGTAATCGCTCCTGATATGCGCGGTTACAATCTTAGTGACAAACCGGCGAGAGTTCAGGACTATCGCATTGAAACCCTGGTTGAGGATGTCGTCGGTCTGATTCGTTATTTCGGCAAAGACCAAGCCGCGATTGTCGCTCATGACTGGGGCGCCGGGGTCGCCTGGGCGCTCGCCCAGAGACATCCCGAAATGGTTTCCAGGTTGGTGGCGATGCAGGTGCCGCCACCGGCAGCCTGGCGTGCGAACTTCACGCTGAGGCAACTACGACACAGCTGGTACATGTTCTTTTTCCAGTTGCCGCGTCTGCCCGAGGCCTGGGCCCGCGCGAATGATTTCGCCAGACTTGCCAGGATGTACAAGGAGACTACCGTCAAAGACGATGTCTTCACGGATGAGGACATCGAAGTCTACAAAGAAGCATTGCGGCAGCCCGGGGCTTTGACGGCGGGAATTAATTATTATCGGGCGAACGTCTTTAAGTCGTTATTTCGTGGCGGAGTCGAGACACCGAAACATAATGACGGTCGAATCCGCGTCCCGACGCTGTTCATTTATGGCGAGCAGGATCATGCCATCTTGCCGGAGACTGTTCACGGCATCAGCAGGTTTATCGACGGGCCGTATAATGAATTGAGAATTCCGGATAGTGCACATTGGGTGCAGAACGAAGCAGTCGACGAAGTGAACGAAGCTTTGCTTCGGTTTCTCACGGACGGGTCGTCAGCAGCAAATTGAGAACAGATGACGCAGGACAACGCAACGATTCTTTATTCAGTTGAAGGCGGCATTACCCGGATCACCATGAACCGGCCTGAGAAGCGAAATGCACTCAACGACGAGCTGATTGCCGGGCTCAAAGATGCGATTCGCCGCGCCGATCATGATGAAGAGGTTCGGGTAGTTCTTTTGTCAGGCGCTGGCGAGGATTTTTGTTCAGGCGCCGACCTCGCATCGTTGCAGAAGATTTCCACGGCTACGGTGACTGAGAATCTCGCCGACGCTCGATCCTTGATGGATCTCTTCCTGCTCATCAGGGCCGTGCGTGTTCCTGTGATCGCCGCCGTGCGGGGGCGCGCGCTGGCCGGCGGTTGTGGGCTGGCATTGGCCTGCGACATGGTGCTCGCGTCGCCCTCGGCGCGGTTTGGTTTTCCCGAAGTGAAGATCGGATTTGTTCCGGCGATGGTTATGGCGATTCTGCGCCTCAATACTTCAGAGAAGCGGGCCTTCGAACTCTTGACGTTGGGGACCGAGATTAGTGCTGATGAAGCCGTCGCGTGCGGCTTAGCTAATCGAGTCCTGGATGAGGAAGCTTTTGACGACGAGCTTGATGTCTTTGCCCACCAATTCGAGAGAGTCAGCAGCTCGGTCATCAGCCTATCCAAGCGGCTGCTCTATGAAACCCGTGCGATGACCTTCAAGGATGCTTTGGAGTCCGGTGTCGACGTCAATGTCGTTGCGCGCATGAGTCAAGACTTCCAGCTCGGAATTGCAGGGTTCTTGAAAAAGCGTGAGAAATGACCAGGCTTCCCGTCGCCAGCTCGATGTGTTTGGCCGCTGGTCCTGAGAATGAGAAAGGAACTCCAGGCGATCCATAATTTCGGATCATCTCCGAAAAACCTTGCGCCCACAGTCGCGGTGTGGTCTTCTTAGCCTGATAGTTCAGTTTTTTCCATCGCCGGCTTTTAGGAACAAAGCTTGCGAGAAGGCAGATCACTTCCCCCTGAGAAATCATGAACCAATTTCAATTAGGAGGCATGACTATGAGTCGGTATTCCCGGATGCTTACGAGTGCGGTTGTTACAGCGTTTGCACTGTCCATTCTGATTGTTCTGCCGGTTTCCGCTCAGGTTACTACCGGTGACATCACTGGGCGGGTAATGGATTCCCAGGGGAAGGTCGTCTCTGGGGCGACGGTCACTGCTACCAACAAAGGGACGGGTGCAAGTAGAAGCACGACGGCCAACGACAATGGCGAGTACACGCTTACCCGGCTCAGCCCCGGCAGGTATGATCTATCGGTTGAGGCCAAGGGTTTTAGTAAGCCGCTCATCAAGGATTTAGAGCTGAATGTCGGTACCACGCTAACGCAGAACTTCGAGCTGAAGCCCGGAGAGATCAGCGAGACAGTTGTGGTCACCACCGAAGGCGCGCTGGTTCAAACCACCACCTCGGAGCTGGCGCGCAACATCACGCCAACTGAAGTACGTGAGCTGCCGCTTATCAATCGCACTTTTGCCAGTCTTTCAGTCATCGCACCGGAAGCACGCCCCGTCGGAACTTTCGATCCGACCAAAACGCGTGTGGGCACTATTGGTTTTAGTGGCGGCGACGGCCGGCAACTTGATGTGAACGTAGACGGCGGCGACGACAAGGACAATGTTGTCGGCAGCCTGCTGCAAAACTTTGCCTACGAGTCGATCCAGGAGTTTCAGGTGCTACAGCATCGCTGGACGGCTGAGAGTGGGCGTTCGGTGGGCGCGGTAATTAATGTCGTATCCAAATCGGGAACTAACGCCCTGCACGGATCGGGGTTCTTCACTTACCGCAATCAGAGCCTGCGCGCGCGTGATTTCTTCGAAAAGCAATCAACCGATCCTAAGCCAAAAGACAATCGCGAAGAGTTCGGCGGCTCTGTCGGCGGCCGAATCATTAAAGACAAACTCTTCTTTTTTGGTGCGATTGAACGTTTCCGCGAACCGCAGTTCATTCTGGTTAACCCCACACTTCTACCGCAGATTGCCGCGATTCCGGGCGTGACCGCGTCGTCTACCATCCCGACGCCGTACCATGACCTGATGTTGACCGCGAAGATCGACCATCAAATCAGCAGTAAACAGTCGATGTTCTATCGATTCTCGTATCAGAAGAACGATTCGCCCAACGATCAGTTCGATCCGTCTCAGCCCGGCGATTTGTCGAACGGCAACACGAACAACAACAAGCTGTACAGCTTTGTAGTTAACCACACCTACACGCTAAGCCCGACGAAACTGAACCAATTCACGTTTCAATTCCAACGCTTCCAGAACGATATTCTCGGCGTTACCACGAACCCGAACATCGTCTTCCCGTCGGTGCAGTCGGGAGCAAACGTGAACGTACCGCAAGAGACGATCGAGCGTAAGCTGCAGTTCCGCGATGACTTCTCGTTCCAGATCGGCAAGCACGCTTTGAAGACCGGTATTAACTACATCGATACAAAACTCGGCGGTTTCTTCTTCTTTGGAGCGAATGGCTACCAGGTATTCTTCTTCGACAATCCGCTGACAATCAAGAACAACCTGAATGGCAAATATCCCCAGGGCTTTGCCACGCCGGGAGCGGTCAACGAGATCACCTTCAGCACCGGCGCGGGCGATACTAGCCAGGCTCCGTTCCACCAACTGGCGCTTTATCTGCAGGACGATTACAAGCTCACGCCGCGACTGACGCTCAATCTGGGATTGCGGTGGGACGCTAACATTCGTTTGCTCGTACCGCAGACCAACAATCGGACGATGCTGTTGCTCAAGCAGTTAAATGATCCGCGCGCAAAGGCGATCGCTGGGGATGCCAGCGCGCTCGCCCGGAGGACGCCAAGCTGGCACGAGTTCCAGCCGCGCCTCGGGTTCGCGTACGATCTGAAGGGCGATGGCAGGACGGTTATCCGTGGCGGCTACGGCATCTTCTACGATCAGTTATTTCAGAACCTGACATTGTTCTCTACTCAGCAGTCCAACCCCACGATCTATCAAACTGTCCTCGACCTGGTAAATAGCGACATCGGCGTTGGGCAACTAGCCGGCTTCCGCTTTGGCACCGATGCATTGCCTGCGCCGTCAGGAGCAAATAATACCAACCTTGAAGTCGGCGGATTTGGGCGGATCAACGATCCCACACTCCGCGATCCGTACGTGCAGAAGTTCTCTCTTGGCTTCGAGCATACGTTAAAGCGCAACTTCGTTTTGTCGAGCGACTTTGTGCACACCCTGGGGTTGTTCGAGAATCGGGTCCAGAACGTCAACCCGCGGATTGGCGCGATCTGTAATCCAGCCTTTCCCGGTTCGACCCCTGCGTCACCTCGGTGTGTCCGTGGTGCAAGCACCCGTTACTTCGATCAGGCGTTTGTAGCCGCCGGCCTCGGCGCTGGCCGGCTCGAGCAGATCAACATGTTTACCTCGACGAATCGGTCGCTATTTGACAGTTGGACGACGTCGCTCAGATATCGTGGACCGAAGCGCCTCTATACCGTGAGCTATGTCCTATCGAGTTCACGAGCCTGGGGCGGCCAGCCGACTGCTTCGTACAGTGGCAATGGCATCGCTACCACAGCGGAGCAGCAGTTCCGGCCTGAAGAATTCGGCCCGACGCGGATTGACGAAAGGCATCGCATTGTTCTTAGCGGCGTCTTCAACCTACCGGCTGGATTGGAGCTGGCGCCTATCGTGCAATTAACGAGTGCGCGACCCTACTCGGCACTTGCTCGACTGGACATTGACGGCGACGGACGCAGCAGCGTGGATCGAATCTGCGCAGGTGTAGATCCGCAGTCCGTGCTGCAGGCACTTATCAGCACCGGAACTGTGCCGGCGGCAGCGCGGACTCTCGGCTGCGTCCAGGCCAACGTCAACAGCATCCGCAACGGGTTCGTCGTGACTAACGGACAGATTCAAAAACGCAGTGGCCGTTATTTCAACGTCGATCTTCGCCTGACCAGAATTTTCTCGATCGGCGAGAAAGTCAAAATCAAACCTTTCGCGAATTTCTTTAACCTGTTCAATATCGAAAATCTCTCCTTCGCGGATCGACTCGGCACCAGTCCAGCCAATTCGCGGGACACGTTTTTGCAGCCTGTCTCGCTCTATGGGCCGGGCTTCGGACCGCCGGTTGGTTTGCCTTTCACGTTTCAGTTCGGAGCGCGCGTCGACTTCTGACGGGAACGTTATTGATAGACAAAAACGGAGGCCTCGCATCATCAATGCGGGGCCTCCGCTTTCTTTACTTTGGTCCTGAGGGGTTCCGTCGTAAGCGGTTTGGTCATGCGCGCGGCTGCACGTTAGCGCGTAAAAATCGAACGATTTCCTGGGTAGACGTGCCGGGCAGAAAGATCTCGGCGATACCTTGTTCTTTAAGTTTGGCGATGTCTTCCTGGGGGACAATCCCGCCGAGGATTACCAGAGTGTCTTTCATTCCTTGTTCGCGCAACAGTGAAACGATTCGCGGGCACAGAGTATTATGAGCTCCGCTTAGGATCGAAACTCCGACCGCATCGACGTCCTCCTGCAAAGCCGCCGCCGCGATCATTTCCGGAGTTTGCCGCAAGCCGGTATAGATGACTTCCATACCGGCATCGCGCAGCGCCCGCGCAATTACTTTGGCGCCGCGGTCGTGACCGTCGAGGCCGGGCTTGGCAACTAGAACACGAATTTTGGTTTCGTTCATTTCACCTGTCCTACTTGAGATTCCCGAGCGGCCCGTTGCGTTTGATATAGGGAAGTAGCTTAGCATAGCTGAAAAAATACTCGCCGGCAGGTTGAAGAGCCCGGATCGAGTGCGGAAAGCCAGCGTCATATAAAAAAGTCACTCCCTTGTCGCTGACAGAAAACTCGTCCAGGTTTTTCACGTCGAACTTCAACTCGCTTAGCTGATCCCTGACCATGCTTTTTTGATCGGCGTCTGAAGACTTATCTTCTTCATTCGCTTGCAGGAGTTCTTTTACCTCGTCCTTTAGTTTTCGATCAGCCAGGCGGGCAAGTGCCGGCAGCGACTCTGAATTGAAAGCATCGGCGGCTCTTATGACCTTCCCGCCCTTAAGACATATCAGGAAGTGTTTCGTGTGGGTGTCAGGATAGGCGCCCTCTGTTTCGTCAGTGAACTTGATGTCCAGGAGATAGTTCTTGTTGTAATTGACCTGATAGTCGAAACTCAGTAACCCTGCTTCTCGCCGGTATTCCGCGATGTCCGAACCGAACGCATTCTTCATCGCCAGCGTATTTTGAATCCGGCGCAGTGCGTCCGCCAGGCCCTGCACGACCGGGTAACGGACGACTGCTTTCCTGCGCTCGGGGAAATCGCGCGCCGCCTTGCCCGTGCGAATGATTACCACCCGCCGAGGTTGAACGATGACATGATCCTGCACGGCGACCACGGCTGAGACCGCGATCATGACAATTGGCAGGGTCAGGATTATTAGAGAGAGCCGCAAACGTTTCATATGAGGTAGGGAACCGGCTCCTTTCAAGCTAGATAGCCGGCTCTTCGTAGATGCCGTAAACGTCCCGCAGGGCAGAGCAGATTTCACCAAGTGTGGCATAGGCGCGGACGGCTTCGATAGTGGCGGGCATGGTGTTGTCGCCGCGTTGCGCCGCGATTCTAAGGGAGTCCAGCGCTCTTTCAACTGCGCCCTTATCTCTTGAGGTGCGGGTCCGTTCCAGTCTTTCGAGTTGCCGTTCGCGCACCGAATCATTAATCACCAGAGTCGGGACCTCTTGTCCCTGGCCGCTCATCTCGTACTTGTTCACGCCGACAATCGTCTGGTCGCCACGTTCGAGCGCCTTCTGATACTGATAAGCCGACTCCTGGACTTCGCGTTGCGGAAATCCTTTTTCAACCGCTTCGACCATGCCGCCCATGCTGTCGATGCGATCGAAGTAATCCAGCGCGCCGTCCTCGAGCTTTTTCGTTAAAGCTTCGACGAAGTATGAACCGCCCAGTGGATCGACGGTGTTCGCGACCCCGGTTTCTTCAGCGATTATTTGTTGCGTTCGCAGAGCGATTAGAGCGGCGCGATCAGTCGGCAGGGCAAGTGCTTCGTCATAAGCGTCCGTGTGCAGCGATTGTGTCCCGCCGAGCACACCGGCCAGCGCCTGAATCGCCACTCGCACAATGTTGTTGAGCGGCTGCTGCACAGTCAAAGACACGCCCGCAGTCTGGGTGTGAAACCGCATCTGCATCGTCCGCTCGGTTCGAGCTCCAAAGCGTTCGCGCATTGCGCGCGCCCAGATTCGCCGCGCTGCTCGGTACTTGGCGATCTCTTCAAAGAAGTCATTATGAGCGTTAAAGAAAAACGAAATCCTCGGCACAAAGCGTTCCAGATCGAGCCCGGCTCGAACGCCCCATTCAACGTATTCGATTCCGTCTCGTAAGGTAAAAGCGAGTTCCTGGAGTGCAGTCGCTCCGGCTTCTCTGATGTGGTAGCCGCTCACCGAAATCGGGTTGTATCGGGGAACGCGCTTGGTGCAGAACTCAAACGTGTCTATGACCAGCTTCATCGCGGAGCGAATCGGATATATCCATTCCTTCTGAGCGATGTACTCTTTGAGAATGTCGTTTTGCAACGTGCCGGAAATCTTCTTCCAGTCTGCTCCCTGCTTTTCCGCCAGCACCAGATACATCGCCAGGAAGACGGACGCGGGAGCGTTAATTGTTTGTGAGACAGTGACCTCTTCCAGAGGGATTCCGTCAAACAGTGCTTCTATATCTGCGAGTGAGGAAACCGCAACGCCACACTTTCCCACTTCCCCGTCTGACAGCGGGGAATCGGCGTCGTAACCCATCAAAGCCGGAAGGTCATAGGCGACTGAGAGACCGGTCTGACCTTCTTTCAAAAGGTATTTGAATCTTTGATTTGTTTCTTCGGGTGTACCAAAGCCGGCAAACTGGCGCATGGTCCAAAGCTTCCCACGATAGCCAGTCGCGTGAATGCCTCGTGTATAAGGGAACTCACCGGGAAATGCGACATCCTGCTCTAGATCAATATCGGCCACATCCGACGCGCTGTAGAGTCGGTTGATCTCTTCGAGAGAAACAGTTTGGAAGTTGGCTTTTCGCTCGCCCTGGCGCTCGAGTGAAGGCTTCAACGTCTCTTCTTCCCAGCGTTCCTTGGCTTGGTCTTCAGAAGAGGCTTCTTTGATCTCTTGCATTGTGCTGGTTGGCTTGACGACGGTTGCGCCATCGCCATTTGCGGAACAAAAGTAAACGTAGTCTGGATGTTAGTTGATGGGTTTAGGAGTGTCAATCCAGGTCGGTGACAAAGAGACCAGACAGGATCCTTCACGTAAATAACCACTGAACGCGGTTTCAACTTCGTGAATAGGAGATCCGATCTTCGCAAAAAATTCAGAACAGGATCCTTCAAGATTCCGTATGCGGAATGGAGTGTTTGAGACCGCCAAGAGGCACTTGTCGAAGTTGAGATGCTCAAAGAGGGGCGCGGCTGTTATATTCCTAACAGCCGCGCTATCGCGAATGGGACCCGTAATTCGTGGACAAAGCGGCAGGGTAAAGTGGGATACAATTAGCGGACGAACCAAAGAGTTCCGAAGTTTGAAACTGCGCGAGTTGATTTCATCGGCACTACAATATCGCTCGGCCTGACCATTCCGAGTCTTTCCCTTGCGGCCGACTCGATACTGACCGGGTCGCTTGCGATGCGGCGAATCTGCTCCTGCAAAGACGCGTTGGAGCGACGAATGGCGGCGATTTCGGCCCCAATCCGACTATACTCAACGGTCGTGACCTTTAACTCCTCCTTTGACCGGAGGATTACTGATGAGCATATCCCCATAGTAGCGATGAGTATCATTGCCAGAAAAATCCATGACGGTAATAAGCTCAATGTCTGAAGAGTCGAGGGGAGACATTCACCAGCAAACTCCTGGAGCGAAAGCTTTGGAATCGCTTGGGTTGGAACCCGCAGGTTCGCTGCTCTGTTGCTAAGCCAGTACGTATTCCCTACCATATTCAAGAAACACCTCCTAAAATGCGGTTGCAAGTCTTGCTAAATGTAAGGCGTTAAAGGTGAACAACGTCCGTTGACCGGACAACTCGGCGCCGATCTTTACCGAAGGCTCCAATGGGACTTCGCAAGTGTTGCATTCGATTTCGCGCCGCCTGGCTTGATCCGGCGATCTTGAATGCGGAAGAGCGTAATCGAGTCGGGGGATGTCCGATAGGCGTGACTCTCCCGCCACTGGAAACGTATTTCCCAAGAGAGACTTGCCTCCGTTGCAAGGAAATTCGCAGCGCGGCCTGCTTTCTCCGGTTAGTAACTCTTGCGGAGAATTGAAGCGAGGTTAACGAAGTCGCGCAAAATTCTGAGTGCATTTCTGTTAATCCCCTGGCTCCCAAGATTCCTAACTAAGAGGATAGCAAGACCACCATATAAACCGGTCGGCCCGTAACCAACACCCAAGATACAGCGCTCGGCTCATTCAATTCCTTGCGCCACAACGGTTTACCGCAAGTGCGGCAGACTTTAGCACCTGCGCGTACTCCAAGCAATAGCATTTAGTTGCAACAATTCAGCAAGCTAAGCTCAACAGTTACATCAGGTAGCGTCAATTAAGCGCTTAATCGGCGTACGGTCGGCGAACGGAAAGGGGCCTTAAATTAGCTTATTACGCAGTATTGTTGAGAACTTTAAGATCGAACCGCGGGAGCGCGTCATTTGGCGGCAAGTGGGGGCGGCTGGGCCGTCGTGATACGTTCTCAGATGCAGCCATAATATGTTGGAGACGTGATAAAACGCAGCTTATCTAACGGATGGCGAAGCAACTGGTGGGTCGGCATGGATATTGCACATACTAGGGTTGCAAATGCAAATCAGCTGATAGAAGTTGGAGCAAAGGAATCGATGAAAGTTACAAGGATTGCAGAACGTGGACTGACGACGCTGGCTGGCGGCCTGTTTGATTCTATTCAAGTATTCAACAAGTTCAAGCCAAATCCATCGTTCATTCCTAAGTGGTCAGACAAGCCGCTTTTGAAGTCATGGCAGAAGACCAAGCCCACATTAGGATGGCCTCGCGTGACCGACTCGCTGTGCCCTAACTGTGTTATTGAGGCGCGGGAGGAAATTCTAAGTGGTAAGCAGGATGTTTCCGTGCTGCTAAACGAGAAAGTTGGCGAGATTAAGGCGCAAATCGTCGAACGAGACGGCGAGATCTGGATGGTCAAGGACTGCAAGACTCACGGACACTTCGAGGATATGATGGCTATTGATTCGAAGTTCCTGACGCACGTCGAAAAGATGTTTCCAGGTCGCGATATCCCTGCGCACAACGATGAGACACTGCATAATCACGGCACTAGTACCATTAAGTACGGTCGTGGCGCCGTGTTGACGGTGGATCTGACCAACCGCTGCAATATGATGTGTGATCCATGCTTTATGGACGCAAACCAGGTCGGTTTCGTACACGAGTTGAGCATAGACGACATTAAGGAGATTCTGGACAACGCGATTTCGATCAAGCCGCGTCGACAGATGTCCGTACAGTTTTCTGGAGGAGAACCAACTATATCGCCGCATTTCCTGGAAGCAATTAAGTACTCGCGGAAGGTTGGTTATAACTCAGTTCAAGCGGCTACAAATGGCATCGAGTTCGCCAAGAGCAAGGAATTTTGTCGTGAGGCGGCAGAAGCCGGTTTGCGTTATGTGTATTTCCAATTCGACGGTATTGGAAACGACGCGAATAGCCATCGGCAGGTTGGGAATCTGTTCGACGTGAAATTGCGTGCGATTAATAATCTCCATGAGGCTGGAGTCGAGATTGTTCTTGTGACGACACTGGTAAACGGCATCAACAATGATCAGGTCGGATCGATTATTCGGTTTGCTCTGGACAATCCAAAGAAGATAGCGTTTCTTTCGTTTCAGCCAGTCTCTTTTACCGGCCGCGACGAGGCAATAACGCCGGAGCGCCGTTTGCAGCAGCGTTACACGCTCTCTCATTTGGCTCACGATGTAAAGAATCAGGTTGGAATTACCGAACCAACGCGCGATTGGTTTCCTCTATCGTTGATGGGAGCTTTTGCGGATTTTGCCGACCTGGTTCATGGGCCGAACTCTGAATGGGGCCAAGTCTCGTGCGGTTGTCACCCGAACTGCGGCGTCGGAACGGCGGTAATGATAGACAAGGAAACGAAGGAGATGAGCCCTGTCCCAGCGTTCCTCAATATTCCTGGCCTCGTCAAGGATATGCGTAAAATAACAGATGCGGCCCGTGGAAAGTGGGCGTCCAACGTCATGATGGGACTCGCGCTCCTAAAGCATTATAAGCCGAAGATGGCACCTTCTCAATTTAACCTATATGAACTTTTCAAGAAGTTTGACAAGTCGTTTGGATTGACCGGGAAGGACTACGGGAAGGTCGGGGGTGACCGCAGTACGGAGGATATCGAAAGGCGGCGCTCGGACCGTTGGAACTTCCTTTTTATAGCTGGTATGTGGTTTCAAGACCTATTCAATTACGACTTCCGCCGCACAGAGATGTGCATCATTCCTTACGGCACACAGGAGGGCGAGATTAGCTTCTGTGCTTACAATACAGGAATCGGCTGGCGCAACATCATTGAGCACATGCACCAAAATGCAACCGTTGCGAAGTGGTACGAAGAGCATGGTCGTCATGAGATATTTGCCGGGGGTAAGACTGTTGAGCTGGCAGATGCAACTCACGGTCTGAGGTTGAACGAAGTAGATATGATCCGGCCAAATAAGCCTCATATGGAAGGTCCGAAGACTGCGCACGAAGAAACCGTAATGATGCGCAAGCTCTACCAGGAGATGGTGCTAAAGCAGCAGGAGATTAAATCGGACAACGGTGATAAGCCGGTGCAGATTCAGGGCTTGAGTCGGAAAAAGGACTTGGCAGTTGTTTCGGCTTAGTCCAGCTTGAATTTCGGTGCATTCCCCGCCGACGGTCTTACTGTTGGCGGGGTTTTTTGCTTGCCTGCTTGACCGTGGTGCAGAAGGACGTGTTAAATAGGGGTCTGAAGAACCGGACAATCAAGACTGATCAATTGGAGAAATAGATGGCTGTAGTGACAATCAACCAGGGCGAATCAATCGAAAGCGCATTGCGTCGATTCAAGCGGAAGGTAATGACAGAAGAGATCATTAAGGACGCAAAAAAACACGCCTTTTTTATGCCTCCGGGCCAAAAGGCGAAACTCAAATCCGCTTTAGCTCGCAAACGTAATAAGAAGAAGGGCCGTCCACGGCCGCGTCCCGTTGGCGCAAGGTAGCCGTCGTGCAGCGTTCAGTTTCGCGAGACTCTCCACGTCGTCCACAATTAGAAATGGGGTTCGGCAAGTCGTACCTAAGCCGCCGGCCCACGTGTGCGAAGCGGCGGTCTGAAAGTTGACTTTCCAGTTTGGCAAGCAATGACTCGGATATTATTAACGAATGACGACGGGATCCATTCCCAAGGTCTGGTTAGGCTCGAGAGAGCCTTGCGCGAGATCGGCGATGTCTTCGTCGTGGCGCCGGCAGCCGAGATGAGCGGCGCCTCGCACAGCCTGACGCTGTCACGTCCCCTTCGGATTCGCCAAATCGACGACCGCCATTGGACCGTGGACGGAACACCAACCGACTGTGTGACCCTGGCATTGCATCAGATTCTCAAGGCAGACCAACTACCTGACGTGTGCGCCTCAGGAATTAACCACGGCGGAAATCTGGGAGATGATGCCACGTATTCAGGCACAGTGGCAGGGGCCTTGGAGGCGACAATCCTCGGCGTACCTGGAATTGCAGTAAGCCTCGTGGCAAGAGAGAACTTTGATTTTACCGAGGCCTCCCGGTTTGCTCTGCTGGCGGTGCGGAAGATTCTGACGGAAGGCTTACCCGAAGGCACACTATTGAACATGAACGTTCCACTCGGAGCAATCAAAGGCGTGAAAGTAACCCGACAGGGCATTAAGAACGCCAGACCGGTGATCACTGAGCATATAGATCCCCGCGGTAAACCTTATTTTTGGATCGGCGAACAGTATTTCCGTTCTAACTCTGAAGACGGCACCGATTATCGAGCCATAGAAGACGGCTATGTCTCAGTCACCCCGTTGAGGAGCGACATGACTGATCATGCGGCATTAACAGAAATCGGTTCCTGGAATTATTTGACGTCTCCTGAACTCTTGCATAGTTAACACGTCCTTCCTCTCGGAAAAGACTTGAGTCCCAGATCATCACGGCAACAAGCACTCCAAGCCGAGTATCGCATTCCGCGCGACCGTATGATTCAACGGTTACGCGAGCACTATGGGATCAGTGATTCAAACGTCCTCGAAGCCATGCGTCGGGTCCCGCGGCACTTCTTTGTTACTGAGACCTTGCGCGGGCGCTCTTATGATGATAACGCTCTGCCAATTGATTTTAATCAGACTATTTCCCAACCATTCATCGTAGCCCGGATGACCGAGTTACTTGAACTGGACAAGAAGAGCCGAGTGCTGGAAATTGGCGCTGGTTCTGGCTATCAAACGGCCGTGCTGGCGCAACTGGCATCACAGGTTTACTCGATTGAACGGATTGGTGAGCTAGCGCGACAGGCCCAAAGCCGCATCAGTGAATTGGAGATTTATAACGCTACAGTGAAGGCCTTTGACGGCACTCTCGGTTGGAACGCCTACGGTCCCTACGATGGGATTTTAGTAGCGGCCGGCGGACCGCGCGTCCCCGATCCTTTGATAGCGCAATTGAAAACCGGCGGACGTTTGGTTATTCCAATCGGAGGAACGCGCGACTCGCAAAAGCTTGTCCGTGTGATTAAGACCGAAGGCGGGCATACGATCGAAGAGCACGGACCCTGTCAGTTTGTCCCATTAATTGGTCAGCATGGCTGGTCCCTGAACTAGCGATTTGGATTCTTCATGACTGGTAAACTCATCGAACTGCTTTCGGTTTTCATTGTGGCCACGATCTCCCGACTCGGATATGCGGGAGTAGTCTTGCTGATGGCGATAGAATCAGCGTGCATTCCATTGCCTTCAGAGATAATCATGCCCTTCTCGGGTTACTTGGTTTACACGGGTCGATTCAACCTATGGGCTGTTGGAGTGGCGGGCGCATTCGGCTGTGTGGTGGGTTCGCTCGTGGCGTACTGGGTAGGTATGTATGGCGGAAGACCGCTGATTGAGAAGTATGGCCGTTACATTTTGCTGTCGAGTCACGATTTGGATCTGGCTGATCGATGGTTTGCACGCTTCGGCGAGGTGATTGTTTTCGCCAGCCGCTTGTTGCCGGCGGTGCGCACGTTTATTGCGTTTCCGGCCGGCGTCGCCCGAATGAACTTAAAGAAATTCGTAATCTACACCTTTGCTGGATCCTTGCCGTGGTGCATAGGTTTGGCCTATGTCGGGCAAAGGCTGGGCGAGAAATGGGACAAAGATCCGACACTTAAGAATCTTTTTCACCGATTTGATTTCATCATCGGGATCGTCCTGGCAGCGGCGGTTGCGTGGTGGGTGTGGCGGCACATAAAGCACCTGAGAGATCCAAGACATAAAGTTAGGCAGGTTTGACACTGCCCCAACCGTCACATAGAATCCAACACTGTTAGTTCGGGGCGTGGCTCAGCCTGGTAGAGCGCTCGGTTCGGGACCGAGAGGTCGGAGGTTCGAATCCTCTCGCCCCGACCATCATTTTCAAGAATTTACGGCTGTCGGCGTCGGCAGCCGTTTTTGCGTTGTGTCCAGGTTGTATCCACTTCTTACGAATCCGACCTGCTTTATAAGGCTAACCATCCGAATGTATCTCTCGGTAGTTTTCATATTTCAGTGCCCCATGATGGTCTTGATTGTAAAAGCGTCATAGCCTGCCATCGCCAGCCGTTGTCTAGCTTAAACTTCTCTACCTGCGAACACGGTTGAAGTCAGCTTGGCCTTAGCGAGATTGCCAGGGTGAAAATGCGAGACAGCATTTCGAATTCTCGGAACCGATGCCGGTGCTCGCTCTGTGCCATGCTTTCCGCTCCCGTTATTGAGTTCACCTTCGTTCTCGTACGACATGCAGTACCCTACTAGCTGTTGAGTTTGGCAGTCCGAGTCCGTGAGATGCTCCAGGATTTCCTATCGAGGTGATTTTCATGACGGGTACAACAGCGCTTCCGCAAATTCGCCCTCATTGACCGGAAGGTTTATCAAGGGTCACGGCTGTGGACGGGAGATGCAGCGCCAGTTCCCGATAAGCGGCCAGCACCGCAGACTTGTCACAAGGAGTTGGACCTTCGATGCCATTAGGTTCAGTTCCTGTTTTCAGCAGGCTCATAGCAGTAGTCTTGCGACTGCATTGGTAGCAGTCCATTAGACCGAGGCTGTGTCCTAATTCATGGGCCATAATGTTGGTTAACACTTCAGGGTTCTTTACTCTCACGTCGACGATTACCAGCGCATAATCGATCAAGCGGTTGCTTTGCAGGCTGTGAGCCTCGAGGAAAGCGAGGTGCCTCTTCCTGTCATAGGTTTCGCCGCGAGTGATTGTCAGATCGCCTTGACCTGTCTTTGTCGCGAGGGTCAATCCGTGAAAAATGAAATGCACATTTGAGCCGCTCTCGGCCGCGGCCGCGTCCCAGTTCTGGACTGCAATCCTGGCGGCCGCAGCGTAGTCTTCGGAAAAATCCGGGTCCCGAACGTAAATGTTAACGATCGAATTGGCAGGCCAGGTCCAAAAGCCAGTGGATGGCGAAGTGTGGCCAACGGTGCAGGGTGCTGTGGTCTGAGCGACCACTGTATTGGCGTGATTAGCATATAAGGCCACCGCGATTAACACGACGGAAATGGCGAAAAGTTTAGTTCTCATGATTTTCCTTTACTTTGGGCGAGGAGACGAACAGTGAGCGGGGAGAGCGGAAACTGGACAGTCTTCTAGCCTTCAGCGACCAACACGCTGCTCAACCTGTCCAGTCGATCTGTGGTTTTTGCTTTTAGTTCAGCTTTGCCGACGCTGTGAGGTGCGTCTGTGGTCTGCAATCATCGAGCACAAATACCTAACTGCGATCGTATTCGCCTGTGAACCCTTTCGGAAAACCGAGTAAGTGCCGACCACGAAATTCTTTCTGACATTTAACTGAATCCTGAGAGCTGTTTCTTTCAGCTGCGAAAGTATACCTGTCTGCGGCGAGATGGAGCGGCGACTTGCCTCAGCCCTCGGTTGCTTGTAGCCATTTTTGTGCGTCTTGCTCGGCAACGCCGCCTGTCGACCATGATTAAGCATTGCGCGTGCCACGCTTCTTGATCTCATGCAAAGCAATTGTTGGAGGCGGTCGTGATGTACCCGTCACAAATCAGATGGAGCATCCGACTACGTGGAGCTTCGAGTAGCCTTCATACAGTGATAGAATCGGCGGGCTTTTTAAAGGACGGCTCGTCGCCTCTAACTGTTTCCTCGAATCGTCAAGCGCAAAATGAATCAACAACCCGTGCGGCCGTTTGCGCGACTCTTAGATCAATTAATCTATCTCGCTCTACTGGTGACCATTGGTCTTACCGCGGTTCCGTATGGAACGGTGCAGC
>WNFP01001431.1_pt1 | contig 24530 bp, 19 predicted proteins | sample 5400201 | NCBI WGS metagenome assembly WNFP01 (sample SAMN13153355, study PRJNA577476) | soil metagenome | isolation source: 115 cm saprolite under Madrone tree | place: USA:California | collected 2016-06-14
CCTGCCACGCAGTAATCATCACTGTCCAGCTCGCGAGGACCGCGCCAAGTGTCACAAAGACCATGCCCAGCGGCGTGATGTCGAACACGCCGAGAAGAAGATTCGGCGCGTACCACAGCGCAATAAAGGGGAACGACACAAGAGCCAGAAGCGTGATGAGTTGCACGCGAAGCAGATAAATATAAGGTAGCGCGTCCCACGGCGAGCCAACGTCGTTGCGCACAGAAGAAATGGTTGTGTTGGGGGCCGCGACCGCCATCCGGTACTCCGCTGGTACACGATGTAACACCATACTGCCGATGTATGCAACTCCTTGTGTGGTTACTCGCAGCGCCGCTTAGCCGTGCTAGAGCACTCCAAGATGGTCAGGATATTTGGCCTGCAAGGAACTCACCAGGACCTCAAACGCCGGAAGCTCGCGCAGATTTTTCAGGCAAGGATCCTTCAGAAAAAAAGGCCAGCACGCGAAGCCGCTGCTGACACTTCGTTCAAGCCACTCGAATGCAGTTTCGCGTTGCCCCAGCACGGCAAGAATGCACGCGATTTGATAGTAGGTGTGGTGTGCGTGTCCGAAGGATTTTGGGCTCGCACAAGCCTTCGTGAAGCATTCGAGCGCCTTTCCTTCTTTCCCCGTCAACGCATAAAACATTCCCAGCAGACTCACGATGAGCGGTTCCTCGGGCAAGAGCTGGACCGCTTCGTCCAGCAGAATTTTTGCTTCTTTCCAATCCCCGGTCATCATCGCTAGCTGTAGAGCAAAATAGACCGGATACTTGTTGCTGGGATTTTCGGCGCGCCACGCTTCAATCTCCTTCCGCGCCAGATCGCATTCTCGATTCCAGATGTAGACCTGCGTGATGCTGTGGCTAACCGCTTTCTTCGGATGAAATGGCCGCCCTCTCTCGTATGTCTCACGCGCGTGGTCGAGCAGCCCGATATGCGCCAGAATCGTCCCCAGCCGGTTGTAGGCATGCGGTTGATTATTCTGTAGTGCAAGCGCTTGCTTGAGTTCGGCAATCGCTTCAACGTGTTGGAAGTTCTTCGAAGGCCCCCACAGCAGAAAAGCGTTAGCGACGTGCCCCTCCGGCAAATCCGGATCGATCTCGAGCGCGCGACGGCAATGAAACTCGGCCTTCTCCAGCCACGCGCTGGCCGGATCAAATTCAAAATGGCGAGTCGCACAGACAAACGAAAGCGTGGCGTGCGCCAGCGAAAAAGCGGGATCCCGAGTCACCGCATTGGTCAAATGCTGAGCGGCTTCGCCAAGCACCCGTGGATCGCCGAGGGAACTAAGCCGGTAACCTCGCATGAATTCCGCATACGCTAGAGGGTCCTTGCTGTATCGCGGCCGGCGTTGCTCGGCTGCTGGACCGAGCGGCCGGTTCAACGCGAGCGCGATCTGTTTGGCAATCTCGTCCTCGAGTTCGGGCAGGCGGCTGATATCCAGATCGCGTTTTCGTGTAAAGCAAACTGTCTCTGTAAGGGTGTCATACATCTTCATCGATAGGCGCCACACGCCTTTTGATATTTGAATAGCGCCGTGCACGACAAAACGTACGCCAAGACGGGACCCAGTCTCCATGGGTGTCGCCCCGGTGGGCGCGCTCAGCACGGCCGAAGTTGGCATAACATCCACCCCCGGGAGATTTCCAAGTCGCGTGACCAGCGCATCGGCAAAGCCCAGGCACGCGCCATTGTCATCCGTAGCACCCCCAATAAGCATCAACGGTAAGACAGCCAACGACGAACGGTTGCTCTCTTCCGTCCTCACAGCCCGCGTCATGCCCGCTACATCCGCTTGCGGATAACGCGCGTCAATCACCCTCAACGGTCCGATAAATCGATAACCTTTTCCTACCACCGTTTCTAGAAACCGCGGTCTGTCGGAATTGTCGCCCAGCGCCGTGCGGATCTTTCGCACAATGTTGTTGATGTTGGGCTCGGTGTCGACGAGCAGATCCGACTGCCACAATTTCGCAACGATCTCCTTGCGTGAAACCAGTTGTTCTCGCCGGCCCACAAGAAAAATCAGCAACTCCATGGGCTTTTTTTCGAGCTTCACCCGTCGCCCCAGGCGGCGAAGCTCGTAGCGACCGAGGTCCAGTTCGATCTCACCCGCGTCCCGTCTCGTGCGTTGCGTCACTCTCACGCCGCTATTATCCCCTAGATTCAATAACTTGCGCCGATAGGGAAAAGATATACAAACGGTACGCGCCCTTCATGGGAATGCTCCTCCGCTCGAGACATGATCCTCGCGTTCGATACAGAGCGACGGAGGCTCAATCATGAAACGAAAATTGTTCCTTACTCTAGCAGGAGCGGGTTTGTTGGGTTGCGCAGGCTCGCTTTTCGCAATTGCCGCGAATAATCATCCTCACGAAACAAACGCATTCACTCCCGATACCATTCCGTGGGGGCCGGCGCCGCCGGTCGTGCGCCCAGGCGCGCAGTTCGCCGTGCTCGAGGGCGACCCGACCGCCTCCACCGGTGACTTCACAGTTCGCCTGAAAATGCCCGATGGGTTCCGCATCTCGCCACATTGGCATCCGGAGAGAGAAAACGTCACCATCATCTCCGGGACGTTCAAAGTCGGGATGGGCGACAATTTTGAAACTGACAAAATGAAAGCGTTCATCGCCGGAAGCTTTGCCTTTCTCGATCCCAACATGCACCACTACGCCATGGCTTGCGGCGAAACCATCGTACAGGTCCACGGCCAATCTCCATTCCAGTTCAATTACGTCAATCCTGAGGACGACCCCGCCAGGAATAGGTAGGCCGGCTTTCTCGTGTTGGCCAGGCGGGCGTGAAATGCCCGCCTGTGCCTCACCCGGCACAAAATCCGCATTCGCGAAGTGGTCACGACAGCCGGCTTCACCCGCTTCCGCCGCGCCGCCGAAACCCCGTTCAACGTCGTCTACGAAGCTCGTCCCTGAACTGTTCAGTGGTCACTTCTTCAACAACCCTTGTAACTGCAGCCAATCGGCAAAGCTCTCGATCCAATGATCCGTAGGGAGGTTCTGTTTTCGCATTCCGAAACCGTGGCCACCCTTCGCATACATGTGCAGCTCGGCCGATTTGTGCGCACTCGTCCATTTCTCGTACAAAGCGACGCTTTCGGGTGCCAGTCCGAGTTGATCATCCGTGGCGGCCGCAACAAACATAGGCGGCGCATCCACCGGAACGGGAGCATCTTTAAACAACTCTGCTGCCCCATAGATCGGCGCTACAAAGGCCGGTCGGCCCTCGGGCGCGTACCGGAAGCCAACTCCTGCAGTGACCACTCCACCAGCGGAGAAACCGATGATGCCCACGCGGTCCGGTGAACCGCCCCATTCCGACGCGTGCTGCCGAACGTACGTGACCGCCGCTAACCCATCCGCGACGGCCAAAGGAACGACCTTCGCCAGCAATTCGTGAAATTTCTGCTTGTCTGCAAATAGCGCCGCAAATTCCTGCGGGGCGTCCTCGCCCGTGTGCGCGAGCCGGTACTTCAACACAAAGGCCGTCACGCCTCTCTCGGCCAAATACTTCGCAACATCGTTGCCCTCGCTATTGATGGAGAGGGCCATAAAGCCACCGCCCGGGCAGATCACCACTGCCGTTCCGTTTCTAAACTCCGGAAGAGGCTTGAAAACCGTCAGGCTCGGCTTGGTCACGTTGGCGACTACTTCCGTGCTCCAGGCCTTCGAGAAGTACTCTTTCTCCGGATAGTTCCCCTGTGTGGAGCCCTGTGCTGTGCCGGAGTACAGGGGAATCACATCTTGAGCGGCTACGTGGGTGGCTAAGAACAACACTACGCAAAAAGTGCGAACGATGAATGCTTTCATGGCCGTACAGTCTAGCAAAGAGTCGTGTCTGTGGCCGTGGGACCGAGAAAATCGCGCCGCGTGATCGTCGGATCTGTCACTGTGGGCGCGTGTCCAGCGGGTGCTTGCTCTTCTCGTAGAATTCGTTCTGAATCTTCAAGCTGGCGTCGTCCGCTTTCACGGAGCGAATGCACTCCACAATCGAATCGACCCAGCCTTTCATGTTCCACTCGCCAAGCTCTTTCGTCGCCACGGAACCGTCACCCGAATAATGATTAGGAAAGCGCGCATACCACCAAATTCCGGTGTACAACTCCTCCGGCAGATTCAACCTCTTCGCGTCCGCGCCGGATTCGTTTTTGGCACGATCCAAATGCACAAGATCGGGATGCGAAACCATGGTGTTCGAAGTTTCGTTTTCCCCTGCGTGGTAGTCAACGCCGGTGGATTTTTTCGCCGGTCCGCCGGGCCGGCTGCGCTCGCCATCCAAAACGTAAACAACATAGTCGTGCGGTTTGTCGAGTTGCGCTTGCGCAAAAAACGGAAGCAGGTGTTCGTTGCCGCCGTGGCCGTTTACTATGATTATTTTTTTGCAGCCGTTGCGCGCCATCTCATCGGTGGTTTCCTGCAGCAAGCGCAACTGCAATTCCATGCTGTATGCGACGGTTCCCGGTTCGTGCTTGGCTTCGAAAATCTGGCCGAAATAATATTCGGGAAAGACTACGGCGTATTCTTGCGAAGTGGCTTGCAGCGAAGCGTAGCGCACGTTCAGCAAATCGGTGCCGAGCGGAAGATGCGGCCCGTGTTTTTCCAGAATACCGAAAGGGAGCAAGCAGGTGCCTTTGGCTTGCTGAATGGCCTCGCGAAAATCAGACGCGGTGAGCTCTTCCCACTTCGTCGAAAGTTTGTTTTGTGCGTCGACAGAAGCGGCGCCAAAAAATGTGCTCGCCAAAAATACGCTCACCGAAAATACAGGCGCCAAAAGCGGCGTGACTCTTCGACGCGACCTCGCTTTGCGAATCATGAATGCGGCCTCCGGAACAGAGGCGCATTGTAACGCCAACCAGGCGCGGCGGCAGGATTAAATCGATTTTATCCTCGCAATTATCCTAGTTTGTCCCATCAGACTAAGCCGCCGCGTTTGCGGCGCGGACGGCGTGCTTTGCTTCCACTGTGCAGTGCGAGCCGCAGCGCGTGGAATAAACGCGCGTGAATTCCGCGCCGAAATAAAGGATCTGCGCGGAATAATAGATCCACGCGAGGATGATGACCACGGAACCGGCGGCCCCATAGGCGGACATGGTGACGCTATGGCCTATGTAAAAGCCGATCAGGAATTTCCCGGCAGTGAACAGCAGGGAAGTAATGATGGCGCCGACCCACACATCACGCCATGGAACCGGCACATCGGGAAGCAATTTGAAAATCATGGCCATTAGACCAGCGATAAAGAAGAGGGAGAAGAGAAAATCGAGCGCGTGGAGCGCAGCGGGCGGAATGGGAAGGAAGTTAGAAGCATAGGTGGCGACCGCAGATAGGGCGGCGCTTAGCAGCAAGGAGACCAGCAGCAAGAATCCGATTCCCAACACCATGCCAAAACTCAGGAATCTCGCCCTCACCAAATTCCAGACTCCGGTTTTAGAGGTAGTGTCCACCTTCCAGATGGTATTCAGCGCATCCTGCATCTCCGCGAAAACGCCAGACGCGCCGAGAAGCAAGACGACAACGCCAAAGATCGTGGCGAATACGCCGTGCGCGGGTTTGTGAGCGGACTGAATCATGGTTTGCACGGCATGAGCGCTATCTGGTCCGACTAATCCTTGAATCTGGCTTGTGATGCGCCCCTGGACAGCGTCGGACCCGAAGACGAAACCAGCGATCGCGATGGCGATAACGAGAAGCGGGGCGAGAGAGAAAATCGTGTAATACGCGAGGGCAGCGCCCATGCGGGGGACTTTGTCTCTGCTCCATTCGGCGTACGTAGCTCGGAGAAGGTGATAGACGGGTTTGGGACGCCAAGAGAAGCGCTCTGGCTCGGCTGCTCGCTTCGGTTCCTGTGCCGGCTCGCGCTGCAGAGCGGGACGCGGTGGTTCGGGGGATTGTCGCTGTTCTGGTGACTTCGTGTCCGGGGTGCGTGGCTCCTCCATCCGAGTGCCAAATCGGCTCTGTGGCATGAACTGCTCCCTCAAACAGCAGATTGCTAACGCCAGCAGAATATTTTTTGGGAGCAGGGGCTATCGAGTAGAGGCACGAAAAGCCGAAAGCGTTCACCGTAGGAGGTAGGAAGGTGAGGGGGGTACCACCCCCTATTACAATGAGAAGAGTGCGGAAATTACAGAGAATAAAGGAGATAGAGGCGTCCCGTTGCGCAAAAGTGTCCGTAAGCGCTTGATAACACAGGGCTTGAATGGATGTAATAGGAAGGAAAGAGCTTATGGGCTTTGCTGGGGCTAACATGGACAAGCATACCACAGCTTGCATGATAAAGCTATAGTAAATTCACCGTTCGGCGAACCAAGTTGTGGTTTGTTGGGCAGAAAACGAGCTGGTGTTTACCGGACGAGAGGCTCAGTTGGGCCAAGTCCGATTCCCGGAGGCCTATTCGGCCCCCGGGTTGGATTTTTTCGTTGTGTTCGCTTAGTTGTAGCTACCAGCGGAAGCGAATTGCCAGTTGCATAATGCGCGGTGTCACCGTGCCGCCCGATGCGGGAGAGGTTGAGGGATTCCCCAGTCCGGCGAAATTAGGGTTCTGGAGATCCTTGTCGAGCCGCCCGACTCGGAAGTCGTGTAAGGTCAGCGGCGCGCCATTTGCCCCCAGGTATAGGCCGCTGAAGGGGTTAATGCAGGAAGCGGTGCAGTTGAAATTGGGATTAGGGATCGTCGCACCGGATGCGTCCGTCACCGTCAATGAAGGCACAGAGAGCACGCTCAGATTGTCGTTGGCGTTGTTACTGACGAAGAGCGGGTGGTTGAAGACGTTGAAGACATCCATCTTGAGTTCCAGTCGCATTGATTCAGTAACCTTGAATGCCTTCATCAACGAGATGTCAAAGCGGTAGAGCGCCGGTGTCAGCCCAGCGTTGCGAGCCACGTTGCCATTAAGGAACTGAAAATCCACTGGGTTGCCTGAAAAGCTGTCAATGGGCCCCCCTCCGCTGGCACCTGCAGGTGCATCGAACGATGTCTGAAGGGCTGCACAGTTGGCGAGACCGGCGGCCTGGCACGCTGCGACTCCGGACTCACCGACAGTCAAGTTGGTGCCAGTGTACGTCGCGATGTTCGTGGCGACCAAGTTGCCGTTCGCCAAGACGTTCGGGCGCTGGTTGGTCTCCGATCCCAACGCGGGGAAAGCCGACCCAACAAATCCGCCGCCTCCGGTAGAAACCGGATACGGTCTGCCGGATTGCAGCGTGCTCAAAAGGCCAAAGGTCCAATTGTTGAAGACGTGCTTCAGAATCGGTGTGCCAATGAGATTTTCGCTATCCGCCACGAAGCTGAAATTACCCAAGTGACGAATATCGCTCGCCGCAGGAGCACGATCGAACTTCAGGTTCGCGAGCGGATTGCCGGGTTCGGAGAGGCCGTAGAAGTCCTCACCTGTTGATAGCGTCTTTGAGAATGTGTAACTGCCCTGAAACTGAAAGTGATGGGAGATGCGCTTTTGCCCGGTCACCAACAGACCGTTAAAAGAGGAGGTGCGGTTGCTGAAATTGGTCCGCTTGGCGGCAAAGGCGGGGTCTGGCCGGGCCGGTAAGTAGAAGAAGCCGGGATGAGCGGGGTCCTGGATCGGTGTCGGGAAGTTCGTATCCGTTTCACCAAAGAGCCCGTTCCCGAACACCCCCTGATAGCCGACGCTGAAGACCCATGTTGGTCCGAACTGGCGTGTAATGGACATCGAGGCTTGATGAATTTCCGGGTTCTTGATCGTCGGAGAAATGGGCCGAATGCGCCCGAATTTGCCGATTGGATGGAGCAGCGCAAGCTGCGTGGCACTCGGTGAGTTCGGGTACACCTGATTCAGGATGACGTGCCCGAGGTTTGACCCGTCGCTACCCAGTGTCGTGTCATCGACGGATGTCGTGAAGAGGTTTATGCCGTCAAAGTTTCGCGAATCCAGCACAACGTTGAGATAGGCTAGCTGCGTAATCTCGGCACCGGCCATGCGCACTACAGATTTACCTGGATCACCGAAGAGCAAGTGCATGAAGCCATGCTCGAAATTCGGGCTCCAGGCAATGCCCAGCCTCGGTTGCCAGTTATTGTGATCCTTGCCGCAAGCCGGGATTAGTCCATTTTGCTGCAAGCAACCACCTGCTGGTGCGTTCGGGTCCTGCGTCCGCGTTATCGTGCCGCCATCAAACGCCCCGCTCTCGATGTCGTAGCGGAGGCCGTAATTCAAAGTCAGATTTCGCCTTATCTGCCAGGTGTCCTGCGCAAATACCCCATACGCGGTGTCAGCCGCATGCACAAACGCCGGGCCGATCCCGACGGTGAACCCCGTCGGGCACAAACCGAAGGGTTGGTTTACACAGTTACCGGGGGCGAAGCCCTCATACCTGCCGAATCGGAACTGTGTAAAGAGAGAGTCAAATGGATAGTGGCTGATGATTCCGCCGAACTTGAAGGTGTGCGACCCATGGGTCCAAGCCACATTGTCGGTGTACTGGAAACGGTGGTTCAAGCCTGCTTGTGGGCAGCAAAAGTCGGCACCCACGTACGCGTTGGGGAGCGCTTGGCCGGGCTGAATACTCTTCGTCGGTGTTTGTGTCAGTGTCCGATGCCAGAAGAACCTCGCCTCATTTACGGTGTGCGACGTAGGCGTCGAGACCATGCCAACATTCAGCGTGTTGTCGTGGGACACTTGGGAGACAAAGCCGCTCGGATCAGTAGCACCGCCGGTTTGCACAATCAAGTTGTCCGCCAGGTCGCGTTGCAGGTTGTAACGGACTGTCAGGGTGTGTTTGTCCGTCAACCTTGCGTCCACTTTTGCCGAGCCCATGATCTCGTTCGTTGGCGAGGTCACGGTAATGGAGTTACCGAAGGGAGCGGTCGTGGTGGGAACACCCTGGGAGACTTTTTCAAAGCTGCCGAACCAGAAAAAACGATCCTTTACAAACGGTCCACCGGCGGTGAAACCATACTCGTGCTTGAAGAACGCAGCGCGTCCGCAGCCATCTATAGTGGTTAGCACGCCTCCCGAGAAGTTACGCAAGGGGCAACCGTGGGTATCCGTCGGCGTGGCAGCAGAGAACCCCTGATTGTAAAAGAAGTCCGAGGCGCCCATGTTTCGTCCCCGGAAGTAGGCGTGGAAGTCCCCATGGACTTGGTTGGTGCCGGACTTGGTTACGACGTTCAGAATCAGGTTTCCGGCCTGCCCATATTCGGCGTTGTAGTTGTTGGTAAGAACTTGAAACTCGCGAATCTCTTCCACGGACGCGCCCAGCGAATCGCGCGCCGACGTACTGCCGTCGGAGATATTTCCGCCGTCAATATTGACGACGATACCGCGATCATTGACGGCCCCCGGGCCGATGAGGTCCGAGGAATTACCACTGTAATCGTATTTGACGCCGGGCGCAGCGGCAGCCAACCCCTGGTAGTCGTTCGCCGCGCCACTTAGTCCGCCGAACGAGGTCGTTGTGGGCAAATTGGCCACCGACTTATCATCGATGACCGTGGAGACGTCGGTTTTCGTCGTTTCCACAATCGGTGTTTCTGACGTCACAACGACCGATAGTCTTTGACCGGCCAATTCGAGCTTAAAGTTGATGTCACGTTGCTCGCCAACCTGGAGCTTGACGTTCTTGACTTCCGCTTTCGCAAACGAAGTCGTTTCAATCATTACGTCGTAGATTCCCGGCGTTAGATTTTCGAATCGAAACAAGCCGTCCGACGTGGTCTTGGTCGTTCGGACGATTCCGGTTTCCGTATTTGTGGCAGTAACCGTGACATCCGGGACGGAAGCTCCTCCCGGGTCCAAGGCACGGCCGGTAATAGTTGCGAACGCCTGCCCGTACGCGCCATTGGCAGCCAGTAGCAGGGCGCCTGCAATCGCTAGCATGGATATACAGCTCAACCACTTCGTTGGACATGAATTCATCTTTAACCCCCGTCGGCCAGCAAGTTGAGATAAACAACATTTCGACAGTTTGTTGAACGTGGGCCGGGTCCCTGAACGTTGGGCTGGTTCCCAAAAGGAAAGTTGTGAAATTCTGCGGGCAATATCATGGCCATCATGAAGAAATATTTCGTTCAGCTAAGGCCAAGATAGATAACGCTCTACGACGGTGCCAAGTTAAGCGGAACCGCAAACCCGGTTTGGTTATACGGAATTATGCATTCTTTATATGGAAATACAGACAGTCGTGCGCGCGGACTGAGCTTCGTTTTGGGCGGCTCGTTGCCAGAGATTGCAGGATAAAGCAGAGATTGCAGGACAAGGAGGATGCGGCGAACCAGGAGAAGTTCAGGAGGGAGAGGCGGCGGCAGCGGGGATAGGCATGATTACTTTTACGGTTGTTCCAGCCTTGTCGGATTCGATTTCGAGGGTACCGCCGAGTTGGGACAGCCGCTCGCGCATGCCGAGAATACCTACGCCGATGACGTGCTTGTTGTGGGGCGAGTGCGATAGCAATTCACCCGGCATCCCTTTTCCATTGTCGCGGACCTCAAGCGAGACTCTGCTATCGGTGCGCGACAGTGTGACTTGCGCATTCTTTGCGCCAGAGTGGCGATGGATGTTACTGAGCGACTCCTGAATAACGCGGAAGAGGGCAAGCTCTATGGGCTGAGGAAGGCGTCCAACCTGATCCAAAACGTGGAGGTCTACCTGGATCTTGGAGCGCGAAGAAAAGCCTTCGACCATCCATCGAGTCGCAGAGATCAAACCCGCTTCGTCGAGCAGTGGAGGATGCAAAAGCTGGGAGAGGGTGCGAATCTCTTGAAAGCACTCATCGATCCACTGCGAGGTTTCCGCTACCGTTTTCTCGTGAGACTTGAGGTTGCCTGATTTCACCAGCGTATCGAGCTGCAGTTTTGCGGCGGCGAGTTTTTGACCGGTGGAATCGTGCAACTCGCGGGCGATGCGGCGGCGCTCCTCATCCTGCAGGGTCATGAGATAAGCGGAGAGCCTACGCAGACTGTCTTCGGATCGCTTTAGCAACTCGGTCTGTACCTTGAGAGCTTCATCGGACTTGCGGTACTCGGTTATATCTTCGATGGAGAGAAAGATCAGGGATTGTTTTGTGCTGAGACGGCGGGCATTCAAGATCATGATGCGTTCGCCGATGCGTTCAAATTCATGGCGAACTTCGAAATCGTCGACGCGCGTTTTATCCTGGATGATGCTCTCGAGCAACTTGCGAAGAGCGGGAATATCCCACTGGCGGTTACCGAGTTTGAAGATGGGGCGATTAGCGGTTTCCGCGGGCGTCACGCCGAAGGCGCTGTAGAAAGAGGGATTAGCCACTACAACATTGAGATTGGCATCGAGAATCAATATGGATTCGCGGGCGGTCTCGATGAGAGTGTTCGCGTAGGCGCGGGTTTCCTCGACGAGGCGCTTGAGAGAATCGATGTCCACGAAAGTGATGACGGCGCCTTCGATTTTGTTTTCGAAAGTCTTGTAAGGACGCGAGCGCAAGAGGTGCCAGACACCGGTAGAGTCGAGCACTTCCGTTTCCTGAACGCTGCTGGTTTCAATCGTCTGACGGGCAATCTCCTCCAGATTAGGCACATCCAAGTTGGGGCGGATCTCGCTCAAATAGCGTCCTACATCGGTGGGGAGCAAATTGAGGAGTTTTTGAGCGGCGGAGGTAAACCTGCGCACGCGTACGTCATTATTGACGATGACCACGGGAATATTGACATTTTCCAGGAAGTTGAGCAGGTCGTTATTGGCCGTACTTAGTTCGAGGTTACGGTTTTGCAGCTCTTCATTGACGGTGGTTAGCTCTTCGTTGCTGGACTGCAGCTCTTCCTTGGCAGTTTCTAATTCTTCATTGGTGCTCTGCAATTCTTCGTTGGCGGAAAGTACCTCTTCATTGGCAGTCTTGAATTCTTCGGAAGTGGTTTCGTGTTCTTCAATCAACGATTGTAACTGGGTGCGGAGTTGCCTTATCTCGCGAGAGAGGCGTTCATTCTGACGGACGAGAGGGAGTTCTTTGCGGGCGTGCTGTGCCGCCAGGCTTTTCGAGACAGCAGAGGGAGAAGCGCTTACGGGCGCGTCCTGGAAGACGACGACATAGAAAAGTTCGTGCGAGCCCTCGGTGCGGACGGGAATAACTTCGAAATTTATTTCGCGGGTGCCGCCGTTGGATTGAATGGACACGCCTTCCTTGCGGACGGCGATGTTCTCTTTTTTTGCGGTGTGAATAGCGGCACGGAGATCGATCAGGAGCCCTTCGCGGGCCATTTTTGACAAGCTGAAGGTGGGGTTGCCTGCTGCCGGTTCGAGATAGGCTCCAGTCTTGCCGCGGAACTGTACAATCTCCATTTCTGAATTGACGACGATGCTGGCGGGAACAAAGCGGCTGACCAACTCACGCTCAACTTGTTTGTCAATGCCGAAACCGGCGGGTGGAATTCTTGAGGATTTAGCCTCTTCGTGGCGACGCAAAGAATAATCCACGCCGGTGAAGTAGGTGATGAGGCGCGCGCCGGTGGTCTTCTTCTGGTAGATTTTGAATTTTTTGTCGATCAGCGTGAAGTAGTCGGTAAATATGCCCAAGCTTTCGGCACCACCGAGCACCAGGTACGCACCGGGCTTGAGGGCGTAATGCATGGTGGGGATGACGCGCTTTTGCAATTCCGGACCGAGATAGATCAGGAGGTTGCGGCAACTGATCAAGTCGAGGCCGGAGAACGGCGGGTCCTTCGTGATATTTTGCTTAGCGAAGATACAGAGTTCGCGGACAGCCTGCTGAACTTGATAGCCCTTGTCGACGCGCGTAAAAAAGCGCTTTAAGCGGGGAGCGGGCAGATCGGCAACAGCGGAGTCCGCGTAAACACCTGCACGCGCGCGATCGAGCGCGGCATCGCTGATATCCGTGGCGAATATTTGAATGGCCCTGGAACTCGGAGGCGCCGAGACGTTAGCGTTGTTGGGCCCAATGTACTCCAAGAGGGCGATGGCCATCGAATAGGCTTCTTCGCCAGTGGAGCACCCGGGAATCCAGATGCGGAGAGGCCAGGTGGAAGCCTTGCGGTTTTTGACGAGCGCGGGAAAAACTTCTTTGCGCAAGGCATCGAACGCACCAGGGTCGCGGAAGAAACCAGTAACATGGATCAAGACGTCGCGGTACAGCTCTTCGAGTTCCTTGGGGTTGCTTTTGACGAATCGCACATAATCTTCGAGCCGGTCCGCCTGGTTTACAACCATGCGACGCTTGATGCGGCGTTGCAAGGTGGTCTGCTTATAGTGGGTAAAATCAACGCCTTTCACGTCGCGAAGCATGGAAAAAAGCTCGTGAATATCGCTGGGCGAAGCGGGCCCGAGCAATTCCTCGGGGCGGGTGGGGACGCGGGCGATGTAAGGATGTTTTTCGATTCTGGCGAGCTCTTCGGCGATAGCCTTAGGAGGCAGGACGAAGTCGACGCAGCCGGATTCGATGGCGCTTCTGGGCATGCTGGAGTACTTGGCGCTGGCTTCATCCTGGGCCAGAGTAATGCCGCCAACAGCTTTGATTGCGAGGCAGCCGGAAGTGCCGTCGGTCGCGGTGCCGGATAGGATTACGCCGATGGCGCGGTCGCCACAGTCCTCGGCCAGAGAGATGAAGAAGCTATCGATGGGTCGATGTTGGCCTTGCGTAAGACTGCGGGCTGAGAGACGCAGGACACCATCACGGATGACCATGTCTGAATTAGGCGGAATGAGGTAGACGTGGTTGCGCTGGACCTCGGTGCCATCCGTTACCTGGGTTACGGGAATTTTGGTGGTCCGAGAAAGAATTTCTTCCAATGCGCTGTGGTGACTGGGATCCAGGTGCTGCAGAAAGACAAAAGCCATGCCAGTGGTTTCCGGCAGATTGGCCAGCAGGGTAGAGAAGGCTTCAAGGCCACCAGCGGAGGCGCCCACAGCAACCACCGGGAAGACCTTTTCCAGGGAGGAAGTATCTCGGTCAGGCTCTGACCGAGATGATGGAGAAGAAGCCCCTTTCTTACGCTTCCGAATTACACGTTTCTTCACGGCTCCCACTCCCGGCGACCGGTAGAACTCACGAGAAATGGACTGGATGTGAGGTCAATATGTCAATATAAGGACCGGAAGCATTAAAAGCGATACTAGTTCTGGCAGTAGTGCCGTGTCAATCGCGTGCGCGGCGGTTTTCCCGATGCAGGTGGAGCTTGGTGGCTGCGGTGAGCTACGGAGCGGCGGAAATCCACCAGAGGACCCTGGCGACGATTTTCCAGCCGCAGCTTTTGCCGAGGACGACGGATTGATACTCGCGATTTTCCGACTCGAGAACGTCGAATTTCGGATAGCGGCGGAGACGCGAGACGCACAGGCCTTTCTCTTCGTTGGTCACGACCACAATCTTATCGTGGAGGTTCTCGCGGTCCGTTTGCGAGGAATCGACGGCGGCGAGATCGCCGTCGTGGATCAGGGGTTCCATGGAGCGGCCGCGAACACGGAGGAGGCTCGTATAACTGGGATTGGGACACCAGTCCAGGGGAGCGCCCATAACGTCGCGCGCGGGAATATGGCTTAGATTGCCGTGGCGATCGCCTTGGCCGCCGTGGGTTCCGACGGTGGCCTGGAGAAGAGGGATGGGCACGACCCTTTGTTTGCGAGCGGTTTCTTGCTTGGCGCCGCTTCCGGCTGCGACAAAGATTTGATCGTCGGCAGGCTCCGAAAATTGCTTACGCTCGCGCGCGCCGAGGACGGACATTACGTCGCTGCTGTGCAAGCCGGCCTGGCTCCAGTAAAACCAACAGTCGGATTTGCCGGCGAGTTTGCCTAGCTCGAGGTAGTAGCGCGCGGTGGGTGCGAGCTGCGCATTCTCCCAGCGGGAGACGGTCATGGCGGAACAGTCCAGCTTTCTGGCGAGTTCGCCCTGAGAGAGTCCCAGTTTTTCACGGAGACTTCGGATTTGCTCGGCCCACTCGGTGGGAGCGTGGTCTTTTCGTTTCCTTCTGGACATTCGTCTCCTTTACGCACGAGCAGCTTTAGCGTACCAAGGCGTGGCGCGACTTCAAATCTTCGAGCAACGCTACGGCGTTTGCGTAAGCAATCATCTCGCCTTTCCACTTGTGCCAATCGGGCGAATTGGCGGCGGCGCTTTGGTATTCCTGCTGTGCTTCTTCAAACTTCCGCGTGACCTGATCGATCGCATTTTGCAATGCGCGGCACCGCGGCTCCTCGCTGTCTTCTGCACTCTCGCGCGGGCCAGCACTGGCTGTGCAGCGGCCTGCTCCGTCGACAAACGTCTCGAGAAAGAGTCTGAACGAATCCGGAATTGAGCCGGAGACGAGTGCATCAGCCCGGCTGGTGGAGGAAGTAACGCGAGATGGGGGACGACGCCGCACGTTTCACCTGCTGCGACCCCAGAATGAGAGTGTAAGCGCATGAAAGGCAAGTGTCCACAGATATCGGGGAGGCAAAGAGATTAAAAAATAAATGTGGGAAAAAGGAAAGTAGGCGTTGCGAAGCTAACATTGTAGGGGTAACATGAACGTTAGCCGCAAGTGGAAGTGCAGTGCGCCACCGCGGCACACTCCATAAACCCGAGAACTTCCATGGACGGCGTCGACAACAATCAAATTCCCGATTTACGGTGTCTCCCCTCTTTGTGCCGAGGGATATACAATCGCGTGGCTCTAAAGGTGGGGTGCGATCCATCTTATGTGAGCCGCGTGGCGCGGGGCGAGCGCAACTCTGACGCGGTGTCAGAAGCTTTGCGCGCGGAGATTCAACTCACTTGGGCAAGAGCCAGCGAGGGGATGGCCGAAATCGCTGAAAAGAATGCGAAGCGCAAGGCGCGCGCGGCGTCGGCTTAGCATCTCGCCAGCAAACCTGCATCCTGCACGTCCTGCCGAGTAATCCGGCCAATCGTTCGATAGACCGCGCGAGAAAAGCCTCCTTGGGGCGCGCTCAGTGAAAGCCTGCACTCAAATACCCTAACGGCCTTATCACGATGATGGCATTCCTATGCAAACTCGGGTTAGGCGAAATATTTTTTGCCAATCAAGAAATAGGAGTGCAGATATGGCTAGCGAATCAGAAATGAGGCGCAACGCTCGCGACAGCGGGCCGCAAGCGCAGGTGCTGCAACGCTGGGGAATGATGCTCGGCGGCGGTGCATTGACAGTCTATGCCTTGACGCGCCGGAAACCGGGGATCGCCCTTGCAGCGGCGGGAGGGCTGCTCGCATATCGCGGGGCCAAGATGGGGGCAGGGAAGTTTCGCGCGAGAGCGAGCTTCGCGATCAATTGTTCGCCGGAAACGGCTTATCGCATGTGGCGAGCGCTCGAGAACCTGCCAATTTTCATGCGGCACCTGGAATCGGTGCGGGCGAGAGGCGATGGGCGGTCTGAGTGGACGGCGATCGGTCCATTGAATACGCGGATCCGATGGAACGCGGAGATTACCGAGGATCGCGAGAACGAATTCCTGGCGTGGAGATCGACACAGGATTCGGATTTTCAGACTTGGGGGTCGGTGGAGTTCCGACGAGCGCCGGGAAATCGCGGCACGATTGTCTCGGCGGAAATGGAATACGCCCCGCCGGGCGGTGTGCTGGGCAAAGCGGCCGCGGCGGTCTTCGGGAAAGACCCGGAGTTCACGATGCGCGAGGATCTGAGGCGGTTCAAGGCGCTGATCGAGATGCATGAAATCCCAACGACGGAAGGGCAGCCACACGGGCCGCGGTCGGCGATCATGTCGAGCGTCCACCAAATATACCCAGAACATCGCAAACCATCGGAATACTACGCCGGCGAACGAACGGCCGCGCAAAGGAGAGCGTCATGAAGGCAGTCTGTTGGATGGGCACGGAGAAAATGAGCGTCGAAACTGTGCCGGAGCCGAGAATATTGAATCCTCGGGATGCGATCGTGCGCATCACGAGCACCTGCATCTGCGGGTCGGATCTACATTTATATGACGGCTACATACCGACGATGGAGCAGGGCGACATCCTGGGCCACGAGTTCATGGGCGAAGTGATGGAAGTTGGCTCGGGCGTGGACCAGGGCAAGCTGAAAGTGGGCGACCGCGTAGTGGTGCCGTTCACGATCGCATGCGGGAACTGCTTTTTCTGCCAGAACCAACTTTGGTCGTGCTGCGACAATACGAATCCCAACGCATGGATTGCGGAAAAGATGATGGGCTATTCGCCGTCGGGATTATTCGGCTACACGCACATGATGGGCGGCTATGCCGGAGGGCAAGCGCAATATGCGCGCGTGCCTTGCGCCGATGTTGGCCCGCTGAAGATTCCGGAAGGATTGCCGGACGAGAAAGTGGTCTTTCTGTCGGACATTTTCCCGACCGGGTACATGGCTGCGGAGAATTGCAACATTCAGCAGGGAGACACGGTCGCGATCTGGGGATGCGGACCGGTCGCGCAATTTGCGATTCGCAGCGCGTTCATGCTGGGAGCGGAGCGAGTGATTGCGATTGACCGCGTTCCGGAACGGCTGCAAATGGCGCGGGACGGCGGCGCGGAGATCATCAACTTCGAGGAAGTCGACAGCGTTGTCGACGAACTTAAGGAGATGACCGGCAATCGCGGCCCGGACTCTTGCATGGACGCAGTCGGCATGGAAGCTAGCGGGCATTCGCTTTTCTTTGCCACAGACCGAGCAAAGCAGGCGTTGCGAATCAAGATGGACCGGGCGGAAGTGCTGCGGCAGTGCATACGCGCGTGCCGCAAGGGCGGAACCGTCTCCATTCCAGGCGTCTACGCGGGCTTCGTCGATAACATTCCAGTCGGCGCGGGCATGAACAAGGCGCTCACGTTCAAGATGGGGCAGACACACATGATGCGCTACATGCGACCCTTGCTCGAGCGCGTTGAACGCGGCGAGATCGATCCAAGCTTTGTGATCAGTCATCGCGTGCCAATCGACCGCGCACCGGAGATGTACCGCATCTTCCGAGATAAAGAGGATCGGTGCACGAAAGTGGTTCTTGATCCATGGGCCGATGGGGCGAGAGCAGCGTAATCGTGATCTTCCCGCGCAAGTGATGCGCAACTCCGGCGGGCTCGGTTGGCAGAACACTCTTTAGCGCCAGTCATTACGAATAAAAAGAGAGCGCCGCAGTGACGCGGCGCTTTTTCTTGCCGTGCGAATGCCTGTCGGGGTGGAGCGGAGGTTGCCCGATACGAGCACCTTTAGAACGGCGGCCCGCCGAAACTCAAGGGTGAACGAGACCGCCACTCCAAGAAAGATCGTGTTGTGCTGGTGTCTTGACTTGTTCGCGGCAAAGTCGGAGACTCGCGCGGTTCGATTAGCACGGCAAATCGCTTTACTCGCGAGGAACCTTTAAATGAACGGATGGCGGAGCGTGCAGGCTCGGATGGTTGTAGTTGTGTTCGCGTTGGTGGCGCTGCTTGGCATGGCGGCAAATATTGTTGAGGCGCAAGGCGGTGCGGCAGGGACGAAAACCCGGCTAGCCGTGATTGGCTTGGATCACGATCACGTCTGGAGCTTGCTGAAGGATATCGCCAACGAGCCGTCCGCGGAGCTTGTGGCCATCGCGGAGACCGACCCGGCACTGGTGAGCCGCGCGCAAAAGACCGTTCCTGCGAGCGTGAAATTTTATGGGGACTATGTGGCGATGCTGGATGCCGATGGCCACGAACGCGGCCGACGCACGAGAGATGGAGCGGCTGGCGAATGAAGCGAAAATCAAGCTGATGGTGAACTATTGGAACGCTTGGGTTGCGCCGACTCACGATTTGTTCCATCGCGTACGCGCGGGCGACGTCGGGCCCATCCGGAGGATTGTTGTGCAGTACGGCCATCAGGGACCCAAAGAAATCGGGGTTTCACAGCAATTCGCGAACTGGCTGTATGACCCGGAGAAAAATGGTGGCGGAGCAATCATGGATTTTGGTTGCTACGGCGCGGAGTGGTCAGTCTGGCTGAAAGGTCGCCCTTCGCGAGTGTACGCAACGACCCGCAAACTGAAAACGGAGCAGAACAATAAAGTCGATGACGATGCGACCATTGTGCTCGATTATCCGGATGCAACGGTTGTCATCGAAGCTTCCTGGGATTGGCCGTACAGCAAGGACGTGGCAGAAGTATTCGGCCCGAAAGGCAGTCTGCTTGCGCGGCACAGCACTCTACTGCGCCGCTCCAGCGAGGCACGCGGACCGAATGTCCCACCGGATGGAGAGAGCGTTACGCTCGAGCCGCTGCCGAAGGAGACGAGTAATCCAATCTCGTACTTTGTCGATTGCATCCGCAACAACAAGCCCATCGAGGACCCGGTTTCAGCGCGGCTCAATGTGCAAGTGATGGAAATTCTGGACGCTGCGCGGGAATCGGCGCGAACCGGAAAACCGCAGGAACTCCGCTGAGGGTGAGTTATCGTGGGCCAGTCTACAGACTGGCCGCTAACGCAAGCACTGCAAACTTTTTACAAAAAACGCGTTGACAATGGAATGGTAATCCACAACCATACGGTTGTGGATAGTCTCAGCGCAACACTCTCGGCTCTCTCCGATCCGACACGAAGATCCATTCTGAGCCGGCTGGCCGCGGGTCTCGCCACGGTGGGCGAATTGGCGGAGCCCTTTCACATGACGCAGCAGGCGGTGTCCAAGCACCTCGCACATTTGGAGCGAGCGCGGCTTGTGGAGAAGCGGCGCGAGGGACGCAGGCACGTGTGTTCGCTGCGGCCGACGCCTTTCAAAGAAGTCTCGGAGTTGGTTGAGCAGTATCGAATTTTCTGGGAGCAGGCCTTACATCGTTTTGAGGCTTATCTGCGCGCGACGGCAGGCGAGGAGAAGAAGCATGGTTACAAGCAACGTGGCTAGCGCGATGAGCGTGTGCTTTTCAGGTAGCGCTGCCGCACCGCCTCTACAAACTGTTCCTTGCCGTTTTGCATTTGCCGGACCAGGGCTTGATTGCCAGTTTCTTCATGCTTGGCGGCCCAGAGGACCATTTCGGTCAGGACGGGAGCGAGATCGAGGCCCTTTGGGGTCAGAATGTAAATCAGCTTTCGACCATCGGAGGGATCTTCTTTCGTGCTGATGATGCCATGAGCGATCAGTCTCTTCAGGCGGTCGGACAAGATATTGGTGGCGATTCCTTCGTAGGAGCTGAGGAATTCTTTGAAGGTGCTGAAACCGCGAAGCATCATGTCGCGTAGGATCAAGAGGGACCAACGGTCGCCGAGCATTTCGACGGAGGCATTGAGGGGGCAACCAGAGCGGCGTTTAGGAGCGAAATTCTTGCCGGGCACAAGGCATAGTAACATTTATCACTTGCAATCTGCAAGTGATATGGGCAGACTGGCCTTTCCTGGCGGTGGTTTTCAAGTCTCGAATGGAGGAAGAAAATGAGCCAAGCTGGAATGAAACAAACACCCGTAGCGCAGAGTAAAGCCGAGGTAAGTGCGTATCTGGTGTTCAGCGGAGAGTGCGAAGCGGCTTTTAAATTCTATGAGAAGTACCTGGGCGGAAAAATCGAAATGATAATGACGTTCGGGGATTCGCCGATGTCGCAACAAGCGCCTGCGGAATGGCGCAACAAGGTTATGCATGCGCGCATGACGGTGGGGAACACGGTGCTGATGGGCTCGGACGCTCCGCCCGATCGCTACGAACAACCGAAAGGCTTTTCGATGTCTGTGAGCATTAAAGACCCCGCGGAAGCGGAGCGTATGTTCAACGAACTGGCGGACGGCGGGAAAGTGCAGATGCCGCTGGAAAAGACATTTTGGGCGGTGAAATTCGGGATGCTCGTCGATCGATTCAGCATACCGTGGATGATTAACTGCGAACAACCGGCAGCGTGATTGTCGCGCTGTAGCTGTGTATACGCGAGCGAAACACAAGGAGCTATCGATGAGCGGAGTACGGCTACTGGTTGGCACACGCAAAGGCGCATTCGTGCTGACCGCGGATGGAAAGCGCGAGAAATGGGACGTGAGCGGTCCGCACTTTGCGGGCTGGGAGGTTTACCACGTTAAGGGATCACCTGCGGACCCCAACCGGCTGTATGCGTCGCAGACGAGCGGCTGGTTCGGGCAGATCATCCAGCGCTCGGATGACGGCGGCAAGAGCTGGACGCAGCCGGGAACGCCACCCGGTGAACGAACCACGCCGGAGGGAGCGCCGAAGGCCGAGAGCAACAAGTTCGTGTACGACACTTCCGCGGAAACGGGCAAGCCGCTAACCACTCACCAGTTTTACGACGGCACGCAGCATCCATGGGAGTTCAAGCGCGTATGGCATCTGGAACCTTCGCTGAGCGATCCAGACACGGTGTACGCCGGGGTGGAGGACGCCGCGTTGTTCCGCTCGAAGGATGGTGGCAAGAATTGGAAAGAACTCTCCGGTCTGCGCGGTCACGGCACGGGGCCCAAGTGGCAACCGGGAGCGGGTGGCATGTGCCTGCACACCGTCGTTCTCGATCCCACAAATCCCAAGCGGATTTATGTGGCGATTTCCGCGGCGGGCGCGTTTCGCAGTGACGATAACGGCGAAACCTGGAAGCCGATTAACCGCGGACTGAAGTCTCAATACATTCCCAGCCCTGAAGCGGAAGTGGGCCACTGCGTTCACCGCATCGCGATGCACCGGGCAAAGCCGGGAGTGCTGTTCATGCAGAAGCACTGGGACGTAATGCGCAGCGATAACGCGGGTGACTCCTGGCAGGAGATAAGCGGAAATTTACCTACTGACTTTGGATTTCCGATTGACGTTCACGCGCACGAGCCAGAGACCGTGTATGTAGTGCCGATCAAGAGCGATTCGGAACATTTCCCGCCCGACGGAAAGCTGCGCGTGTACCGCAGCCGCACCGGAGGCAACGAATGGGAGGCGCTCACGAAAGGTTTGCCGCAACGAGATTGTTATGTGAACGTGTTGCGCGACGCGATGGCCGTGGATTCGCTCGACAAGTGCGGCGTCTACTTTGGGACAACGGGAGGTCAAGTGTACGGCTCGGCGGATGCGGGAGATACGTGGGCGCCGGTCGTGCGCGATCTTCCGGCGGTACTTTCTGTCGAAGTACAGACCCTGCCATGATCCGGGTTTTGCTGCCGCAACACTTGCGGGGCTTGGCGCACATCACCGGCGAGGTGCAAGTGGATATTAAGGGGCCGGTCACGCAGCGTTCGGTGGTGGACGCGCTCGAGGCGAGCTATCCCATGCTGCGCGGGACGATTCGCGATCATGTTACGCAGCAGCGGCGGCCGTTTTTGCGGTTCTTCGCCTGCGAGGAGGATCTTTCCCATGAATCGATCGATACGCCGCTGCCCGATGCCGTCGTGTCGGGGAAAGAGCCATTGTTGATTATTGGTGCGATCGCTGGCGGGTAAAGAGCGCCGTCGCGGCCGCACAAAGCAGAAACGTTTGCACCTAAATTACGTTAGTACAGCACAGGGGGAAGAATGTCGTCTGCCAGCCAGGTTTCCGAAATTGCACAATCCGCTGTCCGGACCTCCTCGTCCAAGAGAAGCGTCTGGATAGGACGCATCCTCAGCGGGCTGGTCGTACTTTTTCTAGTTCCGGACGCCATCATCAAATTCATAAGGCCGGCTCCGGTCGTCGACGCGTTTACTCACCTGGGATTGCCCCTGAGCCTCGCGAACACTTTGGGCATCCTGCTGCTGGTCTGCACGGCGGTGTACGTGTTTCCGCGAACATCGGTGCTCGGAGCGATCTTATTGACAGGATATCTTGGCGGCGCCGTCGCTACACATTTGCGAGCGGGTGATCCGTTGTTCAGCCACGTTTTGTTCCCCACATATTTAGGTGTGCTGCTTTGGCTTGGGTTGTACTTGCGCGATGACCGGCTGCGCGGGCTGATTCCTTCGCGGAAGTAACACCGCTGCGTGGATGAGGGACGCGGACCCATTGGATTGCAAGGAGACGGAGCGATGAACTTGAAACTCGAATTGTTTGTGCACGATCTGGCGGTCGCTCTCAGGTCCCTGGCGCGCGCCAAGGGGCTGGCGATTACGGTGGTGCTGACGCTGGCGCTTGGCATCGGAGCCAACGCGGCAATTTTTAGCTTGGTGCGTGGCGTGCTCCTTCGGCCGCTCGTCAATCGCGACGAGAATCGTCTCATCTACATCCGCCAGAGCGCCCCGGGCATCGGCGTCGAGAATGCCAACTTCTCGGTGCCTGAAATTCAGGATCTGAAGGCCGGCGTGAAGTCTGTTAGCTCCATTGGTGACTTTTCCACCATCGGCTTCACCATGGTGGGCCTCGGTGATCCTCGCGAAGTTCGCGCCGGAGTGGTGGGCGGTACCTATTTCGATGTGATGGGTTTGCACCCAGTCCTCGGCCGGCTGCTGGGCATGCGCGACGATGGGCCCAGCGCCGCTGGCGCTGCAGTGCTTACCTATCGCTTCTGGACCACTATCTTCAAGAGCGATCCCTCGGTAATCGGCAAGCAGATCCGGCTAGGGGACCGTTCGGCAACGATCGTAGGCGTAGTGGAGCCCTCGGTCCCGTATCCCGCCGAAACCGAAATCATGGCTAACGTGGTCACCAGCCCGCATCATCTTTCGGCCACGATGGTCACGGGCCGCGTGCATCGCATGACCGAACTCTTCGGCCGCCTCGCTCCCGGCGCCACGCTCGAGTCAGCGAACGCTGAGTTGAGCACCGCTTACGCTTCGATGCTTCGCGAGCATCCGGAGGCTTATTCGCCGAGGGGCGACAATCGCATTCATGCCGTGCTGCTGCGGGACCAAATCACCTCGGGGGCGAAGACGATTTTGTGGGTGCTGCTGGCGGCCTCGGTTCTCGTTTTCATCATTGCGTGCTCTAACGTTGCAAACCTGATCCTCGCGCGCAGCGTGCGTCGCGAAGGAGAGTTGGCCATTCGCGCCGCATTAGGCGCAAGCAGCGGAGCCTTGCGTCGTACGCTGCTCGCCGAAAGCCTTCTGCTCTGCGGCGCCGGTGCGATTCTCGGCGTGCTCAGCGCGCGTCCGATGGTGGCCATCCTTGCTCGTTACGCCGCGCGCTTCTCCGTTCGCGCGCTCGACCTCACGATCGACGCTAGCATGCTGTGGGTTGGAGCCGGCCTCGCCATTCTCGCCGCCGTCCTCCTGGCGTTTGTCCCGCGCCTGCCTTCCTCCAGCGCGTCGCAGGGATTCGGCCTGGCCAGCGGCGGAGTGCGCATCACCGGCAGCACCAGCCGCAGGCTGCGTATCTTCGCTGTTACGCAGATCGCAGCATCTTTCATGCTTTTGGCCGGCGCCAGCATGCTGATCAAGACTCTTCTTACCTTGCAAGCAACACAGACAGGCTTCGACATGCATCGCGTGCTTGCGATGAATGTGCCGGTTATGTCCTACGGAAAGAATTCCGATCAGATCATTAACTTTTACAGGGAAGTCATTCGCCGCACCAACGAACTCCCCGGCGTGGATCGCGTCGCGCTCGGTACGACCGTGCCCTGGCGCGATGCCGGCAGCTTCGGTCCCGGCTTCTCGTTTTCCGGCGAGGGCCATGTTAAAAGTGATCGCGAAGAGGATCCTCGCGCGCAGATGCGCGTTGTTTCGCCGTCATTCTTCGCCGCTCTCGGCGT
>WNFP01000790.1_pt1 | contig 24525 bp, 22 predicted proteins | sample 5400201 | NCBI WGS metagenome assembly WNFP01 (sample SAMN13153355, study PRJNA577476) | soil metagenome | isolation source: 115 cm saprolite under Madrone tree | place: USA:California | collected 2016-06-14
TCAAGCCCGGTCCCGCGCCGCAAATCCACCGAACTTCGTCCCGCTCGCGATCGTTCAACTTGAACGCATCGCCGAGCAGGGCCCCCATTCCCGAAGGCAAGCTCTGCCACTGGTTAGCCAGCACTTCACGCAAACCATCGTAACGCGCGTCGGCCGCGATCGCTCCAGAAGAAAGACGAATCGCGACCAGGTTGGATTGAACGAAGCGATAGATCGCCAACGCCATCGTGGCCAAAATCGCCACCGCCATAATGATTTCCAACAAGGTGAAGCCGCGTCGGCGATTAACCGGGACGATAAACATAAAATTCGATCTGCTGCGATTGCTCGGCGCCGCCGCGGGTCCACTTTGCCGTCAACGTTACCCGATTCACGCCGGCGAGCGGAACCCCGTTGTTTTCCTCCAATCCAGCCGGCGCGCTTTTCTGGATCAGCTTCACCATCCCGTAACCGGTATCGACGGTAAATTCCTTTGCCGCATCCGGAAATCCGGGCGTGGCCTGCACTTCCGCCATTCGATTGGATAAAATTTGCCGAACGCGATTCTCCTCCGCGTTGAAGGTGCTGGCGTTCAGGCAATTCTGCACCGCGCGACCAAGCGCGAGCACGCCGAGGGCGAAAATCGCCAGGCCCATCAGCACTTCGTAGAGCGCGAAACCTGTTTTACTTCGCCGCATAGTTTGCCAACTCGCCGTGGCCGGTCAGCGGCGAATAGTTTGCCGTCCACGTTCCAGCCCTTCCCTCAAAGCGAACGATCGCCGGCTCGCACGTGCCAGTCGGCCAGAAAATCCATTCGCCCGCCGGCTTAGAGGTGAGTGCGGCCGGCAAAGTGAGCGTCAACACCGTTCCATGTGCCAAAGCGAACGTTGCCACCGCTTTTTTTTCTTCGTCTTTGGCAAAAGCCTCCGGTTGCGCAATCACGTCTTTATCGCCCCAAACAATCAAGTAGGCGCGATGCTCGGCCACGCTTCGTTCCTGCGCCTGTCGAACGAGGTTGTTAAATTCATCCAACGATGCGCGCAGCCGCCGATCCGCCAGAACGCCGCTTAAACTGGGTACCGCCACCAAAAGCAAAACCGTCAAAATCGCGACCGCGATGATGATCTCAATCAATGTAAATGCCCGGCAACGCTGCACCAACGAAGTTACGCTCCCTGCGCGAAATCACAAGACACCGAGACCGAGGCAAACCTCAAGATAACGTGGCTTCCTAAATTGCCTTGCAAGTTTGGCCAACGAGTCTGAATGTTGTGACTTAGATATGAGCGTGCTCGCCAGCTTCATGAACCTCGGCGGCCCCGATTTGATCATCATTCTGTTGATCATTCTCGTTCTATTCGGCGCCAAGAAATTACCAGAACTCGCCCGCGGCCTTGGCCAGGCAATCAAGGAATTCCAAAAGGCCAAAGACGAATTCAGTGACGAGCTGCACAAGGCCGGCAAAACCGACACCGCAGCTAAGGGAAATTTGCCACCGTCATCGACCGTCCCGCGAACTGACGCCACAGCTAGCACCGCAGCTAGGCCCGATCAAAATCAAGCGGTTACTCCCGGCGATAAAGCCGATCAGGTGTGAGCTTGCAGGGCGTCGCGCTGTCGACGCCGGCTTTCATTAATGGACACGACGGCTCGTGTCCCTCCAATCACTCGAGTGTTGACCGGCAGGGCCGATTACGACAACTTCGGCGCCGCTGACTTATGTCTGATGCTGACCTACGCGCGCGCATCAAAGAAATGCTGGTCAAAAATTTGATGCTGCAAACCACTCCCGACCAAATCGGGGACGATCTGCCGCTTTTCGGGCCAAACGGCCTCGGATTGGACTCGATCGACGCCTTGGAACTGGTGGTCAGCATGGAAAAAACCTTCGGCGTGGGCGTGCCGAACTCGGAGGTGGCCGGCAAGGCCCTCCGGACGGTTAATACGATCTACGATTATATTCTCGAAAAACGCGGAGAAGTCAGTCACACTGGCGAAAAGGTCGATAAACCCGCGTGAATTTACTTCATCTTGAGAGCAGTGGCAGTTGGGGCGGACAGGAATATCGCACCTGTCTCGAAATCAATTGGCTGAATGCAAACGGCCACCGCGCCTGGCTGATCTGCGACCCCACCAGCGAAGTGCTCACCAAAGCGCGCGAGCTCGGCACGCCGGTAATTCCGATGTCGCTCAAGCATCGAATCAATCCACTCGTTTCATTGCGCATCTGGCTTTTCTGCCGCCGCAATCGTGTTGACCTAATCAAGAGTTACAGCTCAAAAGACCATTGGCTCTGTCTGCCGCTCTTTCTTTGCGGTTGGCCGGTGACGCGCGCCCGCTGCATCACTGATCCGCTCGGCCAAAAGAACCGCGCGTTCATTTACCGACATGGTTGCGCGAAAATTGTCGCTGACGCGCAGGTGATCAAAAAGGAATTCATCGAGCAATACGGGATCGCGCCCGAAAAAATCGAAGTTATCGGATCGGCGGTCGATCTCGAAAAATTCTCGCCGAAACGCGACCCGATGAAATTCCGGCGAGAAGTCGGCCTTTCGGCGGAAACACCGATCATCGCGAACATCGGCATGATTCGGCCGGACAAGGGACAGTTCAATTTAGTCGAAGCCGCGCGAATCGTGCGTCACCAGCGGCCGGATGCGCATTTTGTTTTTGTCGGCGAAGCAACTGGCGGCCGGAGCAGGGAAAAATGGGTGCGAAAGGCGATCGATCGCGCTGGCCTGAACGGCAACGTCCTGATGATGGGATATCGCTGGGACATACCGGACATTCTTGCGGCCGCGAATATGGTCGTAATCGCGTCGCGCCACACCGAAGCGTCGCCCATTGTTTTGCGCGAAGCGTTTGCCAGCGGTCGGCCGGTCGTAGCGACGCGCGTCGGGGACGTGCCGGAAATCATCGTTCACGGTGAAAACGGATTGATCGTTCAACCGAACGACAGCAACGCTTTGGCTACGGCGATCCTGCTCTTTCTCTCCGACGAGAATTTGGCCGCACGCTGCGCCGACAAAGGTCTCCGCTACGCGCGCGAACATTTCTGTTTCGATCGCATGATGCGCGCGAAGCTCGATGTCGATCTTGCCTTGGTCGTAGCGAACAAGAAGCGCCGTGTTCGAACCAATGATCGCGCCGAAACTGCGCCGCTTACATCAATCGCAAGTCCCGAGCCGATTTTACCCGACTGACGCGAGATTGATCGCGTCGATCAACTGGCGTAAGCGGCCGAAGTTGTTGCGATACGGCGTCAAAATAAGCCGCGGCACATTCCAGATTTCTGGTTCATTCTTTTCCTGCCGCAACGCGCTGCCCTGAACAATCGCGCCTTCGCGAATAAGATCCGCGAAATTCTTGTTCAGGTCGGCAATCGCGTTTTTCGATAACGGCTGGCAAATGCGCAGCACCAGCTGTTCCCCCACCCAACGTGCAGAGTGATAGATTTTGTAAAACTGCATTATTTCGCTGACCGCTTCGTCGACATCGTGCACGATCTTGAAGAAAGAAAAATCGTCGGATGAAACCAGACCGAGTCTAAACAAATGCTCGGTCAGAAATTTCATCCACGTCTGCCAATAAGTGCCGTTGGGCCGGTCGAGCAGCACGACTGGGATAATGCGCGCCTTGCCAGTCTGCATCAGCGTCAGGACTTCAAAGGTTTCATCCATGGTTCCGAAGCCGCCCGGAAAAAGAGCAAACGCGTCCGATTCCTTAACGAAGTTGAGTTTGCGATCAAAAAAGTAATTGAAATTGATCAACTTCGGATCGCCTTCGATCACTTCGTTCGCCTGCTGCTCGAAAGGCAAACGAATGTTCAAACCAAAGCTACGCTCCCGGCCAGCGCCGCGCTGGGCCGCGCCCATGATCCCTTCCCCACCGCCGGTAATGAGCATGTAATCGTGGGACACCATCGTTCGCGCGAAATCTTCGGCGACCTTCGATTCTGGCGCGTCTGGCGTGGTGCGAGCCGATCCAAACACCACCACTTTTCGGAACTGCGAGTAGCGCGCGAAAACTTTTGCGGCATAACGCATTTCTTTGAGTGAACGGTTGATGAGCTTGAGATCGGCCACGCCCATCTCGTCCCGCGCCATCTTCAGCGCAGTCACGATCATCTCCTCAATCAGTTCGGGATTCCTGTTCGCGCCCCAATCGCGGACCAGATCTTTTACGCGCTGGTCGAACGGCGGATCAACTGTCCACAGTCGTCGTGTGGGCTGATCGTGAATTGCTCCCCCAGTAAAATCTTCCACGCGGAACATTTAACGCGCGCGGCAATGAGCGCACGGGATTTCTGTCTTGGAGGGAGACGGTCGCCGCGGCGACTCGTGTCCCAAAATTAATGGACGCCGATAGCCCGGCGCCCTCCACCGACTGTGATCAAATCTGCCAAGATTTCGCGCATGTGCCGGATCGGAAGCGAATAGTGACCTTCACCTTCCACGTAGCGCGCTTTGCAATCAGGAAGTCGCGCCGCGACGTACTCGGCCACGCGCGTAGAAAAGGCACGATCTTTCGTTCCATGCCAGAGACGCACCGGAACATCGACATCTTCCAGACGAAATCCCCACGGCGCGGCAAAGATTTCCGCGTCGGCGGTCAGCCCTTTAACCGACGCTTGCCAGGCGCGGCGTTGACTTTCGAAACACGCCTCAAACGCGACCGAATCTTCCAGGGACGCCGCGTCGCACGCTTGTAATTGCAAAAGCTTCAACATGAGCGGACGAAAACGAACTGGGGGACGAATCCTCGCAATTGCGCCGGTCAGAAAAAAAAGCGCCCGCAGCGTTTGTGGCGATCGGCCATAGAGCCAGAGCAGTCGGCGGTAAAGCGAAAGCAACCCCGAATGATCGCCAAGATCGACAATCGGCGGAGCGCCACTTGCGATCCCGATTGCCCGGACTCGCTCCGGAATTTTCCACGCGGCGACGTAGGCGTAGGGCGCGCCGCCCGAGATCGCCAAGATTCGAAATTGTTGGATCCGCAAATGATCCGCCAACTGCTCAACGATTTGCGGCCAATCGACCAATTTGCGATTCGGCTGAAAACTGGAATCGCGAATGCCGGGGCGATCAGCTGAAATAATTCTCACGCCTAGTTGGCTAGCGGCCGGGTCGGTCAGCTGCGCCATCGTGCGCGAGCTCGGCCAACCGTGAAAAAAGAAAACCGGCGTGCCCGCAGCGCAGCCATATTCGGCGTAGGCGAGCTCGGCGCCGCTTTTCAACGAGAGTAATTTGCAGTCGTCCATGAAATTCCACCTATTTTCCGCTATCGCGGCCCGAAGCAAAATCCTCTTTCCCGCCCGACCTTCGCGCTGTAACTTTTTGCACGTAGACCTGATTCGGTTTTCGTAATTCAAGTGTATGAAGGAAAAGAAACCGAGTAGTGGAAAAATCGAGCTTCATGGCAACGGAATGGGAGTTCCCTCCCCCGAAGACATCGAGCGACGTGCGCGCGAGATTGCGATGATCGACGAGCGCAATCCGGACGAATTTACCGATGCCGATTGGAGCCACGCGCGCCAGGAATTGATGGGTGCTGAAAATAATGACCCGCCCGAAGAAACGCCGGATAATTCGGAAGTGACCGCAGAGTGGCAAGTAACTCCGGACGACCGCGGTCATCGTGTGCCCCGTTCCGGGATTGACGACGAAGAAGAGACGGTCGGTGAACATCTCGTCAGTGACGGACGGGAAGAAGCGGCCCACGATCAAATGCTCGAGGCGCGCAGAGAAGAGCTCGAACAGGAGGGTGGAATTACTTGATCCAAGCCGCGGTCGCAACAGCAAATCGAGAAGCGACCGCGCAAAAGCGTTCGCGGGCGGAGTCGTCTCCAGCTGGAAAACTTCTCGCGCGTTTTAGCGAGGTCCGAAATTTCACCGCCAAATTGGCGGAGAATCTCGCTCCCGAAGATTGCGTTGTGCAATCGATGCCGGAAGTCAGCCCGACAAAGTGGCATCTCGCGCATACGACCTGGTTTTTCGAGACCTTCATTTTGAAAAAATGGGTGCCGGGCTATCGCGATGCTGTTCCCGAGTACGCATATCTCTTCAATTCTTACTACAACGCCGCAGGCGCGATGCATCGGCGCGACCTGCGTGGGCTGATTTCGCGGCCGACAGTGGACGAAACGAAAAAATATCGCGCTTCCATTGATTCGGACATCGAAGCTCTTATTGCCGGTGCCGACGAGAAATTGTTTCGTGAGATCAAACCGATCCTTACGCTCGGAATTCATCACGAACGGCAACATCAGGAGTTGCTTATCACCGATATCAAACACGTTTTCGCGCAAAACCCGCTCTTCCCGGTTTTTCGCCAAGCCCAGCCTTCGCCAGGCTACGGCTCGGCAAGCAAGATCGATCCGCCAAAAGACGGATTCGTCGCGGGGAATATCGGCCAGTTGAAGTTTGTCGAGTTCGACGAAGCGATAATTGAGATCGGTCACGATGGCAGCGGCTTTGCCTACGACAACGAAAGTCCGCGCCATCGTGCGCTGGTTCTGCCTTTTTCGCTCGCAAACCGCTTGGTCACCAACGCCGAGTATCTCGCGTTTGTCGCCGACAACGGTTATTCGCGTTCGGAGTTTTGGCTTTCGTTAGGCTGGACCACGGTCAACGAACAGAATTGGCGCGCGCCGCTTTACTGGATCGAGCGCGATGGTCAGTGGCGGAATTTTACTTTGTCTGGCCTGCGGCAGATCGATCCGAACGAACCGGTGACACATCTTAGTTATTTTGAAGCCGACGCCTACGCGAACTGGGCCGGCGCGCGGTTGCCGACTGAATTTGAATGGGAACGCGCGGCCGCGAAGATGGACATCGACGGCAATTTCGTTGAGCGCGAGCGGTTTCATCCCGCGGTGCTAAACAAATCGCCGAAAGATCGAGAACTCGCACAAATGTTTGGCGACGTTTGGGAGTGGACGCGGAGCGCTTATTCCCCCTATCCCGGCTACCGCGCAGGCCCCGGCGCGCTCGGCGAATACAACGGCAAATTCATGTGCAATCAATACGTTTTGCGCGGCGGGTCCTGTGCCACGTCACAGACTCATATTCGCAAAACTTACCGGAACTTCTTTCAACCCGATAAACGGTGGCAATTCACGGGGATCCGTTTGGCGCACGATCTCTCGTGAAAGAGCAAATCACTTCTGCTGTTGCCGCCGCTGCGATCGAAAACTTTCGCGAGGAAGTCCTGGCTGGGCTTTCAAAATCGCCCAGACAATTGCCGTGTAAGTTTTTCTACGACGAGCGCGGCGCTCAGTTGTTTCAACAAATCTGCGATCTGCCTGAGTACTACATCACCCGAACCGAGATCGAGACTCTGCGTTTGCACGGAGCGGACATGGCAAAGGCGCTCGGTCCACAAATCGAGCTGATCGGTCTCGGCACTGGTGCGGGGACGAAGACGCGAATTCTGCTCGAAGAATTGCGCGACCCGCTAGTTTACGTTCCGATCGATATTTCGAAGGAACAGCTGGAGAAATCCTCCGCCCGGTTTCGAGAAATGTTCCCGGGTCTGCAGATCCTGCCAGTCTGCGCCGATTATCTCGAGCCATTCGAGCTGCCGCTGCCGCGTCGCCTTTCCTCGCGAAGCGTGATTTATTTTCCGGGATCGACCATTGGCAACTTCGAACCGGAAGCGGCCAGCGAGTTCCTCGCCCGCCTGGTTGAGCTCGCCGGCGACGGCGGCGGTTTGCTGATCGGCGTTGATCTTCAGAAGGATCGACATGTTCTAGAGCGTGCTTACAACGACAGCGCCGGAGTGACCGCGCAGTTCAACAAGAACCTTCTCGCACGCATCAATCGCGAGCTTGGCGCCGACTTCGATTTAAACCGCTGGCGGCATCACGCGATTTACAACTCAACCGAGGGTCGAATCGAAATTTACCTGATCAGCAATAACGAACAGGCGGTTCACATCGGCGCGCGCGAATTTCAATTTCGTGCCGGCGAAGAGGTTCTCACCGAATACTCCTACAAACACACGGTCCCCGGACTCATCGAGCTCGCGCGCGACGCCGGATTTCAATTCGTGCAAGTCTGGACCGACGATGCACGCTGGTTTGGCGTTTTTTATTTCACGGTACTGTAGCCGCCGCCTTTTGACGCGGCCGCCGCGGCGACCGACTGCAATAAAATGAGCGCGTTGGTTCAACTGGTCGGCGTTTCAAAAACATTCGGCGACGCTGCCGCGGTCCACGCAGTCGATCTTTCGGTCGAGCGTGGCAAAACGACGGTGCTGATCGGACCGAGCGGTTGCGGCAAATCAACCCTTCTGCGTCTGATCATTGGTCTGCTCGGACCGGATAGTGGCGAAATCCAGTTCGATGGAACGCAACTTCGCCCCGATAAGATCGACATCGTTCGTCATCGCGCCGGTTACGTGATTCAGGAAGGCGGACTCTTTCCACATCTGACCGCGCGCGGAAATATCTTGCTCATGGCGCGTCATCTTCACCGCCCCGAGAATGAAATGCGCGCGAGGCTTTCCGAACTCCGCGCGCTCACCCGGTTCCCCGAGAATCTTCTCGATCGCTATCCACTCGAGCTTTCCGGCGGCCAGCGTCAACGCGTGAGTTTGATGCGCGCGCTGATGCTTTCGCCGGAACTGTTGCTGCTAGACGAGCCGCTGGGCGCGCTCGACCCGCTGGTGCGCGTGGCGTTGCAAAAAGATTTGAAAGAAATTTTCGCGCGGCTCCGCCAAACCGCGCTCTTGGTCACACACGATCTGGCCGAAGCCGCTTATCTCGGGGATGAGATAGTGCTCATGAATGAAGGCCGCATCGTTCAGCAAGGTTCGCTCTCTGATCTTCGCGATAAACCGACCAGCAACTTTGTTTCCGAATTTATCAACGCGCAACGGAGCCTCGCCGTTCTATGAGGAGAATCAGGAAAACAGGAAAACAAGAAACGTTCATTCGTATCGTTCTTTTTATCTGCGTTCCCGCGTTCCTAATTTTCTTTTCGGGTTCGTTGCGTGCAGCTCCTGTCGTCATTGGTTCCAAGAAATTCACTGAGTCGTATGTGCTGGGCGAAATTGCGAAACGCAGTTTGATCGATGCCGGAATTTCGGTTGAGCATCGGCAAGGGATGGGTGGCACCATCATTCTTTGGGAAGCGCTCCGCAGCGGACAGATCGATGTTTATCCGGAGTACACGGGAACTATCACGCAGGAGATTTTGAAACGGGGCGATCAACTAACTTTCGAACAAATCGCCAGCGAGCTCGGTAAGATCGGAATCGGCATGACCGAACCGCTCGGGTTCAATAATACCTACGCGCTTGTAATGTTGCGAAGCCGTGCCCAGAAGCTCGGTCTTCGCACAGTCAGCGATCTTCGAAATCATCCGGAATTGAAGTTTGGGCTGACTCACGAATTTTTGGATCGACAAGATGGCTGGCGACCGTTGGCGCAACAATACCAATTGAATCCGCACAGCCTCATCGGAATCGATCACGCGCTTGGTTACGCCGCGCTCGCGAACAGATCGATCGACGTCAAAGACGCGTACTCGACCGACGCGAAGATCGCTGAATACGATCTCGTAACACTGGAAGACGATCAGCAATTTTTTTCAAAGTATCAGGCGGTCTTTTTGTTTCGATTGTCGCTTCCGACCAAAGCGATCACGGCTTTGCGCAAACTCGAGGGAACAATCGACGAGCAAAAAATCATTCGGCTCAACGCCGAAGCGGAGCGCACGAAAAATTATACACGCGCAGCCAGTTTGTATTTTGAAAGCTCCGCAAAATCAACAGCGTCATTTGGCGAAACTTTTTCGCACAAACTCGCGCGCTGGACGCTTCGCCATCTCGAGCTGGCTGGGTTTTCCCTGCTGCTTTCAGTGCTGGTTGGAATTCCGCTTGGCATTTGGGCGAGTCGCGGCGGCGCTGTCGGACACGTCATTCTTGGTTTTGCCGGCGTCGTGCAAACGATTCCGTCGCTGGCATTGCTCGCGCTGCTTGTTCCGCTGCCGTTTTTCGGAATCAGCGTGCGGACTGCAATCGCGGCGCTCTTTCTCTATGGTTTGCTACCGATTGTCCGCAACACCGCGACTGGCCTGCAGGACATTCCGCGCGCGTTGCGCGAATCTGCGGTTGCGCTGGGCCTGAGCTCGACAGCGCGGCTTTGGCAAATTCATTTGCCGATGGCGTCGCGTTCAATTCTCGGCGGAATTAAGACAAGCGCCGTGATCAGTGTCGGCACCGCGACACTGGCGGCCTTGATCGGCGCCGGCGGTCTGGGCGAGCCAATCTTGAGCGGGCTCAATCTGAACGATCACGCGACGATTCTTCAAGGCGCAGTTCCGGCCGCGGTCCTGGCGTTGCTCGTGCAATGGCTGTTCGATTTGCTCGATCGCGTTTTGATTCCAAAAGGACTGCGTTTATAGGATCGAGATGGCGATCGCGTCGATCAATCCGGCCACGGGCGAAAAGCTGAAAGGATTCACCGCGTTTAACGACGCTGAGATCGAGAGGCGGTTGAAGCGCGCCGAACACGCATTTCAGCAGCACCGCCGCGAATCTTTTCCTAAACGCGCACAATTGCTCGTAAGCGTGGCGACACTGCTCGAACGCGAAAAAAAGGAACTCGCCCGTACGATGACGCTCGAAATGGGGAAATTATTTCGCGCCTCTGTTGAGGAAATCGAAAAATGTGCCCGTGGCTGCCGTTACTACGCCGAGAACGCCGAACGTTTCCTGGAAGACGAACCGGCGCAAACCGATGCGCGTCGCAGTTATCTTCATTACGAGCCGATCGGCCCGATTCTGGCGATCATGCCCTGGAATTTTCCGTTCTGGCAGGTGTTTCGATTTGCTGCGCCCGCGTTGATGGCCGGCAACGTCGGCATTCTCAAACACGCCGCGAACGTTCCGCAGTGCGCCCTCGCTATTGAACAATTGTTCTGTCGCGCCGGATTCGACGAAGGAGCTTTTCAAACGCTGCTCATCGAAGCGAAACAGGTAGAAAAGCTGATTGTCGATCCACGGATCAAAGCGGTCACCCTGACTGGCAGCGAAAAAGCCGGGAGCGCAGTGGGTAGCACGGCGGCGCGTGAAATCAAAAAGACCGTGCTCGAGCTCGGCGGCAGCGATCCGTTCATCGTCATGCCCAGCGCCGATTTCGGACTTGCCGTCAGCACCGCCGTCAAAGCGCGCACGATCAACACCGGTCAATCGTGCATCGCGGCGAAACGATTTTTCATCGCCGACAAAATTTACGACAATTTTTTGGAGAAGTTCGTCGAGCAAATGCGCACGCTGAAAGTGGGCGATCCGTTCGATGAAACGACCGAGATCGGGCCGCTCGCGACCGAACAGATTCTGAAGGGCGTGGACGAGCAGGTGCAGAAATCGATCGCGGCCGGAGCGAAATTATTGACTGGTGGAAATCGAATCGCAGGTCCCGGATTTTTCTACGAACCAACCGTGCTTGTCGATGTACCGAAAGATTCGCCGGCTTTTCGCGAAGAAGTTTTCGGACCAGTGGCCGCGGTTTTCCGCGTGCGCGATCCTGAGGAGGCGATCGAGATGGCAAACGACAGCCGATTCGGGTTGGCGGCGAGTGCGTGGACCAACGATCCGGTCGAGCAGGAACTTTTCGCTTCCGAATTGGAATCGGGAATGGTTTTCATCAACGCGATGTCGGCATCGGATCCGCGATTACCGTTCGGCGGCGTGAAACGTTCCGGCGTCGGGCGCGAGCTCGGCGCGCACGGCATCCGCGAATTCATGAACGCAAAGACGATCTGGGTCGCCTAGACTAAGGCGCGCTGCGGATCGGTTGGTTCAAACGATAAGCCGCGATATTTCTTTCAAGATCGGCGGCCAGACCTTCGTTACCAGTCGTTTTCGCGATTGCGATTGCTTGCTGCGCAGTTTCAATCGCGTCGCTGTATCGTCCCGTTTCTGCATAAGCCGAGGCCAACGTACGTAGCACAATCGCATTTGGATGACCGGCGCGGCGCGCGACATCTTCCGCGAGCTGGACCGCTCTCGCACCGTTGCGCATTGACTCATTCGACGAAGTCGCCAAAACCCACGCGAGATTTACTTCCGCGTTCATGTGACCCGAATCGATCTCCAGCGCTTTCTCCAAATGCGCCACCGCGCGTTGCGTGTCGCCGGTCTGTAACAATGCGAGCCCGAGATTATTTTGCGCGTCCGCGTCACCGGGGCGGATGCGCAACGCTTCCTCGGAATGTTCGATTGCTTCGTTCACGCGGCCGCGCCGCATCAGAAGATCGGCCAGGCTGGCGTGCGCGAAATAATTGTCCTTCGTCACCGCGATCGTATGTGTCCAGAGCGCTTCGCTGTCGCGCCAGTACGAGGCTTGGACGCGCGCGGCGAATGCAAACGCGAGAACGACAACAACCGCCGCCGCGCTCGCAATTTGAGTTCGATAACGCCAACTCGCCAATAGATCGGCCACACCCCAGGCAATGATTAAATAAAGACCGATTTGGGGAAGATACGTATAACGATCGGCGTGCGCCTGAAGGTTGACCTGAATAATTCCAATCACCGGCAGCAACATGATCAAATACCAAAACCAGCCGACGAACAGATACGGGCGGGACTTTCGGACCGCGAAAATTGCGATCGTGATCACGACCAAGATTGCTGCGGCGACTATCGATTGCCAGATCGGCAAACCATTTTGTGGATAGGGATAAAAGACGCCGAGGTTTGTCGGCCAAATGATTTGCCAGACGTAAACGAGATAACTGACAAAGGCGTTGCCGATGCGCGCGAGAAACGGGAGTTGATCGGCGGCGCTATGTGCGGGCGCAATCCCGCGCGATGTAAGAAATGCGACGATCAGCGAGAGCACAAACAGCGGCGCTTTCTCGAGGATTAATTTTGGCCAGCTGCTACTATTTTGTGATTTCTGACTTCCGATCTCTGACCCCTGATCTTTGTTCAACGGCCAGTAATCGAGCAACAAGAGGATGATCGGCGTCGTTACGAGCATCGCCTTCGAAAGCAACCCGGCCGCGAATACGATCGAGATCGTGAGATAGCGGGCGACCGCTGGTTTGCGCGTGTAATAAAAATATGCCGCGAGCGTGAGCATGAAGAAGATTCCGCTCAAAACGTCTTTGCGTTCCTCGATCCAAACGACCGATTCCGCCCGCAATGGATGAATTGCAAAGATCGCGGCGACAAACGCACTTCGCCAGATCGATCCAGTGAATTTCCGCAGCACGAGAACAAGCAAGACGACAGTTGCGGCATGAAGAACAACGTTCGTCAGATGAAACAAGCCCGGATTGAATCCGTAGAACTGGAACTCGAGCATGTGCGAGACGTTCTTGAGCGGAAACCAGTTCGTGGCCGGCCAATGGGTGAAGGCCCATTTGATCCCGTGCAACGTGAGGCCGGGATTTATCTCCGGAACTTCGTAGACGTATTCCGGGTCATCGAAGTTGATGAAGGGAAATTTGATTGCCTGCCCGAACACGAACCAAACGAGCGCGACCAGACCGACGCAAATGCCGGCGACTAGCGAACGTTCGGAAATTTTATCGCGCATTTCGCAGGTTGGGATGCCGCAGCGGGGTGCGACGCCGATAAAGATCGACATCTTCCTGGATCTGAAGGGCGAGGTCCCGCACACCCTGAGCATTCGCCTGCTCCGATGCGCGTCGCGCAGTCTTGATCGCGTCCTCAAATTGTCCGGCTTCGGCATAAGCCGCGGCCAGAGTTCGAGTGAAGACGGGATTATTCTCGCCGGACAGCCGATTTGCTTTTTCCGCGAGCTCGACCGCTCTTGCGCCGTTTCTCAGCGCGTCATCCGGAGTGGTCGATAGGATCCAGGCAAGATTGTTCAACGAGAGAACTGAGTCCGGCTCGAGTTGGAGCGCGTTTTCGTAATGCTGCATTGCCTCGCGCAAATGTCCTTTTTGGACCAAAGCATTCCCTAAATTTGCGTGAGTACCGGCGTCGTTCGGGTGGATCGACAACGTCGTTCGATATTCCCCAATCGCGTCGTCCAATTGGCCCTTCCAAAAAAGGGCGGTAGCGAGATTGTAATGCGCGTCGGCGTAATTGGGTTGAAACTCGATCGCCTGGCGCAAATGGCCGATGGCTTCGTCGAGGCGACCCTTGCGCACGAGGACGTTGCCGATGGCGCCATGAATAAGCGCGAAACTCAAATCGTAATGTGCATGTGCGCTGCCGGAGCGAACGTCGAGCGCGGTTTGAAAATGGGAGAGCGCATTGTCCAATTCACCGCGGTCCATCAACAACATCCCGAAGTTTGTGTGGGCAACATCATTTTCTTTTGTCACCGCGAGCGTGTGTTTCCAAAGCGTTTCGCTGTCGCGCCAATAGGTCGTTTGTTTCCAGGCACAGGCGCTGAGAAGCAGCACGACGAGTATTGCCGACGCCACGAAAATTTTCCTTCGCAAGATCGATGTAGTCGCGGTCTCGGCAATCAGCCACGTCACCGCGAGATACAATCCGACTGCCGGCAGATACGTGTAGCGATCGGCGTGGCCTTGCAGACCGACTTCCACAATGCCGATGACTGGCAGCAGCATCACGAGATACCAAAGCCAGCCGACAAAGAGATAAGGACGCGTCCGCCGAAAAAGAAAAACGAACAATGTGATTGCCAAAAGAAACGCCGCGCTGCTTGCCACCTGCCAAAGTGCGAGATGATTTTCCCGATGCGGATAAAACACCGCGAGATCCGCCGGCCAGATCGTTTGCCAGATGTAGGTGACGTAACTGACAAACGCGTTTTGGAGTCGCCAGCCGAAAGGTAATTGCGCGATCGAACCGGTGGAGCGCTCTTGCAGAACGAATGTGTTGATCGACGACGCCACGGAAAGCGTCAAGAGCGGAAGTTTCTCGACAATTAATTGCCAGAATGATTTTGAATCTGGCATGCGCTGGAGCGGCCAGTAATCGAGCAAAAGCAGGATGACCGGTGTTGTGACCAGCATTGGTTTCGACATCAACCCGCACACGAACAAGATCGACATCGTCAGATAATGGCCGAGTGAGCGCGCGCGTGTGTAACGCACGTAGGTAATAAGAGTCAGAAAGAAGAAGAGCGCGCTGAGGACATCTTTGCGTTCCGCGATCCACGCGACCGATTCGACGCGAAGCGGATGGATTGCGAAAAGCGCAGTGACGAAAGCGCTGCTCCAAATACTGGAAGTCCGGCTGGGACCGGTGGCGTTACGAAAGAAAAAGAAAAGCAAAACTGCGGCGATCGTGTGAAGCAGAACATTTGTGAAATGATGACCACCAGCTTTGAGATCGAAGAGCTGACAATCGATCATGTGTGAGATGATCGTGAACGGATGCCAGTTGCCGGTTTGAGTGTCGACGAACGCCTGCGTTAAGCCATGCCAACTCAGGCCAGCGGCGACCAACGAATTTCCATAAACATAAGTTTTGTCGTCGTAGTTTACGAAATCGTGGGCCAACGTTTGTCCGAAAACGATCCAAACCAGAACAACGATGATGCCGCAAACGGCAAGTAGCGCTAAACGCGACGTCGAGCGTGTTTTGACTGTTCGGGCACGAACCTTCATGCGAGATACGGCGGGCGACTCTTTGAGCTTACTGCGGCGGCGATTCACGATAAGGCGTTCGGGCCTGATAAAGTTCGATTTCATGCCGCAATGTGGCCGCCAATGAAGTGTTGTTTTGTCCGGTCGCCAAATCCAAGGCGTGTTGTGCGGTGTTGACGGCGTTGGAAAAATCGCCTGCCTCGGCGTAGCCCGCCGCCAACGTCCGAAGAACAATGGGCGCTTCGCCGCCCGGAAGAACTGCGGCTTTCTCCGCCAATTCAACTGCTCTCTTGCCGTCGCGGATTGTGTCCGCGGGATAGGTCGCCAGCACCCACGCAAGATTATTCAGCGCGTTCCCGTCATCCGGGTCGATTTGTAAACTTATTTCCCATTGCTCGATCCCGGCGCGGACATCCCGATTTTGAACGAGGAGCACTCCGAGATCATCATGTGTCGGGACATCGAATGGATAATCCTTAAGCGTCGTCCGGGCGTGGGCGATGGCAGCAGCGCGCGAATGCATGCGCGCATCGGTCGTTTTACCTTTCGACCACAACGCTGCCGCTAGATTTTGATGGGCGGTTTGATTGTTCGGAGTCACTGCCAGGGCATGCTCCCAAAGTGAAATGCTGTCGTGCCAATAAGTTGTTTGTTGATGGGCCAGAATGATCGAGGCCGCGATTGCGCACGCAGCCATTGAAGTCAGAACGACCCGACGATTTCGCCACTGTTGCGTCAAATCCGCGCACGTCCATGTCAGCAACATTGTGATTCCAATATGCGGTAAATAAGTGAATCGATCGGCCCGCGCCTGCAGACCGGCTTGAACGATGCCAAGCACTGGGACGAGCAGAAGTAAATACCAGAACCACCCGACGAAGACGTAAGGATGTTTTTGGCGAACGAAGATCGCGACGAGCGTAATCGCGATGACCAACGCCGCAGCCGTGACGACGATCCAAATGTTTAATTGATCGTGCGGATGGGGATAGAACACGGCCAGGTCCGTGGGCCAGAAGATTTGCCGGATATACGCGATCAAACCGACGACCGCGTTTTTGAGCCGGGGCAAAACCGGCAACTGATCCAGCGAAGCCATCGTGACCGTCTGCGCGAACAGGGTTGCGAGCGACGCGGCAGCCGAAAGAACAAATAATGGAATTTTCTCGATCGCGAGTCCTTGCCACGCACGAAAATTGTTCGCGCGCTGCAACGGCCAGTAATCCAGTAACAACAGCACGAATGGCACAGTCACAAAAGTCGCCTTCGACATTAATCCGCACGCGAGAAAGATCGACATCGTCACGTAGCGCGAGAGACTCGGCACGCGTGTGTAATGCAGGTACGCGCCGAGCGTCAGCATAAAGAAAACACCGCTGAGCACATCTTTGCGCTCCGCAACCCATGCGACGGATTCCACCCGCATGGGATGAATCGCAAAAATCGCCGCGATAAATGCGCTTCGCCAAATGCAGCCGGTCATTCCTCGGAAAACCAAAAAGAGGAGGACCGCTCCGATATTATGCAAAACGACGTTGGTGAAATGATGGCCGCCAGCCTTCAATCCATAAATCTGGCAATCCGTCATGTGACTCAGGGTCGTGAGCGGATGCCAGAGACTGGCGTGACTATGAGTTAGAAGCCATTTCAATCCGTCGATAGTGAGTCCACGACTGACCTCTGGGTTTTCGTAAACATACCGGTCGTCATCGAAATTGACGAAATCGTGACCGAGTGTTTGGCCGAAGACGACCCAGACGATCGCGGTCAGAAAAATGCAGACCGCGATCGTGATTCGGCGATCGTTTTGCGAGTTGGCTTGCGCCAGCACGGTCGGCATCGTTAAACCGGCGGCGGGAGAAGCCGCCAGCGAGCCAGCCGGAAACGCAACGCCGTCCCAAGACAACCGAGGCCGTAACGCACGCTGCGGCGAAAGTTAATCGAAGATCCTTCGGGCAAATATTTCGCCGGGCAGGTGACCTCTCCAATTTTGCAGCCGAGCCAGACGACTTGGGCGAGCATCTGATTGTCGAATACGAAATCATCGGAGTTTTGTTCGATTGGCACGCGCTCGAGCAAACTCCTCGCGAACGCGCGATAACCGGTGTGATATTCTGAAAGCTTCGCGCCGATCAAAAAATTTTCGACGAAAGTGAGGAAGCGGTTCGCGATATATTTCCACCACGGCATCCCGCCATCGAGCGCGCCGCCGCCGAGGATGCGCGAGGCGAGAACGCATGGATAAAGACCGTTCCCCACCAGCGACGCCATCGCGGGAAGAAGTTGCGGAGTGTACTGATAATCCGGGTGAATCATCACCACGATGTCGGCGCCCGCGGCGAGCGCGAGCCGATAACAGGTCTTTTGGTTGCCGCCGTAACCGCGATTTTCCGGATGCACTTCCACCTGCACGTCCTTGAGCGTGCGCGCAATCGCAACCGTTTCGTCGTGACTGGCGTCATCCACCACGATGACAAGATCGACAATCCCCTGCTCCATCACTTCGTCGTAGGTCCGCTGCAAGGTGCGGGCAGCATTATATGCCGGCATCACCACGACGATCTTCTGGCCGCTTAGCATTTTAGTCGGTTGACCGAACGACGCGCACCATCCGCATTTGCGTTCCGTTCATCAAGTCCGAATCGCAGCAAAAAAAATCGCCGCTTCGAATCGCTCCGAAGCGGCCACCAGACTTCCTTGGGCGGCGATTAGTCGCCGAACAGGCGCATGTTACAAGTGATGCTTGCATCGCTCACCAATTTCGCCGCGCCGGAAATATCCAATCGAACCGTCATCGGTCCGGTAAATAATGCATCAACCGTCGCTGCCGAAAGGCCGAAAGAGTCCCGGAACTGCTGTCTCGTGAGACCGGTGTTCCCGGCTCGGACCAGCGTCTCACGTAAGCGCTGGCGGTCGCCGTCATGCATGTTACGGTCATCGCGATAGTTGTAGTCGAAGAGGAGAGTCAACGTGCCGCCACATGGCAAACCTGTGTTTTGATCGACGCAACTCGGATCATTCAAGGCATCGCTCTCGATCGTAATGCCAGCTGTGAAACGAAGCAGTCCTGTTTGATCCACACCGGTGGAGTTCTGCAACTGGTAGCTGAGGAAGATGTTCAAGACCGGGTAAATCACGTTCCTTGTTGCTTTTTTCGGCAATTTGATCCGGCAAATATTGTCGTGGCTGAAGCCTGTCTGCCCCGGCGCAGCGTTCAGTTGATCACAAAAGCTGTCGCCATTTGGCACTGGCGACGGCGTTGGTGTCGGTGCCGGACACGGATCGGAGGACAGTGTGACGAAGCCGCTGGCCGCGCCCATGTAAAGTGCGGGGTGGCCGAATGTCTCGGCATCACCCACGTCATCTGCGCTTGGACCGGCTCGCAGTCCACTAGCAACGGCAAACCCCGACAAAATCACAACAGCAATTTTTGCAATGTAATGTTTCATTTTAATCTCCGGTGGATTCAATGTTGGAAATGCAGCAACCACCATGCCGAAGTAGGGTTGCGTCCACCAATTCCCCAATTTTTTGATGAACATTTTTCACGATCCACATTGCGTCGATTATTCCAGTCCGGGCCATCCCGAGCGACCAGAGCGCATTATCCAAACGGTGCCGATATTGAAAGATCGACATCTACCCTGGCAGTGGCGCGAGCCGCGAGTAGCCACAATCGATGAACTGCTACGCGCGCATTCACGCGAACATATCGAGCATGTGAAAAATCCGACCGGCGATTTCGATCTCGATACCCCGGCGATTCCAAAAATTTACGATTACGCACTCAAATCTGCCGGCGCCAGCATCGAAGCCGCATGCGCTGCCCTTGCCGGCGAGCGCTCTTTTGTCTTAATGCGGCCGCCGGGACATCACGCCACGCGCGATCGCGCGATGGGTTTTTGTTACTTTAGCAATGTGGCCATCGCGGCGCTTGACGCGCTCGAGCACGGCGCTGAGCGCGTGGCGATTTGGGATTTCGATGCGCATCACGGGAACGGGACTGAAGCCATTGTCGCGAACAATCCCCGGATCCAATTCGCATCGATCCATCAATTCCCCGCGTACCCCGGAACCGGAGCGAAATCGTTTGCTAACATCGACAATTATCCGGTCGCGCCCGAAACGCCGCGGAAAGAACATGTCGATGTTGTAAAACGCGCGCTCGATAAATTGTTTTGCTTCAAACCAGAATTAATTCTCGTCTCCGCAGGATTCGACGCTTACGCGCGCGATCCGCTCGTGCAGATGACCCTTGAACAAGAAGACTTCGCGAGCTTCGGTCAGTGGTTGCACAAGATCGACATCCCGACAGCCGCCGTTCTCGAAGGCGGCTACAGCAACGATTTGCCGGAATTAATCGATGCGTTTCTCAGCGCGTGGGTTGCCTGATTTCAATCCGACTCAATAACTGGTCCGCAGCAGCTTCGATCTCGGCATAGCCAGACTGATGCGCGCGAGCCTTGGCCGCGAGCAAGCCACAACGGTGGAGCGCCGCGAAATCGCCAAACGGGAACTTGTAATGCGTTTTGCTTTGAGACGAGTGACGACTGTCGATGCCCAAGTGTCATTTCGCGTATTCAGCAAAACCATGGTTGTGGATAAATTTGTTTTCCTCCGAGCGTGAAGGGTGATGTGCGCGCCAGCTACCTTTCTTATCGGCAACCACGCGACCACCTGCGATCAGTTCGCAGGCGTAATCGAAAGCAGCACGATTGAATGTGATCGGATGGCCTTCTGCCGGAGCTCTGGCGAAGGCGATGCTCCCACCGCAGGAGATCAAAGCCGCAATGAGGATAGCAATTCGGCGCTCGTTCATTCTGGGAGGTCAAAATTCTGATCTCGGGCTGGCGGGATTTGAACCCACGACCTCTTGAACCCCATTCAAGCGTTCTACCAAGCTGAACTACAGCCCGTTCTAAGAGTGTAACTATTTACCAGAAGCGGCCAAATCTCCACCCTTTGGAGATACATTTTGCGACCGTCTTAGACCGCCGCTAAAAGAAAGGATGCTCAGCGCCGGAATTGTTGGACTGCCGAACGTCGGAAAATCGACGTTATTCAATGCCGTCACGCGAACGCACAAAGCGCCGGCGGAAAATTACCCTTTCTGCACCATTGATCCCAACGTCGGCGTCGTTTTCGTGCCTGATCCACGCCTCGAAAAAATTGCGCAGATCTCTCACTCGAAGAAAATTACCCCAACTGCCATCGAGTTCGTCGACATCGCCGGCCTGGTGAAAGGCGCGAGCGCAGGCGAAGGTCTCGGTAATCAATTTCTCCATCACATTCGCGAAGCGGACGCGATCGTTCAGGTGGTCCGCTGCTTTGCGGATCCGGACGTTCATCACGTCAGCGCCACGATCGATCCGATTCGCGACATCGAAGTCATCAACACCGAGCTGGTGCTGGCGGATCTCGCGACCCTCCAGAAGCGGCACGACCGGTTGCGAAAAGAAGTTCGCGCTGGCGAGAAGAGCGCGAAAATCGAAAGTACAGTGATTGAAAAGCTCTTGCAGCATTTGGATTCTGGGAGACCGGCGATTACCGCTCCGCTTGAGCCCGAGGAAAAAATCGTCGCGCGGAATTTCTTTCTGCTGACTTCAAAGCCAACCCTGTTTGCGTGCAACGTTGCCGAGACCGATCTCGCCGCTGTTGCAAAGGGCGATCGAACAAAGGCCGCCGCGAAGGATGTCGATCTTGTTAAGGATTACGCCCAACATCATTTCGGAACGGAAGCGTTCGTGATCAGTGCCCGCATCGAAAGCGAACTTGTCGATCTTAGCGAGGAAGAAACGTTCGAATACTTGCGCGGCCTCGGCGTCGAAGACAGCGGCGTTCACGCGCTGATTCGCGCGGTTTATCATTTGCTAGGTTTGCGCACTTTTTTGACGACTGGCGAAAAAGAAACGCGCGCCTGGACCATTCACGCCGGTGAAAAGGCGCCGGCCGCAGCGGGTGCAATCCATTCCGACTTTGAACGCGGTTTTATCGCCGCCGAAACAATTGCCTATGACGATTTGGTCGCGCTCGGTTCTTTCGCGAAAGCGCGCGAAGCCGGCAAACTTCGGATCGAAGGAAAGGATTACGAAGTTCGCGACGGTGACGTAATCACTTTTCGCTTCAATGTGTGAGCTGTAGGGGCGGCCGTGTCGGCCGCGATTCTAAAACCTGCAGGCGAGACGCCTGCTGCCACAGCAATTTATCGCTTTACGCGGGCACGTAGAGAATTCGCCCGCACTGTTCGCAGCTGACAATTTCCTTGCCAGCTTCCGCGTCCTTCACGGTCGCGGTCGTCAGCTTCATATGGCAACCCGTGCAAACGCCATGTTCGACCGCGACAATGGCTGAGTCGCCTTTGCTCGTGAACAGTCGTTCGAAGCGATTCAACAAATCCTCGTCCATTTTTTCAGCCAATTCTTTTCGCTCCTTCGCTAACTCCTGCAGCCGCGTTTCCAGCGTTTTCGATTTCTCGCCGAGATCGTTCATTTGTCGCGCGATCGAATCCTTGGTCGCGGTTGCTTTCTTTTCCTCGGCGGTGACTTCGACTTTCAGTTTGTCCCCCTGCTCCATTAGCTCGAGTTCCTGGTCTTCGAGCTTGGTAATTTCGTTTTCGTAACGTTGGATTTCGTGACCCATCGCCTGGAATTCGTCGTTCTTGCGCGTTTGATATTGCTGGGTCTTGAGGCGCGAAATGCTTTCATTGCGAGTGCCAACATCGAGCTCGAGCTTTTTGCGTTGAATCTCAACTTGTCGCGCTTTTTGCTTGAGGGCTTCCAGACTGGCAGCGCTTTCCGCCAGTTGCAATTCGAGATGCTTTCGTTGCAACGGAAGATTTTTTATCTCGTTCTCGATCTGCCTGATCTTTTGTTGTCGATCTTGAAGGATGAGTAGTTGTTCCAGTTCCGCCTGCACGTGCGCTGAAGTTATTAAGTCGGCGAAGCGGCGTCAATCGCGCCGGCCACCATTGGCCGAATCGATCGCGCTCAGCGCTTGTTCCGGCCGCGCGCGCACTGCGATGTTCTCGGTCAAGTTGACCCACTGAACCGTCCCGTTCGCATCGACATAGAATTCAGCTGGTCGAGCAATGTCGTTGTTTTTCGGTCCGGCGCCGCGATGAAGCACGTCGTAACGACGGATCACACTTGCGTCGGCGTCCGACAGAAGCGGAAAAGTGAAACCCATCTTCCGCGCGTGCCCATGGTTAGTTTCGACAGAATCAACGCTGATAGCGGCAAGATGAACACCGCGCGCCGTAAATTCGGAAAGGCGTTTCTGGAAACTCCGCAACTCGGAGTTGCAGAGTGGTCACCAATGTCCGCGATAAAAGATCAGGACCGCGCCGTTGGGTGAAAGCAGATCGGCCAATACCACTAACTTGCCATTTTGGTCGGGTAATGAAAACTCCGGCGCTTTTTCCCCGACGCGCGGGGCCTGTGCCGAGATCGGAACCTGTCGAAGAACGTAAAAAACTTCATAAGCAAAAAAAGCAAAGAAAAGAACGCTGATTACAGCGAAGATCGAACCGAAAACTTTGCCGCGATAAACTTGCGGCCGCCCGAAGGCACGGAATAGACCGACCAGCAGCAGAGTGGCGCCGATGCCGAACAACAAAAGATTCGCCCACGGAAAATCGCGCGTGAAGGGGAACTGGGCGAAGAACTCGTATGCGAACAAGCCGCCGACGGCGACCACGAACCCAACCCAGAGCGGCCAATTCCACTTCCGTTTCATGTCGATCTTGCCGAACCCACGCGCAAGACCCACCGGTAAAGTACCACTGCGGTAGCGGCGAAGGCAACGCCGCCGATGATGATCGCGGCGGTTTCAAAACCCGGCCCGACGAGCGCCAGCGGCGCGGACACGCCGGAAAACACGACGATCGCGGAGATCACGACACCGATGGTGCTCTCGCCGACAATCAAGCCCGACGCGAGCAGCACGCCCAGCTGTTTGGTCGCTTCCGGCTTTGGAGTGCGATTCGCCCGCTGATCGAAGAGCCAGCCGACGATTGCACCCACGACAATCATCAATGTGCTCTGCGTCGGCAGATAAATCCCGAGACCCACGGCCAGCGGTGGAACGCGCATGTGTTTCGTCGTGCGCGCGAGAATTTCGTCCAACAAAATGATGCCGATGCCGATCAATCCGCCGATTCGGATCAGGCTCCAATCGATGTCGGCAGCGATGACCCCTTGGGCCAGGGAGGAAATCAGACCGGCTTGAGGCGCTGGCAGCGGATGTGGGCGCAGCTCGGCGCCCGGAGCGCCGACGAATCCATACGCATGATTAACCAGATCGAGCACCGGCGGAATAACGAACGCACCTGCGATCACGCCGAAAATCAGCGCGACCTGCTGCTTCCATGGCGTCGCATCAACGAGCTGACCGGTTTTGAGGTCCTGCAGGTTGTTATTCGCGATCGCGGCGACATTGAAAATTACCGCCGTCGTAAAAAGCGCGAACGCCATTAACGCTTTGCTGGCATCGGGACCAACGTACGGTTTCACGCCGATCACGAGAAGCAGCGCCGCACCAATGACGACCAGAATGCCGATTCCTGACAGCGGGCTGTTCGACGAACCAATCAGGCCCGCCATGTAACCGCAAACCGCCGAGACGAAGAAGCTCATCAAAACGATGTAGGCAACGCCGCCGATGATGAGCGTCGGCAAATGTGCGCCCAGCCCGCTCGCATTTCCAAAATATCCGAGAAGCCATCCGATAGGCAGCATGCAAACGAATGTGACAAGGCCGACGATTCCAATCGGAATATCGCGTTCGGTAATTGGTAATGTGTCCGCTTGGCCCGCTTTCCGCGCGCGAGATGCAGCCATCGCGCCTGCGAGACCACTGGCAACAGGCTTTACCAGCTTCAGCAGCGTCCAGATCGCCGAGACACCAATCGCTCCGGCGCCAATGAAACGTACTTTCGTGCTCCATGTTTTTTGTGCGAGCGTCGCGGCCGCCGTCGTGATATCGCCGGCCATCGCCGAAA
>WNFP01000791.1_pt1 | contig 24515 bp, 20 predicted proteins | sample 5400201 | NCBI WGS metagenome assembly WNFP01 (sample SAMN13153355, study PRJNA577476) | soil metagenome | isolation source: 115 cm saprolite under Madrone tree | place: USA:California | collected 2016-06-14
ATGCAGCAGCGCGTCAAGCAAGCCAGCTTGGCCACTGCGATGCGCGCCAGCAACGTCCTGGTTGTGGACCCCGCCAAGCCGCCGCTGTTCCCGTACAAGCCAAATATGCCGATGAACTCGGCCTTGGGACTGCTTAGCGGTGTGTTACTTGGCCTTGGATTTGTACTGTTCCGGGAGCGCTTTGACCGCCGGATACGCGCTCCGGGTGATGCACAAGTCTACCTAAACTTACCGGAGCTAGGCGTCGTACCCCTAGCTCAACTCCCCTCTTCCCGGCACATCTCTGACGGTTTGCACGCCCGTCCTACGCTGACTCTTTCTTCTGGGCGCGAGCGGGTATCTTCGTTAGGTGATTGTCCCGAGCTAGCCACCTGGCAGTGCAAAACATCTGTGGTGGCTGAATGTGTCCGCACCACTCTGATTTCCATTCTATTGCCTGACCAGAACGGAGGCCTTCCTCGGCTCCTAGTCATTACGAGTCCCAGCCCGGGCGATGGAAAAACCACGGTGGTAAGCAATCTCAGTATCGCTATGGCCGAGATACGTCGAAAGGTGGTGCTGATCGACGGCGATTTGCGCCGTCCGAGATTGCATAAAGTTTTTGGTGTGCCGAATGACTCTGGTCTGGGTAACGTGTTACGGGCAGGCACCTCTCTTGAGACGACTCCCATCATGAATCTACTTTGCAAAACCAAAATCTCTGGTCTGTACCTGCTGCCTGGCGGTAGCAGCCCTATATCGCCCTCGATTCTGCTTAATTCTCCCCGCATGTCCGCGTTATTGGACTGCCTGCGGAGGGAGTTTGATATGGTCCTCGTTGACGCGCCTCCGGTGATCCACTTGGCGGATGCGCGTGTGCTGGGACGCCTCGCTGATGGCGTCATTTTAGTTATCCGCTCCGGGCAAACTACCCCCGAAAGTGCCATAAACGCCTGCCAGGGCTTCGTCGAAGATGGAACACGCGTGCTCGGCACCGTTCTGAACAGCTGGGATCCGAAGACCAGCCGGTATCACGGCTACGGAAGTTACGGCGACTATCAGGCGTATGGCGGACAGTAGGTCAAGAAAGCAGGCCGGAAAGAGCGGACGCAGCGCCTGTGTCACAACGCTGGCCTTGTGATGACAAATTTCAAAACAAGTAGTAAGGCGGACCAAGCTTCTTTAGAAGCTCAGACACAAGCGAGCGTCAATGGCTTTTTTGCCGTCATGGCGTCTCACTGGGAACGTATTTACGAGGAGACCACGCTCGGCGCGTGCATCTACCAGGACCGCAAAGCGACAGCGCTCCAATGGATCGAACAGCTGATGTTGCCTTGCACGGCGCGCCTGTTGGAGGTTGGTTGTGGCGCAGGAGTGGCCACGGTCGCGCTCGCCCGGCGGGGATTTCTTGTCACTGCGGTGGACTGCGTGGCGGCGATGATCGATTTGACGCACAAGCGGGTGGTTGAAGCCGGTTTTGGCGACCGCGTTCGCATTTTCTCGGCGGACGTACGACAGCTACCGATGTTCGCCGACAGCTTCGATTTGGTTTTTGCGTTAGGAGTACTGCCATGGCTGGATGACGCGCGCGCCGCGGTCCGCGAGATGGCCCGCGTGACGCGCCCGGGCGGATATGTGCTAGTCACGGCCGAGAGCCCTTTGCATCTTGACGAAGCCCTCGATCCAGCGCGTAATCCACTCTTGAAGCCAATTCGTCGCTCTCTGCGCCCGATTCTCCGTGCAGTCAAATTGCTGCCCCCGCCACAGCAATTACCTCCGATTTACCGGCACTCAAGGAGGGAGCTGGATTCCATGCTTCTCGACGCCGGTCTGCATAAGCTAAGAGGGACAACGGTCGGCTTCGGGCCGTTCACCTTCTGCGGAAAGCAAGTTCTCCCGGACCGTATAGGAATCAAACTGCATAGAATGCTCCAGGCAGCGGCGAATCGAAATCTTCCAATTATTGCTTCGTGTGGAATGCAACATGTGGTGATCGCAACGAAATGCGCTTAAACACGAAACTGGGTGCTAAGGCGTGTCTTAATGTGCCCGGCCAGTTGTGACGACTGACTTCGAACAACCCTGGCGTTATGCACGAACGGCTGAAGTGGTCCCCCGCCGGCAGCCCGCGGAGGTGTCCATCACCAACTTGCAAGTAAAGCAGTCCCAAATGGAGGAAAAATTATGGCAACAACACTCGTTCCAGTCGCCCCAGTCGCTGCAGTCGCTAAGAAACCTCGTTCGGCAGAAATGTTTCCTGGTCCCGGTTTTCGCGTGAAAGTGGCAATTGACCGCTTGGATCCTCCCTTTATGGCACGATTCGGGGAGTTCGCTACTCCTGACATTTCTGATCTGCTCAATCGATTGTATGCAGTGGATCCCAGCATTGTGTGTCTTACCGGCAGGCACCACCGACTCTGTGGGCCCGCTTGCACAGTGAAGGTATTCCCCGGAGACAACCTCATGGTGCACAAGGCTCTGGATGTAGCAAGTCCGGGAGATATTGTCATAATCGACGCTCACGGCTCTTCCATGAATGCTGTCCTGGGCGATCTGGTCTCTACTAAAGCAAAGCATAGGAGCATTGCAGGCTTCATTGTTGACGGGTTCGTGCGCGACTTACCCGCCATTTTGGAGCTGGACTTTCCTGTTTTCGCGAGAGGTGCAACGCCCATTGGGCCCCTGCACCGAGGACCGGGCGAAATCAACTATCCGATCTGCTGTGGCGGTGTAGTAGTTAACCCTGGAGATTTGGTCGTGGCGGATGCTGCAGGCATCGTGATTATACCTCAGGAGATTGCACGCGAAATACTGCAGAGGCTGACCGCTCAGAGGACTAGCATGGCTGCCTATCTGGCGGGTGTTAAACGTGGTCAATTCTCAAACGATTGGGTGGACAGGATATTGCAAGAAGCTGGCTGCACGGTGGCAGAAGTGCCTCCGAGAGCAGCTTAGAACTCTCGGCACTCAACGTATTCCCGTTTCTATTTAGAAGCTTGGCGCGATGCTGCTGCCCGTCTTAGGGGCAGCATCGCGCTGTTGGGCGATGCAATTCTAGAAATCCGGCTTGGCGGAGCTTGCGCCCGAGTCCGGCAGGATACCACCGCCATAGATGATCCCGTGACCGTTTCCCTCGCGGCTAACAAGCCATTGGTTAGTCGTCGTCTTCGGCCAGCCACGTCCGACTAGTGAGACTGAATTCGAGGTCTTGCGGGCGATGGACGGACGGCGCACGGTCGCTGACATAGCAGAGCAGATGCAACGAGCCAACAAAGTAGGATATGCCCGCGAGACCATTCGCCGTCTGGCTGAACGCAGCAGTATTGATCTGCCGACGCAGCCATTGGCAAGCGGCCAGGTTGGCCGCAGGCTCGTTGGCGCCACGCGACCCTTGGGCACAGTGTAGATGGCGCGTGTGCTCTGCTAGACCGCGTACCGGACGCTTGCGTTACAATCAGCTCGCCAGCCGCCTTTTCAGATGCCGGGAATCTCGGCTCTTCGTAGTCCGCAGGTGATCTGGGTAAGCAGCTGATCGTCTGGGACGGCCTGCAGAGTTACCATGGCTGCATGGTCGGGCGAACTGCCAAGGAAACGGCATGCGTCGATGCTGAATTCTGAATAGCGGAACTCGTCATGTCTTTTAGTTTTTGCCATCCTGGCCTGCTTACGATTCTTTCCCTCGCGTGTCGTGTAAAAGGCTGGTACCATAACCGCCGAGCCAGCGAGCATCGATCCGACTTCTATGACGAAGTGTGGCGCGATGCTGCGGCCCGTCTCGGGGCGAGCATCGCGCTTTTGGGCGATGAGATTCTCGAAATCCGGCTCGGCGGAGCTTGCACCCGAGTCCGGCAGAATACCACCGCCATAGATGATCCCGTGACGCTTTCCCTTGCGGCTAACAAGCCATTGGTCTACCGACTAATGGCCGAGCGCGGCCTGAGGATCCCCAATTATCTCGAATTTCAGCTTTCGGACCTCTCCAAAGCTGCCGAGTTCATTGCTCGTTTCGGAGGTGAATGGGTGCTCAAGCCTGCCAACGGCGCCGCAGGCCGCGGAGTTACAACAGGCATCACCAGCGCTTTCGGCTTGCTGCGTGCAGCGGTAGCTGCTGCTGCTTATGACTCAAACCTGGTCGTTGAGCAGCAGGTAGCAGGGGATGTCTACCGGCTTCTATACCTTAACGGCACTTTGTTGGATGCAGTTCTTCGGAAAAGATGCACAGTAGTGGGGGATGGCACGTCTAGCATCCGAAAGCTCGTCCAGGTCGAGAACCGAGCGAGACTAGAGGCCGGACCGGAATTCGCACAAGGACTTATTTCGATCGATTTGGATATGCGGCATACGCTTGCGAAACAGGGCTTTTCGCTCTCTTCTGTGCCGAAAAAGGAGATTGTGGTTGCCCTTAAGACTGTAATCAATGAAAACTTGGCATCCGACAACATAGTAGTAACGAAGTTGTTATGTAACTCTATAATTAAAGATGGCGCGGCCGCGGCCGCCGCGGTCGGAGTAAGTTTTGCCGGCGTGGATATAGTTACTCGGGATCCGGCGGTCCCCCTGGTCAAATCCGGTGGCGTGATCCTAGAGGTCAATACAACGCCAGGCTATCACTACCACTACTACAGACAAGGCGAAGCTTGCACGGTTGCCGTCCATGTACTTTCTTACCTCATCGGTCGCATTCAGAACTCCATAAACACATCGGCGGATTGGTCATTGTCCTCTAGTGCCAAGTTACAACAAGAGAGGGAACACGACTTCCGTTCCTGCAGCTAGCTCAACCCGTTCCGAGGCCAGGCTTTTCGCACATGCGAACCAACACAATAACGCAACGCCACCGTCAACTGGCTATCCCACCGGTCATCATAGCTGGTGGAGATAGCAATGCCCTTTCGATTGCATGGAGCCTGGGGCGTGCAGGAGTCGAAATCTACGCTATCAACGCTCCCGAGGCATTGGTGAAGTATTCTCGCTTTTGCAAATGGATCGAGATAGCGAGAGGGTCGGGAACAGTGCAAGAGGACTTGACGGCGTACCTCCTCGGAAGCGAATCCGAGCATCTTCGAGGGAGCGTCCTGCTGGCTGCGAGCGACGTAGTAATCGAGCTAATCGCGACACATCGCCAGCAACTGTCCAAGAAGTTTCGGCTTGACTTGTCAAATCCCGCAGCTCAGCTTGGCATGCTCAATAAGCTGTGCACCTACCGAGCCGCACGCGCGGTTGGGGTGCCGACGCCAAAGTTCTGGGTCGCGGACACTCGAGAGCAGATCGGGAACTTGAAGGACGATCTTGTCTTTCCGCTTATTCTCAAGCCGATCCTTTCCCACGAGTTCAAGGATAAATTCAACGGTGCCCCGTTCGTGCAAGCGCGCGGGTTCGATGAGCTACTCGATGCTTTTGATGCCGTCAGCAATGCCGGCATCGAGACATTCCTTGTCGAAGTGATTCCCGGTCCCGATGATAAGCTGTGCAGCTACTATACCTATCTGGACGAAAGTGGACAGAATCTCTTCGACTACACGAAACGTATTATTCGGCGATTCCCCGTCAATATGGGCGCGGGGGTATATCACATTACTGACAACGTCGCCGATATAAAGGAGCTCTCTCTGAAGCTCTTTCGACACGTTGGGCTACGCGGTATTGCAAATGCCGAGTTTAAGTTGGATGAGAGAGACAATCAATTAAAACTGATTGAATGCAATGCTCGATTTACTGCGGCGGATTGCCTACTTACGGCGAGCGGCTTGAATCTCTCACTGTTTGTGTACAACCGACTGACAGGACGGCCGCAACAGGTCCCCGAAACCTACCGCCTGGGACTGCGGCTGTGGCATCCATTACGGGACTACATGGCTTACCGGCAGCTGAACAAAATGGGCCTTCTGACCTTCCGCCACTGGGTGCGCAGCGTATTGCACCCGCAGATATTTCCGATTTTCCGCTGGTACGATCCGCTTCCTGCGATCATCAATGTTGTTTGGCGTGCACGCCGTTTATTTGGCCGGATCCGGATCCCACGATTTACAGGACTCCGCCTGCGTGGCAAAGCAAGTGGAATTCGTGAAGACGTGCATCTCGCTGAGGAGATCAATTCGGAAGGACGGCGCCAGACATAGAACCGGCCGATATTCTTGATGGACTCCAACATACAGCAAAATACGATAGGGATTTTGTATCCAGGCGAAATGGGCAGTACCTTTGGGAAGCTCCTGGCCGACGGCGGCTTTCGCGTGGTCACAACTCTTCAAGGCCGGAGCGAGCGGACACAGCGCCTGTGTCACAAAGCTGGCCTGCGCGTACTCGACTGCCTACGCGACGTCATCGAGCGCTCGGACATCCTGATTTCGCTTGTCAACCCTGGAGCGGCAGTTGACGTGGCCAGAAATGTAGCTGAGCTGGTTGAGAGCCCCTCACGACGGTTGATGTATATCGATGCGAACTCTGTCTCCACCGCAACTGCGGTCGAAATCTCTCAAATACTGCAGGTCGCGCCAGTTGATTTCGTGGACGCGTGCATTCTGAGTTTGGCTTCCCGACTCCGGGAGCGGGGAACTCTCTATCTCAGCGGGTCTCGCGCCGGAGAACTATCAGATCTTTTTGGACAGCTAGTGCGTGTCAAGATCGCCGGTGATATGCCCGGGCAAGCCTCCGCCTTCAAAATGATAATTTCGGGGATCCCGAAAGGGTTGGTCGGTCTGTTTGTAGAGACGATGGTCTTTGCGCGCGGGATGGGCCTATTGAATGAAGCACTTGAAATTTACAATGAGATTTATCCTGGCGTGATGGAAGTGATTAAGCGGATGCTGCCTACCTACCCGCAACATGCGGCGAGACGGGGTGAAGAACTGCGGGAAGTTGAACAGACGATGTTGCTGAATGGGTTGCCCCCCTGCGTCTTGCGTGCCGTGCGGGAAGTCACGGTGAATTTGGCTGGGGTGGGTTGGACAAAAGGGCTTGATCCCCAGCAATGGACAATTGCCGAACTCATCGAAGAGGCTTACCGAGACCGGACACGGATGCTCCGGAAGGATGCTCGGGATACGGTCAGAATCAGTATCTAGCAACGGATGCGCCAAGGCGGTCCATGAATTTCTAGCGAAGACAGGCGACCGTAGATTCACTCCCGCTCAAGAAGTTGCTGTGTTGTCTAGTTTCCACTGAAGGTTTGCCTCTGTCTCCCTGAGTCTCGTGTGACTGTCGGAAAAAGAATAGTAGTTGCGCAACATACCGCGTGCGATGCCGTTCTTCTAACACTCGACAGCGGCTGACTGAGGACGGAAGCAACCTTCTAGGCTCGCTTCTGAATAACTGGGATCACAAGACCAGCATTTACTGATCTCGAGAATATCCGTCGGAACGTAACGACCACAATCCGGTATATGGAATCTGTCTCTCTCAACACTGAGTGTCCAATCGGCGTAGGATACCAGTCCACCGCGGTAGAAACGAAAATAACGAAAACGCAATCCCTGGCCTTCCGGCCAGATATCGAAGGACTGCGCGGAATCGCCGTTCTTATCGTGGTCGCATTCCACACTGGTATTCCCGGATTTTCGGGAGGGTTCGTTGGAGTCGACGTCTTCTTTGTCTTGTCCGGGTATCTCATCACCGGGCTCCTGGTAGCCGAGATTCAGAAGACTTCCCGGCTTAGTCTGTTACAGTTTTACGCCCGCCGCGCACGCCGCCTGTTGCCAGCCTCCGCCTTGACCCTGTCGGTGACCCTCCTGGTCGGGGGGGGCATCCTGGCTCCGAGAGAACTGACCTTTGTCGGCCGCGCCGCCCGGGCGACCGCAGTCTATGCGAGCAACTTCTTCTTTGCCGGGAATGACGTGGATTATTTCTCCCCGCGTGCGGAAACCAACCCGATGGTGCACACCTGGTCTTTAGGCGTGGAGGAGCAGTTCTACCTCTTCTGGCCCTTGCTTATCATGCTGGGTTTGCACTTCCGGAGATCCAGAAAAGTGCTCCTAGGGGTGCTGTCCGGATTGACAGTGCTTTCGCTCGCCGTTTGCGTGTGGTTCACGGCGAACGGAGGTACCTTTGCGTTCTATGAGTTGCCGGCAAGAGCTTGGGAGTTTGGCATCGGTGGGCTGGCTGCTCTTATGCTCCGCGGCACCCTGAAACTGCCCGCTGCTGGTTGGTTCGCTGTCGGATGGCTGGGCATCGTCGCAATTTTGGCGTCTGGATACTTCATTTCGAGCGCCACGGGTTTCCCTGGTTACATCGGCCTAATCCCAGTAATGGGGACGGTCACCGCCTTGGTTGCGGGCGCTGAACTGCCCCATCGCGGAGTAGGCAGCTTGCTCGGCTCCGCTCCGCTGCAGATCCTCGGAACACTCTCGTACTCGTGGTACCTATGGCACTGGCCCTTCCTAGTTTTCTCGGCAGCAATTCTTCCCAAAATCGACATCGCCGGGAAGATTACCGTTGCCTTTGCATCGTTGGCGGTTGCTGGAATCACGCACCGTCTCGTTGAAAACCCGATTCGCTTCCATCCCTACCTGGTCAAGCGTCCTGCGTTGTCGTTGTGTCTCGCGGCGGTACTGACGTTCTGTTCGTTGGGCACGGCTTACCTGTGCATGCGGTTGGGCGTCCGGCTGGCGAGTGCGCCTGAGATGACGGCGATCACGGCGGCGACCCACGACATCACCAAGATGCCCTTACCACAATGCGCCAGCTATTTGGAATCGTCGGAAGTTAGATCATGCGTCTTTGGCAACACGTCCTCAGCGATCAACCTTGTCTTATTTGGCGACTCCCATGCCATTCAATGGTTTAATCCCCTGCAACGCATGGCCGAGTTACATGGTTGGAGAATCACCACAATCGTGAAACAGGGTTGCCCTGCAACCGACATCAGCCCCCTTCGAATCAGCGCTAGATTTAGAGCAAATTGCGCGACCTGGCGTGCGGCGGCTATTCGCCAAATCGTGGCGCTGCGTCCCTCGATCGTGTTTCTCGGAAATGGGACGATGTACCTGGGACGAAACGACAAACCTGCTCCCCGGCTCGATGTTTCCCTCGATGAATGGCGGGATGGAACCAGGCGGACGATGGAATCACTTACGGCGGCGGGGCTCCGGGTAGTAGCAATGCGCGACATTCCGCTCCCCTACTTCGATGTCCCAAACTGCCTTGCCAGAACTGTCCGTCGCTCTTGGTATGCAGGCGATTCCTGTGATTTTGATAAATCCACGTCTATCAACCCTGCCATATTCGAGGCCGAAAAAGCCGGCGCGCGTGGCTTGCCGAACGTTTACTTCCTCGACTTAACTGACAAGCTCTGCCAGGGGAAAGTGTGCAGGGCTGTCCAGCAAGGCGTGATCACGTATTTTGACGACAATCACCTCACCGGAAGTTTTGCGGAGAGCCTCACGCCGGTATTGGAGGCGGGGTTGCTCCCGATTCTGAGGGCTCCTAGCTGATTCTCTCTTACGGTGTGCCACAGCGATTCGATATGGCATCGAACTACACTCTAACAGCAGCGCAGGATACGTCAGCCAGCCCGCCAGCAGCCGGGCATCGATTAAGGTTGGCCACGCACTTCCTTCGATTCGAATCCTCACTTCAAAGAAGGATTGCGACCGGGGCCACATGGTCTATCTTCGGGGCCGGACTTGCTAGCGCACTTACGATGGTCAGCAATATCGCCTGTGCCAGATTTCTCGGCGCTGCGCTTTTTGGGGAACTCGCGATCATACTGGCCACAACCAATCTGCTTACGACCTTATTTGCTGGGGGACTGGGCATGACCGCGAGCAGATATGTTGCGGAACACAGAAACTCCGATCCCAAACGCGCCGGAACCATCATCGGACTCTCCTGGGTGACTTCAATCGTGGTTGGCGCGGCAACCACGCTTCTCCTCCTGTCGCTGGCGCCTTGGCTGAGTCGCGAGATTCTCCATGCTTCCGGACTCTCCGGTGCCTTGAGTCTGGCAGGCGCGGTCATCTTCTTCGCTGCCTTGAACGGGTCTCAGGTAGGGACACTCAGTGGTTTCGAAGCTTTCCATCGAGTCGCGTTTGGCAATCTGGTTCGGGGGACCGGGATGATCCTATTCGTGATCGTCGGGGCCGCGCTTGGCGGAGTGACCGGGGCACTGCTGGGCCACGTCGTAGCCGGCGCTTTGACCGCACTCATCTATCAGATCGCGGTCCGGCGGGAGTGCGGTGCGAGGGGCATCGCAATTTCCTATACCTTCGGCCGAGAGGACCTTCGCATACTGTGGCAGTTCACGTTGCCTGTGCTCGTGAGCAACCTATGCTTCGCACCGGCGGCCTGGTGGAGTAACGTTCTGCTCGCAAATAAAAGCGGATACTCGGAAGCCGGCGTGTTCAATGCCACCTTCCACTGGCTGCTGTTAATCACGTTCTTTTCGAATGCGATATCCAACATCGGGCTGCCGATGTTATCGAACCTCCGCGCGGAACGAGATCCGGCAAAGTACAAGAGGTGTCTTGCCCTCATCTTTCTGCTGACATCGGTTCCTGCGATCACGATTGCAGTTCCTGTCGCAATCTGCGCACCATTCATCATGCGCTTGTACGGGCCCGCCTTCGAGCATGGCGCGACCGCACTCGTTCTGATCAGCTTTGCCGCCGTACTCTCCGCAATCGCTCTCCCCATCGGTCACGTCATTTGGTCCCTCGACGCCACAATATCTGCGGTTCTGCTTGCTTTGCTTAGGGGCGGCGTTCTCGTGATTGCCTCTTACGCCCTAGCGCAAGGGGGTGCAACTGGTCTCGCCGGGGCCCACGTCATCATGGGTGTCATCCAAACGGCGGCTGTGCCGTTCACGTTCTGGATCCTGCGTCGAAGGCTGCTGCCCGCTGTCCCCTGAAGGAAATCGCCTTGGCATGAATGCAAAGCTAGCTGTAGGAGAACATGCGGTCGAGACTTGCGCGCTTGGTCGCGCGTGTCGAACTCGAGGGACTGTCCTCAAACGCCTTGTCCTTACCTTGGTGTTGTTGGGAATGGTTGCTTCGCTAGTGGTATGTATAAGCTACGAACAGGCCATTAAATATCAGCAAAAGCCAGATGAATTGATTCCCTCCAATCTTGTTCAGTCGCAGCTTTACTATGTCGCACGCACAATTGAAATCACCCTGTTAGTCTTAGCCGGACTGGTGGCTTTGCTCTCCACCGACTGGCAAGCGATTGAACGGGGCTATCTCTTGCGATTCGTACTGCTCCTGAGTGCGGCTCTGCTAATGACGACAAGAGGCTATTCTTTTTCTGAACTCCTTTCGACCAAGCTTGCTGATTGGTCGGGTCCCCTTCCCTTTTTCATTTCCGTGCTGGCCTTTATCGGAGCACGGCGCAGGAATTGGACTTTGCTCGGCCCAATAATGGTGATCTTGGCCGTGCTGTTTTCCGCTCTGACCCTAGTGGGCATGGCCAGTCTGCGCACTTTCACCCGCCAAGAGGGACTTGCCAACCTGGGCCTGATTCTGGACGTGCTGTATTGGCCGGCAAGCTGGATTGCACTCAAAGACTATCCGCAACATTCGCTTGCTCGTCGTTTGCGGTTCGGACCTATCGTGGTATATGGCGGTGGGAGTCTGTTCACACAGACGCGCCTGAACTTCGTAATGCTCTTCGCCTTGCTGGTGGTGTACGCCTACCTCCAACACAGGAGAAAAATTCCGCAGGCCGCAGCCTGGATCTTTGGGCTGGTCCTTGTTTTGTGGATGCTGCTATTCACTAATGTGTTCCTAAAAGGTACCCGGGCCTTTCAAAAAGTTGAAACTGTCGCCGCTGCTTTTTCTTCGAGGCTAACTGAGGACACGAGAACCGGGCAGGTACTGAGTTTTGCGCAAAGTGTCGAGCCTTACGAACTGGTGTTAGGAAGAGGTTCCCTGGCGAGTTGGAATTGGGGCGGTGTGGCCTATCGCGGCGGTACAGACATAGGGTACCTCACCATGCTTTTCTACGGAGGTGTTCCGCTTCTGGTCACTTACGTAGCGACGCATCTGAAGCCTTGCCTAACCGTCCTCCGGGAGAACCGGACCAATTGGCAGCTTACCGCCGCGGGCGTCGTCTTGCTCTGGGGCATCCGTCTGCTTTCGTCCGGGTATCCATCCGCAGGCGTTGATTGTTATCCCATCTTATTCTGCGTGGGAGCCTGCATTTCCAGGGAGCCCTCCCAGCAGGCTCGCTCTTCTCAGCTTCGGGGTAAACCTTATCGGCGTGTCAGCCGCGTCATCCGGCCGACGCCCCCTGAAGGTGTCCTGCAGCGAGCGTCTTACAGCGCTCATCTGGAAGCGATCAAACCCGAATAACCGGGGGTGCCACGTCACTATGCGCGTTCTTTGGTTTACGAACGATCCTCTGCCCACGGCCCACCTCTGCAAGGGACGAACCGTTCTAGGAACGGGACACTGGATACCGAACCTGCTCGGTAGCTTGCGACGGACACCAGACATGGAGGTTGAGGTAGCGACTGTGTATCCCGGATATCAGGATGACCAGTTCGAAGAGGACGGGGTCAAACACTTTGTGATTGGCCAGCCGAGGTGGCCGTATATTTTTTTTCATTGCAGGAAAAGAGATCTTGATAGATGCATCGGGCTCGTCCGCGAACGCGATCCCGATATCGTCCACATTCACGGCACTGAACGGTTTTATGGTTTGATGGCTGCACGCAATCTGATACCTACGCCTTGCGTGATCTCACTGCAGGGTTTGCTTGGGCCTTACCTGCCCACATTCTTTGGCGCACTATCTGTGGGAGACTTGTGGCGCAGTCATACCCTGCTCGAACTCGCGACGATGCGTGGCTTATTCGGGCTTCACCGTGGGTTTGTGCGTGCAGCGCGGCAGGAGCGAGAAATCCTGATTGGCGCCGAATCGTTTATAGGCCGCACGGATTGGGACCGAGCGCACGTCAGATGCTCAAATTCGAAGGCCAAATATTACCACGTTGGGGAGGTGCTCCGGCAGACGTTCCGGGTGCTCCGGTGGGACGTCGCCCAATGCGAACGGCACAGTGTTATTTTCACAAACGCCGGGGAACCACGCCGCGGCACCGAGGTACTGTTGCGGGCTATGCTGACGGTCCGGCGCGAGTTCCCCGACGCCAAGCTTCGGCTGGCCGGTCAAATCGGGACACGCCGAGGATATGACTGCTTTCTCCGGCGGAGGGTTGTTGAAAGCGGCCTATCGAAAACCGTCGAATTCCTCGGATATCTTGACGGGAGCGCCATGGCCCGGGAGTTGTGCCGGGCCCACGTGTTCGCCATATCATCCTACGTCGAGAACAGCCCGAACAGCCTCTGTGAGGCAATGCAGGTCGGCTTGCCGTGCGTGGCAACCTACACAGGTGGAATTCCGAGTCTTGTAGAGCACGAGCGAACGGGACTTCTATTTCCAACCGGTGATGCAGCACTCCTCGCGGACATGATCCTGCGCATCTTTCGCGATGATGACCTCGCCTGTCGGTTGAGTTGGGCTGCCAGGGCAGAGGCGTCACAACGGCACGCGCCGCAGCGAGTCATTTCGCAGCTACTGAATGCCTACAACGATGTGATTGCAAATTGTCAAGAGGCATATCATGGCCAGAATGGTCAAGAGTCGTATCATGCTCCAACGGTTTTGCGATCGTAATCGCGATAGCAGTCCCCACCTTATCAATTGCCTTTTGACCTTGGGGCGGCCTTCGATACAGACCCGGATCGCGAGAATGCTGGCCTGGTGGTCGGGAACCGAGATTGGACAGCACGCCGTCGACTGGCGAGACCGCCGGGCAGGCCGCGAGAAGTTTCGCCAGTTGTCATTGACGACGACGTTAGTTGAGATCTAGTTGGGAATGAAGGTCCCTGAGCTCAAGTGTGTCAAGGTCGGGAGGCAAACCGTAGTTGCTGCCGACAGCATTGTTACGCGATCTCTTCCCGGAGGAGTCATTGCCGCCAGCCAGCCTGCCGTTGTCATCGGCTGGTCCCCGCGCTCCGCGATTCTTGTCCGAAGGGAACAGTGCCTGTTGAAACGGCAAACTCCCCAAGACTTTCAAGCGAGAAGTAGCGCGTTTCGCCCAGCCGTTCTAGGTTGATGAAGAACCAAGAAAAGAAGGTTCGCGAATGAACGATTCCACTGTGGAATCGACGCAATATGAAGTGATCTGTGTCTGCTGCGGGCACGGATTTCCACTAATCGGTGCCTCCGCGCGGGTTGTGACTATAGGCAGGACTTTGCAGGCAGGCGGACTCAGATTTCGGGTGCTGCATTTCGGGCCAAGTCCCGTGCCGCTGGCCACTCCGAACCCTGAAAGAACCGGAGTCTATCGAGGCATACCATTCGAATATGTGCTCGCAACCAGACCAGCCAACGTCTTGCTGCGGTACCTGACTTATGCACTGGGCCTTGTGCGACTGACGGCCCGGTTGATCCAACTCAGATCGTTGCGTCCCCGCGCCGCAGTTTATCTGTATGTGATGGACGGATGGCTTTGTCTTCATGTCGGATTACTGTGCCATTTGATTGGATTCCCGGTGGTCCAGGAAATGTGTGAATGGTTCCCCGCGCATACGGATCATCCGTCCGCTCTCACACGTTGGCTGTACCGGAAACCGATCTTCGCGTTGGCAACAGGCTTTCTGGTCATCTCCAAGTTGATTGAAAGTCGCGTTCGCGAAAAAAGCGCCGCGGTGAATCCACGGTTGCTGATTCACCGGCTGCCTTCCATCGTTGACAGCCAACGCTTCATCGCCGCATCGGGGCTGAACGGCGCTCCTACGGCTGACCCTTATTTCCTGTGGTGCGGCGTCGGTTACACGCAGGACGTGCTTTTCAGTGTTCGCGTGCTTGCGCTTGTCCATCGAGCAGGATACAGGTGCAAGTTGCGGATCATCACCCCCAATTATCTGTTGTGGGGGCCCGAAGACATTTTGACGTATGCGGGCGGACAAGGGCTTCCCCGGGACGCCATTATCCTGATGGGCCGCGTTGACGACCGCACTCTCGAGGCCTGCTACAAATCCGCAGCAGGTCTTCTGCTTCCGCTGTGGGATGACGATAAGTCCAGGACCAGAATGCCGAACAAACTCTCCGAGTATCTGGCGGCCGGAAGACCAGTCGTCACCTCTAAGGTGGGAGATTTGTGCGATTTCCTGACCGACCGAGTTAATGCCTATGTAGCCGAGCCGGGCAGCGAAAGTGATTTTGCGGATCGAATGATCACCGTTCTGCGGGATTCAGAAAAAGCCAACCAAGTTGGGGCCGCGGGCCAGCAGATTTGCCTTTTGCAACTTGAGTATCGCACTCATGCCGATAGCCTGGCGAAGTTCTTTGTCGATTGCATCGAATATCGGCTCAGATCTGTGAACGAAGGCCTCGTGAAATACCCGAACTCCGAACCGCAGTGCTTGTTCTCTCTGGAACGAAAACTTCCAACATTGCAACAGGCTGAGCATCTTCAGCAGCAAAAACATCTCAGGAGGAGAAAAACATGAGCAGAAACGTGCTGGTTACAGGTGCCGGAGGATTCATTGGAAACCACCTTGTCAAGTATCTGAAGGTCTACGGCTATTGGGTGCGGGGCGTTGACATCAAGCATCCCGAGTATGAGCCGACCGTGGCAGACGAGTTCGAATTACTGGATCTCCGGCGCTGGCCCAATTGTCTCCAGGCTGTCAGAAGCATCGATGAAGTGTACAATCTGGCTGCGAATATGGGCGGCATAGGGTTCATCGAAACGCACAAAGCTGAGATTGTTCACGATAATATTCTGATCAACACCCATATGCTGGAGGCCGCCAGACTGCAAGGCATCGAGCGGTACCTGTACACTTCGTCTGCATGTATCTACCCCGGCTACAGGCAGAACACGCCTGATGTGACTCCGCTGAAGGAAGAGGATGCGTATCCGGCGGATGCGGAAGACGGATACGGGTGGGAAAAGCTGTATAGCGAGCGTGCTTGCCGGCATTACTATGAGGACTATAGTCTGAACACCCATTCGGTCCGCTTCCACAACATCTTCGGACCGAAAGGTTCTTATGATGGAGGACGTGAAAAATCGCCGGCTGCAATTTGCCGGAAGATTGCGCTCGCCGATCAGGACGACGTGATTGAGGTCTGGGGCGACGGCAACCAGACGCGCTCATATTGCTACGTCGATGACTGCGTGGAGGGAATTTACCGGCTGATGCAGTCCGATCACCACGATCCCATCAACCTCGGTCAAGACCGGTTGATCTCGATCAACGAGCTCGTCGAGATAGTGGCGCGCATTGCGGGCAAAAACATCCGCAGACGGCACGATTTGACAAAACCTCAGGGCGTTCGCGGACGCAACAGCGACAACACCAAGCTGCGGCAGGTGTTGAATTGGGAACCGCAGATCACCCTGGAAGCGGGCTTGGATCATACCTACCATTGGATCTGGGATCAGCTCGTCAAAGCCGGTCGTCTAAAAGCGCTTACGCTTGCTGCTGAGGTTTCCGGAGTCCCCGTTCCCGCATAAGTCCCGCGACCTCGCTCGGAACGTCATTCACTGGAGTAACTAGAGAATCCAAACCGAGGTGGCCGAGCAACAGGTCTGCCTTAATCATCTGGACTATTCAGCACACGTCGGCGGACTGGGAGAGGGTTTCACGCAATGTATCGGGCATTACGAGGAGTGCCGCTCAGCTCGAAAGGACGCAATTCAAATGCCTCGTGTCCATACGGTTGTTAGGAACGCGTTCTGCGGATTGCTGGCTCTTGGTCTGATTGCCTCCGGCCGTGTGCGCCGATCAAGGAAGCGGGCACTCGGTGAAGCTGTGGTTACAGCGATCTACTTTCACAAACCCAATAGAAGGTTATTCGGCCGATGCATCCGGTGGCTCTCCAAGTACGGATACACTTTCATTTCCGTGAACGAACTATTGGAGATCTTGTACCTGGGTAAAGTGCCTCCTAGAGGTGCCGTGTGGCTGTCCTTCGACGACGGATGCAAAGAACTTCTCGAAAATGTGTTACCGCTCGTCCGCCAACGCAAAATACCAGTGACGCTTTTTATCCCGTCGGGTATCGTCGAGGGCGATGGGCTGTTTCCGTGGCTGCATGGCATGACATCCACGGAAATGCGCGACAGAAACGCCTCCGCCCGCAAAAGCGGTCGTGATTCAATGACCGTGGCGAAGATGAGACAAGTTGCCGGTTGGCCCGAAGTGACGATCGGTTCCCATACGGTTAGCCATGCCGTTATGACCAGTCTGAAAGAAGAAAAGGCTCGCTTTGAGCTCGGGGAGAGCAAACGCACACTCGAGTCGTGGACTGGCGCCGACGTCAAATGCTTTGCATTTCCGGAGGGTCGGTTCGACGGCCGTGAAAGAGAGTTCCTCGTAGAGTTCGACTATCGCTTGGCGGCAACCACGGAAAACAGCTTCATCACTAGGGGAACGAATCCTTACATGGTGCCGAGGTTCAGCGTAGCCGACGATATCTCTTTCCCCGAGGCAATTTGCAACATGGTGGGGGTGTGGCGGCCCGCCATCGACCCGCTGATCAATTTCCTACAGCACCGGAAAGACTTGGACGGAGAGAAGCAAAAGTCGGGCGTGGAGCCTCGATCACCTTGCCCAACGCCGCGAGGAATGTCGCAGCCTGAGAAAGTTGAGAGCTCAAGCGCGAGGTAATGGACCTAGCAGTGACGGAGATGCAAAGCGTCTTCGCGGGAGCGTGGCCCACCGTGGTCATCCCAGACAACAACCCGGCAATGCAATACGTCCGCAACGGTGCGCAACTGGCAGCCCGCATCGGCGATTTCGAAATATTCATGTTGCCCAATGGCGGCATGCGAAAGAGGGCCGCAATCTACGAGGACAGGTAAGCGGCTGTGGACTACAAAGAGCGTTCCACTATTTGGCCGGTTCCCACTTCAATTAGATTCCTCGCATTTTTAGCTACTTGAAAGCTCCCAAGGAAATCATGCAGCCTATGCCTGAGCTCAGCGGTATCGCCGCCGTACGTCGCGATCGTCCGATTCGTGTCCTGGTTACCTCGCCGCCGATGAACAGGCACGGAGGAGTTTCCCAATATCTGCGAATCCTCCGTTCGCACATGCGAAACGACGTGGAGTATTTCACGATTGGGTCACGTTCCGACGACGAGCGCGCGGTGACCAAGCTGTTGCGAGTGGTGCAGGACTCGTGGCGGTTTGTGCACACCCTCAGGCACGGCGGTCACGATATCGTTCACCTGAACCCTTCGATCCTTCCCAAGGCGCTCCTTCGGGACGGCGCACTTCTACTGATCGCCAAGGCTCTTCGGAAAGCAGTCGTTGTATTCGCGCACGGCTGGGACGATGCCTGTGAGCGTGCCTTGTCGACACATTTGTCCCGGCTGTTCCGGTTGGTCTATGGTCGAGCAGATGCATTCATCGTCCTCGGCAACGAGTTCAAGAACCGAGTACGGCAGATGGGATATGACAGGACGGTGTTCGTCCACGGTGCTCCGATAGAGGACGATCTCTTGCAATACTGTCAGCACCAGCGGGTCGGGAAATATACCGGCGGCAGCGGCCCGAAGTTCAACATCCTGTTCCTCGCGCGAGTCGAAAAGGATAAGGGAATCTATGAGGCGCTAGAGACGTACCGACTCCTAAAACAAGAGCATCCCTTCCTCTCTCTGACCGTTGCTGGTGACGGTTCACAACTCAACAATGCGATCCACTATGCTAGCACTCGGCGGCTCGCTGACCTCTCGTTTGTAGGCTTCGTTGAAAGCACTGCAAAGTACGAGGTCTTTAAGAGCGCAGACGCCTACCTGTTTCCGTCCTACAGCGAGGGACTCCCCTTATCGGTACTCGAGGCGATGGCGTGTGGTCTCCCCATCGTCACTTGCGCCGTGGGTGGTCTGCGTGATTTCTTCCAGGACGGCTGGATGGGTTTCATCACTGAGAGCCGGGATCCCACCATCCTCGCCTCATTGTTGAGCCGCCTGATCTACGATCCGAACCTCTGCTCCAGGATAAGCGACTTTAACCAGAAGTATGCGAGAGATCAGTTTACGGCCTCGCAGGTCGCCGCCCGGCTGGAAGAAGTGTACGGCTTCATACTTGCACGCGCTGACCGAAGTGTGCCAGAAACCAGTTTACGGTCCCGCAGGTCGCCACCCGAGTTGAAGGATTGTACCTCTTCATACTTGAAGGGGCTGATCGAACACTTCTGCGTCCGCGATGACTTGTCCACCCACGATCCCTACGATATCTGGAACACAGCGCTCGGGTTCCGAGTAAAAAAACTGTACAATCGCCGCCCGCGCCTGGGTCTCTTTCCTGCGGCCGTCTGCGCCCTTTTCGATGATCTCGTGAATCACAGACTTCGGCTGTTTTACACCCGGAATGAGTATCCCATCGTAAGGGCCATGGCCGCCCTTTGCCTCTTGAATCTCTACCGTAACAATCGCGACTCGCGTTTGCTCGAAGGCGCCGAGCGGCATCTACAGTGGCTGCTGACCAATAGCTGCCGCGGGTACAGCGGTTACTGTTGGGGACTTGGGTTTCCCCACGCCGTGAGCAGCGACTTGGTTTACGATCGCCGTGCTCCCTTCTCCGTCATCACGCCGTATGCTTTGGAAGCGTTCGTCAGTTTTTCGCAAGTTTCGGAGGACATGCGCTTCCAGCCCGTCATCGAGAGCATCTTCCGATTCTTCGACAACGACATACAGGTGATGGAGGAAGACGAGAAAGCATTGGCCACATCCTATGGACCATTTCGAGACCGAACAGTGATCAACGCCGTGTCCTACACGATGTACTCGTATTCTCTTTTCTTGCCATATGCGGCGAGGCATCAGCGACAGCGCATCGAAGAGAAGGTGAGGAAACTCTACGCGTATATCTGCAGAAAACAGCGCCTCGACGGTTCGTGGTATTACTCGCCACATGGCCGCTCGTTCATCGATTGCTTTCATTCATGTATTGTCCTCAAGAACGTAATCAAGAGCGACCGAATCGTGAAGCTTGATGATTCGGCGGCCCTAGTCGCAGCAGGATACGAGTATCTAAGAAAGGCGTTCCTGGACGAGCGTCACTTTCTGTTCAAGCGATTCTCTGTCAGGAACAAACCCGGCCTCGTGCGATTCGATCTGTATGACAACGCGGAAATGCTGAATCTGGCGATGCTGCTTGGCGACTCTCGCCTGGTGCAGAGTTTATTGGCGTCCGTGCTCCAGCACTTCTGCAGAGCCTTGGACGTCTACTCTCAAATCGACTTCATCGGCCGCCGCCGAAACAAAAACACACTGCGATGGGCGGTGATGCCATTTCTGTATGCCGTCTCCGAGATAGTGCAAGCAGGGAAGGTCCAGGGATACGACCACCATACACAAGCGTCCTCAAGCAAATAGCGGCGCATCACCGGAGTTTGGGGCTGAAGTGGTGGCTCCAAAGGCTTGCCCTAGGAAAGCTGCGAGGAACGGTCACGACTACCCATAGCCAAGAGTATCGATCGTATCCAGTCAGCCGCAAGAACATGCGGGATGAACAGGGCAAGGGGCCTGATGTTTGTGCTGGAGAAGCCTGTCTCGCACGGGCACCGGGCGATCAGTTCTGACTAGGAGGTATCGCAAATGTGCGGAATCCTGGGCACCGTAAACCGGCCTTTTGGCCAGAGTGCACTGGATCTTCTTCGGCATCGCGGACCGGATGATTCAGCCATCACTCAGCGGTCGATTGGGGGTCACCTGGTGACCTTGGGGCATCGCAGACTGTCGATCCTGGACCCCTCGCCGGCCGGTCGCCAACCCATGTGGACGTCTTGCCAGAAGTATGCAATCGTTTTCAACGGGGAAATCTACAATCATTTGGAACTGAGGGACCGGAACCACGCGGTGCAATACCGGGGTCATTCGGATACCGAAACCATCCTCAATTACCTTGCCCACCATGGCATCCAATCGGCCGGTCGGTTCAACGGAATCTTTGCCTTCGGCTTCGTTGACGCGGACAACACAAAACTGTTCCTTGCCCGCGATCCTTTTGGCATCAAGCCGCTTTACTATTGGGGGGATAATGAATCCTTCGTCTTCTCGTCCGAGCTGCGGGGGCTCCATCAGTTTGTCGACGACTCCATCGACCTTGCCAGTCTTGCGGAACTCTTGCGGCTCAGATACCTGCCGGCGCCTGACACGCTCTTCAAGAAGATTCGAAAGGTACGGCCGGGTCATGTCGTTGAGGTGGATCTTCGTGGTACCCGGTTATCGCTCCGCGAATACCCGTTCCTAGCTTTCTCTGGTTGTGAAGTTGCGGTAAAGAATCGCGCCGAAACCGTCGCGCAATATGGGTTTCTTTTACAGCAGGCGATCAAGCGCCAAATGCTGTCCGATGTGGAGGTCGGAGTGCTTCTCAGCGGAGGCATCGATTCCGCCCTCGTCGCCAGCATTGCGCAACAACACACCAGCTACAAGATGAAGGCCTTCACTGTGGGATTTTCCGAGCCCGATGAGACAGACGAGATCGCGGAGGCTCGCGAGACGGCCAGGATCGCGGGACTGGATCACTATGAAGTACGCATGGGGTTCCCGGAGTTCCTAGGTCTTTTGCCCCGCATAGGAGCGATCGTTGAGGAGCCATTGGCAACCACTTCAGCGGTTCCCATGTTCTACCTCTCATCGCTGGCTGCCAAACATGTGAAGGTAGTGCTGTCGGGCCAAGGCGCTGATGAAGCGATGGGCGGGTATCGCAGATACCAAAGCGAACTGTTGAGGTCCTTCGTACCGACGTTTGCGATTCCATGCCTGAGAAAGGGCGCGCAGCTCATGCGTGTGCGGAACGACGCGGTCCGGCGGGGACTTGATTCCATTCAAGAACCTGACGACGTGCGACGTTTCGAGGCGATCTACAGCGTTTTCAGTGCGGGGCAAATTGCGCGCCTAGTTGGACAGGATCCCACTAGGGCAACTGAGCGTATTCGCTACTTCTTCGAGCTTATTGGATGTTCCAGCCAGCCCCGAACCGTGCAGCGCATGATGAGTCTCGATCTGCGGATGAATCTTGCCGATGACTTGCTGCTCTACACCGACAAGGTCACCATGCATCACTCGATCGAATGTCGTGTTCCGTTCCTCGACCTCGATCTTGTCCGTTTTGTGGAATCGCTGCCATGCAGGTACCGCGTGGGCATCTTCCGAGGAAAAGTAATCCACAAACAGTTTGCAAGACGCATTCTGCCGGCCTCGGTTATCGGTCGCAAGAAAAATGGCTTCTTTTCACCAACCATAAGCTGGTTCAAAGAAACGAAACGAATCGGGGACATTCTTCTGGACCCCACTTCCCGGTTTTCTTCGTATTTTGACCTCGCGGAGGTCGAGAAGATTTTGAAGGAACATGCGGCAGGTATGAACCGGGAACGGCACATCTTTCTTCTCTTGAGCTTGTATTACTGGATGGCGAACTACCTGGGTTACGAGACGAGGCTCGGTCGCACAGCAATGGCAGTGCCGGCCTGACTGTCAGGTATGTTCCGGAGCTCGACAGGATCGATGAATTCTTGGAGGTCGTCATGGGAGATCTGATTCCCGACTCCATCGCAATTCTGGGAACACCAGTTAATGTCTTTGGTTCTTACGACCATGCCATCGAACTAATTCGACAGCGCATTTCCTCGCGTCGGCCCACATTCTGTGTCGCAATCAACCCAGAGAAAGTCTACCGGGCGACGAGAGATCCCGGGCTGAGCAGTGTGCTTGACGCGGCCCACATTCGGATATGCGATGGTATTGGAATTTCCCTTGCATCGATGCTCCTCTATCGCAGGCGGCTGCCCCGCTGCACCGGAATCGATCTTTTCTTGAGGCTGATCCATCTTTCCGCAGAGGAGGGGTGGAAGATCTTTCTGTTAGGCGCATCACCTCAGTCGAACGCCGGCGCGTCTCGTGTGCTTGTGAATACCCATCCTAGTCTGAGGATCGTTGGAAGGCAGGACGGCTACTTCAAAAACTCTTCGGAGGTCGTCGAGCAAATCAACGAGAGTGGAGCTGATCTGCTCTTCGTCGCTATGGGAACACCCCGCCAGGAACTCTGGATCAGCGAACAGATGTCCCGTCTGAGAACAAGCTTCTGTATGGGGGTAGGCGGCAGCTTCGACGTGGTTAGCGGCGCGGGCAAACGGGCTCCGGCGCTTTTCCGAAAGACCGGTACGGAGTGGTTTTTCCGTCTTCTTGTCCAGCCAAGTCGCATACAGCGCCAGATGGTACTGCCGCTATTTACGATGGAAATCTTAAGAGCGCTGGTCGTAGCGCGCGAGCGAGAGTGAGTCCCTCGCTCGCAGGTGAAGAGACTCGTGTGAAGGGCGAGGTTCGAGTGTGCAACTCCGGCTCGCGGCGTGAATACGAGACCTTGAGGGAAGTGCACTTGGACTGCGGCATGCAGAGCCACAAAGCCGAGTAGATTCAAGTGCGGTGGCCGATTGTGCGCCCACCACCAAGTATTACTAAAGAGCGAGATTCTAGCGATTCATATCGCAGCAAAGAACAACGAAAGAAATGAAGATTATTATTTCAGGAATGCTCTTAGCGCTGTTACCCGTGGGTCTTCACGGACAATGGATTAGCGGATACTATAGCTCTCAGAACGGAGTCCTACCGGCCTCCAAGATCCCCTGGACTAAATACACGCACATCATCCACTTTGCGGCGGCCCCAGGCAACGGAACCGTAGAGCTTCACTATCTGTCTCAAGCTGACATCAAGGCGCTGATTGCTGCAAGGCCCGCGGGCAAGCAAGTGCTCGTATGCATCAAAGACGACGACTCTCACCTCGACGCCTTCGCCCAAAGCACCTCGCCAGCGATGATCACCACATTTGTCTCCAACATCGTAAACTTCGTGAATACCAATCAATACGACGGCGTGGACATAGACTGGGAGCAGAATGTCAACGTGACGCAATACAACGATCTGCTGACACGCCTCAGAAAGGCCATGCCAGCTAAAGTCATCACTATGGCTGCTGGCAACTGGGGTAGTCTGGACTCCGTGGCCGGCGCCAGCTATTCCCAGCTCGATCAGATTAACCTCATGTGCTATGACATGGACGCTGCTGGTAACGGCTTTTCCTGGTACAACGGTGCGTTGCTACGGAATTGGAATTTCACCGTAATGACCTGCAACTGGCGGGCACGGCCGTTCACGCGCGCAGGTATCGCGCCAAGCAAAATCGGCGTGGGCATCCCATTCTATGGAAGGCGGTGGCCGGGAGTTACTCATGCACTGGTAAGCGGGAACTTCAATCCTAGCACCGTGCTATACAGAGATCTGGTGAACGATGGAACGCGCTGGCAGCCCCAATACCAGTTCTATGACAGCATATATAAGTCAGACTATCTGAGTATCCTGAGTCTCAATGAGTTCACTTCATATAATGGGACGCAGTCCATCAAGGATGCGGTCGCGTGGCAAAAATCCCAGGGCTTTGGCGGTTTCATGACGTTCACCGTGGAATACGAGTATCTCTCCGGCCAGGTGGGCGACGCGCGTTATCCATTGTCCACCACCCTCTGCAAAGAGGTCTTCGGAACATGCCAGTAACCGCCTTTTGGCTTGTCGATGGAGTG
>WNFP01000970.1_pt1 | contig 24513 bp, 19 predicted proteins | sample 5400201 | NCBI WGS metagenome assembly WNFP01 (sample SAMN13153355, study PRJNA577476) | soil metagenome | isolation source: 115 cm saprolite under Madrone tree | place: USA:California | collected 2016-06-14
AGTGCCCAGTTTGCTCCACTTTGAGCCACTTTCATCAAAGCAACAGCGAAATCTCAATTCCACGGCTGTGCACAGGTTTTCCACATCTTCCTGCACAACGGCAACGCCAACGCGAATGGTGTAGAGTTCGCGAAGACTTCTTATCGTAGGAAGACCATGCTCCGAAGGGGAACTGGCGTGAGGATTCGACGAAGCTTTTTGTGTGGCGCAGGTAGTTGGCTCGCTTTCGTTGTGCTGGCCTTATCCATCGCGGGTTCGATTGCCGGGGCGCAAGGGACAGCCGATGACATTCCGGACCGGCTGCTGACCAATCAAGACGTTATCGAGATGGTGGGCAGCGGCATGACGCCACTCGCGGTCATTTCCCAAATTCACCATTCACCCTGCAAGTTTGACAAATCCGCAGCGGGGCTGGACGCCTTGAAGGCGGCGAATGTGCCATACCGCGTGGTGCTGGCGATGATGAAGGCGCCGGAGTTACCGCCGGCGACGAAAGGCCGCATTGGTGTGGTGATCCCGGACAGCACGCCGATCCAAGTAAGCTTATCGGAGGACCTGAGCTCCGATGTTCAGCAGCAGGGGTACATCATTTATTTTCAGGTTCTCGAAGAAGTGCGAATCCGAGGGCTGAGAGTGATCGCCAAGGGCGCGAGGGTGCGGGGAAAGCTCCTGGGCTCCAAGGACCGGTCGCGCACGGGCGAGGCGGCGAGGCTGGATTGGAGTTTGACGGACGTGCTGGCAGTGGATGGCCAACGATTGCCGCTGCGAGGCGGCAGCGCTGTCTCCGGAAACGAACTTCAGCAGGAAAAAAATGTGACGGTTGGGAAGGGCGAAGAGTTCAAGGCGTTCACGTATGGCGTTCGCAAAGTCAATGTGTTGGCGCCGATTCCGGCGTCATCGAGGAAACCGGAAGACTCGACCGGTCCGAATCCATGACGGACGAGACTACGGGACTGTTGCTTTACTTGCGGCAGAGCCCGACGTTGTCGAATTTGGCACCGTTGCGCCGATTAATTGCTTGCTGATTGAAACATGTTCAAATAGACTTCACTACAACAAGCCAACGCTCGAGCAAGCTATGCGCATGAGCGGTTGCCGCGCTTGATTTTTCACACGATCCATTCTCTATCCAGGGAACAGCAACATCCAAAGGCATACACCTCCGCGATTGCGGAGGATTTCTCTACGGAGGATTATCATGCGCGTAAATCGTAGTCTGCTAATCGCGGCGGTGGTGCTGCTTGCCGCGGCAGCAGCTTTTTCTCAGTCTGGTAAACCACTCAGCAACGATGACGTAGTCCAAATGGTCAAGGGTGGTTTCGACGAATCCACCACGGTTGCAGCCATCGACGCGGGGGAAACGAGTTTTGACACTTCGGTGCAAGCATTGATGGCGCTCAAGGCGGCGGGGGTGAGCGAAAAAGTTATTTCCGCCATGTTGGCTGCCACGAAGAAAAAAGCGGAAGCAGCAAAACCAGCCGCTCCCGCTCCCACAGTGGCGCCCGCGGCGGCGGCCAATCCAGACTTCCCGGAAGACATGGGCGTTTACACCAAGTTGAAAGGCTCACTCGCGGAGGTGTACGCCGAAGTCGTGAGCTGGAAGTCCGGCGGCGTGGGCAAGAGCATGCTGACAGGGGGTTTCACGAAGGGACATGTGAACGCCACAGTCACCGGTCCGAAGAGCAAGCTGCAACTGGGAACGCCAATCGAGTTTGTGATCAAATGCGCGGAGGGCGTTACCCCGTCCGAATATATGCTGCTCAAGCTGGACGAAAAGGGTGACCGGCGCGAATTCCGCGCGGTGACCGGCGGGGTGTATCACTCCTCCGGCGGCGCGCAGAAGGATGCGATCAAGTTTGACTTTCAGAAGATCGCGCCGCGAACTTACAAGATCGCGCTGATGGGATTGAAGAAGGGTGAATATGGCTTCCTTCCTCCAGGAGCAGGATCAGTGGGGGGAACGGGCGGTGGAGCGAGCGGCCAGACGGTGCAGGGCGGCTCGATGACTTCCGGAAAGCTATATTCGTTCGGAGTCATCGAATAGACGGCCAGCAATTTTGAACAATGCAATCGCCGACCGAAGACGCGCTAGCGGCGGTCGACGACGTTGTGGCGGATGTCCTGGCCCTGGACGAGGTAGATGACGTCTTCGGCGATGTTGGTGGCGTGGTCGCCGATGCGCTCGAGGTTCTTGGCGACGAGGATCAGTTCGAACGCGGGAAAGACGACGCTGGAATCGCCCATCATGTAGGTAAGCAATTCACGGAAAATCTGGTCGCGGTAGTGGTCCACCTGATCGTCGGTGGCGAGGACGCTCTGCGCGAGCTCGACGTCGCGGCGGACGACGGCGTTGAGGGCATTGCGAATGCGGGAAACAGCCAGGACGAAGCGGAGATCGGTGGCCATGAGCTGGTGGAGCGCGAGAAGCTGAACGACGCGATCGTCGATTTCCATCTGGAGCTCGTTGATGGCGTCTTCTTCGTCGAGGACACGCTTGGCGAGCTGCTCATCGGTGTCCAAAACGGCGTGAACGGATTGGTGCACGGCGCGTTCGGCGAGGCTGCCCATCCAGAGCAGGCGCTCTTTCAACTCGTTGAGATCTTTTTCGAAGTGGCGTTCCATGAAAGCCTTCCCGTGACTTCTCAGACCCGAAAAGCAGATTCCTCGCTTCGCTCGGAATGACAATCAAAAGCAATGCTTCCAAAGCAATGCCTTAGCCGAAGCGGCCGGTGATGTAAGCCTCCGTGCGGGGATCACCGGGCGTGGTGAAGAGCTGCGGCGTGGGGCTGAACTCGATCAGTTGTCCAAGGAGCAGGAACGCGGTGAAGTCGCTGACGCGCGCGGCCTGCTGCATATTGTGAGTGACGATGACGATGGTGCAGAGATCCGTCAACTGCACGAGGAGCTCTTCGATTTTCGCGGTGCTGATGGGATCGAGCGCGGAGCAGGGTTCATCGAGAAGAAGCACTTCAGGCTCGACGGCGAGGGCGCGCGCAATGCACAGGCGCTGCTGCTGGCCGCCGGAAAGTTCGTAGGCGGACTTGTGGAGATGGTCCTTTACTTCGTCCCAGAGCGCGGCGTGGCGGAGGCTTTTTTCGACGGCCTCGGAAATAGGGAGCTTCGAGCCATTGATCCTCAAGCCGTAAGCTACGTTATCGAAAATGGACTTGGGAAAAGGATTGGGGCGCTGAAAGACCATGCCGACGCGGCGGCGATGCGCGGTGACGTCCTGCCGGAGGATGTTCTGGCCGTCGAGAAGAATTTCGCCCTCGAGGCGTGCGCCGCGCACGGTTTCGTGCATGCGGTTGAGGGTGCGAAGGAGAGTGGATTTGCCGCAACCGGATGGACCGATGAGCGAGGTGACTTTGTTGGTAGCGATACCCATGCTGATGTCGAAGAGGGTCTGCTTGCTGCCGTAAAAGAAATTGACCTTGGAAATGCTCATGCGCATGGCGAGAGCGGCGGACGTTTCCTTGGCCGTTGCGCTGGTCGCGATGGGTGGGATGTTCACTGACACTGCTGGCCTCACAGAAGCGTGCATAGGTTAAGTCCTTGGAACCGCAATACCCCGGGAAAGAATCGCCCGAGCAACGATGTTAATGATCAAAATCAAACCGAGCAGGACGAGTCCGGCGGCCCAGGCCTGCCGATGCCAATCATCATACGGAGAGATAGCATATCTGTAAATCATCTCGGGAAGGGCAGCGGTGGGCTGATTCCAGCCCTGGCTCCAAAAGCGATTGCCAAAAGCGGTGAAGAGGAGCGGGGCGGTTTCACCAGCGACGCGGGCAAAGGCCAGCAGAACGGCGGTGAGAATTCCGCGATAAGCGGCGGGGACGATGACGGTGGCAATGGTTTTCGATTTGCTGGCGCCGAGGGCCATGGCGGCTTCGCGCAAGGCGTTCGGCACGGCGCGGAGGAACTCTTCGGTGCTGCGAAGGGTGATGGGAATCATCATCAGGCCTAGCGCGAATCCGCCAGACAGGGTGGAGAAATGCTTGAAGGGCAAGACGACCAAGCTGTAAGCAAAAATGCCGATGACGATGGAGGGCACGCCGTTGAGCAAGTCGGCGGCGTAGCGAACGACAAAGGCGGTGGTGCTGCCGCTGAATTCCGCGAGATAGATGGCGCCAAAGAAACCGACAGGAACCCCGATGAGCGCAGCGAGCAGAAGCAGTTTGCCGCTGCCGAGGATGGCGTTGGCCATGCCGCCGCCCGTTTCGCCGACAGGCGCCGGCAACTTGGTAAAGAAGTTCCAACTGATCGATGTTCCGCCATGAAAGACAAGGTAGCCGAGGATCAAGAAGAGCACGGAAACGGAAACCAAGGCGCATACGCCGGTCATGGCCAGCATGAAACCGCTCACAAACTTGCGCCAGCGCAGCCGGGAGTTCATGCGTTCCCCATTCCAGCGCCGCGCTGGGAAGTGGCCACAATCAGCAGGCGAGCGAGCCCGTTAAGAACGAAGGTGAGAAGAAAGAGCACGAGTCCCAACTCAATAAGGGATTGATAGTGCAGATTGCTGGTGGCTTCGGTGAGCTCGTTGGCGATAACGGCGGCAATCGAATACCCGGAGGAAAACAGAGAAGCGCTGATGGCAGGAGTGTTGCCAATCACCATGGTGACGGCCATGGTTTCGCCGAGGGCGCGCGCCAAGGCAAGGAAGATCGAGCCCAGGATGCCGCCTCGGGCAAAGGGGACGACCACCTTCCAGGTGGATTCCCAGCGCGTGGCGCCAAGAGAGAGAGCGGCTTCGCGCTGATCGCGAGGAACGGAGAGGAGCACTTCACGCGAAACAGAAATAATATACGGGATGACCATGATGGCGAGGACGATGCCGGCGGTCAGAAACCCGACTCCATAGGCCGGGCCTTGAAATAGCGGAAGGAAGCCGAAGGAATGTTTGAGGGCCGGCTGAATGTATTGGCGCATCAGGGGAACGACGATGAAGACGCCGAGGAGGCCGTAAATCACGCTGGGAACGGCGGCGAGAAGATCAATGAAAAATTCGAGAGTGTCGGAAACTCTCGCGGGTGCGAGTTCGGCGAGAAAGATGGCCGCGCCGATGCCTAGAGGGACGGCGATGAGAAGCGAGACGGTCGCGGTGACCAGCGTGCCGTAGATGAAGGGCAACGCGCCGAAATGGTCGAAGATGGGATCCCAGACGGAGGTGCGGAAAAAATCAAAGCCAAACTTGTGGCGGGGAAGAGCGGAGCCTTGCCACAAATCGAAAACGAGGAGGAGGGTGACGAGAACGACGGAAACAGCAAACAAGAAGGTGATTATATGGGCAATTTCATCGCCCTGGCGGAGACGGGAAAGAAACGAGCGCGAGCCCGCAACAGGGCCCGCGCTCGGAACAGTGGTAGTCGTTGATGCCACTCTGGTCGCTCAAACTACTGGATTTTGCTGATGGCTAGCACTTCCTTGGCCACGACTTCCTTGGGCAGTTTTGCGTAGGACAACGCCTCCGCGTAGTTCTGACCGTCCGCCAGCATCCACTTCACGAAGCCCTTTATAGCATCACGCTTGCCCGCATCGGAGAACTTTTCTGGAATCAACAGCCAAGTGAACGTGGAGATCGGATAAGCAGCTTTACCTGGCGCGTTGGTGATGGAAACGCGGAAGTCATCCGGCATTTCCTTGGCCGCGCCGGCAGCGGCGGCACTGACGGCTGCAAGCGAGGCTTTGACGAATACGCCCGAAGCATTCTTCACATTGCCGTAAGGTATTTTATTGGACTCGGCATAAATAAGTTCCACATAGCCGATAGAGTCTGGAGTGTTCTTGATCGTGCCGGTGACGCCTTCATTGCCTTTGCCGCCAAGGCCCACGGGCCAGTTGACGGAACCGCCTTTGCCAACCTTGGTCTTCCATTCGTCGCTGACTTTAGAGAGATAGTCGGTCCAGCAGTAAGTCGTTCCGCTGCCCTCCGCGCGATGCACGACGACGATGTCGTCGGCAGGAAGCTTGACGCCTTTATTGGCGTCGGTAATGGCCGGATCATTCCACTTGGTGATTTTGCCGAGGAAAATTCCGGCAAGAGCGTCGGGAGTGAAGTTCAACTCCGCGGTGACTCCGGGAATGTTGTAGGTGGGAACAACCGCGCCCAACACGGTGGGAAAATGAAGAATTCCGGAGCCGTGCTTGTCCTGGTAGGCCTTGAGCTGTTCGTCGTTCATGGGGCCATCGGTAGCGCCGAAATCGACGGTGCCTTCGGTGACCTGTTTGATGCCGCCGCCAGAGCCGATGGATTGATAATTGATCTGAAGGTTGGCGTTTTTCTTGTGATACTCGTCAAACCACTTGGAATACATGGGATATGGAAATGTTGCGCCCGCACCGTTGATGGAGAGCGCGCTATCGGCCCACAGAACACCAGCAACGGCGAGAACTACCACGAGCAAACCCGCAATTCGCTTCATGCTTATCTCCGTGTGAAATCATTGGTCTTTTTCCCGGGGGGAGGAAAGTATGACTTCTGATTGTTACGGTATTGTTACAACGGGTTGATTGTTGGTTGAATCGGCGAGAAGCGAGGGGCCGGAGGCGTGTTAAGGTTTTTGCGATGAAGGATTTAGAGCCCCGATAATGACCGGGAAATAAAAAGGGCAGCCCGGGTGAGGGGCTGCCCTTTTTCCGCCCCCAAGGGAGGAGCGGAACGCGATTGCCTGGCCGGAACTACGGTAGGTAATAGCGGAAGGAAGTGAACACCATGTTGTCCACGGCCTTCGGCTGGATGCCCCCGGCACCGGACCAACCGCTCTTCGTGATGTACGAGTATTGCAAGCCCCAACGAACTCCACCCTTCGGCCCCTGGTACATCTTATGCCAGAAGCCGAGAGTGCCTTCCTGGATGAAGCGGATGTCGCCTGCACAGGCGCCGGCCCCAGGTGTTGAAGAACCGGCAGGCACAGCCTCATTCCCGCAAGTATTGTTATTGGCAGTCGGTCCACCATAGCCCCCCGCTCCTGTGGTCCGCGCTACGACCGTGTTTACAAGGAGCGGCGCGCCAGATCCGGTACCGGTGACGGACGTTGCGGTGATTTTTACGCTGTTATACCCAGTATAAGCAGCGCGCCAGCCGTATTCCCCACCGTAGTTGAAATAAATATCCAACTTCGGGGTTGGATGGAACTCAAGCGTGCCGAGGCCATGTGCTGTACGGATCAATGCCGCTGTGCCGTCCGGACGGAACGTCATGTCCGCCAGTTGTGCGGCGCCGTAACGACCAACGCCGTCTCCGGCGAGGCCCTTTACACCGAAGTCCAGCTTCTTTGAAAACAGCGGGATTCGCATAACCGCTCCGAAACCGCCGCCTGTGCGTGAATCATTGAATGCCCCTGCAACGCTGGGCGCTTCCCCAGCAGCCAAGGCCGCGCAGGTAATTGGGTTACCTGTGAAGGTGGTAGTGTTCCCGTTCGCAGCGGTTATCACCGTCCCGTTCGCCGTGTAGCTAATTACACCGCAGGGATAAATCCTGTTCCGGAAGGTGCTGAGGATTCCGAATAACTCATAATGTCCGTACCCAGGATCCGCCGCTGCCTTGAAGACAAAATCCGGAGCTTTGTTAACGGTATAGCCGGTAGCGTCGAACGCATTGTACAGGCCACCGCCAGCACCAGGGGCGTTGATGAAGAAGTTTTGCGTGACCGCACCAGCCGCGGTTGTAAATGACGAGAAGCCGCGCCCGCCAAATGTCGATTGCGGGCCTTCGACGGAAACGCCGACCGCGAACTTGCCACCGAAATCCTTGACAGCGCGGAAGCCGTAGCCCCGTGCGTAAGTGAAGCCCACGGTGTAGTTGACGTCGATGGTCATCGGGAGAACTTCCTGGCGGTTCTGGATGCCCTTGCGGGTCTCGGTCGCTAGCGTCCACATTTGCCCGCCGGTAAACTGCCAGCCGTTATCAAATGCCGCCTGTCCCCACAATTGGCGCTGGCGGAGCACGTAGCTATTGGTCTGCCGGTTGTTGGAAGTCGTGCCGGCGCCGAAGAAGTCCGCCTCGTAGTAGGCGCTTACTTTGGCGCTTCCGACTTTCGTGTCGCCGAGCAAGCCGATTCGGGATTGACGACCCGAGAAATTGCTTTCGGTAACTCTACTTAGCGCGTTTCCGGGGTACGGGATGGCGTTCATCGGAGTAGGAATGTCCCCGCTGGTGGCCCGCTGGCGGAAAACCGTCTCTGCCGCGATGAACCCGATCGGAGTGATGTTGATGCCCTTGTACTTGATCGTGGCGGGGCCGGTTTCCTCGGCCTTCTTGGCGTCGGCTTGCTCCGTGGCCACGGTGGTCTTGAGGACTTCGTTGCTGGCCTTCAAGGCACTGACCGTGGAGTTGAGGGAAACAGCGGTGGACTTCACTTCGGCGGTGGTGTTCGCGGCCTCGGTGGCTTTGGTACTCGCTTCGGCCGCACGAGAGTTGGCTGCCGCCGCCGCTTCGCGCGCCTCGTCAATCTGACGATCGCGCTTGGCGAGCTCTTCCTTCAGCAACTGGAGCTGCTCCTGCTGAGACTGCAGAGTCTGGCGAAGCTCTTCGAGCTGCGCCGCGATGGCCGCATTGGAGTTCTCAGCTTTCTTGGCCGCTTTGGGCTTGGCCGGCTGAGCCTTGGCAGGTTGGGCATCGGCGTCCTTTGGTGTATCGGCAAAAGCAGTTCCGGAAACGAGGAACAACGATAGTGTGAGCGCTGCTAGTTTTTTCATTTCCTCTCTCTTTGGAGCAAAATTCGACCTGGTACCGAAAAGAATGCGTACCACCCCGCGCCAAAAGGTAAGGGCCCCGTCTTACAACTGCGTCAATCGAATGTGAATATCCTGTAACAATCATTGGGAATCCACGGGAAACCATTGACGTATCAGAGGTTGCGGATTTTCCGGTTTGTTAACGGCAGCAAACAGAGAACGAGGCGAGCCGAAAAAAACGATGCAAGGGCCGCATCTCGTCCACTGCCTGGCTGCAGGACAAACCGAGCCATCCGCAATCTCCAAAGGGCGGCTTCCCCTCGGCACCGCGAGGAGGGACCTATTTCGGTGAGGAAATCGTATAGGCGAGGACGATTTGGGTCAAGCGATATTGGTATTTGGCGCCGGTACGGACGATATCCTGCAATGGAAGAATTCCCGGAAGATCGTCCCCCCACATCCCCTACGGTCTGCTGTATCATCCCTCGGCACGGACGCTTGGAAATTGAGGTTTGCATGAGGCGCCGGAACTTGGGGGCGTGGGGAAATCATGAAACGAATACTCTTTGTGCTTGGCATACTGGTCGTAGCCATTCAGCTCGGGACCTTCATGGCCGCTACGGCCTCGGCGCAGACACCAGTGCCGCCGCTGATTTCTCCGGAGGTACATTCCGATCATCGCGTGACGTTCCGGTTTCGCGGTCGCAACATTAAAGAGGTGGCGGTTTCGATTGAAGGCACAGCCAAGCCGCTACCGATGCAGAAAGACGATCAGGGGGTCTGGAACGTAACCACGGAGCCGCTCGCCCCTGATTATTACGGATACTCGTTCATCGCCGATGGCGTGGGGCTGCTTGATCCTTCCAATCACGCGATCAAGCCCAACTTTCTTTATCGGGCGAACGAGTTGCACGTGCCTGGGCCGTCGTCGCTTTCCTGGGAAGTGGGCGCCGTGCCCCATGGCGAGATTCATCATCATTTTTACAAGTCGGGAATAGTAGGGGACGATCGCGACTTTTATGTTTACATGCCGCCCGGGTACGACCCGCGCGGCAAGCAAACCTATCCCGTCCTCTACCTTTTGCACGGATTCAGCGATGACGCGAGTGCGTGGACAGCGGTTGGCCGCGCCAACGTGATCCTGGACAACCTGATTGCGCAAGGCAAAGCAAGGCACATGATCATAGTCATGCCGCTGGGCTATGGCGCGCCGGAGGTTCTGCTTCCCAACTCTGGGGTGTGGCGCGATCGCACGATCACGGAGCGAAACTTCAATAAATTCAGCGAGGCGCTGCTCACGGAGGTGATCCCGCGCGTTGAGGCTGATTATCTGGTGACTAAGGACCGCAACTCCCGAGCCATCGCGGGCCTCTCCATGGGCGGCTCCGAATCTTTGCTGACCGGCCTGAATACACTGGACAAGTTTGGCTGGATTGGGGCTTTCAGCTCCGGAGGGATCACCGAGGATTTTGACAAAGAATTTCCGGCAGTGGACTCCAAGACCACGGAACAATTGCATTTGCTCTGGATTGCGTGCGGCACGGACGACCGCTTGATGGATATAAATCGAAGATTCCGCGGCTGGCTGGCGTCCAAGAATATCAAGCACGTGGACATCGAGACGCCCGGCGCGCATACCTGGATGGTCTGGCGGCGCAATTTGACGGAATTCTCTTCGCTGCTTTTCCGGTGATTTTCGGAGATGAGTTTCTAAATTGCGACGCTGGTTTCAATCATCGTCGTTCCTTTTAGAGCCGCGGGTTTCATCTTCATCCACTCTGGCGATTCCGAGCCGCATCGCTTGATACGCGGGAAGCTGCGCCGCTTGTGGAACGTTTGAACCGTTTCCCGTGCACGCGAACCAGATCACCGCGTTCAAAACTTTCGGGTCGGCCATGTCCGCGTGGGCAAAGTCTTGCCGGTTCGATTTTTTCATCCATTCGGCGGCAGCCTTGTTTTTTGGCTTCTGCGTTATCAAGTTGTCCGCGGCGATGGCCGGCAAGACGGCTTTGTAGGGCGTCAAATCCGGGGTCTCCTGGAAAATATCCATGGGAATCGCCGAGGCATCGAGTTGGTTCATGGGCGCGATTCCCAGCAGCAACTCGATGGTGCGAATCATGCTGACGGTGTTGTGAAATTTGTGGATGAGAGCTCCCGGCCGATTGTAGGCGCTGATCGCTAGTCCAACAGATCGATGCGAATCGACGTGGTCCGGCCCGGCCTGGGCGTCGTCTTCAACGATGAAGACCGCCGTGTCTTTCCAATAGACGCTCGAGGAAACCGCCTCGACGAGGCGTCCGACGGCGTAGTCGTTGTCTGCAACCATGAATTGCGGCGTCGGGAATCCATTTTTCATTCCAGTGGTATGGTCGTTGGGAAACCGCATGACGGTAAGCGCGGGCATGGAATCAGCGCGGCCCGCTTCGCGGTCCTTGACGAAGCCGCGAAACTCAGCGAGCCATTCGCCAAATCGCGAGTTGCCGCGGCAGTTCGAATTAGCGTTGTCCTGAGTCACGGCCGGATCGGAGGAAGCTGAAGGATCGAGAGCGGCTTTGTAGCAATCGACCGTGATGCTGTCCGGCGCGGTCACGTCAAAGCTTCGGAAACTCAGGCTGTGATGCTTCTGCAACGATTCTTTGTTGGCTATCGCGCGCACTGCGTTTGAAGTGTCGGGATAGCTCTTCTTGCGTTTTTGACCGGCAGCTTCCACGTCTCTCGCGGAAATCACGGTTACGAATTCGCCGTAATTCCGGTAAGTCAAACCAGCGCGTGCGGCGGCGTCCCAAAGGTAGAGGGTCTTCGGTTCGCCGAGGTCGGTGAAACCCTGGCGGTAGGGAAGATGCGTTTCGAGGAGATCCGTCAAGGCGGCCAGCACATCGCCCTTGAATTTTCCGACTTGCAAATCACCAGGTGGCTCGTAATCCGGCAGCCGGTTGTAACCTTCCCAGTCGTAGGTGCGGCCACGGTCGGAATACTGCCAGCGGAATCCTTTGTCGACGTAGTCGGTGGAGAACGCGGCGGTGGCCCAGTTGTGTCCGTCCGGGCTGGCTTCGGAATTGACGAAGAAGCGGTCAAACAAACCGAAACGCTGCGCGAGCGCACGGTGGTTGGGCGTCACGGATTGCCGCGTGCCGTCCGCCCGCTGCGCGGTAACGCCACTGCCGAAAATGGCCAAGGCGGCCTCGCCATCGGCGGCGTGCCCATCGCCGGAAGCTTTCACATCGCCGAACACCTGATCATAGGTACGATTCTCCTTGATGATGTAGATCACGTGCTTGATCGGACGGGCTCCTGCAAAAAGCTTCGGCGGAGCAAAATCCATCAGGCCGTCATTCTGCATGGTTTGCTGCGTGTAGCGCGCCAGCGCCGGGCCGTCCGGCAACGGGACGGCGCTGATGTTTCCCGAAACAATCGAGCCGCTGTATTGACCGCCCTGGCGATTTTTCTCTTTGTTCGGAGGAAACGCGGCGTTGGGCGGATTCGGAGTGCGGCCGCTATTGTTCGCGCGCATCGATGATGGCTCGAATCCCGTTCCTTTGCCATTTCCGACGAAGAGTTTGCCGTCTGCAACGGCGACCGCAGAAGGATACTGACCGGTTGGAATAAAACCCAGGATTCTCGATTTTCCGGATTCGGAGATTTTCTCCGCTGGCTTTGCGCCGCGTGCTTTTTCGGAAAGGGCGACGATCGCGACGGCGTTGCTGTGAGCATTCGCTACATACAACGTTCTCTCGTCCTCACTGAGGGCCAGCGACTCCGGACTTGCGCCGGGTAAGGCATCTTCTGCGAGCCGAACGTCGATGCGCTCGATCTCTTGATCCGTAGTTGTGTCAATTACCGAGACGCTGTCCGCATTGGAATTCGCAACAAAGAGCCGTGTCCCAGCAGCATTCGGCGTCATTGCCGTTGGGTGGCGGTCAACGGTGATGTACTTCCGAACAACGCTCTTGCCGCTCAGCGGAATGACTGCCACTGATGAGTCATTCCAGCACGATACGTAGGCCCGCGCGTCCTTGCCGTTTCCCAGCACCACTACCCCGTAGGGATAAATGTTTTCGTTCAACTTTCCGGGATGGTGCAAATCCACTCTCTCCATCCGGCGGGTATCGTGGAGACGGCGCACGATCGTAACGTTGTCTCCCAGGTTGTTGGCCGTTACCAGCGTGTTGCCGTCCGGAGTTAGGGCGAGGCCCGTGGGATAGAGCGCCGCCTTTCCCTTGTTGTAGTCCGGGCGCGAGACTTCACCTGGTTTGCTGATTTCGAACGAGGATGCTTGTACTTTCGTATCCGGGCCGCCCGATTCCGGCTGCACCGGCGCCGCTGCTTTCGGATTAAACCGGAAAATCCACACTTTGTTTTCGAATCCGCCGGAAACGTACATTTCAAAATTTCCATCCGCGCCAGCGGCCGGCGAAAAGGCGACGCCAACATTCGCACTTTGCGGCGTAGGGAAATAAATATTTTGGATTACCAGGGGATCAGGCACTGCATTCAGGTCGATCACGGCAATCGATTGCTGCGCTCGATTCGTTTCTTCGCTGAACTGGACGCCAAACCCGCTGTTGACCACCAGGAGATAGCGGCCCTTGCCGCCGTGCCCGAGAGAATCGGGACTACGAAGCATGGTCATAGGCATAGCCCCGACAGCCGGCAAATGAGTCGCAGCATCCATCACCAGCGAACCGGCGGGTGTAATGGGGCGACCCTCGCCGGCAGGTTCTTGCTGGCACCGCACGCTTCCGCAGAAACCAAAGCAAATCACAAGAAAACCACCGGTTATGGCTCGCGATTTCATATGCCTGCTTCTCCGATCTCTGATGTTGGTACTGTCTGCCATCTTTTGGTGCCGCCCTAATTTACATGCATCCGAGTGTAAGAAAAAATTGTTTCGCAAAGTTTACAATTAGCGTGCCGATGCGGCGCGACGCCTGGCAACGGATTTGACGCTAAACGCTTCTACTTTTAGGATGAATCTGGCGCCTTCCCCCGGTCTTTGACAAGCCGCCAGCGAGCCCTCATGAAAACCAGATTGCCCTGCCTCACTGTGCTCTTGTTCTTGCCGCTGGCAGCGGCTGGTCAGACTGCCGACGAAATTGTCAAGAAAGCGCTCGACGCGCGCGGCGGAGTCGAAAAGATTAAAGCCGTCCGATCCGAACGAATCAGCGGCCGCGTCTCCTTTGGGCAAGGCGCGGAAGGCACGTTTGTGGTGGAGCTTAAGCGGCCCTTGAAGATGCGCGCCGAGATCTCCATTGAAGGGCAAACAATTGTTCGAGTTTACGACGGGAAGTCGTCCGGCTGGATGATTAATCCTTTCGCGGAAAACAAGGAGGGTCAGCCGTTGTCTCCCGAAGACCTCAGGAACATTTCCGATGAGTCCGACTTTGACGGCCCGCTGGTGGATTACAAGGCCAAAGGCAACCAGATTGAGCTGGCCGGCAAAGAAAAACTGGACGACAAGCCCGTCTACCGGCTGAAACTCACGAACAAGAATGGAGACGTGCGGTTTTACTTTATTGATGCCACGACTTTTTTGCTCTTGAAATGGGAGGGCACACGGAAGACCGAAGACCAGGAACTTCCCTGGGAGTCCTTCTCTTCGGATTTCCGCGAGGTCCAGGGCCTGAAATACGCATTCCGGATCGACCAGGGCAGCCCGGGCGAATTCAAGCAGACTCTCACGGCGGAAAAAATCGAGATTGATCCTCTAATCGATGACTCCCGGTTTGCCAAACCAGTTCCGCAAGTTGCGCCACCCGCGCCAGCGCCACTCGCAGCTCCGGCACCGGCCAGTCCTCCACGCTCAAATTAGCTGGCATGCAGAGGGATGCTTCTCGCCTGAAAAGCAGGTTGAAGGCTAGTTCTTCGTAGATGGGTGTCGCGAATGCAGGCGGTACAGATTTGCGATGGAATAGGTGAGGCCGGCAAAAGCTGTAAAGCGTGGCAATTGTCCGTATACGGCGATGTACGCACCGCCGTCCAGCACCAAACGAGGCGACAGGCTATACGTCGCGGCGTTTAGCAGTGTCATCGTGGCCGGTGTCGTAACGTTCTGCCGGCTGAATCCTGCAATCTCCCCGGTGTACCCCCATTTTCCACTCAAGGGACGGGAATACGAGAGCGCTGTGAAGTATCTGCGGTCAAATCCGCCGAGCTGAGGTCTGCCCACAAATTGCACGCCTTCGTTGACGTCAAAGTGATGCTTGCCAAAATCTTTGCTTACAAGAATTTGCCCCAGGTGCGCCATCGCACCGTAGCCGAGTTCGGGCCTGGCCGTCGGTAGTGTCGCCACATAGAGAACAGCCAATGTCGGCCGAGCCTTGCGCTGCGGAAATAACTTGTACTTGAAACCGGCTCCGGAATCTCCCAGGCCGGCGGTGCCCGCATCCCTCTGGATGGGATTGTTGAGAAACCACAACTCAAGGTTTTTGACCGCTCCCCATTTCAACAGCCCGTTAATGTTCTGGTGCCCCTTGGCCGCCTCGAATCCATATTCGATCTCGAATACTCCGAGTTGCACCATCTCGGCGGTCGATGCGAACGTCGGCCGGTTTGGCACGGCGGTGATTTCTTCAGCTTTTGGATCTTTTTGCTGGTTCTCTGAGGTGGCCGGCGACGTATCCGGCGTTTGCCCGCGAACAATCACTCCTGTAGCAAGCAGGCCCAAACCGACCAGTGCGACAATGCGCATCCGCTAATCCCTGTAAGACGTGTTCGAGCAACGATTCATTCTAGCAATCACCGCACAAACACACTGCGCTATCCTTGTTTACATGCCTGATGGGCAGCAGCAGTCGCGTGACTCACTTAGTGCCGGCCTCTGCGCCGACTGCGTTCATTCTCGCCGGATCGAATCGGCGCGCGGCTCTGCCTTCATCCTCTGCAATCTTTCTCAAACCGACCCGCGCTTTCCCAAGTATCCGCGTCTACCGGTGGTCTCCTGCGACGGTTACAAAAAGAAGCTCTGACGCCGGGCCGTAGTTTAATAATTAATTTTCTTCATACCGTTAGTTCACTGTGTGGTAAGTTATGGATGGGTTCATCGTCCCGGCGAGGTCTGCTAATGGCTCCCCGTTCGCAAATCGCTCTTTGCGCGGTCTTGCTTTCCCTTTGCCGTCCATCGAACGCGTTCGCCGACAAACTGCAAATTACCAGCACGCCGCCCGGCGCCACGGTGGAACTCGATGGCGTCGCGGCCGGCATCACGCCGTTCGAAAGAGATTTTCCCGGCGGCTATTTTCGCAAGACGAGAACTTCCATGGGTTCGCGCCTCGAGCATCCTGTCGTGGCGCGCATCAGTCTCATCGGTTACGCCAGCAAGGAAGTCAAGCTCACCGAAGGTCCCATGAACTGGATTTCTCTCAACGGGCGGAATCGAGGCGAATACTGGCTCTTTAAGTCCGATCATTTTCACGTGGACTTGCAGCCGATTTCCGAAACTTTCACGGGCGAAGTCGCTGTCAAAGTGTCCGACGACGGCGCCAGTCTTCAGCCCGAGCTTTCGCTCGAAGAGCTTGTTCGCCAAACCAAGCCCGCTGTCGTTTACTTGAAAGGGCTGGACAAAGCCGGCTCGGGGTTCTTCGTCACTGGCACGGGAATCATCGTCACCAACGCCCATCTTGCACGCGGGGAAGAAATTCTGGTCACCATTCTTTCCAACGGCCAGCAACTCGAGGCCCAAGTCGTGCATATTGATCCAGACTTGGACATCGCTCTCGCCAAGGTGGAAGTCCCCTCCGGCAAATTCGATTTCCCCCATTTGACCCTGACGGACGCGGCGGGTGTTCATCAGGGCGAAAATGTACTCGCCATCGGCAATCCGGGCGATGCCATGCTTTTCAGCGTCACGAAAGGCATTGTCAGCGCCGAACGGAAAATTTCCCGACGCCGGTCCGGGAACGTGGATCCAGACGGACACGCCCATCAATCCCGGCAATAGTGGCGGTCCGCTTCTGAACGGGCGAGGCGAAGTTACGCAAAAGCTCATCAAGAAGAACGTCTTGGGGATCGGATTTGCCCTCAGTGCCACGGATCTTCTCGAGGTTCTTCACCGCTTCTATCCCAACTTGGCACCGGCGAACCACGGCACTACTCAAGCCGCAAGACCAACGATACTGGGCGACAGTGGTGAATTTTCTGAAGCATTGAAGACTGCCTCCCCGTTCATCGCGGACGCCGTAGGCACCGTTTCCGTTTTCTCCGAACCGGACGGCGCGGAAATCTTTGTTGACGACAAATTCCTGGGCAACGCTCCGGCCACACTGAAGCTTCCAGTTGGACCGCACAGTATCCTGCTGAAATTCCCCGGTCACGCCGACTGGCGCCGCACTCTTGAGGTCCTCAAATCCGGCAAGACTTCTCTCAAGGCTGCCCTCGATCCAATCTCGTGAACTTGACCGTTTCGACGTGAGCATACTCAAGCGGCAATAAAAAAGCAGGGCGCCACCGTGGACGCCCTGCTGAATTCGCTCCGATGTGTATCTATTATTCCGGTTGATTCGGTTGCTTCGGAATTTCTGGATTCTGATCCGGTGGAGCCGGCTGCGGGTGCTCTGCCACCGGCGTGACGGTAGCTGCAGTCGCTCCGCTCGCGGCCAGTTCGGAAGGCTTGTACTTTGGCGCGCTGATATATCCATGAACGAAGTTCTTGCCGATCTTGTTCACCACCACCTGCACCGGCTGAGATTCATTCTCCGTGTGGATCCAGATCGGCTCGTAGAGATTCACTCTTTTCTTGCTGAGCTGATTGTCATCAACAACCATCGACACGTCGTAATTCATGTGCTTTGCATCGGTCCGGCGCAAGGACAACGTGAGCGGTCCGAAGCGCTGGAACTGTTTGGACTTGGTGAGGTCGAATTCGAAATAGTTGCGCTCCCCGCGCTTCTGCAACACGACCAATTCCTCATGCGTTTTGGCAATGGAACCGCTGAGTTCGTCGCGCGTTGAATTCAGAGTTCCTTCGAGGTCCGCCCGGTTCTTGGCTACCTGCTCCTGCGTGTCTTTTAACTGTTTCTGTTGCTCGTCAATTCGCGCCTGGAGCTCTTTCAGCCGTTTGCTTTCCGCCGTAGTACGCTTGCCGGCCACGGCCTTCGCTCCCGTCCCATTCGCATTCGCGGCAGAAGCTTTCTTTTGGGCAGCCGCAGCCTCGGCAGCCTGTTGGGCAGCCGTCATTTCGTTCAGCTTCGTCGTCAAAGTATTGAGCTGCCCTTGCATATCGTTAATTGTGGCGGCTGCCATAGACTGCTGCGCCGCCAAATGACCGGCCAGAATCTGCTGCCGGTAGCCATAACCAAAAGCCAGCCCGGCCAAGACAAGCAGTGCAACACTGGCCACAACAAGCCAGCGATTCAAACCCAGGTTTGAGAACCCTCTTTCATTTCCATTGTCATTTGATTCGAAGTGTTCAGCCATTGTCCTTCACCTCAATCTCGTTCAGTTTCGGTTCGACTCGCCGCAGCATGCAGGCTGCCACCCAGTCGGACCGGCAAAATCTCGCGTCTCGCCCTTTGCTTACCGGCTGGCGCAGACTTCCTCCTTCGTTCCATGCAAGGCGAGCACCGAGCATCGGGAGATCCGTTCTTTTGTTAAGTCCTCTGGTGTCAAGAGATAAGAAGGAAGTCTCGAAAACCTTCTCGAGTAGCGCGGGTACTAGTCCTGGTATTTTTTCCCTGCCTCGGAGCTACTTTCTCTAATCCCAGTTTTTCCTAAGACCTCGCCGATTTTCGCCTCCCTCGCGTTGCTCCAATTCTTTCCCTGTGCTAGCATCCGCCTCGTCAGGAGACCGGACCAGGGACGATTCATTGGACCTTCGCCCTCGCCCCACGGGGACCCAGGTGCAAAGGCCACGTTCTCCTCCCTCAGTTTCAACTTGCCAGGCTCAGGCCTGGGCCTGAATCCTTCAGGACGGTCCTCGCCTATGGAGGTTTTTATGAAGAGCTATCTCACCAAGGACATTCGAAATGTTGGCATTGTCGGCCACGGCGGCACCGGCAAGACCCAACTGGTGTCGTCGTTGCTCTTCACCGCGGGCATGACCCCGCGCTGGGGAAAAATTGCGGAAGGCAGCACCACAACCGACTGGGACGAAGAAGAAATTACGCGAAAGATTTCGATTCAAACGGGCCTTGCGTTCGCCGAATGGTCTCCGACTCCGACTGGCCCCTCCGGCTCATCTGAGAAAGTCAAAATTAATTTTATCGATCTCCCCGGCTATTCCACATTCATTACCGAAGCGAAGGCCTCTCTCATTGCTGCTGATGCCGCGCTGATTGCCGTTGACGCTCATGTCGGCTCCCAAGTCACCACGGAAAAAGTTTGGGACTATTGCACCGAGTACGACATTCCCCGCGCCTTCGTTCTCACCTGGATGGATCGCGAGCTTTCCAGTTTTGAGCGCTCCATGGAGTCGCTCCAGGAAGTCTTCGGCCGTAATGTGGTTTCTCTCCAGTTGCCGATCGGGACGGAAAGAGGATTCCGCGGGGTCATCGACCTGGTAGCCATGAAAGCGCACATGTATAAGCCCGACGGTGACGGTAAGCCCTCCATCGAAGAAATTCCCGCCGCGCTCGCCGACGAAGCCAAGGAAGCCCACGAAAAGCTGGTCGAAATGATCGCCGAAGGCGACGACGAAATGATGGAAGAGTTTTTCCGGGAAGGTACCATCCCCATCCACGACCTCATCCCCGCCGTTCGAAAGGCCATCGTCGCCGAAAAAATCTTCCCCGTCCTGATGACCTCCGCGATCCATAACATTGGCACTGCCAGCCTGCTCACCTTCCTCGCTGACGTCTTCCCTCACCCCGATGAGCACGCACAGGTCGGCTTCAAGGAGCCCGGCGGCAAGGGCGACCGGGTTGAGCGCAAGTACGACGACAGCCAGCCGCTTTCCCTCTTTGTCTTCAAGACGCTTGCGGATCCCTTCGCAGGCCGGATCAACTATTTCAAGGTCAAGAGCGGCGTCTTGAAAAATGACGCGACGCTCATCAATTACAATCGCAACCTCCCGGAACGTTTCCAGCATGTCCAGGTTGTTCAGGGCAAGCAGCTCACCGAAGTCGGCGAGCTTCATGCGGGAGACATCGGCGCGATCGCCAAACTGAAGGAAACGACCACGGGCGAAACTCTCGGCGACAAAAGTTCGCCCATCTATTACTCGCCCGCGCAACTTCCCGAGCCGTCTATCACTTTTGCCATCGAGCCGAAAACTCGCGCCGATGAAGACAAGATCGGCGTTTCCATCCATAAAATCCTCGAGGAAGATCCGGCGCTACGTTTCATGCGCGATCCGCAAACCAAGGAGTTCCTGCTCGCCGGCTCCGGCCAGCAGCACATTGAAGTCGTCGTCGCCAAGCTCCACAAGCGCTATCACGTTGACCTCACCTTGAAGCCGCCCAAAGTTCCGTACCGAGAAACCATTCGTGGCAAGGCTGACGTCGAAGGTAAGCACAAAAAACAGTCCGGCGGGCACGGCCAGTTTGGAGTCTGCCGCATCAAGATGGAGCCCGTCGAGCGCGGCAAAGGCGTCGAATTCGTCGACGATGTCTTTGGCGGTGCGATCCCCAAGAACTGGATTCCCTCGGTCGAGAAGGGCATTCGCGATGCCGCTGCCCGCGGATTCCTGGCAGGATTCCCCGTCGTGGACTTCCGCGCCATCCTTTACGACGGCAAGTATCACGATGTCGACTCCTCGGACATGGCTTTCAAGATTGCCGGCTCGCTGGCCTTCAAGGAAGCGATGAAGCAAGCGCGTCCCGCGCTCCTTGAGCCGGTCATGCACGTTGAAGTCTATGCCCCCGACCAATACTCCGGCGACCTGATGGGTGATCTGAGCGGGCGCCGAGGCCGCATCGCCGGCAGTGAAAGCCGCGGGCACAACGTCATTATTAAGGCTCAGGTGCCGCTTGCCGAAATGCTTACCTACGCCAACGATCTCATTTCAAAAACGCAAGGCCGGGCCACCTATTCCATGGAGTTCTCGCACTACGACTACGTGCCCAACGAGCTTGCGGAGAAGGTTATCGCCGCGCACAAAGCAGCCCACGGCGAACAACTCGTTGAAGAAGAAGCCTGAGCGCCGCGCGTGTCCTGGCGGACAGGTGCCGACAGCAAACGCAACAGCAGAAGGTTAATGCTCAAGTGGGCACAACCCTGTCTGCGCTTATTGATTCAGTAGCAGACCTTACAATACCCTACAAAAGTGCGAGATTGCGGCGGGATTGCCGCTTCTCGGGCAATTGGCTTTCACTTCCATCGCCCGATCAACATCCACCCGCGGCGATTGTTTTGAGTGGACTGGAGTGAAGCCACGCTACGAACTGCAAGCGGTCTGCCAGACGCAGAGCCGCCGGGGAGCAATGAATTGCTTATGAAATCCGCTAAGAAAACCTCTCTCTTCGCGTTCTTCTTAATGAGTTTGATTATTCTCGCGGGCTGTAGCCACGCGATTGTGAGCGGCGGTTGCACTGTTAATTGTGGTAGTGGTGGCGGTCCTTTCACCATCGGCGGCACGGTCAGCGGCTTGGCGGCGGGCGGATCTATGACGCTGCAAAATAACGGAGCCGAGAGTCTGGTAGTTTCCGCCAATGGCCCTTTTACATTCAAGACCGCGATTGTCGCCAACAAGCCTTACTTAGTTACGGTTGCTGTGCCCCCCGCCACGCCACCTCAGACTTGTACAGTGGCTGGTGGCAGTGGCACTGCGACAGCCACAGTCACCACCGTCGTTGTAACGTGCACCACGGGCACCGAGGCCATCGGGGTAACGGTTGCCGGACTTACGGGCACCGGCCTAGTTCTGCAAAATGGCACCGAGTTCCTTACGATAACCGGGACCACTACTACGTCCCAGTTCAAAACAGCCATCCCCTTCGGTCAAACCTATAATGTTACGGTTTCGACCCAACCGACCAGCCCGGCGCAGACCTGCACAGTCACCAACGGCAGTGGCACGTCCACGGCAGGCGTGGCCATCAATGTTCAGGTCACCTGTTCTCTTGGGACACTTTCCATTGGAGGCTCGGTTTCCGGATATTCCGGAGGTACAGGTTTTGCTTTGCAAAACAATGGTGGCGACACTCTAACGATTACGAAGAATGGCGCGTTCACGTTCCCGACACTCGTCCCCGTCAACGGCGCCTATAATGTTACGGTTTCTGGGCAGCCTTCCGGTCCCAACCAAACCTGCACCGTGAGCTTGGGCAAAGGGACGGCCACAGCCAATGTTACTAACGTTTCGGTGGTATGCCCGGCTGTCTTCCATCCCATCAACGTCACCGTCGTGGGGGTCTTGGGCGCCAATGGCGCCATGCAGTTGCTGGACAATGGCGGCGATAATCTTGTGACACCCAAAAATGGCGACTACGTTTTTGCCACGCCTATCGCCCACGGCAGCGCATATGACGTTACTCAATTTGTTGCACCGGGTACGCAATTCGAAGGCTGCATCGTCTGGGGTTTCAGCGGTACCGCTCTCACGACCCCGGTAAGCCCTGTGCCGCTTGTCGATTGCGGACACAATGATTGGACATGGATGTCTGGCACTAATCAGGCCGATCAATTTGGCTCGCCTCAACCGCCACCTACTACACCTCCTGCCCCGCCGCCAGCATGCCCGCCGGTGAGCACCTTCACCCCCGGCGGAAGCAACTATTCGGCGACGTGGACCGACAACAGCGGCAACCTGTGGCTCTTAACTGGCGATGTGTTTAGCAGCACGACTCCGCCGCCTTCAAATATGCCGGGATTCTTCAATGAGTTGTGGGAATTTACCGGAACCAATAATTACGGTGGTAGTTGCAGCAACGTCTGGACGTTGGTGAGGCCTCCCACGCCTCCGGGATCCACCCCTCCGGGACGCTGGGGCGCAGTTACCTGGACCGATCCTTCCACCGGCAACCTCTGGTTATTCGGCGGACAGGACGGTGGCTTGGCGTTCCTGAACGATTTGTGGGAGTACAACATTGCAACGAACCTATGGACGAACCTTGGCGGCGGTGGCAACCAGCCAGGTGTCTATGGCACGCAGGGCACAGCCTCAGCACTCAACTTGCCTGGTGGACGCTGGGGGGCTAGTGGCAGACGCGATGCTTCCGGCAACGTATGGTTGTTCGGAGGATTTGGCTGCGATTCGACAGGTCCCGGCTGTTCAAACCTGTTGCTCAACGACTTATGGAAGTATAGCGGCGGCCAATGGACCTGGGTCAGCGGCGCTAAAACGGGAAATCAAGCTGGCACCTACGGTACGCAAGGCACCGCCGCAGCCGGCAATGTACCCCCTGGGCGTCAGGCGTCCGTCGCCTGGATTGATAATCTCGGCAATTTCTGGATGTTTGGCGGGTTCACAAGCGGTACAAACGGATTCAACGATCTGTGGAAGTTCGACCCGGTGGCCACTCAATGGACCTGGGTCAGCGGCTCTAAGGGCGCAACAAGTACTCCCGGAAACTACGGAACCCAGGGAATTGCGGCCTCTACCAATGTGCCCGGAGCTCGATGGATCTCCGCAGCTTGGAGCGACACCCACGGAAACCTCTGGCTCTTTGGTGGACAGGGTTTCGATGCCACAGGAAATGGCTCACTCGGCGACCTTTGGGAGTTCGCCCTCAGTACCACAACAGACCCGGGAAACCCAGCGACGATAGCGTTGAATCAGTGGACCTGGATCAAGGGCCCCAACGCGGTCAGCCAACCTGGCATTTACGGTTTGGCTCCCGACCCCAGGGTCTGGCCTCATGTGACGAACAATCCCGGAACCCGCTGGGGGCCTGCCTACTGGACCACCACTCCTGCGCAAACTGGGGATCAGATGTTCTGGATGCTCGGCGGCGAAGGCTTCGATGCAACGGGCTCAGCTGGAAAGGGCTTTAGGTTGCTAAACGACCTGTGGCGATATGTGCCGTATCCTTGATTCAACAGCAAACAACCTGTTCTTTCACTGGAACGAACGCCGGAAGCCCAGCATGGGTCTCCGGCGTGCTTTTTTCTTCAGCCCATTTTCCCCCGTTCCGCGCGGCCAGAAATTTATCCGCACGCATAAAGCGGCCCACGGCGAACACCTTGTTGAAGAAGAAGCCTAGACTGGGAATTTTAAAGGCGTTCAGATGTTCACAACTGGCGGACGGTTCCTCGGATCACGAATTCCGTGGGCAGGATGCGCTGGCTGAAGGCCATTTGCGGGTGATGTAGCCGCTCGAGAAGCATCTTCACACAGGTCTCGCCGATCTCTTCTTTGTGGACGCGGACGGTCGAAAGCTGTGGGTCCATCAGAACGGCCTCTTCACGATCGTCGAAGCCCACCAGGCTGATATCGTCCGGCACTTTCACTGCGTGTCGCTGCAGGGAGCGCCAAAGCCCGTAAGCGATTTCGTCGTTGCCGGCTACCACAGCGGTGGGTCGCGGCTGCCGGGACAGGATTCGCGCTACGCTCTTTTGACCGAAATCGACAAAGCTCTGAGCATTTCGAACCATGATTAGGACGGATTTTAGTTTCTTTTCGCGCATTCCTTGCCGGTAGCCTTCGAATCGGTGGCGAAGCCACGGGTAGGAAGTGTCTCCCGCGAAAACAATCTGGCGATGCCCCTTGCCGATCAGGTGGCGCGTGGCATGGAGCGTTCCATTGAAGTCATCGAAGCCGACCTGGTCGAATTGCTGCTCTTCGCCCATTCCAACCACATTGTTGCTGAAGGCCACAAAGGGCATATGGATGGATTCGATCCTGCGGAGCAGATTCGGATAAATTGTTCCCGCCAGAATAAGTCCATCGATCAAGCCATGCTCCTGAAGAACCGGAGGAAGGTCGATCCTATCGGGAGGCGTTCTCGGAGAATAATGCAGCGC
>WNFP01005370.1_pt1 | contig 24489 bp, 18 predicted proteins | sample 5400201 | NCBI WGS metagenome assembly WNFP01 (sample SAMN13153355, study PRJNA577476) | soil metagenome | isolation source: 115 cm saprolite under Madrone tree | place: USA:California | collected 2016-06-14
AGGAAATTGCCGGTCTGAAAGCGAAAATCCTTGCGTCTGGGCTGTCCATTTCCCAACTGGTGTCGACGGCGTGGGCATCGGCGTCGACGTTCCGCGGCTCTGATAAGCGCGGCGGAGCGAACGGCGCGCGCATTCGGCTCGCGCCGCAAAAGGACTGGGCCGTCAACCAGCCGGCTCAGTTGGCGAAGGTGTTGCAGACGCTTGAAGGCATCCAGAAGGAGTTCAACGTGTCTGCATCTAACGGGAAAAAGATTTCGGTTGCTGACTTGATCGTTCTCGGCGGCTGTGCGGCAATCGAGAAGGCCGCAAAAGCCGGCGGGCACGATGTGAAACTCCCTTTCACACCGGGGCGCATGGACGCGTCGCAAGAACAAACCGACGCCGACTCCTTCGCGCCGCTGGAACCAGCGGCAGATGGGTTCCGCAACTATGTCAGCGGCAAGCAGCGCGTGTCGGAGGCGGAGCAGCTGGTGGATCGGGCGCAATTACTGAGGCTTACGGCTCCGGAGATGACGGTTCTCGTAGGCGGCCTGCGCGTGCTGGGAGCGAACGCCGGGAACTCCAAACACGGCGTCTTCACCAGGCGGCCGGAAACCCTGACGAACGACTTCTTCGTCAACCTCCTGGACATGGGGACGGTCTGGCAGCCATCCAACGAATCCAACGGCTCCGGAGCGGTCTACGAAGGCCGCGACCGCAAGACGAACGAGGTGAAGTGGAGCGGCACGCGTGTGGACCTGATCTTCGGTTCGCACTCCCAGCTGCGCGCTTTCGCGGAAGTCTATGCGTCCGCGGACTCGAAGGAGAAGTTTGTGAAGGACTTCGCGGTGGCGTGGACCAAAGTGATGAATCACGATCGCTTCGACCTCGCCTGAGATCAGCGGATTGAGCGCTATTTTGGTTGTACATTTTTTTGAGCAGGTGCCAAGATTCAACGGCGGAACATGAACAGATTCTGTAGAATGGCCGCCTATGGCAAGACTCACTTTTCTGGGCGCGGCGGGGAGCGTTACCGGTTCAAAGTATCTGGTCGAAGCGGCGGGCAAGCGTTTGCTGGTGGACTGCGGAATTTTTCAGGGCTCGCAGGAACTGCAGGATCGCAACTACAAGCCGCTTCCGGTCGACCCCAAGACGATTGACTATCTCGTGCTCACGCACGCGCACTTGGACCACACCGGATGGCTGCCGGTGCTCGTGAAATCCGGCTATCGCGGGCCCATCTTCGCGAATCCCGCAACGATTGAACTTACGACCATCCTGCTGAAGGACTCGGCCCACCTGCAACAAGAAGACACGCTGCACGCGCGCATTCATAAGGACAGCCGTCATGCCAATCCCGAGCCGCTCTACACGGCCGAGGATGTGGATCCCACATTGAAGTTGATCAAGACGATGCCCCGCAGCGGCGGCTTCGATATCAGTCCGGAGTTTCGTGTGACGTCTTATGACGCGGGACATATCCTCGGGTCTTCCAGCCTGGAGCTAACAATCACCGAAGGCGGCAAGAAAACTGTCGTGGTGTTCTCCGGCGACATCGGGCGATACGACCAGGTGATTTTGAAGGATCCAACAACACCGCCATCAACGGCGGACGTGCTGATCTGCGAATCGACCTACGGCGATCGAGACCATCCGAACGATGACCCTGCGGAATCGCTCGCACAAATCGTAAACCGCGTGGTGAAGCGCGGCGGGTCGATTGTGATTCCGTCCTTTGCCATCGGGCGAACGCAGACGTTTATGTACTACCTGCGGCAGTTGGAGGACCAGCAAAGGATCCCGCACCTGCCGGTCTACGTGGACAGCCCGATGGCGCTCAGCGCAACGGATTTGTATGTGAAACACCGAGAAGATCACGACCTCGATTTTGCGCGCCTGGAAGGGAGCGACGGAAAAGGCGATCCCCTAAATGTGCATGAATTTCACCTCACACGGTCCGTGGAGGAATCCAAGGCGATCAATAACGTCAAGACGCCCTGCATCATTATTTCGGCGAGCGGGATGGTCAGCGGCGGCCGGGTGCTGCATCACCTCGTACAGCGGCTGCCGGATGCGCGCAATGCGGTCATCCTGGCGGGATTTCAGGCGGAGGGCACGCGCGGCCGCGCTTTACAAGAAGGCGCAAAATCGCTCAAGCTCTACGGCCAGGATGTGCCGGTGGCCGCGGAGATTGCGGCTATGGGGCAATTTTCCGCGCACGCCGGAAAGAGCGAGCTGTTGCGCTGGCTGACGGCCCTGCCTGCTCCTCCCAAGCAGACCTATCTGACCCACGGCGAACCGGTCGCGGCGCAGGCGCTTCAGGCAGCCATCTCTCAAAAGTTCCAGTGGAAGGCTGCAGTGGCCCGATACTTGGATTCCGTGCCTGTGGGTGAATAGTTCCCAGGAGAGCCGCAAAATTATTTTGCTCAGGTCAGGAAACTATTTGCGGCTTCACCTCGTCTATACAGGCAAGACCACTCGCGGGGTAGGGGGCTAACCACCACAGGGCAACCGACCGTCAGTCTCCTACCCCTAAAAAGCCTCGGATCGCTTGAAACTACACAGTTTATCTAGAATTTAGAAGCAAGAAAGCACCGCTGGCAATGCCAGGAGCGGACTTCCCCCTACGCGCCAAGTTCCTGCCTAGCTGACTATTTTGTGGCAAGCGCAATTCTTGTTGTCGGGGTCTCGCGGGACATGGGCGGGATCTGCTCGAGTTCCAAGCCGGCGACAAACATCGGCGTCGGGGCGACTCTGCCCCAGCGGAACAACTCCCAACGAGCACGAATGAATTTGGTCTCTGCACGAAGAGACAGATCGAGGATCAACTTGGTCGAGCCCCGGTAGAACTGCTGCGGCAGCATGAGGAGCGGCTTCTTCGACCAGGTTTCCCCGTCGGCAGAACCCCAAATCGAGACATCGAGCGATTCCTGCTCAATCTGCTCTGTAACAGTGAGACGGCAGAGAAACGTGCGCGTGGCGCTCGCCGAAATGTCGAACGCCGCGCCTTCGCCGTTAGCTTCCATGCGAGTGTTTTCGGGGATCAGTTGCAAGTGATTTGTCATGAACTCCCAACCAACTATTTGGACGGCGATGATTCTATCACAGGAAAAAAGCCCGGTTGAGCGCTTGCTTTGAGAGTCGGCTTGGTGCTCGACCGTTTCGGCTGAGCCGTTCTACACTGCCATACATGCTCAACCGCTCACGGCGAATGGCGCAAGTTGGAATCGTAATCCAGTTCGCCGCGCTGATTCGCTGCCTCGGCGAATACTTCCGCCTGAAGTATTTCGTCGCCGAAAGGTTTTCAATCGCCAGTATCGAGCCATTCATTATTGGGGCAGTGGTGACAGCCATTCTCGTGCTGGTTGGAGTTCTTTTCTATTTTGCTGAGAAATATCGACTAACCACGATCACCGCAGCATTAAACATATCCATTCTATTTGTTCTGAGATTCACACTGCTATGAAACACAGCCCTCTTGCCCTCGCATCGCTTTCAACAACCATTCGATTAAGCACGCAGTTTTGATAACCGCTCCTCCGCGGCAGCGAGCGTACTTTCCTTTTTGCAGAATGTGAAACGCACCTGAGAGGCGCCGTCCTGCGCGTTGTTGTAGAAGCTTGATCCGGGTACGACGGCCACCCCGATGGTCTCGACGAGATACTTTGCGAAGCGCACGTCTTTCGTATCCGCCTGAAACCGAACGGGATCGGGATCCGCGAAGCGCGCAATGTCCGTCATGATGTAATACGCGCCGCGTGGCTTGAACACCGTGAAGCCTGCGCTCGTGAGTATTTTCAGCAAACGCTCGCGCTTTGCTGTATACGAACTCGCAAGCTTGTCGTAATAGCTTTGCGGAAAGTGCAGCGCGCTCGCGCCTGCCTGCTGAAGCGGTGCCGCAGCGCCGACGGTCAGGAAATCGTGGACCTTGCGAATCGGTTGCGTCGGCTCCGGCGGCGCCAGCACCCAGCCCACGCGCCATCCCGTGACGCTGTAGGTTTTCGACAAGCCATTGATGACGATGGTGCGATCGCGCATCCCGTCGATTCGCGCCATGGAGATGTGTTCAGCGCCGTCGTACAGGATGTGCTCGTAGATTTCGTCGGTGATGCAATAGGCGTTCCACCGCACGCAAAGGTCGCGGATGAATTCGAGCTCGGCTCGCGTAAACACTTTGCCCGTTGGATTGTTCGGCGTGTTCAGAATGATCGCTTTAGTGTGCGGACCAAAGGCGGACGCAAGTTCTTTTTCGTCGAACGACCAATCGGGAGTTCGGAGCTTGACGAAGCGCGGCTTAGCCCCGCTCAGAATCGCGTCTGGCCCATAGTTTTCGTAAAAAGGCTCGAAGACCACGATTTCATCGCCGGGATTGATAATCGCCATCATGGCGGACATCATTGCCTCGGTCGAGCCGCAGCAGATGGTGATTTCTCGCTCGGGGTCATACTTGACCCCCTGCGCACGCTCAAATTTTTCGACAATGGCATCACGCAGCGGCTTCGCGCCCCAGGTGATAGCGTACTGATTGATGTCATCCGCGATGGCTTTGCGCGCCGCTTCCTTGATTTCCTCTGGCGCGGCAAAATCCGGAAATCCCTGGGACAGGTTGACCGCACCGTGCTTCAACGCCAGCCGCGTCATTTCCCGAATAACCGATTCCGTGAATTGCTCGGCCTTCGCCGAAAGCATTCGGCGCGAGATTTGTGCTATCGAGAGGTCGGGAGCAGTCATTGCACCTTCTTATCTTATATAAGGAGAAATTGTATCAGCAGGGGAGACTGCCGAGGCAAGCTGCATCTTTACACGCAAATATTATTGTAACCGGACAATTCCTCAGCGGGCGTGGCCAGTGGCAGTCTGCGTGGCTACACTCGGCTGCCCATAAATCATGCGGTAGAGTTCGGTGTTGCGCAAGACGACTTGCACGTATTCGCGGGTTTCCGTGAATGGTATGGACTCGACGAGCTCCGGGATCTCCTCGTAGTTGCGCTCGCCTTTCCAGGCGGCGATACGGTCTTCGCCGGCGTTATAAGCCGCGGCCGCGTATTCCAGCGCACCCGTCTGCCGCACGAGGCTGGAAATATAAACCATTCCAAGTTCGATGTTGAAGTCCGGCTCGAAAAGTTTGTTCTTCGTGTAACGGACTTTGAGCTGCCTCGCCAGAAGCTTCCCTGTTTTCGGAAGTACCTGCATTAGGCCGATGGCATTGGCGTGCGAAACGGCGTCCGCCTGAAACGTGGACTCCTGGCGAATGAGGCCGGCGGCAAACATGGGATCGAAATCGTTTTTGGCAGCCTCCCGGCGCAAGGAGGCTTCGTAGGGGAGCGGAAATAGCGCCTTCCATGCGGCGACCGGAACCTCACTGACCTTGCGCGAATCGAAATTCGGCACGATGATGCGCCCGTAAGCCATGCCGGCCCCGTAGTGGCCTTGATCGAAAGCCGCCTGGGCGGCTTCCAGCAGAAACCGCGGCGAAGAGGTTGCGAAGTAAGCGTTCTTCAGTTCCTGTTCCGCGGAGGAATCGAAAGCAATGGCGCGAAGCGCCTGCGCGCGCCCCCAGCGGTCTGCGGCGGCAACTGGGATAGGCTCATCAAAAGAACGAAGCGCCGGCGGCGGCGGGATTTTCTCCAGAACGTCAGGAGGATTCTCTTCGCCGGGGCCGAGTTTCGCGAGGCGCGCCGCCGCGGCATTGCCAAAATATGTTTGCGGGAACCGCTCGGAGGCCTTGCCGTACAAGCTGCGCGCTCGCGCAGCATTCCCGGCGCGCTCGGCGTTGCGTCCAAGCCAATAGAGCGCATCGACGGAATTAGACGACACGGGATACTTCAACAAAAATGTCGTAAGCCGGTCGTCGGCATCCGGATGGCGATCCAGATAAGCGACCCAAGCGATCCGCCATTCGCAGTTGAAAGCGTATTTTCCGTTCGGAAAGGTATCCAGGACGCGCTGGTAGGCCACGACAGCTTTCTCGCGTTCCAGCTCCACCCAATGGTAATTCCCCGCCGCCATCAGCCCATCTTCGTTCCATTTGCTCACCGGATAGCTCTGCGCCAGCGCGTTCAGCGCGTTAAACATCTCCGCTTCCTTTTTTGCGGTCCGGTAGGCCTGAGAAAGTGCGTAGAGTCGTTCGGCGTCCACTTCAAGGTCCGGCGTCTTCACTGCAGCAATCAAAGAAGGCGAGCCCTTCAACTGCACGCGGCATTCCGCGACGCGAAGCTGCGCGCGCTGGCGTGTGGGATTCGCGGGATCTTTGAGCATGGTCAGAAGCTTTTCATACTCAGAGCGCGCTTCCTTCCACTTGTGCGCGTCGTAAAAAGCCTGGGCGCGCTGTTCCTGCATTTCCACGCCGGGATAGACGTATTCTTTTCCGAGCGCGTGCATCACCTGCGACAAAGCGGAACCGGCGGGCTTGGCCTCATCGGCTAGAGGGTATTTGTAGAAGACTGTCTGATAATCCTTCGCGGCGCGGGCAAGCTGATGCGCGGCCTGATAAGCATGACCGCGTTCATAAAGAAGTGTGGACTTGGAGCCCGTGGCGGGATAAGCCTCGAGCGAGTCGATGGCTTCCTGCGCGTGTCCGAGCAGCACGGCAGTTGGTGCAAAGGCTTCCAGCAACGTTTCGCGCATGGCGGTATTCGGATATTCGTGCAAAATCGTTTGCAAAGCCTTATAGGCTTCTGCGTATCTTCCCAACGCACGCTGCGCCTGTGCCGTCCAGTACAACGCATATTCCCTGAGCAGCGTATCGTTTTGCGCTTTGACAAACCAGCCGACAGCCTGCCCCGATTTATTCTTCATGTAGTCGTCGTAGCCAAGCGCAAGCGCGGCACGCGAACCCCAGACGTTCGCGGCGTTCTTGACAGCGAAGGCCGATAGCTTTTCGTACGCTCCGGGCGTCCCGTTGTGGACAGCACGGGCGACTTCGGAGAGTTCTTTTTGCGCCGCCTCGTCTTCCGGTGTATCAGCCGCAACCTGAGGCGCGGAAGTTTCCGGCTTGCATCCGGTCCGGCAAGGCGGAGACTTGGGCTTCTTTGATTTGCGCTGGTGCTTGGACGATTGCGCGGCGGCGTCCAACGCGCCGCCAAACGACAATCCGAAAATCAGCATCCATGCGACGAAAGTCCGTGACATAGAGAAACAGAATAATACGGTCTTCGAGGAATCGCTAAAAAAGTGCGCGGCCTGCGTTCGATTAGTGATGGCGCGCGGGCGTGGCGTAAGGGTAATCGCCGAGAGCGTGGGCATCCCCTTCGGCAAGGATTTCGACCATCCAGCGATAAAAGTAGTCCACCGGGTGGTCCATGATTGGTTTGAAGCGGCGGTCGTATTCTCGATGAGCTTTTTCAATGTCGTCTTTCAATCGGATGCAGAGATCTCTGTTTTGGCGGCCGAGGCGCACCTGCTCCGGTCGGAGCATCTTTATGTCCTGCATCGAAACTTTGGCTACGCGATTTGCGCGGCGGTGCAATTCCTGTTCTTCAGTAGAAAGCCGGTTGACGTCAAATTCATCGCCGAACTCAGATTCAGTGCCGGCAACTCCAGTCGCCGGCTCGATCAGTTCGAGCGGCTCCATCTCGGGATGGAGTTCAAGCTCGGCTATCGGCTCCTCAACGACAGGTGCAGGCCGCGGAGGAGCTGCCGGACGTGCCGGCGCCGCCGGCGCCGCCTTCGGAACTAGCTGCGAAGGCATCGGTCGCTGCGGCGCCGGAGGCGCCTCAGGGGCAACTCTACCGGCCAAATCGGTGACTTGCGCTTCGATCGGCGACCGCGCGCCGGTCTGCATCGATGAAGCCACGAATCTGGAGAGTACTTCCAGCGTAGCCGCAAGCGAAGCTGCCGAAGTTTGCGCACGGAGCAGTGACGGCAGCGCGTTGGTAGGCTTGTTGCTCGCGCAGGCGGAAACCACGTCACTCACCGCATGATGCAGCTCATCCGCGGTCCGCTTGACGTTCTCAAGGTTGTCGCGAAGCGCTCTTACGATTGCTTGTTCCACGACGCTGGGTTCCTGTGCCATACCGTTTCCGGGGTCTTTCGCTCGAAATTCCCCGTCTTGGCATTTTGGAAGCTAGGTGCTTGGGAGTCAACGTCCCAGCCGTACCAGTGTGCCCAATCGTTGCTTAACTCTCCCCGCGCTCCCTCTCCTCCGTCATTCCCTTCTCTACGACTGTCATCCCGAGCGCAGCGAGGGATCTGCTTTTCTTCCCTCCGCCGCTCGTCATTTCGAGCGAAGCCAGAACTCTGCGGACGGGTGGCCCGGACAATAAATCCTAGACGACTTCGGGTGCCCAACACGCCGGGTTTGCGTGTGAGGCTTTTGACTTTGCTTTCTTTCTTGCTCGTCTCCCGTCTGCCGGAACCGTTCAACCCGCCTCCGCTACCGTTCAACCCTCAATTTCGACTATTCACTGCAAAACACTTAACAACTTCAGTAAGGCGTGCTATTCTCTCCCGTGTATATCGAATCCCATCCCTGCCGATCACCCCGTTCCTCCAGAGTTCCGTACACTCTTCCAAGTTCCGTATCCCGTAAGTCCTGCAGTTGCCACTCTTACGAAGACTGCCGGGGGGTGTACCAACAATTCCCATTCTGGAACTCTCTCCTATCTCTCGTCAGCCTGCCCTTCAACTACTCCGATCGTGCTGCCAGTCGTTTCTTTCGCTCCGTGCACGGCGCCTGCCCCGACCGGGTCGGGACCACCTACGACTCTCTTAAGTCCTTTAACTGCAACACTTATGGATCTCCCCGCAAGTGTTGCAAACAAAAGACTTACGTCCTGGCTAAGCCCTTTAGATGCAATACTTACAAAAAACAGGGGGGTACCCCCAGCGACGTTGGGACGTTCAGACCTGCGGACGTTCCGACGTGTTTCCACCGGTCCCATTGCAGCCAAAAGCCTTTGGTGTAACAATTTGCAAAGGCGCGAGATTTCTTCACGGTCCGGGGAAACAACTCCGCTCCCCTCGGTGTCTAAGATTACGAGAGCGGACATCGGGGACTGTTCGAGTTTGGTCCCCTTTGCAAGTCGTGCCTGGGTCCAGCGTTCTAAGGCGGGTTTCAGGGTTTGTACTTACAAACCCTGAGCAAGCGGGTTTCAGGGTTGTACTTGCGAACCCTGAGCAACTTTGGACCGATCAGCAGGGTGGCTCGCTTTACCGCATCCGGGGTCGACCGTCTTACGGTCGCCATAGAAGAGGATGCTGATAAACGTCGGGTCGGAAAGGCCGGCAGTGTCCGATTGGGCTAGTGCCCTTTCTTGGGGCCGCGATGAAGCCGAACTCGTCCATGAGCTGCAAGCTGGCTCGGAGACGGCATTCGACTGGCTCGTCACTCACTATCATGCGCCGGTCTATAACCTCATCCTCGGCATGCTTGGCGATACTTCCGATGCCGCCGACGGCGCCCAGGAAGTTTTCTTGAAAGCCTTTCGCGGCATTCGCAATTTCCGCCAGGGCAGCTCTTTGAAAACGTGGCTCTACCGCATCGCCATTCGCGAAGCGCTGAATCATAAGCGCTGGTTCAAGCGTCATCTGCAGAAAAATGTTTCCGCGACCTCGAAGGCCTGAGTTACGAAGAAGTCGCCGAAGTTCTGGAGTGCAGCGTCGGCACGGTGAAGTCCCGCATCCTTCGCGGGCGCCGCGCGCTGAGAGAAATTCTTGAGCCGCTGTTGGGGGCGCAGCAGATTCATGCGAGCCGCGCGCAATCGTCTTCGCATGGCAATGTTTCCGAAGCGCAGCCGTCGCCTTTCGGGGATGCGTTTTCGGCCGCGCGGCGAGTCACGCTTTCTTCCGAACGGTTGACGGATTTGCAAGCATCAGAAACGTTGACCGCTTCGCGGTCACCGGAATCGAAGTCCCCGCGGGCAAGTTCCACGGGCGAGGGTCTCCCATGAAGTGCACTACGGTACGAACTAAACTGGCTGGTTATCTTGACGATGCCATCACCGGCGGAGCGCGTGTTGCAGAGCGCGTTCAGATTCGGCAGCACCTCGAAGCGTGCAACGTTTGCCGCGAGGAATTGGAACGCTTTCGCAAGCTGGCTGTTATGCTTTCGCGTGTCCCCAAAAACATTCCTCCTGCCGATCTCGCTATCCGCATTAAAGTCGCCGCCGCTCAGGCGCAGCATTCGCGGGATTGGCCCAGCCGTATTCGCCGCATCAAGGATCGCGCCGAGATTTTGCTCGACAACGTTCTCCGGCCGCTGACGGTTCCAGCCACCGGCGGATTCTTCTCCGCCATTCTCGTTTTTGTACTGGTGCTCCAGATCATGATGCCGGGTACCATCGTGCGCGCCGTCCAGAACGACGTGGATCTCAATCTCATGCGCCCCGCCGAATTGGTTACTCTTTCGGATTATCCGCAATCCTGGGCGCCCGAGCAGCAGGACCTCGAACTTTCTTTGCCCCACGGCCTGCTGATTGATGTCACTGTGGATTCGCACGGCCAGATGACCGACTACCAGATTCTCTCCGGGCCGACGAGCTCGGAACTCCGGCACCATCTCGACCAGATCCTGCTTTTCTCGCGCTTCAGCCCCATGCTGAGTTTCGGCCGTCCCACTTCCGGTGGCCACGTGGTGCTCAGCTTCAGCGCCGTCCGCGTTCGCGGCTGATCCCCATCGGCATGAGAAATTTAAAATTTCTCCTCGCCGCAGCAATTCTCTTTTTCTTTTCTCCGCGCGCCAACGCGCAACTTCAGCAGAACGACTCGGAGCGCCAGCTCTTCGAAGCCCTCAACCGCGAACGCACCGCGCAAGGTCTCTCCGCGCTCCAGTGGGACACCGCTCTTTTCAAGGCCGCTCGCCTCCACGCTCTTCGCATGGCCAATCTGAATATGCTCGAGCACCAGCTCCCCAGCGAATCCAATCTCGAAACTCGTCTCGCGGAAGCCGGCGCGCGCTTCAGCGTCATCGCCGAAAACATCGCCGTCGGTTCGACTCCTCCAATCATTCATGCCGGCTGGATGGATTCACCGGGGCACCGGAAAAACATTCTGGATTCGCGGCTCACCTCCGTTGGAATCGCAGCAGTGCACGGGCAGGGTGGCCTCTTTGCCGTCGAGGATTTTTCTCAGTCAGTTCCGGAATTGAGCGTGGAGCAGCAAGAACAGAAAGTGGTTTCTTTGCTCGCAACGAAGGGATTCCGCTCTGCGAGCGCCACGGAGGAAGCGCGGAGAACGTGCCAAAGCGATGTAGGACTCACGGGAAATTCCGCAAAATTGATGATCCGCTTTGAAGCGTCTGACCTGAACAAATTGCCGGAAGACATCGAGCGAAAGATTCGCAGCGGCCCTTACAGCAAAGTAGCAGTGGGGGCGTGCCGCGCGAATGCGGCGACAGGATTCTCGCACTATCGCATTGCGGTATTGCTTTTCTGAGTACGGAGCGAAATTCAGCGGCGGGCTGAGCATGTAAAGAAACTGTTGAATCCGGGAACGAGAAGAAATACACTATGCGCACCATGAGCGTTGCTCCCGCCAACTTTTATCGCTGGTATCGATTTACTTGGAATCCATCCAGGCGGCGGGGGGCGTTTCTGTAAGCGAATAAACAGAAAAAAGTTTCGACCCACTCGCCAGCCGAGTGGGTTTTTTTGTTTTAGGGGACAAAAATAAATTGAGAGGGCCGGAAAGATGATCATCTCCATGAAACTGCACGCAACGCGGCAAGAGATCGATGAAGTACGCAAACAGGTGGAGCACTTCGGATACAAGGTGCATTCCATCGAAGGAGAAGAGCGCGTGGTGATCGGCGTCGTTGGGGTAGGGGATGTAACGGCGTGCATGGAATCGATCGAAGCCATGCCGCAAGTGGACAACGTGGTGCGGATTTCGGCGCCGTACAAATTCGTGAGCAAGGAGTTTCGCGCGGGCAAAACCAAAATAAAAGTAAATGGAACGGAGATCGGCGGCGCGGAATTCGTGGTGATGGCCGGGCCGTGCTCGGTCGAATCGGAGAAACAAATCATGCAAGCGGCGGAAGGCGTGGCGAAAGCGGGCGCAAAAATGTTGCGCGGCGGCGCGTTCAAGCCGCGGACTTCGCCCTACGATTTTCAAGGGATGGAAGAAGAGGGCTTGAAGCTGTTGAAGAAAGCAAAAGACGCGACGGGGCTTGCGATTATTACGGAAGTGATGAGCGACCGCGACGTGGATTTGGTGGCGAAATATGCCGACGTGATGCAGGTGGGTGCGCGAAACATGCAAAATTTCATGCTGCTGAAAGAGTTGGGAAAATGCGGGCGTCCGGTGCTACTGAAGCGCGGATTGAGCAGCACGGTAAAAGAGCTTTTGATGTCCGCGGAATATGTTACGGCGCATGGGAATGCCGATGTGATTTTGTGCGAGCGGGGAATTCGCACGTTTGAAACGGTGACCCGCAACACATGCGACATTGCGGCGATACCCGCGCTGAATGAATTGACGCACCTGCCGGTGGTTCTGGATCCGAGCCACGCAACAGGGAAGCGGAGCCTCGTGCCGGCGCTCTCTCGCGCAGGCGTGGCGATTGGCGCCGACGGATTAATCGTAGAAGTGCATCCCGCGCCGGAAAAGGCCATCAGCGACGGCGCACAATCGCTGGACATTGCGCAGTTCCAAAAGATGATGAAAGACCTGGAGCCGTACATTCAGCTGTGGAACGAGTCGAGAAAGAAAGAAGTTGCCACCGCGGCAAGTCGTTAGCGGCGACGAATAACGCATTTGATCGCCGGCCGTCAGAAGAAGAATTTCGTGCATAGCTGGACGATCCTAGGGTTGTTGCTTGTCGAGATGATGCGGCCGAAGTTGCCTGCGTTGAGGACCTGTCCAGTTGAGGGATCAATCTTACCACCTGAACCAAAGGCAGCATTTAGGTTGCTCTTGCTTATCCGGTTGTTTCAGGTCGCCGCCAGCCCTGGCTGTGCATGCCCCGGCGAAGCCCAAGATGTCGTGGTTTGCTGAAGCAACCGGATAAGGAGAAGGTTGCTAATCGGATTGGCGAAGTTTGGGCGATTGAATGCGTTGAAGAATTCATTGTTGAGCATTTCATGGGCCTCGCACCGAGGCGAATCTACAGCGAACATTTATGGTCGGCTTCGGCGATTTGTGCCCGAAAGGTAACCTTTCGTTACACGGCCTCAGGGTTTTGAGGTTGGCAATTCCTTTCCTGTTCATTGAAAACAAATGACTTGCGGTATGCAAAGAGGTGGCGAGGCAATTGCCGCTACTTCACCTAGCATTCCCCTGAAGTACGCCACATCGCACGTCAAGTCGGCGCAAAGAAGCTGACCCGCGAGAAGCGTCAAGGAGGACTCGATGAACCAGCCCAGCAAGGTTCTTAGGATAACCAGGATAGTTTGGATGACAGTGTTGACCGCAGCGCTTTTGCTGATGTCCGGCAGAGCACGGGCGGAGGAAGAAGAGCACGGCAGGTTAAGAGTGACTTCGTTTCCGACGAACGCCCACGTCTCTGTGGACGGCGCGGACACCGGTAAAGTGACGCCCATGAGCATTAGGGTTTCTGTGGGCAAGCACAGGGTCGTGGTTTCCATGCCGAACTCGGGCTGGAACTCGGACACGCGAACCGTGGAGGTGGGTGAAGGCAACAACGACCTCAGCGTGACGTTGTTGCCCAACGTGGCGGTTGGCGCAATGGGCCCGCAGGGGCCGGCCGGCGCCCAAGGGCCCATCGGCCCTCCTGGACCTCAAGGTCCAGCTGGTTCACAAGGGCCTAAAGGCGACACTGGTGCAACTGGCGCTGCTGGGCCTGCCGGTCCCGCTGGCCCGCAAGGATCTAAAGGAGACACAGGCGCAACCGGCTCTGTTGGACCCACGGGCCCAACTGGACCCCAAGGCACTACTGGTCCACAAGGATCTAAAGGGGACACCGGAGCAACCGGCCTAACAGGAGCTGCGGGTGCAACTGGTCCCGCAGGTCCGACTGGACTCCAAGGCCCCGCTGGCTCACAAGGACCTAAGGGAGACACTGGTGCAACCGGCCCAGCTGGAGCTACGGGCGCCACTGGTCCGGCGGGACCTACCGGCCCCACTGGGCCAACCGGGCCGCAAGGCCTTACGGGAGCTGCTGGCCCGACGGGAGGGCTTCTTGGCAGGCAGGAATTTCAAAACAGCGGTACATTCGTCGTGCCTGCTGGAGTCCGACGCCTGAGCGTAGAGCTGTATGGTGCAGGAGGAGGCGGTACGGTTCTGCGATGCAATAACGGAGGCGGTGGAGGTGGCGGCGCATATACGAGCACGGTCGTGGCGGTCCAAGAAGGTCAAACCTTAACAATTAACGTGGGTGTAGGAGGTCCTGCTGGGGCACTCTCTGCGCCTGGAGGCAATGGAGGCGATACTCAGGTCATAGACGCCAATAACACGATGCTTGCTGTTGCCCATGGCGGTGGCGGAGGTCAACCCGACTCTTGGCCGTGTGGCCCGCCGCCTACCAATGGGGCTGCTGGCGGGGCATCCGACTCAAATGCCATGGTCAGCCATGGTGGGGCTTCCGCCCCGGGGTACTCTCCCCAAAACAGCGGAGCAACGGGCTATCTGGTCTCCGGTTTTGCCTTCCAACCCAATGGGCAGTTTGGAGGAGGTGGCGCTGGGGCGATTAATTCACCGCCCGCCCATCCTGGCCAGGGAGGTTATGCTTTGCTCGCTTGGTAACGAGACAGCACTGGCGTAGACCGATACAAAGACCTCTCCGAAGAGGAACAATCAGGGGATGCGACGAGGACGAGATGCCCTCGACTCGATCGCATCCACTTCTTTACTTCTCAGCGCTATTCGGACTCCTCGCCGACGCGTGTCCGTACTACGGATGCGGGTGTCAGCACGGGGGTGAGTCATGGGGTGGACCAAGCAAGATGTTTTCACGATGGCGCAATAGCTGACCTCTTTAAGGTGTTACCGCGAAGCGGTCGACGCACAATTCCAAAAAATTGATGAAAGAATTGGAACCCTACATTCTGCTTTGGAATGACTTCAGGAAAGCGCAGGCCGTGGCCGCCGCAAATGGATGATTTGCGGGTGTCCACGCCGCGGGGGCGAGCCGCTAAATCTCTAGCTACCCCAGGCTCGAATGGTGATGCTTAAACATAGAATCAATTAAATATAATAATAAGTATCAATCGCGCGGCGCGATTGCCACTCGTATTTGTGGAAAACAAATGGCTTAGGTAAGGTGCGGCAATAGCGCGGCAGTTGCCCTGACTCCATCCAGGTATCCCCTCGAGATAAGCCACAGCCGCGTCAGGATTGCTCAAGGTTGAGCGCAAGAAGCGCGTTCAAGGAGGACTCGATGACGCACCCTAGCAGGATTGTTTGCTTGATAGTGTTGATCGGTGCGGTTTTGCTGGTGCCCAGCAAAGCGGGGGCGCAGAACGGCGTGTTGAAGGTGACTTCGTCTCCGACGGGCGCCAACGTCTCGGTCAACGGAAATGACACCGGCAAAGTTACGCCGATGAGTATTGTCCTTCCTGCGGGCTCGTACACAGTGGTAGTTTCCGTTGCGGACCCAAGTTGGAAGCCGGACACGCGAAGCGTGGATGTGGAACCAGGCAACAACGACCTCAGCGTGACGTTGCTGCCCACGTTGACCAAAGGCGACACTGGCCCACAAGGCCCTATCGGTCCAATTGGACCTCCAGGACCTATCGGCCCGCAAGGACCGAAAGGAGACCCTGGGGCCCCTGGCCAGCCGGGCGCTCCCGGAGCTGCCGGCGCCACTGGTGCTGCGGGGGCGGCGGCCACGATTCAAGTGGGAACCACCATGACTGTCGCCGCAGGCATGTCGGCTTCGGTTCTCAATGGCGGGACGGCGAATGCCGCGGTTCTCAACTTTTTGATTCCGCAGGGGCCGCAAGGACTCAAGGGCGACACGGGTGCGACTGGCCCGACCGGAGGGATTATCGGCAGGCAGGAATTTCAGAGCAGCGGCACTTTCGTCGTGCCCATGGGAGTCACCCGACTGAGTGTAGAACTGTACGGCGCCGGAGGAGGCGGTACGTTTATGGTATGCAATAACGGCGGGGGTGGAGGTGCTGGCGCTTATACGAGCACGATCCTGGCAGTTCAAGAGGGTCAGACCTTAACTATTAACGTGGGTATCGGAGGTTCTGCCGGAGCAGCTTCTACGCCTGGAGGCAATGGAGGCGATACTCAAGTCTCAGACGCCAATAACACCACGCTCGCCGTTGCCCACGGCGGTGGCGGAGGTCAACCAGACTCTGTGCGATGTGTCCAGCCCCCCAGTGGCGCTGCTGGCGGTGCATCGGACCCTAGCGCGATGATCAGCCACAATGGGGCTTCCGCCCCAGCGTTCTCTCCCCTTAACAGTGGAGGAACGGGCTATCTGGTCACAGGCTTTGCCTTCCAAACGAATGGGCAGTTTGGCGGTGGTGGGGCCGGGTCAATTTCCTCTCCCCCTCCGCAACCCGGCCAAGCAGGCTATGCTTTGCTGAGTTGGTGAGCGGGCCCCGCACCAGCGTAGAACAATTCAAAGACCTCTTCGAAGAGGAATAAGAATGGGATGCGACAAGACTTGATCACATCCCATTCTTTTTTTCAGTGCTATTCGGATTCCTCGCCTACGCTTGTGTGTACCACGTTCGATGGAACTGAGAGAGCAGTGCCTGAGCGCAGCAGCGCTGCGGCCGTGAGCCCAGCGCCAGCCGCGGCACTGACATGAGTTTGGATGTGCACGACGGCGCTGCCGCCACCATCGAGACGCCCAATCGTAACAACGATCTGGTTGCCCGCCTGCGTCGCGGTGCCATCAGGAGAGGCGATGAATGTCACACCGCTGGGAATCTGGAAGACAGCTTGCGTGCCGTTGAGGCCGTGCGAGGAACCATTCTGGATTTTCAAGGTGTAGGTGAGCTGCCCGCCCACCACGACAGAATGAGGAGCGGAAAGGTGAACACGCAAGTTCTCGGAAAGGTCCGGCTTGGTTACGACGAACTTGTCGAGAAGGGCGGAAGCTCCTGTCGCTGACGCGGTGACAACGTTGCCTGTCGTCGGATCAACCAGCGTGTCTGGGATGGGGTCATTTAGCGGCGTTCCATTCACGTCCGTCCCGAAAGGGGCTGGATTAGACGGGGTTGCGGAGGACGACGAAGTCAGTGGTTCCGTGATTTGGTAGAGCGTAAGTTTGTTGCCTCTCACGATCACATCCGCGAAGGAAAACACTTTGGCCTTGAACTTAGCCGTGATTTTCGGACCGTTGCCGGCGCCGGTGAGAACCGGCGAAAAGGCTGCGCTGGTGAGATTGGTGTCCAGCCAGGAGGCGGGCCCGTTGGGGAACGAGGACGTAACTCCAGGCAGTGTGGTCGTGCCGGTCGCGGAATCATCTTGATCAATGCCGAGGCCAGAGCCGCGCGCAGGGCCCAAGTCTCCGTCAAAATCACGGTTTCCGCCGGCACCTTCCACCAGGTAGAGCACGCCATCCGGGACAGTTTGATTCACGCCATCAAATGCGGTGTCAATGTTCACTAGTGGGCCTCCAGTTGTCACAGGTGTGGTCGCCGCATTCAGAGCGCGGATGGGATGAGTCCGCTGATAGTTGTGCTCATGGCCATTGAAAACCATGTTGACGCCGTGGTCCTCGAGGAACTTGGCGACGGCACGCATCTGCGAATTGCGCACGGTGGCGTCGCCAGAGGAAAACGCAGGTTGATGAAATACCACAATCTTCCAGGGCTGGGCGCTGGAATCGAGATCGTTGATCAACCAGTCGCGCAAGACGGATGGATACGAGGAAAACGCCTGCGGGGCTTCGGCATAGAGCGCCGTGTTGTCCAATTGGCCGTTGAAGAGGTGCGGGTTGGCGTCGAGAAACACGAAGTGGGCGCTGCCGGAGTCGAACGAAAAGTTGTGCATGTGGTCGATTTGTTGCTTGGCGCCCTTGCCTGCGTCAACTGAAGTGGAAGCACGGAAAGCAGCGATGGCCGCGGGCGAAGTGTAGGTCTTGCCTTTGAAGCTGAAGAGCATTCCGTTGGGCGTGACCGTGTCGCCGTTCCATGTGAATTGCGTGTCGACGCCCGTCGGACCATTGAGGGGGAAATAGTAGTTGTTAAAGTACGCCAAGGCGTCGCCGCCATCGGTGTTGCCGGAAAAACGGCCCGCCGTGTCATTGCCTAGCATGTTCGCGTTCACGCCGGTGGCACCCATGTCGTGATTGCCGACGACGATGTAAAACGGAATGCTGCGGATTAAGGGGGCGCCGGTCTCGTTGGAGTCCACGTCGCTGTTCCAGACGGGGAACCAGAAGTCGCGATAGCTGCCTTCGGCGCCATTGTTATAAACGTTGTCGCCGGTGTTGAGCGCAAGGTCCGGCTTGGGGAGGTCGGGCACGCCGGGAACTTCGAGGTGATGCACGTTGTACATCAGGTGGGTGATGCGGGCCTCGAAGTCGGCGAGCCGAAGCGGATTCGAATTCGGTTCGACGGGAAAGAAGCCTTCATCTCCCTGCACCAAGAATGAGAATTCGTCACCGCGCTTTCGCGTGTGAAAACTGGCTGCGAAGCCGCCACTCGGCATGCCGGGGCCAGTCACTTGATAAAAATAAGTGGTGTTGTACTCGAGGTCCTTCAGGACCGCGGCATAGTTGGAATGTGGGCCGGAAGCAGTTGGCGGAATCGGAAGTACGGGGTCGGCGGACAAGTAGTTGTCCACGACACGGCCCTGAGGCGTTACGCTGCGGCCGTAAGAAGGGCTTTCGCCGAACTGCACGGCGAAAGCGCCAGGGTTTGGCGACGCTTCATCCGTCTGCCAAGCGATTACCATCTGATCCTTCGCGCCGAAGGGGCCATTGTCACCGGGCTGAACGTACGGCTTGTAAGTGACGTTTTGTGCGACCGCGCGAGGGGCCAGCGAGAAGAAGAAAACAGCAAGGGCTAGAATTGCGGCTTGCCCTTTGTGTGACTTGATTTGCATAAGTGTGACTCCTTCCTCCTGAGGTTTCAAAGCGGATCCCGTTGGGCCGTAGCGGCCAAAGCGCAACTAAGCAGTCGAGAACTTAAGCGTCGCCGTCGGTAGAGCCGTTCTCCATGGAGACCGTCGCGAGCAGCAGGACCAACAGCGAGGCACAATCCGACTCTTTTATTCATGAAACGCCTCTCATGGATCCGATTCGTGTAGCTCAGAGAAGCTGTTGCCGCGGACGCTGCAGTTTAGAGGCCGGAGCGGGTTGATCTGTAAGTTGTGGTTTTTCATTACGCCGGTCTGTAATTGCACTCGCAGACTGTCAGCCCGGGCCGACACTTCAAGTCCCGACACTTCGCCCAGTACAATCGCAGACGTTGGTTACGGTTGTGTGGCGGAAACTTGAATTTTCGAGGGGACTTAATTTAATGGGCTTCGACTATTTGACACGGACAGTGGAGCTGGGCGACGCGCCGCGGTGGTATTCTTCCTGACATATGAAGACGCTCAACGAGCGGTTCAGCGCGCTGTCGATGCGGCGGCGGTATGAGGTTTGGTTTTTGCGGATGGGGCTGAGTGACAGGAGCGGGGCGTGGTGGTTCCGGTATTTGCTGATGAATCCGGGGCGGGGCGGGTGCGCCGGCGATCGGCTGGGGCAGGCCGTGCAAGACTTGGGATACAAGGGCACAACTGTGGGTACCGGCACCGGAATTTCTGGACGTGGACGCATATTCATTTTCCGAATGCGCGGGGCCACGGGTCGACGTTCGAAGCGCTGGCGTATGAGATGCCGCTTGGCATGACGTCTCGCACAGCAGTGCTCTGGCACGACGGGCAGAAGCTCACGTTCCAAAAGTTCCACGAAAGCCAACGCGATTTACAGAAACTTAAATGGAATCTGGAGTGCACCGATGCGCTGGGCGCGCGTGTGGAAGTCAGTGTGTGCGGACGAGAAGGGTTTGCGCATCGTCTTCCGTATGTGAAGACGGATTGTTCGGGACGGTTTGAAGTGGCGAATGATAGTCTGGCGCTCGCCCGCTTGGTCCTTCAACGACCTGGGAAAGCCGCGGAAGAACTGGTTACAGATGCGGGCGCAGTGCTGGAAATGGTTGGGAACTGACCATGGTGGTGGGCGGATGAATTCATCGGCGGGAGAGGCTGAATTGCAGATTGTTCCCGGTATTTCCACGATTCGGGAGGCGCAAGAATTTCTCGCCAAGTATTTCGCGGCGACGCGGCTGATTTCGGCGCCATTTCTCAGTCAGGCTGCGGGCAAAAACGTCTATTTGAAATTGGAGATGGAGCAGCCGACGGGATCCTTCAAAGTGCGGGGAGCGTTTTGGGCGCTGGCGCAAAGGATGAGTCGAGGGCCGATCCAAGAGGTAGTGGCTTGCAGCACGGGGAATCACGGGGCGGCGGTAGCCTTGGCGGCGAAGCAGTTTGACGTTAAAGCCAGGATCTTTCTGCCGGCGAACTGCAATCCTGTGAAGCGTGGACGCATTGCGTCTTTTGGTGCAGCGATTGTAGAGAGTAAGGACAGCGACCCGGCGTCTGCGTTCGCTTTGGTGGCGGAGTACGCCAAGCGGCCGGGGGTATATTTCCTGAACGACGCAACGGATACGGATTTGCCGGCAGGTCCCGCGACGATTGGCTGCGAAATCCTGGAGCAGCTTCCTGAGACCAGCGCGATCGTTGTGCCAATGGGGGACACGGCGTTGATTCGCGGGATCGCGGCGGCAGCGAAGCAGATCGCGCCGCAAGTGAAAATCATCGGCGTGCAAGCGGAGGGCGCTCCTTCGTACTATTTGTCGTGGAAGGAAGACAAAATCGTGGGCACGGAGACATGCGACACGATCGCCGATGGACTGGCAACGCGAACACCGGAAGCGGCCAATGTGCGGGATGTAAAGCGCCTCGTCGATGATGTGGTGTTGGTGAGTGAAGAGCAAATGTTGCGCGCGATCGAGACGCTACTTCTTGAAGAACACGTGCTGGCGGAGCCGGCGGGTGCCGCGAGCACAGCGGCGCTGCTCCAAGGCTGCGGTGACTGTGGCAATCGGATTCTTCTGCCGGCATTCCTGGCGAGGCCGTACTAGGGTATTTACCTTAGTGAATTTTCGGGAATTTCCCCTCTATTTTTTCTACCCCTACTAACCCTATCTAGTGGGACGAGCCGGACTGACCTTTGCGTGACTGGCCTCCGTACGACTTGCCTCCGAGGGGATCGGCAACATGGGTCAGTCCGGAAGTTTCGCCCCAGTCAATCGGAAACTGCTGATGCCACCAACCTATCATCCGTGGATAGAGGGTTTTCCTCCGATGTGTGCGAATGAGCAGGGAGGGGAAGTCCATGCGCGTGCGTGATTTTTTGGGGAGAGCCGGGCAGGGGAGTTTGAACGAGAAAACTGAGACAAGGCACGGCGCCCCGCAAGAAAGCAAACAGGGTGCAACAGGGAATTCAACGCCATGAAGCGCCGGATATGGTTAGTAGGCGTATTGGTGGCTCTGCTCTGGGCCGCGCCGGCGAAGGCAGACACTGGGATCATCATTCGGACGACGGGTGGGCTCTCGGCGCTTCAAGTCTTCTGCAGCCTTCCCTTATCGCCATGCACCATTGTTGGTGGAGCGCTTGACGGCACATTAGGCCAAGTCTTCCTTGTAACTACGCCGCTGGACCCAACGATCTTCATTAATCTCTTGAGCAAAACCGTTGGTGGCCTGACCGGATTCGTGGATGCCGAAGTAACTCAGGTGCTCAATCTGGTTGATTTGACGAGCCTGGTTCCCTTGCCAATTCCCATCACGCTGATGCAGGACAGAAGTTCAACGCCCTACCCTACAGGTTCCATGACGCAGACGGCGTGGAACAGCTACGTGAATCAGCCCGCAGCGTCGATAGTGGGCGTTCAGAACGCGCAGAAGACGTTTAACGTTACGGGAACGGGGATCGTCGCTGACATTGACACGGGAGTGGATCCCACTCACCCGGTACTGCAACCAGTATTGGTGCCGGGCGACGGTTACGACTTCACGCGAAACCGGGCTGGTGGTTCCGAGCTGAATGATATTTCGTCTTCGCCGTGTCCATTCACTTCGTGTCCGCCTCCCCCCTGTACCACCGCTACCTGCCCCAAGCCCGCGCAAGTGAATCAATCGACCGCCGCAGTGCTGGACCAGTCCACAGCGGCGGTGCTGGATGGAAATTCACAATATGCAGCGTTTGGCCACGGCACGATGGTGATGGGCATCATGCACTTGGTGGCTCCGACGGCGCAGCTTATGCCACTAAAGGCATTCCATTCGGACGGGACCGCTTCGCTCTCCGACATTCTGCGCGCGATTTACTACGGAGTGCAGAACGGCGCCAACGTGATCAACATGAGCTTCGATACCAAGACAAGCTCGGTGGAGCTGCAAAAGGCGCTCGACTACGCCAACCAAAAGGGCGTTATTAGCGCGGCGTCGGCGGGGAACGACGGAATGCAGGAGATTGTTTATCCCGCCGCGCTGCAAAGCGATGTGATGGGAGTGGCGTCGACGAGTGACCAGGACACGCGTTCGTCGTTCTCCAACTATGGGAACGCGATCGTGTGGGTGGCGGCTCCGGGTGAGGCGATTGTAAGCACATACCCGTTCAACACGTACGCGGCGGGATGGGGAACTTCGTTCAGCGCTCCATTTGTTTCGGGAGGGGGGGCACTGCTGCACAACCTACAGGGGGCGATTAGCCAGTCGGGCGCGGAGACCGCGGTGGCGAACGCGTTCCCACTCGATCCAAGCTTGGGACTGAACCACGGACGCCTTGACCTCATGATGGCGCTCGGATCTCTGGGCGGTACGCCCGATTACAACGTTTCTGCATCACCGCCCAGTCAGACGATTAACGCGGGACAGCAGGCGAGTTTCACAGTTTCCGCAGCGCCTGCGCATGGGTTCGACCAAACGGTGACGTGGACTTGCATGGTGGCGCCTGTGGGGCCGGGCTGCACGGTTTCGCCGCAGTCGGTGAAGCTTGACGGGTCGAACACCGCGAGCGCGACGGTTACATTAATGACCGTGGCCCGAGGGCTGGTTACGCCGACGCCGATGGTCTTGCCGCGAGGTGCGCCGCCGACGTATCTGTGGGCGAAGTTAGCGGCGTTCTTTGCGGGGCTAGCTGTTTTGTTGGCACTTTTCAATTTGAGCCGTGGTCCTCGCCACCGGCTCGGCCTTGCTGCCGCCTGCGGACTACTCGCCGTTTCTCTCTGGACCTACTCCTGTGGTGGCTACGGCTCTCCGGGTGGGCCAGGGCCAGGGTCCCCAACGCTCTCTTCGGTCACGCTCAACCCCATGAGCGTTACTGGCGGGTCTCCCTCGACCGGCACAGTCACTCTCAGCGGATCAGCGCCCAGTGGCGGCGTGGCCGTAAATCTCTCCAGCAGTTCGTCTTCCGCGACGGTTCCCGCAAGCGTGACCGTGGCCTACGGAGCCAGTAGTGCGAACTTCACGGTAACAACCAGCACCGTAAGTGCCTCCACGCCGGTCACCATCTCGGCATCGTATGCCGGTGTGACCAAGACGGCTTCGCTCACCGTAACGCCTGCTCAAGCCGCTCCAACGCTCTCATCGTTGACGCTGAATCCCACGAGCGTGACTGGTGGCACACAAACTTCCACTGGCACGGTGACGCTCAGCGGGCCGGCTCCCTCTGGCGGTGCGCAGGTATCGCTCTCCAGGGACAATGCGGCGGCTAGCGTGCCTCCCAGCGTGACTGTCGCTGCGGGGGCCAGCAGCGCGAACTTCACGGTGAGCACTAGCGCGGTGACCGTCTCCACTCAAGTCAACATCTCGGCATCGTATGCTGGCGTGACCAAAACGGCCCCACTCACCGTGGTGCCTCCAGGCACATCTGCTGGAACTTACACGCTTACAATCACGGGAACTTCAGGCAACCTCAGCCACGCCACAACGGTCCAAGTCATAGTTAACTGAGAGAACTTCCGGAGCACCCAGCCCCTTCGACAAATCGAATCCAGTCCTAAAACCCAGCGAATTTGAAGCCTGTTAGGCGACTGGCCATTCGGCCAATTACGTTCAGAGCAAGTTCCATTGCCAGCCCCAGTCCTGAGTGGATTCTAAGAGGAGGGGAAACTGTCTCCGGGCAACTGCCAAGGACGAATGGGCGATGGGAAACTCGAAGAAGAAATGCAACTGGAGAGCGGTTCGCGGTTTTGCATTCGCGGCGTGCCTGACTGCTGGCTGCCTCGCGGCGGGTTCACTGGCGAACGCTCAAAGTACATCTGCGCAGCAGGGATCGGTGGCGAGTTCGCGATTATTGAATGCGGAAGAAGGCCGTGCAATCGTGGATGCCGCACGGGATCAGGACCAGCCGGCGCGTGGCGCCCAGGATTGTTCGCACCTTGTCCATCAGACATATCTCGATGCGGGTTTTGAGTATCCATATGCGAGTTCGTTAGAGCTCTACGCCGGGAGTAACAATTTTGAGCGCGTGAGACACCCGCAGCCCGGAGACTTGATTGTGTGGCCCGGGCACGTGGGCATTGTCTTGAAGCCGTTGGAGCACAGTTTTTACAGTCTGGTAAGTACGGGATTGGAGGCGCAGAATTACGAGGG
>WNFP01001609.1_pt1 | contig 24472 bp, 20 predicted proteins | sample 5400201 | NCBI WGS metagenome assembly WNFP01 (sample SAMN13153355, study PRJNA577476) | soil metagenome | isolation source: 115 cm saprolite under Madrone tree | place: USA:California | collected 2016-06-14
CAGAAGCGCCATATACAGCCCGAGCGCCAGAAGCACGCCCTTGAAACCCTGTTCTTCAGCCCACGCCGACATAATGAAATCCGAATACCGGACGGGGATGTAGCCCAGTTGGTTCTGACTGCCATTACGAAATCCTTTGCCCCAAAAACCTCCTGAACCTACGGCGATCTTGGATTGCAAGAGTTGATAGCCGGCGCCCTTGGCGTCTTCTTCAGGGTGCAGAAAAGAGGTAATTCGTTCCCGCTGATAGGGCTTAAGGATTCGTCTGCTAACGGGAGGGTAGAAAACAGCCCCCACGAGCAAAATCCCCGCCAAGGAAAACACCGCCGCATGTTGCCACTGCAAGCCGGCCAGAAAGGCTCCAACAACAAGCATAGGGATCAGCACGAGCGCTGTACCCAAATCGGGTTGCTTGAGTATCAAGACCAGTGGAACACCTACCAACAATCCTGCCTTAATCAGATCACGGAGATCAAGCTGATCGGAGCGCACTTCCGCAAAGAAGCGCGCCAACACAATGATTATAATCAATTTGACCAGTTCTGACACCTGAATAAGCTCACCCAGAGCCGGGATGGAGATCCAGCGCTTGGCGCCGAAATGCGTACGTCCGATCAGGAGAACCGCGACGAGAGCGCCGAGTCCGATGAGATAGAGGAGAGGCGCTTGATCAAGTATCAAGTGATAGTCCAGCCGAGAGAGCGCGAACATCAAGACGAAGCCGATGATCAGCCAGCGCACTTGCTTTACGTGCATGCCGGCCAGCGAACTACCGTGCGTTGCGGAATAGATTTCCATCACGCCGAGGGCGCAAATGGCCGCAAGGATGGCCAGGAGCCACCAGTCGTAGTCTCGGGTTCCGGGTGCGTCTTTCATGTGCGAAGTTGAAAGTCCAAAGTTGAAAGAATGCAAGAAGCCAGATTGGGGCCAACGCGCTCAAGGGCCTGAAGCGTTCGAAATTCATAAGGCAGACTCATAAAATCCTTCAGCGTTGCGGCTCCGCAGTCGCGGTCGTCCGCGCAACAGCGGCGCTGTCGTCCCGTTTCAAAGCGGCCCTTGGGGCAACGGCTGCCACGGCTGCTGTGCTAGCGCCAGAAGCAGACTTCTTGTTCCCGGCGGTAACTTGACCTTGAGTCTTCTGGTTCTCAGCGGTAATTTGCCCTTGCGTCTTCTTGTTCTTCTTGTCGTAATAGGCTTTAATGACCTGTTTAACCACAGGTCCGGCCTCTTCGCCCCCGTGTTTTCCGCTCTCTTGCACCAGGACGGCGACAACAATTTCGGGGTTGCGGCGCGGCGCATAGCCAACAAACCAGGCATTGTCTTCGAACTTTTTCTGCTTCCCAAACTTCTCGCGGGTGGCGTAACCGATGACCTGCGCGGTTCCCGATTTGCCAGCGACATCGATTCCGGGGAGCCGGACGTTGCGCGCGGTTCACCAACATTTGGGGCGTCCTTTAGGAGATGGGGCTGCTTAAAAACGCCGCCCATGGCGATGCCGCCAATGGTGTGCGCGAGCTGCAGGGGAGTGGTGATAACGGCGCCCTGGCCGGTGGACACCGAAATCGTTTCACCCGCATACCACTTGCGATGAAAGACGCGCTCGACCCATTCCGGGGATGGCATCAGCCCCGGCAACTCCTCGGGGAGATCGATTCCGGTCTTGCGTCCCAAACCGAGTTTAGTGGCGTAGTAGGAAAGGCGATCAATGCCCAAGCGCATTCCGACGTTGTAGAAAAAGATGTCGCAGGACTCGAGGATTGCTTTGTGCAAGCCCACCACACCGTGAGAACTTTTCCCATAGACCCAACACTTGAACTGCCGGCGATAAAAGGTGGCGTAGCCCGGGCAAAATGTCGTGAACGATTCAGGAGGATTCTTGTCCTCCAACATGGCGGTGGCGGTTATGATTTTGAAAACTGAGCCCGGCGCAAGTTGCGCCTGAATCGCGCGATTAAGCAACGGCTTTTGCCGATCCTCGTTGAGATTCTTCCAGTCATCTGCCGAGATACGTACGGCGAAATCATTGGGGTCCAAAGCCGGATGGCTGACCATTGCCAGCACTTCCCCGGTACGAGGGTCGAGCGCAACTGCCGCACCCGGCCGCGGGCCCAAGGATTGCTCGGCAACTTGTTGCAGATCGAAATCGATGGTCAATAAAATCTGCTTGCCGGAAATGGCTTCCTGTGTGGCCAGGCGCTCCTTCTCTTGGCCAACGCTGTTTACAACCACACGCCGCATGCCGTCCGTACCCTGGAGCAGGTCGTTGTATTGGCGTTCCAGACCGGTTTTTCCGACGAAGTCGCCGGGGCGGAACTTTCCGTTGCTCGCTTCGATCTGCTGCTCGCTGACTTCGCCAACGTAGCCTGCAGCGTGGGCGAGGAAGCCGCCCGGCTGGTATCGCCGGCGATATACGGGAATCATTTCCAGGACCGGAATGTCCGAACGATGGGATTCAATAAATGCGACGTCCGCGGGCGAGGCGTCAGGCTTGATAATGATGGGCTGGAATTTCGGAAGATTCTTTGTATTGTTGAGTTGGTCGCGCAAATCCTCGATGGGGATTCCCAGGCCTTCCGAGATTCCCGCCAGATGCTTTTCCACCTGAGCCAGATCGTCTCGAATGAGGAGGACGCTGAAGGACGGACGGTTGTCCACGAGGACACGGCCATCGCGGTCCAGCATGCGGCCGCGCGGCGCAATCACGGGAATGTAACGAACACGGTTGCGCTCGGCCATGGTGCTGTACTTGTCGGCGTCGATCACCTGGAGCTTCCAGAAGCCGATGAGCAACACGCCGATCATGCCCACGATGATGTAGGAGGCCACAGCCAGCCGCGCCTGCGGCAATCGATTGTCGTTGCGGAACCAGTACGACACGAAAACCCCGCGCGCGAGTACTCTTTTTCAGGGCTTCTTGCCCGGTCTGGCCTAATTTGACTAAACTGGCCGGACTAAACTCGCGTCACGAAAAAATCCACAGCGCGGGTTTCGAGTGGACTCTGAAAACAATCAGGGTCTCGCCGAAAATGTCCGTCGAAAATTTCCTCGAACCTGGGAACCGAAAAAATCTCCCGGAACGCCCGAATCACCGCCGGACTAAAGCTGCGTAAAGCAGCAAAAGTCTTTTTAAACGTACCATCTGTCAGAGTGGGCCGCAAGCCGTCCTGGAGGACAGGTTCCAGGAGTGCATTGGTTTTTTTGAAGGGCGCGAGGTTGCGCAGGTTGCCGTGGCTGCGGTTATCACGATATCGTAGGCAGTTCCATTATGATCGCTGAAACGCATAGGGAAAAGCCACCGCGGGTGGCACTGATTGGCATGTCGGGTGCCGGGAAGACGTTCTGGACAAAGAAGTTAGCGGCAGCAGGGTATCCTGCCGTTTCCTGCGACGACCGTATCGAGCAGAAGCTCGCTCCGCGCCTTGCCGCAGGCGAGTACGCAAGCATCAACGGCGTAGCCGCGTGGATGGGCTGGCCGGATTCCGCGACGTACACTGAACGCGAGTCCGAGTACCTGGCCGAAGAGATCCATACGCTAGATGAAATCTTGACTGACCTTGAGAACCAGCCAAAGAAATCCCTGGTGCTCGATACGACTGGAAGCGTCATCTACACCGGGAACAATTTGTTAATGCGCTTGCGACGCCAAATGACGATCGTGCATCTCGCGGCTTCCGCGAAAGAGCAGCAACTCCTAATCGAAAGATATTTGAACGATCCAAAGCCGGTGTTGTGGCGAGGCGCCTTTCAGCCGAGGGCAGGAGAAAAACCACCCGATACGGTGGCGCGATGTTATCCGGCGCTGATTGTCGCGCGGCGCCAGAGTTATCAAGCGCTCGCGCATTGCACGCTGCAAGTCGGCGCCCTGCGCGATGCACTGCTGGACGCCCCGGCGTTTCTGAAAATGATTCACGACAAAACGGGAAGCGCGCGATGAGCGAGATTCATTGAGATACCGGAGCACAGCGCGGAAGGCCCCGCTCACTTCACTGCGCGGCGCGGTGCTGCGTGGGCTTGCTCCCGACGGCGGGCTGTACCTGCCGGTGGAGATTGCGCGGCATTCGCCTGAGGAACTTGAGGAATTTCGAAGGCTGCCATTCACGGAAGTGTGTTTCCGAGTGGCGCGCCCGTTTGCCACTCCTGACGTTCCTGAAGAAGTGCTCTGGCAAGTGGTAAGCGAAGCGATCAACTTTCCCGTGAAGCTGGTTTCGCTCTCGCCCGGTCTGCACATCCTCGAGCTGTTTCACGGGCCAACGCTGGCATTTAAGGATTTCGGCGCGCGCTTCATGGCGCGGCTGATGGGGTATTTCGTCCGCGGCGAAACGCGCCCTCTTACTGTGCTGGTGGCGACCTCCGGAGACACCGGCAGCGCGGTGGCGCATGGTTTTCTGCGAGTGCCGGGGATTCGCGTGGTGATTCTGTATCCCTCGAAGCGCATCAGCGAGGCGCAGGAGAAGCAGTTCACCACGCTCGGCGAAAACATCACTGCGCTGGAAATAGCGGGGACGTTCGACGATTGCCAGCGGTTGGTGAAGCAGGCCTTTTCCGATGCGGAGTTGAACAAACACGCATGGCTGACTTCCGCCAATTCCATCAACATCGGACGACTGCTGCCGCAGATGTTTTATCACGTGGCGGCTTACCGGCAATTGCCGGTGGCATCGGTACCGCTGGTTGTTTCCGTCCCGAGCGGAAACTTCGGCAACCTGACCGCGGGAATTTTTGCCAAGCGCATCGGCCTACCTGTAGCGAAATACGTGGCCGCAACAAACGCCAACGATGTAGTGCCGGAATATCTGCGGACGGGAGAGTTTCGTCCGCGCGCGGGACAGGCGACCTTCTCGAATGCCATGGATGTGGGCAATCCAAACAATTTTCCGCGATTGCTCGATTTGTGCCGCAACCGCCTGGAATACGCGCAGAAGGAAATCTGGGGCCACGGCGCGACGGACGAAGAGACGCTCGCGGCGATGAGGACGCTCCACGATAAGTTTGGTTATATCGCCGATCCTCACACGGCCGTCGGCTGGCTCGGATGGGAAGCCTACAAGAGTCAACATGCAGAACCGGCGCAAGGATTGGTGCTTGCTACAGCGCATCCCGCGAAATTTGCCGATGTCGTGATGAAAGCTATCGGCACTGCACCACCGCTGCCGGATCGCCTCGCTGCCTACTTGAAGCGTGACAAGCTTTCGCTGCCCATTTCGAGTTCTTACGACGAATTCAAACAATTTGTTCTCAGCCAATAAATAACGAGGAAGACCATCGCGGTCCCTTGGCGGCCAGAGTGCGGAGGTTCGCTAGTTCTTGCGGAGGCGATCGAGCAGAAGGAACAGAAACACGGCGACCAACCCGTTGACGAGCGCGGCGACGATAAGGTGCATGTTAAACCACGGCTCCGGCTGCGCGAGGAGAATGCGGCGCGTCAGGACGATCAGGCCCTGATGCACAATGAAGAAGACAAAGGTGAGCGCGAACCGCGCAGCGGGGTGCTCGGTATCGAGCCGCGCGCCGATGGACGAAGCGAGATACCCGACGATGGTTTTGGCGATACCGTAAAGTCCCAGCGGAACAGTCGGTCCGCTGAGACTATCCTGCAGAAGCCCAATAAACATGCCCAGGAGCAGTCCGGTGGAAGGGTTGCGCCGGCTGAGGCCGAAATAAATCGTCACAAGCAGCGGCAAATCGAGGACGGCCGCCTTCGCAAAATGGATCGGGAACGAAGACTGGATGACCAACGCCAGCAGCGTCGCGACGATGATCGCGCCGGCACGAAACTTGTGAACTTCGATGTGCGATTCGCCGCGGATGTCAAACGCCCCGTTCATCGTGTTACCGCCGGTGGAGGAGTAGCTGCGGCACGCGCCGGGGCCTTCGCACCGGCGGGGTTCTCTTCATTTTTCATTTCCAGAGGATGAAGCGACAAGAGAACGAACACTTCCTCCAGCCGTTCGAGATTGGCAGCAGGTTTAATGCGAATCTGTTTAAACGGATTGCCAGATTTGATTTCTGTGACAGTGCCCACTGGAAGATCGCGGGGGAAGATGCGATCCATACCGCTGGTAATAACACGCTCCCCCGGATTGACGTCGTCGTCGTTCGGGACGTATTTCATGACCAGCAGGGGCTCACCCTGTCCCGCAACGGGGCTCTGGATGCGGGAATCGGCCAGCATCGCTCCCACGCCGCTATCCTTGTCCGTCAATAGAAGCACTAACGCCGCATTCGGATAGGCTTCCACAACCTTGCCGACCACACCATCCGGCGTGATCACCCCCATATTTTTTCGAATGCCGTCGCGCTCTCCACGGTCCAACTGAAGTGTCAGACTGGCGGTTCCGGCGCTCACGCCAATCACGCGAGCGGCAATCATGGGGACTTCCGCATGCGCTTGCCGGAACTTCAGCAATAGCGCCAGGCGGTCGGCTTCCGCGGCTTTGCCCTGAAGCTGCGCGACCTGCAGTTTCAGCGCATCGTTCTCGCGGCGAATCTGCTCATTTTCCCGGGTAGTATTTTGCAGCGCGAAGTAGTGGCGCCAAGTATTGCGAATCCAGCCAAAGCCGGAGGAACCTGCCCGCTCAAATGGCGAAACTGCTCCGACCGTCCAGACGCGAATGAGCCGTCCTTCGGAGTCGCGCTTGATCTGCAGGGCCAGCATGAGCACCTGCAGCACGACGACTCCGGCGAGCAGGACCAGCGATTTGTGGCGAGAGGGAACGGCTAGCATGTAAATTCCGAAATTCGAAAGTCGAAATTGGAAAATCGAAGCGTGAAACTTGGGTTCATCGCCACAAGTGCCTTCGAAGGCGGCATATTGTGCCCCGACAAAAGAAAAGCCTCAATCTATGCAAACCTGACGCAATAGATTGAAGTCGCTCAGCATCTTTCCCGTGCCGAGCACAACCGACGCCAGCGGATCATCCGCAATCGAAACCGGCAAGCCGGTTTCTTCGCGTATACGCTTGTCCAGATTCTTCAGCAGCGCGCCGCCGCCCGTCAGCACGATTCCGCGGTCGCTGATGTCGGCGGAAAGCTCGGGGGGTGTGCGCTCGAGCGCCACGCGTACGGCATTAAGAATGGTTGCGACACATTCGCTGAGGGCTTCGCGGATTTCGCTGTCGTCGATGGTGACTGTCCGCGGCACGCCCTCGATAAGATTGCGGCCCTTCACTTCCATCGTGAGAGGTTTTTCGAGAGGATACGCGGAGCCAATCTCCATCTTGATCTGCTCCGCCGTGCGTTCGCCAACGAGCAAGTTGTACTTGCGCTTCAGATACTGCATAACCGCTTCGTCCATCTCGTTGCCCGCCACACGCACGGACCGTGAATAAACGATTCCACTCATGGAGATGACGGCGATGTCCGTGGTGCCGCCGCCGATGTCCACGACCATGTTGCCGGAGGGTTCTTCAATTGGCAGACCCGCCCCAATCGCCGCGGCCATGGCCTGCTCGACGAGGAAAACCTCGCTGGCACGCGCGCGATAAGCAGAGTCCTGCACGGCCCGCTTTTCCACGGGAGTGATTTCGCTCGGGACGCCGATGACGATGCGCGGATGGACCAGCACGCGCCGGTTGTGGGCCTTTTGGATGAAATAGGTCAACATTTTTTCGGTCACTTTGAAGTCCGCAATGACCCCGTCTTTCATCGGCTTGATGGCCACAACGTTGCCCGGTGTGCGACCGAGCATCTCTTTTGCTTCGCGGCCCACGGCCACAACCTCTCCGCTGGACTTGTTGATGGCCACGATGGAGGGCTCGTTGACGACAATGCCTTTGCCGTGCGCGAACACCAGCGTGTTGGCAGTGCCCAGATCGATGGCCAGGTCGGAAGAAAACAGACTGAACACCGACCTCATGTTGTAACCGTTCTTGTTCATCCCCACATCCCCCCGCGGGAAAATTTCTCCGCTGCCCGGCGGGCCATCACGCTGACCTTACCTCAGCCAGCCGCCCACATCAATTGTCTCCGGACACCGCGACCAACGCAAAGGCGCTTCCGTCTTTTTTCGGATCTCTTATTTCGGAACCACGATGGACACCTGCCTCATAGCCGTCCCGCCCCGGCGATTCGACCCGATAATGGAAATTGTGTGCTGCCCAGGCTCAAGGGCCTCAGTGAAGTGCCGGAAAGTCCCATCCTGAGAGACATTCGGCACCGATTGACCATTTACAATCAGAGCGGCTCCCCGTTCCGTGCGGCCCACAATCTCCGCCACGCGTCCATGCAACTGTGTGGAGTCAATCTCAAGCAGCATCGATTGCGACTTGCCTTGCGCCACGAGCGTAAACTTGAAAATCTCGCCGACTTCACTAGTCTGTTTCTTTCCGTCCGTCGCTGTAACGTTCCAGAAGTAGTCGCCGGGATCAAGCCCGGTAATCTCCACCGCCGTTGAACTAACCTTCGCTTCTTTCACGGTCTTTGTAAACATCGAGGTGGTGCTGATTCGCAGCGTATAGGATACGGCATCCTGAACGGGCTTCCATTCAAATCGAACCGGCGCGATCTTCGGGTCCTCGGTGATAATCGGCGAGAGGTTTAGAGGCGCGACAAGATCGGGCGGCGCCAGCACGTTTGATTTTTGGAACGCACCCTTGTTGGGGATGGTAACTTTCTCAAATTGCGTGAGGTCAATTTTTTCCTGGCCACGCTGCACCTGGGCACTACCGCTCGAAACCAAGATTTCGCTCGACCTATTCTCAGGGTCCGCCTTCACCTTGCCGCGGCTGTTCGAACCTAATTGTGCCTTGGCGTCCTCGACCCGCACCTGCGCCTTCGACTCGGCCAGAGTGAATGTCGGCGTGGCCCAGTTAACTTCACCGGTCGTGATTCCGATGCCGGAGCTGCTCGGCTTGTTGTTCTCCGTGGAATTCTCTTCCACAACGACCAGCGAGCCAGGCTTCATGGTGTATTGGGTGCCATCACCGAAGGTGATGCGCGCGTCGCCATCCGGACCGGTCTTAATCTGATCGCCTCTGTCGAGCGCGGTGCGAAAATCCGCTACCACCCATTGGACGGAATTGACTTTCTTGACTTCGACTTTGCCGTCAAGGTTGACGAATTTGGCGTGCTTCTGATCGGCGCCCTGCGGGTCGATTTCCGGATCGCCGACCTTCTCAGTGACCTTCCTGATGATGGCCTGATACAAGTCGGGCTTAATCAGGGAAACTCCCGCGCCGATGATGGCAATAGCCAGGAGCGCGTAACCAATCACCGTCTTATAAGTGACTGCCTTCCAGAAAACTTCAACGTGCGGCCCCTTTTGCTGGCCCTGCGTGAACCTTGGATCGATTGGTGTTTGTGTCGTCACGGTTGAGTGTGCTGTGAAAGCTCCAATTTTTGAATGTAGCACAGCGGTTTCCGTATAGATGAACTGCGGAGCTGGGCGTAGTCAAATTGCAAATAGCACCGCTGGACATGGCCCGATGCCTTTCGCCTGTCCCTAGGTGCAGGTTCCATGGGACTTGTTGCTGTTCTTTTCTTTGTCTGCCCAGCCATCGCCGGGACGTCGAAAAATCCCCGCCTGGCCAGCCCGGACGATTGTGTTTGAGACCCATGCCTATATCTCCTATAATTTAAGTTTGTCTGCTGGTGTGGGAGACTCATAGGATGGTTGACGCAAAAGATAAAAGCAAACTTGGGTATCGCATCCTTCTAGGAGCCGTGGTCCTGCTCCTGGGAGGCAGCATGCTGCTCTACCTGGTCCCCCAGTCGCCTGTCAGCGGCGAAATCTCCAACGACACGCTCGCCAAGATTGGAGATCAGTCGATTACTGTGCAGGACGTGCGCCAACAGCTCGACCAGATCGAGCAACGTAATCCCAACATGAAGCCGCTTGAGTCTCTCTATGCCCAACAGATCCTGAAACAGTTGGTGACTGAAAAAGAGTTGGAGTATGAAGCCAAGCGTCTCTCAATTACCGTATCCGATCAGGAGCAGGCGGACCGCATTCGCCAGTACGTGCCGACGGCTTACAATGGCAGCGCGTTTGTCGGCCGGGAGCGTTATTCCGCCGAAGTCCAGACGCGCTTCCAATTGTCAGTGCCTGTTTTCGAAGAGCTCATCCGGCAGAGTTTGCTCGAGGAAAAATTCCGCAAACTGGTCACAGATGGGATCAGCGTGGGGCCCTCGGAACTCCAGGATGAGTTCCGCTACAAGAACGAAAAAGTGAAGCTGGACTACGCGCTGATTAAGCCGGAAGACCTGGAAGCTAAAATTTCACCGGATGAATCGGAAATCCGCGCTGCCTATGAAAAGAACAAGTCGAAATACCAGGTGCCCGAACGGCGCGTGGTGCGCTACGCGCTTGTGGACGTAAACCAGATACGCCAGAGCCTGCAAGTGTCTGACGACGTGCTCAAGCAGCAATATCAGGCCAATATTCAGCAGTACCAAGTGCCGAACCGTGTGCACGTCGAACACATTCTCTTTATGACCGTGGGGAAGACGGATGCTGAAGTCGAGGAAATCAAGAAAAAGGCCGAGGACGTTTCAAAACAAGTGAAGAAGGGCGGCAAGTTCGAGGACCTCGCAAAAAAGTACTCGGAAGACCCTGGATCAAAGGACAAGGGCGGTGATTTGAGCTGGATAACTCAAGGCCAGACGGTCCCTGAGTTCGAGAAGACAGCCTTCAGCCTCAGCCCGGGCCAGGTCTCGGACCTCGTCAAGACCCAGTACGGATTCCACATCATCAAGGTGCTGGAAAAGGAGACGGCTCACACCAAGCCATTCGAAGAGGTGAAGGATTCTCTGCGTGCGCCTTTCTTGCTGTCGCAGGCAGACAAAGTAGCTAGCGACACGGCGGACAAGTTGTCCGCTGCAATCCGCCAGTCCAACAAGATCTCTCTGGATGATCTGGCGAAACAGTACCACCTGACGGTGAGCGAAACGCGGCCCATCAGCGCGACCGACCCCTTGCTGGAGCTTGCTAATTCCCAGGAAGCCAAGGATGCCATCTTCCGCTCGAGGCCTGAAGAACTGAGCCTGCCGGTCCGAACCGATCGTGGTTATGTCGTTTTGTCTCTGAAATCGATGCTGCCAGCGCACCAGGGTTCGCTTGAAGAAGTCCGCGACCGGGTAATCAACGACCTAAAGCGCGAAAACTCCACTGACTTGGCGAAGGCCAAGGCCGATGAGCTCATCAAACGCGTCAAGGCTGGTGAGAGATTCGATGCCGCCGCCCGCTCACTCGGTCTGGAGCCCAAAACGAGTGACCTCATCGCGCGCGACGGCTCTATACCTGGTGCGGCGAGCGGCAAGCAAGTCAGCGCGGCGTTCAGTCTGAAAAGTGGTGACGTTGCCGCCCCCTTGAACCTGGGGCAAAACTGGCTGGTATACCGCGTGGCTGAAAAAACGGAACCCAATCCGGCCGATTTCGACAAACAGAAGAAGCAGCTGACCGAGGAACTTCTCCAGTCCAAGCGAAAACTTGCCTTTGAAGCCTTCCAGACGGCCCTCGACAATCGCCTGAAGGTGGAGGGCAAACTAAAGCTCATGCCTGAAAAACTGAAGAGCTTTGGCTCCTTTGGCTAGTCTAAGTTGTTCAAAATAAAGGAAGTTATTTACTGGACACGCTGGCCTTGTCTTTCCTTGCGTCTCTCGATACGCTATTAGGGTTCCTTAAGCCGAATTCAACCCGACCTGCAGTTGCGAAGGCACAGTTTGGGTTCAGGTGTAAAGTCCAGGATTCGGAACAGAAGCAATCATGGCCACCCAGCGCCGCAACTTCACAGATTGGTGATTAACATGGCCGCTCGCACTCTCTCCGCTCGCAATGACTACCGCTGCAGCATCGACCGCAACCAATCGGGTAAGTACTGCGTTCGAGTTCAAGTGCACTACCCCCGGCACGCCTGGACGTTGAACACGTACTTCCTTGCCTCCTCGTTTGATCGCGCGATGAAAAAGCTCGAAGAGGCGCTGGATTTTCTCCAGCGACAGGAAGAAAAACTCTGGTTCTGGGGTGTGGACCGCGCCGAAGACATGGGTTTTTCGGCTGAGTTCTTGAAAGAAGCGGGCTTACGGCTGGACCGCCGCTCGGAATTCCCGCGAAAAGCTACCAGCGTATCGCTGGCTCCGGAGCGCCAAGTGCCCGCCTTCGTCCTTGGACCGATGCGCCGGGGCCTGGCCGAATCCGTCGAAATGTCTCGCAGCGCCACTGCCGCCGGCGACTGACCTAATTCCATTATTTTGAATCACTTCTCTGCCTAGGGCCTCTTGCTGGGTACGTTCAATCGGTAGCCACCGGATAGGAGCCATAACTTAAAAATGAAAAGCCCAAAGAGCATGGCCATGGCTTTGCTTACCGCAACGCTCATCATTGCCGGAAGCCTTGCCTCTCACGCGGAGCCTACGCGACAGACCACCGATCAGGCCGCAACCGACTCCAGCACCAATAAGCCGTCAGAAAAGAAGAAGGTCGGCGGCGCACCAGCGCAAAAGAAAAACAGTTCGAAGAAATCCGCTGACTCAACTGCATCTGCCACTCCTGCCCCCGCTCCAGCAGGGGCGCCGAGTAGCACCGCTGCTGCTTCCAAGCAACCCACGACAAAGCGGCAGACTCCGCCGGCCTCTCCTACAGGAATGGTCTGGGTCAACACGGAGTCGGGTGTGTATCACAAGCCCGGCACTCGCTGGTATGGGAAAACCAAACAAGGTAAGTACATGACCGAAGCCGATGCCGCCAAGGCGGGCTACCATCCGGCAAAGAAAGAATAAGCGCAGCTTTTCGGCCGCGAAAGAAGCCTGGGACGCAGGGACTCTCCCGCCCGTTTGAGCCTCCTAGGTGATATCTTTCGCTGGCCTTTTTTTGCGCGAAACCTTCTGTCCCGCTCGCCTAATTCTCTGAAGGTCATTTTTCGCGTAGGATGACTTCGCCGTGGCCTACGAGCTGGTCGTTCAGCCACAAGCGGTATTTGTATGTGGCTGCTTTACTGCCCGGGCGCGGCGGGCCGCTGAGCAGGCGCATGCCGGCCGGCGCCTGAAAAACATTCGACGAAAAAGGACACCGGTTCACATCGAACTCCACGCGCAAATTGCCGGCGTCGGAGATCCAGGAGACCTGGTCGCCCTCATCAAGCACGACGACTTGCGGGATAAGACCAACGAGTACTGGGCGTTCAGGCATTTTTCTTTGTGGCCCTGTGTGGCTCCGGGGCCGAGGCTCCTGATTTTATCGGTGCACAGCGACGATAGCATATTCCCTGGAAAGAATTCTTGTGAGCTTCGTCACATTTTCCGTGGAATTCTACTTGGAGGAACTTAATTGCCGATTTTTCACAACCAACCTGTACTCTCGGGCATCTGAATAAATGCAACCTGTACTTCACTGCGCTTGACCGCATTGCAACGCAACCGTACACTGAAATTGTTGATTCGTGGCGCGAAGCTCCGGCTGGATCTCTTGGGCTCGCGGAAATGTTGTTCATAAGCGTCTGAAAGTGGACGCGGAGGATTTTGCCGGATGGCTTCAGCTTCCCGCTATTTGTCCATACCGCTGCCGAATGGTTCGCGGATTTCCCTGATTCTCTCCTTGCCTTTTGCGCTCATTCACCTTGCCTCGCTGCTGATTTTTTTCACGCCGTTTCATTGGTATTACCTGGTCACCTGTCTAGCCCTGCTGGTGGTGAGGATGTTCTTTGTGACCGCGGGCTATCACCGTTATTTCTCGCACCGCTCCTTCAAGACCAGCCGCGTGTTCCAATTCGTGATCGCGTTTATGGCCATGACCTCTTCGCAGAAGGGCGTGCTGTGGTGGGCGGCACATCACCGTCACCATCACCGGCATTCGGATCAGGAACTCGATTTGCATTCGCCCACGCTTTTCGGCTTTTTTTGGTCGCACGTCGGCTGGATTATCTCTGATAAATACAACGACACGCGCACCGAATACATCGCCGACTTCGCGAAGTTTCCCGAGTTGCGCTGGCTGAACAAGTACCACATGGTGCCGCCTATCACTCTCGCCGTGGTGCTTTGGCTGATTGGCGGATGGCCGCTGTTCATCTGGGGCTTCTGCTTGAGCACCGTGCTGCTGTGGCATGACACGTTTACCATCAATTCTCTCTCGCACCTCTTCGGCTCCCGCCGCTACGAGACCACGGACACCAGCCGCAATAACTGGCTCCTCGCCCTGCTCACCCTCGGCGAAGGCTGGCACAACAACCATCATCACTTTATGGCTTCGGCGCGCCAGGGCTTTTTCTGGTGGGAGATCGACATCACCTACTACACTCTGAAGGTTATGTCCTGGCTCGGGATCGTCTGGGACCTACGCAAAGTACCCACGCACCTGCTCACCGCGCAAACCATCGCCGCCTAACGCGAAGGCTGGCCACCTTTCTTTGCCAATCGGCGTCAGACTTCCCAGTGAGGTTGACTCGCTAGAGCCGTCCTATGCCGAGAAGGCTGATGGTTGTGTCGCTGGCCGCTTGGGTCATCCTCGGCCAAGCGCAGCATTCGTCCACGCGGGAAAGGTCACCTGCCCCAACGCAGGGGTCACAACCTGTTACGCAGCAAAGCGAAGCCAGAACCAAAATAAGTGTCAATTCCGACCTCGTCGTCCTCCCTGTCACTGTCAAAGATCGCTTCGGCAACCTCATTCCTGATCTTCAAAGGGAAGAGTTCCGCATTTTCGACGACAACGTTGAGCAGTCCATTGACGTTTTCACTGCCGAAGCTTTTCCGCTCTCACTGGTCGTCCTCATCGACGACGATCTGAAATCCGAGGATGCCACCCAGATGGCCCCGACTCTGCGCGCCATCACCGCGGGAATCAGCTCCAGCGACGAAGCCTTAGTCTGTCGCTTCGACCTGTCGTTTTATCCAGGCGATGGTTTCACAGGCGATCTTAACAAGCTCTGGGCCGAGCTGAAGGACGCCCAAGAGCACAGCGGCCCTTCTACCTCTGGCCCCGTCCCCTTCGTCACGCCTCCATCCACCCATCCTCTCGGCGTGGGCGAACCGCCACAGGCGGCGCCGACTAACCTTGGGTCCCGGCCAACCAAAGCCCTGGACGACGCCGTCCATTCCGCCACTGAGTTGCTTCATGATCGTGGAGTCAGTCGCCGCAAAATCATCCTTTTGATCTCCGACGGTCTTAATGGGCCCCAATTTAACCGCCACACGTATCCTGACACTCTCGAGGCTCTCCTCCACGACAATATCTCCGTATACAGTTTGGCTGTCGGCCACTCCCGCAAGCGAAGGTTCTCCCGCCTGGTCAATTATTCGAGCGACTCCGGTGGCGACATCTATTACGCCGTCCAAAGTGCCGCCATGGAAAAGCTCTATTCTCGAATCACCGAAGAAGCGCGTCACGAGTACACCCTGGCATACGTGCCGCGCGGCAACAATCGCAACGCCAACTATCACAAGGTAGAAGTTCGTTCCACCCGTGAAGGCGTCACCATCAAGACCCGCCGGGGATATTACACCGGTCCTCGGAGCGATCTCCCTACCCGATAGGGCTGTTCGATGAGTGTGATGGCGGCCATACGGGTTTCGGGCCGCAGACGGCAGGACTAGCCAGGTTAACACTCGAGAACCGCTCTGCGTCTTAGCTGGATGTAAAGGGAACGACGAACACCGAAGGCGTCAGGAAGGCCAGCCATGCCACGAAAACCATTGCTCTTGTCACTCTACACTTTGCTCGTTTGCTGCTTTGTTATCTCGTCGCGTGCGCTGGGCGGGTCTGAAGACCCGCCACTACACAACCTGCGCTCTCATTCGTTGGGTAGAGAGGCGCGCCCTGTCTATTCGAGTCTCACGGCCCATGAATGGGGCACCTTTACTTCGATTGCCGGGAGTGACGGACAAGCTGTCGAATGGTCGCCCCTGACCGGCTCCACGGATCTTCCCCAGTTCGTCGAACACTTTCGCGATCCCGGCTTCAAGCTGGGCTTGCGAGGCACCGTGCGAATGGAAACACCGGTCTTGTATTTTTATGATTCGCGGGAAGAAACCATATCTGTAAATGTAGCGTTCTCCAAGGGTGTGATCACGGAATGGTATCCACATGGCCAGCCGGGTCGAGCCTACGGCGATTCGTTATGGTGAAATGCTCCACCAGGCAGGCGCTTGGGGAAGCATCGCGTGGGATTCGGTCACTCTTGCGCCAAATGAGAGAGTGGATTTTCCGACCGGAGACCGGAACAATCATTACTTCGCCGCTCGAATGACTTCTTCGACGCCCTTGCGAGTGAAGGCCCCGACAGGCGAACAGCAGGAAAAATTTCTCTTCTATCGAGGAGTCTCTGCGTTTTCCGTTCCACTTTCCGCAACGCTCGACACAGCAGGAGAGGTAAGGGTCAAGAATCACGGCGATCAGGAGATCCCAACGACTATTCTCTTCGAGCGGCGCGGCGAGAAAGTGGGCTACCGCATAGGGGAAGCAGTCAAGGAAGAAACGACTCTGGATCCGCCGGAGCTGACCTCTATCATCGACGATCTGGGCCGGGACCTGGAAGGAATTCTCGTTGCGCAAGGTCTCTATCAAGACGAAGCCCACGCCATGGTCGAAACCTGGCGAAATTCCTGGTTCGAGGAAGGCAGCCGCCTGCTGTATATCGTGCCCCCAGCGTTTGTGAACGAAGTGCTGCCGCTTTCGATCAAGCCTGCGCCTGCGCAAACTGTGCGCGTATTCGTGGGGCGGTTGGAACTCGTCACACCCGCAACGCAAAAAGAAGTCGAGACAGCGTTTGCAGCTCACGACGCCGCGACATTGAAAGCGTACGGCCCGTTCCTCGAACCGATTCTTGCAACGATGGTCAAGAAGGAAACGGATTCTGTGCAAGTACACCGATTGCAGGGCTACTTGAATGCCGTTTACGGTCAGTTGGTTACACAAAACCGGGCGCGAAACTAACCGACATTGTTTGCTGGATGTTCCGAGCGTGCCGGGAGTTCAAATCGCTTGAGGACGAAAAGACACTATTGCGTTTCTCCACGCCTCTTCTACTTACCGATGAGACTTAGCTGACTGGCGATGCAGAGCCATTGGCCATCTTTCTTGATCCAAGTGTCAGTGAAGCGGCCTACATGCGAAAACGGCTTTCCTTTCTCAGTGCCTTTTTCATGGGTTGAGCCCGTGACGATCACGGTATCGCCGTGGCGATGCAACTTCATATCCGTGGAAACTTCAACGGTGAGCTGGATGGAATTGTCCCTGATGCTCGCCAGGAATTGGGCCTTAAACATCACGCTTCCATCGTAGTCGGTAAGCACGAAATCGCTGTCCAGCATTTTTCCCATAGCGTCCGCGTCATGGTTGATCTGTATCTGGTTCCAGAGGTTTTCCAGCGCGATGATTTTTGTTTCGTCTCCCTGGGCCATGGAAACGCTTTGTGAGAAGGGTAAGAAAGCGAGCGCAACCAAAAGAATGAGAGGGCGTGACATCAAGACTACTCCTTTGGATTGTGTGTTCCTTCCGAGGATGGCATGAATCAAACTGCTTTTGGCTGCAGAAATTCAGAGAGTGCCCGTTCTAGATATGGGCCTCAGTCGATAGGCCAGCCAAATTGTCGGTTGCGTGGGTGTGGGGATTGCGCGAAAATTGAAGCTCCCGCCATGGCAGGAAAAGTTCCCTGAAAGCGCATTCGCGGGCGGTCCGAGCTTCAGAAGCGAGAATCAAGCGCAGGCATAAAGAAGGGCAAAACGTTATGACGCAACGCGTTGGCGAACTCCATCCTCCCGTTCGGCTGATGCTGACCCCCGGACCGTCTTCCATCGATCCCCGCGTTTATCGCGCGATGGCAACGCCGCTGGTGGGGCACATGGATCCATGGTTCAAGGGGTGCATGGAAGAAACGCAAATCCTGCTGCGCCAAATTTTTCAAACGCAAAACCGCATCACCATGCCGCTTTCGGCGTCGGGCTCGGGCGGCATTGAGGCGTCGGTGCTGAATTCGCTGGAGGAAGGCGAGGAAGGCATCGTGGCGGTCAACGGCGTCTTTTCCGAGCGGATGTATGAGATTGCGACTCGGGCATCGTCGAAAGTCGTAAAAGTTGAGGCGCCATACGGCAAGCCGGTGGATGCCGAAGATGTGCGCCGCGCCGGCAAAGGCAAAAAGATCAAGATCATCGGCTTCGCACATGGCGAAACTTCGACGGGCGTAATCACTGGAATGGATGCTTACCGCAAGGTCGCCGACGAATTGGGGGCGCTGCTGATTGTAGACACCGTTGCGTCGCTCGCTGCCGTTCCGATCGACGTGGACAAGCAGCGCATTGACATTTGCTTCAGCGGATCGCAGAAAGCCATCAGCGCGCCGCCGGGAATGTCCCCGATTACCGTGAGCCCCGCTGCCGAGGAAGTGTTCCGCAAGCGCAAGACGAAAGTGCAAAGCTGGTATTTCGACCTGACCACGGCGATGAATTATTGGGGCAAAGACCGGCTGTATCATCACACGCCGCCGATTTCGCTGATTTTCGCGCTCCGCGAAGCCATGCGCATGGTGATGGAAGAAGGCCTGGAGGCGCGCTGGGAGCGCCATCGCGTGAATCAACTCGCGCTCATTGCTGGCCTCGAGGCCATGGGCTTGGACCTGCTAGTGAAAGACCCGGCGGACCGTTTGCCTACCGTCACGGCAGTGATGATCCCAATCGGCATTCACGATGAAAAGGTCCGGAATCAGTTGCTCGACGAGTTCAACATCGAAATCGCCGGCGGATTCGGAGCAGTGAAGGGCAAGATCTGGCGAGTCGGGTTGATGGGCTACTGTAGCCAGAAGCCGTTCGTGCTGCTGTTCCTGGCGGCTCTGGAAAAGTGCTTGCTCCACCAGGGCTTCCGGGTGCCCAGCGGCGCTGGCGTCGGAGCGGCCATCCGGAGTTACTCGCAAGTGGAGACCGCTGCTGCTGTCAGCCGCTAGTCATTTGAGCCTACGGCGACGTTTGTCATGCTGAGCGAAGCGAAACATCTCAGCGTAAACTGTTAAACAAGCAGTGACCGAAGGAGCCCGCGTGACCACACGCCCGATACTTGCGAACACCGGCGCGATGAGCCATGACACTAAGTTTTTTATTGATGGCGAAGCCCATGTTGTGGGATTGGCGCACACCGCGTTCGTGAAATTCCGCGACAAAGCCCGGCGCGACCTGACCGACCGCGAAGCGAGCTTTGTCGCCGCAGAATATCTCCGCGAGCGCCTTGAAGAAGATGACTTGCGCCCTCTCTACGACGTCCCGGAAGCCGAGGTCCTCCGCCTGATCAACCAGATCGGCATCAAGTGAGGATCTGACTTTTCCATTAGAAAAGACGTTCGATGCTAGTGCCCGCGCGAATATCAGTCGCCCGGTTCGGCGTGGAATGCGTCGAGGCAGGAATGCCGAATCCCATCCCTGCGGATAAAGTGAATTACCAGAAGCATGAGCAGCGCTCCGCAAACCAGCACGGCAACTGCGATTTGCAGGCCAAGCTGCAGGTCGCGAAAGTCGGAAATCCTCCCGATTACGTGCGGGCCCAGGCCGCCGATCAACTGAGTGGCAAACATGTAAACGCCAATGGAAGTGGCGTGGGCCCTCCGCGGCATCATGTCATGGAGAACAGCGGTCACCGGCCCGTGATACCAGGACATAAAAAAGAAAGCAATCGCGAGGCCGATTAGCACCGTGGATTTCTCTTCCGATTGAATGGCCAGAAGCAGGCACGGAGTCGCGAGCAGGAATGCGGCTACCACGGCGATAATCCGCCCGTAAGAAAAACTCCGGTGCAGGCGGTCGGCAACGAACCCGCCGGTCAAAACGCCTAAGAGCGCCGATGACAGCCCGATGACCGCGAGCAAGACGGAGGCTTCGCGCAAGCTAAAGTCTTTGTAGTTGACGGCGAAATCCGTGCTCCAGGTGATGAGCGACACGCTGGAGAACGTGATGCAAATCCCCGCGCAAATCATGGCCACAAACGCGGGCACCTGGAGGAGGCGCCCGATAGGCACGACTTCGGAGCGCGGTCCGCGCGGCGGTTCCTCGATCCAGAAAAGAGCAATCCCGGGAACAATGCCCGCGAGCGCCACGATAAAAAGTGCTTCCTGCCACCCGTATCGCTGGCCAATAATCCCGCCTAAAACATGGCCGGCGGCGCCTCCGAGCAGCATGCCGGAAGCGAAGATAGCTTGCGCCCGTGCGCGGCGTTCTTGCGGGAAACCGCCGGAAATCATGGATTGCGCCGCAGGCGCGTATGCAGCTTCGCCAAGCCCAACAAAAGATCTGGCGATCAGGAAAAAAAGAAAATTGGAGGTCAGTCCGCCTACGAACGTCGCCATGCTCCAGCACACGATGCCAATCGCAATGATGGCCTTGCGGCTATAGCGGTCGGCCAGGAATCCAAACGGGATGCTGCACACCGCGAGAACCACCAGGAGAAAAGTCTGCAGCGAACCGAGCTCGGCATCCGTGACGTGGAAATGATCGCGCAGCGGCGAAATCAGCGGAACGAAGACCTGCCTCGCCGCGAAGTTGACAAAATTGATTAAAGCAAGTACAGCAAGGAGACGAATCTGGTAGGAATTGAGCGGGATGGACTTCGTAGACATTCTGGGTTGGCTCGATGACCTGCGCGCGGCCTGCTGGAGCGTAGACCGGAACTTATCAGCCTCTGCCCAGCCTATCAAGATTATATGACGACTAACAATCCTGCCCCCTCTGCGAACGCCACCACGAGTGACCGTTTAACCACCGTCCTTTCGTACGGCGTGTTGCTGCTGCTCATCTACCTCGTTTTCCGGATCTACGAACCGTTTCTCGCCGCACTCGGTTGGGCGGCCATCCTCGTGATTTTTTTCTATCCGATGCATGAGCGGCTGGCGCGGAGATTCTCCCCCAGGCGGGCCGCGGTCATCAGCACTCTGGCGGTGACCGTTTTGCTCATCGTTCCGGTCATTCTTATAACCACCCTGTTCGTGCGCGAAGCAGTTTCGATTTCGCGCGGCGTGCAGCATTCGATTGCGGAAGAGCACGCGCCAACGGTCGCGAAGAAATGGGCGTGGATCGCGCAGCACGTGCCGGGACTGGATCCCAACGCCAACGTGATGGAGATGGTCGAGCAGGGCGTTCAGAAAGAGGCGGGTTTTCTAGCAGAGCGGCTGGGCACCATCCTGCGGAACATAGCGGAGTTTATTTTTGACCTTTTTGTGATGATCTTCGCGATGTTCTATTTCTTTCGCGATGGCGACCAAATCATCCACGGAGTGCGCAGCATTCTGCCGTTTGACGCCGAGCACCGGGATACCATGATGACCCAGGCGCGCGATCTCATTTCCGCGAGCGTCACCACCAGCCTGATCATTGCGGCAATTCAGGGGATTCTTGGTGGCCTCGGCTTCGCCATCGTGAAATTGCCGACGCCAATTTTCTGGGGCGTAGCCATGGCTTTTTTTTCGCTGGTGCCTGTTGTGGGTTCCGGTCTGATCTTCGTGCCGGCTTCGTTATGGCTCGGCTTCACGGGGCATTGGGGGCGAGCCATTCTACTGCTGGCGATTTGCGCAGGCGTATCTACGGTCGTGGACAACGTCCTGCGACCGCTGTTGCTCGGCGGGCGCACCGAACTGAGCGCACTCGTGATCTTCATCAGCGTCGTTGGCGGCGTCGGTCTCTTTGGAATGCTCGGCCTGGTGCTGGGTCCCATCCTGGTGGCCACGGCTGCGGGAGTCCTGGCGGTATACATGGAGCGGCCCGAAAGCCCGCCCATAACCGCTCGATAACACGTCGCGCGGTCCGCGGTGGGCGCGTGACACGATTGTGCTAGAGTAACGCGCTCGAAGGAATTTCATGACCACCAAACCTGCCCCGAAACCCACTGAGCTTCCACCGGCGAAGCTGCGGTGGCGGTGCGAGCTATCGCGCATCCCCTTCGAAACCACCGCGCAAGCCGAATTGCGCGAAGGGTTCATCGGACAAGAGCGCGCTCTGCGCGCTTTGAAGATGGGCGCGGAGCTTTCGGCCCCCGGCTACAACGCTTTTGTGTGCGGATTGGCCGGTACCAGCCGCGGTGGAACGATCGCCCGCATGATCGAAGAGCTCCACCCTCCAACGAAAGAGTCGCTCGACCGTTGCTACGTCAACAATTTCAAATTGACGGATCGCCCCCGGTTGCTGGCGCTCCCGCGCGGCCAAGCCAACGCCTTCAAAAAAGACATGCAGGCAGGAATCGATTTTCTGCGCCGCCGGATCCCCCAGGTATTCGAGGGCGAACCGTTCCAGCGCCAAAAAGGGCGCATCGTCGAGCGTTTCACCGTGCGCGAAAAGGAATTGATGGACGATTTCACGCGCCGCATCGCGCGCGAACAATTCGCGCTGGGCCACATGCAGGTGGGCGCTGTGGCGCTGCCGGAAATTTTCCCCGTCCTCGAAGGCCAGATGGTGCCCATCGAAGACATCTCCAAGATGGTCCACGAAGGCAAACTCGAAAGCCCAGTTGCGGAAGATATCGAGCGCAAGTACGAGCAATTTCGCCAGGAATTCACGGTGGTTTACCGGAAGACCCTAACGCTTTCCCGCGAATTGGCCAGCGAATTGAGCTACCTCGAGCAGGAAGCTGCGTCCGTCCTGGTGGATGGAGTCATCGAGGAACTCAAGGAAAAATACGCCGGTCCAAACATCGCCGAATATCTCGAAGAAGTGCGCCACCATCTTCTCGACAATCTCGACCCCTTCAAGGAGCGCGAGGGTGAAGGTGAACACGACGAAGAGACTCCCGACGGTTTGCCCAAGCCGCCAGCCGGTCCGGAGCGCGATCCCTTCCGCGTGTACGGCGTAAACGTCATACTTGCGCACGACAACGAAGACAAATCTCCGGTCATTTTTGAAACCACGCCCACCTACGCCAATCTCTTCGGCACCATCCAGCGCGCTTATGACGCGCGCGGCGGCTGGACCAGCGACTTCATGGACCTTCGCGGCGGCTCGCTCCTGCGCGCCGATGGCGGCTTCCTGATTATGTATTCGCTGGAAGCGTTGTCGGAAGTTGGCGTGTGGCGCGCGCTAAAGCGCACGCTGAACCACAACCGCCTGGAAATTCAGCCCCTCGAAATGTTCTATCCCTTCGGCGGGAGCGCGCAAAAGCCTGAAGCTATCGACATCAACGTCAAAGTGATCCTCATTGGCGACCGCTCTCTGTACGAACTGCTCTACGAGTATGAGGAGGACTTCCGCAAGATCTTCAAGGTGCGCGTCGAATTCGACGAAGAGATGGCCATGAGCGACGGCGTTATCGCCGAATATGCCGGACGGCTGCGCGCCTTGTCCGAAAAAGAAAATCTGTACCCTTTTGACCGCGGCGCCTTTGCCGCCATGCTCGAGTACGGCGTCCGCCAAGCTGGCCGGAGAAACAAGGTAACGGCGCGCTTCATCGACATCGCCGATCTCGCCCGCGAGGCCAACTACAACGCGGTCGCGGCCGGTGAATCCGTGGTTCGCGCGGCCCATGTGCGTGGCGCCCTGTCCTCAAAAATGGAGCGCCACAACCTGATCGAGACGCGCATCCGCGAAATGATCCAGGAAGGAACCCTGCTCGTCGATGTGGAAGGCTCGTCCGTCGGCCAGGTGAATGGCCTGAGCGTGCTCGAAATCGGCGGATACTCCTTTGGCAAGCCCGTGCGCATCACCGCGACCGCGGCCCTTGGAAAAGCGGGCCTGATCAACATCGAGCGCGAAGCCAACCTCAGTGGGCGCTTCCACGACAAGGGCATGCACATCATCGCAGGTTACTTGCGCAGCCAGTTTGCGCAAGACAAGCCGCTTTCGCTCGCCGCCAGCATCTGCTTCGAACAATCCTACTCGGGAGTCGATGGCGACAGCGCCAGCTCTACGGAAATCTACGCGCTCGCCTCCGCACTTTCCGGATTGCCGCTCCGGCAAGACATTGCCGTGACCGGCTCCATCAACCAGCAAGGCGCTATCCAGGCCATCGGCGGAGTGAACGAAAAAATCGAAGGGTTTTTCGACGTCTGCCGCATCAAGGGCCTCACCGGCACGCAAGGCGTGATGATGCCCGAATCCAACGTCGAGGATCTGATGCTGCGCGAAGATGTCCTCGAAGCCGTGGCCGCGGGCAGATTCCACATTTGGCCGGTGGCCAAAGTCGAACAAGGCATCGAGATACTCACAGGCACGACGGCAGGGCGGAAAAATGGCGACGGAAAGTTTGACCCAGGAACCGTCTTCGCCTTGATCGACGAGCGCCTCCACGAAATGGCCAAGACCTTGAAAGAGTTCGAATAGCCTCGCGCGAAAACATCCCCGGGCGGCCTGTGCCCTTGAGCGATTCCTTAAGAATCGTAGCCGGGGCCGCCGGGCGCCCCGCACTCCTTCCACAGCTTTTCCCAATTCCAGATCTGGTACGCGTTAGGCAACGGGAATCCGAGCTGATGCGCGAGCATACACACCTGCCCGCGATGGTGGGCTTCGTGAGAAAGCATGTAACACAGCATTTCCACGCCAACCGGCCAGGGCCGAGCCCAGCCGTCTCTGCGAAACTTCTCGACGC
>WNFP01003494.1_pt1 | contig 24468 bp, 18 predicted proteins | sample 5400201 | NCBI WGS metagenome assembly WNFP01 (sample SAMN13153355, study PRJNA577476) | soil metagenome | isolation source: 115 cm saprolite under Madrone tree | place: USA:California | collected 2016-06-14
TGCGCAAATCAAGAATGAAGAAGAGCAGATTGCCGTGGGTGGCGGCGCAAAAGCCATCGAAGCGCAGCACAAAAAGGGGCGGCTGACCGCGCGCGAGCGCATCGCCAAGCTGATCGATGCCGGCTCGCAGTTTTTTGAGTTGGGCGTTTACGCTGCCTACGAAATGTACGAAGAGTGGGGCGGCGCGCCTTCCGCGGGAACGATCACCGGGCTGGCGCGCGTCTGCGGGCGCACCTTCATGATCATCGCCAACGACGCGACCGTGAAAGCCGGCGCGTTTTTTCCGATGACCGCCAAGAAGGTAATTCGCGCGCAGAACATCGCGATCGACAATCACATCCCCACGATTTATCTGGTCGATTCGGCAGGTATCTTTCTGCCCTTGCAGGAAGACGTGTTTCCCGATACCGATGATTTCGGTCGCGTTTTCCGCAACAACGCGGTGATGAGCGCCATGGGCATTCCGCAACTGGCCGCCATTATGGGCATGTGCGTGGCCGGCGGCGCGTATCTGCCGGTGATGTGTGATCACATCCTGATGACCGAAGGCTCCGGCCTGTTTCTCGCCGGACCGGCGCTGGTGCAGGCGGCCATCGGGCAAAAAACGTCAGCGGAAGATTTGGGCGGCGCCAAGATGCACGCGCAAATCAGCGGCACGGTGGATTTTCGCGAGCCGGACGATGACGCTTGCATCGGGCGGATTCGCGCCCTGGCGGACAAAATGGGCGCCGCGAACCCTGCGCCCTTCAGTCACGTCGCTTCCAAGCAGCCGCTCTATTCCGCGGAGGAGATTTACGGAATTTTTTCCGGCGATCCGGCGAAGCAATACGATATGCGAGAAATCATCGCGCGCATCGTGGACGCCAGTGAGTTCGAAGAATACCGGGCGGAGTACGGCGAGACGGTGCTGTGCGGCTACGCGCACATCGGCGGCTGGGCCGTCGGCATCGTCGCTAACCAGAAAAAGCACGTGCAGACGATGGCGCGCGGCTCGGACCAGAAGCGCATGGAATTCGGCGGCGTGATTTATACCGAGTCCGCCGAAAAGGCCGCGCGATTTATTCTGGACTGCAACCAGAATCGCATCCCACTGATTTTTCTTCACGACGTCAACGGCTTCATGGTCGGGAAAGATGCGGAGTGGAGCGGCATCATCCGCGCGGGCGCGAAAATGGTGAACGCCGTGGCAAATTCCGTAGTGCCGAAAATCGCCGTGATCTGCGGCGGCAGCTTCGGCGCCGGCCATTACGCCATGTGCGGCAAAGCGTACGACCCGCGCTTCATTTTTGCATGGCCCACGGCGCGCTACGCGGTGATGAGCGGCGACGCCGCTGCCGGCACGCTGGTCGAAATCAAGCTGAAGCAGCTCGAGCGCGAAGGCAAGAAGGTCGACGAGAAAGCCAAAAAAGAATTGTACGAATCCGTACGCGCCACCTACGAGCACCAGACCGACCCGCGCTACGCCGCCGCGAGGCTGTGGGTCGACGCCATCATCGATCCAGCGCACACCCGCGATGCGTTGATCCAGGCACTCGAAGCCGCGGCCCTAAACCCCGAAATCCGCGAATTCAAGACTGGAGTGCTACAGACTTGATCACACTCAGAACCAGAGTCCTGATTTACTCTTCTGGGCTGCCTTGGGCGGCGGTTCTTTATCTGTATACCCGCTGCTTTCTTCAACGACTCGGCACTCCGTCGTTGCGGCCACTATGCAGTTCGTTTTTGACGGATTTGGTCGTCTGCTTTGCCGTTATCTCAGCCATTGCCGCGCTGCTGTCATTGCTGTTGAATATTCACATCTCGAATAGAAACCAATGGCCGAATCGATAGAATTGATCGAGTGCCCGCGCGATGCTTGGCAAGGGTTGTACGACTTCATCCCGACCGAATACAAAGCTGAGTATTTGGCTGAGCTTGTCCGCGCTGGATTCAAACACATCGACGCGGTGAGCTTCGTGTCGCCGAAGCATGTGAAGCAGATGGCGGACAGCGAAGAAGTCATGGCCAGACTCAACGCTTCCCTTCCCGACAACGTCGAGCGCCCGGAGATCATCGGGATTGTCGTGAATGAGAAGGGACTGGAGCGGGCGCTGGCCGCTCCGGGCATTACCACAATCGGATATCCGTATTCGATCTCGGCTTACTTTCGGCGGGCTAACGCCAATATGACTCGCGAGGAATCGCGCGCTCTCGTCGAAACGCTCAAGAAAGAGACCGCGGCGGCGACTCGCGGCTTGGTTATTTACATCTCCATGGCCTTCGGCAATCCTTATGATGAGCCGTGGGGGCCGGAGATTGTGCAGGACACGCTGGAATGGCTGAAAGATATTCGAGTGCGCACGGTTTCGCTGGCAGATACGGTGGGCACGGCCTCCCCGCAACTGGTCGGCGATTTATTTCGCCAACTGAAGGGCCACGTGGCGGGGCTTAAATTGGGAGTCCATCTCCACAGCCGCCCGGAAAACGCGGAAGCGAAAATTCTTGCCGCCTATGAGGCGGGATGCCGGCGCTTTGATAGCGCGCTGACAGGACTTGGCGGCTGCCCCTTTGCGGGAGACAATCTGGTAGGGAACATCGCCACGGAGCAGGTGCTCGCTGCGTTGCGCAAAGCGGGCGCCGATCCGGGAATCGACACCGCGCGCCTTACAAAAGTGCTAGCCATGACCAACGAAATCCGCGCGAAATACGCGCACTTACCAGTTTTGAATTAGCGAGGCTTTTGCCATGCCCTCCACACTGATTCTCGAATTCAGCGGCGAGATCGCCAAGATCACGCTGAACCGCCCCGAAAAGCGCAACGCCATCAACACGCAAATGATCGCGGAGTTGCAAACGGCGCTGGACACCATCGAAAAAAGCCACTCGCGCGTGGCGATCGTCACCGGAGCGGGCACATCGTTTTGCGCCGGCATGGACCTGGAGATGCTCGCCGCCATCGCGAAGCAGTCGCCCGCGGAAAATCAAGAGGATTCACGGCGCATCGCCAAAATGCTGCGCCGCCTATGGAGTTTTCCGCGGCCGATGATCGCAGCCGTGAACGGGCCTGCCTATGCGGGGGGCTGCGGCATCGCGACACTTTGCGATTTCACTCTGGCGGCGCCGGAAGCGAAGTTCGGCTACACGGAGGTGAAAATTGGATTCCTGCCCGCCATCGTTTCCGTCTTTCTGACCCGCCAGATCGGCGACAAACGCTCGCGCGATCTCCTGCTGACCGGGCGCATCATCGAAGCCGCAGAAGCGAGAGAATTCGGCATGGTGACGGAAGTGGTTCCCGCCGCGCGCCTGCAGGAGCGCGCTTTCGAGCTCGCGAACGACCTGATCGCGGCAAGCCCCAGCAGCCTGACGCGCGCGAAGCATCTGTTAACGTCGGCGGCCGCGGCAGGAGTGGATCACGACCTGGAGCGCGCGATCCTGGAAAACGCGCGCATCCGCTGCACGCCCGATTTCAAGGAAGGCGTGGCGTCGTTTTTGGAGAAACGCAAGCCCGTCTGGCACAGCAAGCCGGAATAATCGATCTCATGCAAACTATCGAGCATCACGACACCACAGTACGAGTGCGCTACGCAGAGACCGACCAGATGGGCGTGGTTTACCACGCGAATTATCTGATTTGGTTTGAGGTAGGGCGTGTCGAGTTGATGCGCGCGCTAGGCATCGAATACAAGCGGATGGAAATTGATGACGACTGCCATATCGTCGTCGCCGACGTGCGCTGCCGCTATCACGCTCCCGCGCGCTATGACGAAGTGATTCGCGTGCGCACGCGCATCGCGGAGTCGCGCAACCGTACCATTCGATTCTCGTACGAAGTCTTTCGCGATACGGATAGAGAGCTGCTTGCAGTCGGTGAAACGCTGCACGTGATTTGCGGCAGCAATGGCAAGCCCAAGCTCTTGCCGGAAAAATATCGAGCCACTCTTGGGACGTCACGGGCGGCAAACACTGTGCGGAGCCATTCATGATGATTGCCCTGACCGGCAACGACCTCACCTTTGAGCAGTTGTACGCCGTGGCGTTGCGCGGCGAAAACGTTGCGGTCGCGCCGGATGCCGTCGAGCGCATGAAGACATCGCGTGCGGTGGTCGATCACGTGGTGGCTTCAGGCGCTGTGGCCTACGGAATCAACACGGGATTTGGCAAGCTCGCCTCCGTGCGCATTTCCAGCGAGCAGGTGCGCCAGCTTCAGGTAAATCTCGTGCGTTCGCACGCGTCCGGCGTCGGCCCGCCGCTGACCGAGCCCGAGACGCGCGCGATGATGCTGTTGCGTGCCAATGCGCTGGCCAAAGGCTTGAGCGGCATTCGTCCGGTAGTCGTCGAAACGCTTTGCGCCATGCTGAATTCGGGAGTGCACCCCGTAATTCCCGCGCAAGGCTCCGTGGGCGCATCGGGAGACTTAGCACCTTTGGCGCATCTCGCGCACGTCGCGATTGGCGAAGGCCGTGCCGTCTATCGTGGTGAAGCGTTGGACGGCGCGGAGGCCATGCGCCGCGCCGGTGTCACACCAGTCGCGTTGGAAGCCAAGGAAGGACTGTCGCTGCTCAACGGCACGCAAGGGATGCTTGCGTTGCTGAGCCTCGCTCTCCGCGATGCCAACTTGCTGGTGGACACCGCGGACGTAGCCGCGGCACTGTCGCTCGACGCGCTGCGCGGAAGTCCCGGCGCATTCGACGCGAGGATCATGCGTGCCCGGCCATACACCGGCGCCGCGACGACCGCCCGCAATCTCGCGCACTTGAACGAAGGCAGCCAGATTCGCGAATCGCATCGCTCGGCGGAAAAAGACGTGCGCGTGCAGGATGCCTACAGCTTGCGCTGCACTCCGCAGGTGCATGGGGCGGTGCGCGATTCACTGGCGCAGGCGCGCGAGATGGCCGCCGTGGAACTGAACAGTGCCACCGACAACCCGCTGGTATTTGCCGGTGACGGCAGCGGCGACATCATCAGCGGCGGAAATTTTCACGGCCAGCCGCTGGCGATGGCTGCGGATCAAGTCGCGATCGCGATTGCCACGCTCGGCGGAATCTCCGAGCGGCGCACCGAGCAGATGACGAATCCGCTGACCAGCATGCTCCCGGCATTTCTGACTCCGGAGCCGGGAATCAACTCCGGCTTCATGATCGCGCAGGTAACCGCGGCGGCGCTGACCAGTGAGAACAAGGCGCTGGCCGTCCCGCATTCCGTGGATTCGATTTCGACTTCGGGTAATCAAGAAGATTACGTCTCGATGGGGATGAGCGGCGCGCGCCGCCTGGACCGTATGCTGCTGAATCTGCGGTACATCGTCTCGATCGAGCTGCTCTGCGCGTGCCAGGGAATCGATTTGCTGGCGCCGTTGCAAACGGGCGCGTTGGCGAGGAAGGCGTACACGGAGGTCCGCGCGAAATCGGGTAAGGTACTGCAGGATCGGCCGCTTGCGCCGGATATTGAGGCTGTCTCGGCCCTAATCGCTAACGGGGCGTTCTCGTCCTTGTTGCACTAGCCCCCTCCCCCTACTTTTCGGATCTGCACATTCTAAAGGACTTACAGATGAAGGTTTTGGATCTGCAGAATATAAACGACTTAGTGTGAAGGCCCGCCTTGGCAGCGGAGAAAGCCTGGTGGCAAAACAAAAAGGGCGGCCTAGGAGCAGGCCGCCCATACTTGTGTACAAATACAGCATAACAGAATGGCGGAGTAAGTCAAGAAATTTCTGTCGGGCCCGCCGACCCTTCCATTACGCGGCTCCCACGAGGCTGCCGGAATCCAGCGAGTTAGGCGAGGGCTTGGCGGAGGAAGGCGAGCATGCGGTAGCCTGCGATGTGGCTGAAGGGCGGCAGCTCCAGCGAGTAGTGGCCGCAATGCAGGGCTAGTGTGCGTGGATGCGGATGGTAACGCCGCAGCGCCGCAAGCATCTGCTCGGTCAGGGCTGGAAGGAAGGTCGGATCATACTTTCCATACACCATAAACGCGTTCTTCCCCGCTCCCAACCCCCGCTCCACATAGGGCATCGGGCTGACGGGAGCCCAATACTCGCGCAGTTCGTCCACCGTGACATGCTCGCGCAGGCTCTCCCACACGTGCGACGTCGTCATGCCTTGGCTGACGACGTCAGCAAAATAGGTCGAAACGTGGAAGAAGCCACCCACCTGCACGCCGGGATCGTGCACCAGGGTGATATAGCCGACCGAAGAGCCAATACTGGTCCCCAAGATGCCCAGCCGAGAAAACCCTTGCTGTTCCAGCCAGCGCAGACAACGCCGCGCGTCTTGGACCGCCTGCCGGTTGGCCTGCAACGTGAGCCCGATGTTGGGGCCGACGAGCTGGTCCGCGCGTTCGTAACCCCGCGCCATGCGGCGATCGTGATACGGCATGCTCATCTTCAGCGCGCTGATTCCGATGCGCTGCAGCCATTCGCCTAGGCCGCGCTGCCCATGCCACTTGGCGTTCCAGTTCGGCAGGATCAGCACAGCTGAACCTCGCCTCCGCGACGGGAAGAACTGCGCGTGAACCGTGTTGTTTTCCGGCCAGGGCGACTCGATGGAGCTGGTAAAGGTCAAAACGTTTTCGTCATCGAGCCGGTAATCGGTCGCCGGCGAAGTGTTGTACCACTCTCGGCTGTTCTCGATGGCCCGCCGCCCGTACTCACGAAGGAATCCAGAGGGACTGGGGTGCTCGACGGGTCCGCCAATGTGCTCCAGCCCCCAGGCAAACGGGCGCACCAGACGGTTGTCGTCCGTTTTCCAGCGGCGCTCTTCGTAGCGATGAATGCGGCGTGCAAACCAGTTCATATAGAAGTGACACTCAACAGTTTACCGTTATCGGCGCGAAGAGAAAACCACGACGAAGAGCCGCACGTGTTAGGCATCGGACACTGGCTGCGCGCGGGCGCGTTGAGGGTGGGGAGCGGGTGTGGCACATTGCATACAGAGGCTCGGAGTGACGCAACCTTGGTCATCGCTTTCATTTTTTTCTTCGGCATGGTGATTGGCAGCTTCCTGAACGTCTGCATCTTGCGGATTCCGGAAGACTTTTCCATCGTTGCGCCGGCCTCGCGGTGTCCCCGGTGCCAGACGCCCATAAATTGGTACGACAATGTGCCGGTTTTCAGTTGGCTTTTGCTGCGCGGCAAGTGCCGCACTTGCAGCCTTCCCATTTCTCCGATGTATCCCTTGGTCGAACTAACCACCGGTCTCCTGTTCGTAGCTTGCTATGAGGAATTTGGTCTCACGCAAGCGGCCGTCAAATGGCTGTTTTTCACCTGCCTGATCATCATACTTACGATCACTGACCTACGCGTACGGCTCCTTCCCGACCTGGTGAACTGGCCCGGCTTCGCGGCCGGGCTCTTCTTCTCAGCGGTCGTTCCACCCGACGATCGCGCCGCCGGTTTTTTGTATGCCACACTGATCCGTCGAGTGCCCCCTCGACCGGTTCAGGGCCTGCTTGACGCCCTTCTCGGGGCAGCATTCGGGAGCTTTCTTCTCTGGGGCGTGGCGGTGCTCTACAAGCGGGCGCGTGGCCGCGAAGGCATGGGCATGGGCGACGTCAAGATGATGGCGATGGTGGGCGCGTTCCTCGGCGTGCGTGGAGCGTTCTTGACGATATTGCTCGGGACGCTGATGGGGACGCTGGTCGGTGTCGCCGTCGTCGTCGCGCTCTACGCCGCGGGGTGGCAGCGGAAATTGGCGGAGCGCGCCAGCCGTCGGCGACTGGGCAGCGTAAGCGCTCTGCGCTGGACAATCGCCAGCCAATACCAACTCCCGCTCGGGACATTCTTGGGAGTTGCCGCGTTGCTGGTCGTGTATTTTGGCCCCAGGATGTTTCTGCGCTGGTCGCAAATGCTTGGGTGACATGAACACGCTCATTAGTCTCGCGACCCTACAAGCGGCCAAGCCACCGAACCTCTGGGCGTTCGGCGTTGCTTCCGCGGTGGGATTGTTTGCCATTGCCTTCGTGGTGCTATTCCTGGTGAGGCGCTACTTCCGGAACGTGCGAAATGCCCACAAAGTGGAAGAGCCGCAAGCGCCTCGCACACAGAATCCCTCGGCCTTCATGGCCGCCTCGATGCAAGGCGTCATCCAAAAACTGCGGGACCAGGAAAAGGAGCTGGAGCGGCTGCACCACATCGAGAAGGAACGCGCCGCGCATACCGAGCGCCTCAGCGAAGAGGTCACCCGCAACATGCCCGCCGGCCTGCTGGTCGTCAACGCCACCGGAATTATATCCAGCGCCAACCCCGCCGCGGAGCAGGCGCTGGGCATTCGCGGCCTGGGCTTCCGGCGCTACAGCGAGGCGCTCGGCGAGGCCTCCGAGCTCACGCGGCTGATAACGGAGTGCCTGGCCGAAGGCAGGATTTTCCGCCGCGAACAGGTGGAGCACTCCACTCCTTCCGGCGAGCGCCGGCATCTTGGAGTCACCATCTCCCCGATTCGCAAAGGCAACGAAAAGATTAACGGAGCGCTTTGCCTGTTAAGCGACTTGACCGAACTCGCCGCTCTGCAGCAGCAGATGCAGCTCAAGGAGAATCTCGCCGCGCTCGGCGAACTTTCCGCCGGGATCGCGCACGAATTCAAGAATGCGCTGGCCACCATTTCCGGCTATGCGCAGATGATTCGTGCTGAGGAATTGGGAGGAGAGGCTTCCGATTATGCCGATCGAATTCTCCAGCAGACCCGCAACATCACCCACGTCGTAACCGAATTCCTTAAGTACGCGCGCCCGCTGGACATCGCCAACGAACCAGTGCCGCTGGAAGCCGTGGTGGAGCGAGTAGTTTCCGACGTTACGGAGGCGAAACCCAACGTCACACTGCGCTCCGAGGGGGCGTTCGGCAGCGTGCCCGGCGATGAAGGGCTGCTGCGCCAGGCGCTGCTGAATCTGGTGCGCAATGCCGCGGAAGCGTGCGCGGATTCGGCGGGCGGCGGGCAAGTACTGTTGAAGGGCGATCTCGTTCGCGTCGAAGATGGAGGCTTGCAGCGGATTATAATCCTCGACAACGGGCCGGGAGTTGAGGAGGCCTCGCTAGGCAAGCTTTTTCGTCCTTTCTATACCACGAAGGCGGACGGTACTGGTTTGGGCCTGGCGGTGGTGCAAAAGATCATCGTTCAGCATGGCGGCCAGGTCGAGGCCCGCAACCGCCCCGAAGGCGGCGCGGCGTTTATGGTTACGCTACCGCTGTGCGGCGGTGCGCCGGAAGCGGTAGAATTGAAGAAGAAGAGCATAGAGACCTAGTTGCGGCGGAGCTTTTCCTGGCTCCTTGGAGGTATTTATGGACGCGCGAATTTTGCGAAATGGCGCAGCTTTTACCGGCTTGGCTCTGATGGCCCTTGCGCTGAGCGCTTTCCCGTCTTCCGCCCGGCAACAGCAGCAGGATTCCCAGCAGTCCACCGGCGACCCGGTAGCCGACGCTGCTCGTAAGGCCCGAGAGCAGAAGAAGGACGCCGTCAAACCCAAACGGGTCATTACCGACGATGACGTAAACCATCTCGTATCCGGAAGCGCCCCCGCCGCTGGAGATGCGGCTACGGAAGAGGGCGCGGCCAAAAAGCCTGGCGCGGAAGGCAAGGATGCGGCCGGCAAAACTGCCAAGCCCGAAGAAAGCCCAGAGACCAAGTGGCGCAAGCAGTTCAAGGACGCCTATGCCAACCTGGACCGTGCGCAGAGGGAACTCGACGTCCTGCAACGCGAGGACAACAAGGCACAAGTGCAGTATTACAGCGACCCGCAGAAAGCCCTTGCCGAGCAGTACACCCGCAAGGACATCAACGACAAAGACGCCAAGATTGCGGCAAAGAAGAAGGAAATCGACCAACTCAAGCAGCAGATCAGCGATATGGAAGATGCCCTGCGCAAGTCCGGCGGCGATCCTGGCTGGGCCGCGCCCTGAGCCGTAGAGGCCGGGCTTCCCGGCTAACCCCTCGCCAGCCTAAAAGCGACAAGCGATAACCGCTGCCCGGCCCTGCACTCTCTCCGCACATCGCCGCGTCGTTCTTCCGGCTCACCTCGCAAAACATGATAGAAACGAAGGAGATGGAACCTCTCCTTCTTGTCGAAGACAAAAATGAATTGCGCGCCATGCTCCGCAAAGCGCTGGAGCGTTCCGGCTACACGGTAGACGAAGCGCCGGACGGGACCGCCGCCATCCAGAAAGTGCGCGCGCGACGGTATCTTCTCGTCATCACAGACCTAAAAATGCCGGGCGCTTCCGGTCTCGACGTCTTGCGCGAGACCAAGCACGCCGACGCTTCCATTCCGGTAATCCTTCTGACCGCGTTCGGCTCCGTCGAAGAAGCCGTCACGGCCATGAAGGAAGGTGCCTACGATTTCCTTCAGAAACCCGTCGACCTCGATCATCTCAAGCTCCTGGTACAACGCGCCGCGCGGCAGCAGGAGCTCCTCCGCGAAAATTTGCTGCTCCGCGAAGAGTACACCGCGCGTTACGGTTTTCCCCGCATCGTCGGCGAGCATGCTTCCATTCGCGAAATCAGCCAGCAGATTCAGCGCATCGCGGCGACCGATTCCACCGCGCTGCTTCTGGGCGAAAGCGGCACCGGCAAGGAGCTCTTCGCGCGCGCGATTCACCATTTGTCCAACCGCCGCGAGCAGCCTTTTGTGGCCCTGAACTGCGCCGCAATCCCCGAGGGATTGGTCGAGAACGAATTGTTCGGTCACGAGCGCGGCGCGTTTACCGGAGCGGGCGCCCGTAAAGTCGGCAAGATGGATCTCGCGCACCATGGCACGTTGTTTCTCGACGAAATCGGCGAGCTGCCGCTGGCCATCCAGGCCAAACTCTTGCGCGTGCTGGAAGAGCGGCGCTTCGAGCGCGTCGGGGGTACGCAGTTACTCGAAGTGGATGTGCGCATCGTCGTCGCTACAAATCGCGACCTCCAGAAATTGATGCAAGAGAAGTTGTTTCGCGAGGATCTATACTTCCGCATCTCCGCGGTGCCCATCACCATTCCGGCTCTGCGCGACCGCGGAAACGATGTGCTCCTGCTGGCTGACTACTTTCTCGATAAATTCAGCCGCGAATTTGCCAAGCCCGGCCTGGAGCTCTCCTCCGATGCGAAACAGCGGCTCCTCGAGTATCGCTGGCCCGGAAACGTCCGCGAACTGCAAAACACACTGGAACGCGCTGTGATTCTTGCCGACGGGCTGAGCATCCGTGCCAGCGGCTTGCAGCTCCCTTCGCCAAAGCCGGATCTCCAAAGCATGCCGGACGGGATGCTGCCGGAGAAATTCAGTTGGGAGGGCTCGCTGGAGGAAGTGACGCACCGCGCAGCCGGTCACGTCGAGCGCGTCCTGCTCGAGAGCACGCTGCGCGACTGCCAATGGAACAAGACGCGCGCCGCCGAACGGCTCGGAGTTTCACCCAAGACGCTGCTGGCGAAGATTCGCGCCGCGGGCCTGGAAGAATGAGATTGGCGCAGCGCTATCCCCTAATTCCGGTGTGGAGCGCCACAGAGCCTAGCGTCCAAAGCTGATACTCCACCGACGCAAACCCGGCCTTGCGTATGAGAGACGCCAACTCGTCAGGGTGGAAGAAGCGCGCCACCGAGGCTGGCAAATACTTGTACGCGTTAGGATTCCCAGAGAGCAATCCCCCGATCTTCGGCAGGACCGCGCGGCAGTACCAGCGATACAAATCGCCGGCGAGGCCTGGTGGCGGCTCGGTGAATTCCAGAATTGCCAACGTGCCGCTGCGCTTCAGCACTCGCCTGATTTCCGTCAGGCCGCTCTCGTAGTTTGCCAAGTTGCGAAAACCGAAGGAGGTCGTAACCAGATCAAACGAACTGTCGGCAAAGGGAAGCCGCAATGCATCCGCCTCGAGAAAGGTCACGGGCGCTTCCAATTCTGCCCTTAGGCTGCGCGCATGCGTTTTGGTCTTCGTAGTCGCGCGCACCAGCATGGCGTGAGAAAAATCCGCGCCGGTAACCTGCGCCGGACCGCTTCGCGCCAGAGCCAAAGCAAGATCGCCGGTGCCGCAGCAGAGATCGAGCACCCGCGCATCGCGCCGCTGCAAAATCGGCCGCAGACGCCGCGCGGTCCGCGCGCGCCACACGCGATCCTGTTCCAGCGACAAAAGATGATTCAGGAAGTCGTAGCGCGGCGCGATTTCCGTGAACATCTCGCGGACCTTGCAGCGGCACGCCGTCGTACGACGCCGCCTTCCCGATGCGCGGCATCAGCACAAACCGCAGCTTTCCGTCGCGCGCCTTCTTGTCTGACCGCATCGCTTCAAGCAACGCGCGAGCCGGCACGCGCGGCCACGCCGGCAGCGGACCCATGCGTCTCACCAGCGAGACAATCCGCGAAACATCATCAGCGCGAGTGACACCTGTCTCGTGTCCCAGAAGCGCCGCCGCCATCATGCCCCACGCGACCGCTTCCCCGTGCTGGTAGCGCTGGTAGTGCGTGACGCTTTCCAGCGCATGGGCAAACGTGTGGCCGAAATTGAGTATTTCGCGCAACCCCGATTCTCGCTCGTCGCGCGTCACAACCCGCGCCTTGATGGCCACATTCCGGGGAATCAAATAATCGAGCGCTGCGCGATTGCGGCGCTTCACCTTCTCCATGTTTTTCTCGAGATAGGCAAACATCTTCGCATCCGCGATCACCGCGTGCTTGATGATCTCGGCAAGCCCGCCGCGGAATTCACGCTCCGGCAATGTCCGCAGCACTTCCGGATCGGAAAGAATCAGCCGCGGCGGATAGAACGCGCCGACAAGATTCTTCCCTTCCGGCAGATTCACCCCGGTCTTGCCGCCCATCGAACTGTCCACTTGCGCCACAACCGTCGTCGGGATATGCACGAGCGCGACCCCGCGCAGATAGGACGCAGCAACGAAGCCGGCCACGTCTCCCACCACTCCCCCGCCCACCGCCAGGAGCAAAGATTTGCGGTCTGCCCCGCCCTTAACGAGGTCACGCGCGAGCGATTCGACCGTGCGCAAATTCTTTGCCACTTCACGGTCATTTATAAGGTGAACCGCGCCGCGATTCTTCACGCCAACGCCGCGCAGCAAACCTTTACCAATCGCCCTCCAAACCTTCGCAGACGATACGATGTGCATGCTCGAGAATTTCCCAAGCTTCGCGATCTCGTTCGCCGCGTGGCGAAGCACTCCGGCGCCACACACCACCGAGTAGGATCCAGCCGAAGACTGAACCACAATGCGTTTGATTCCCATGAATTCGACGCTTGGCAATGTAACACGCCATCGAAAGCGGAATGTAGTGGCCAGCTTGCTCTCGGCCATGGCAAACGCAATTCGCGCAATTCCTTCGTGCTACCATGGGTTCGCCCGGCACTGCCGCTCGTCATGACTGCTCCCCGCAAGACTCATCATGCCGATTATGCTGTCGTTGGATCGGGTGTCGCAGGTCTCCGCGCCGCCATCGAGCTGAGCCAATCCGGCAGCGTCCTGGTTCTCGCCAAGTCCGATCTCAGCGATTCCGCCACCGCTTGGGCCCAGGGCGGAATCGCCGTCGCACTCAGCGACGAAGATGAAATCAGCCTCCACCAGCAGGACACCGTTCAAGCCGGCGACGGCCTTTGTCGCGCCGATGCCGTGGCCTTGTTGGTGGAAGAAGGCCCCAAGTACATCACGGAGCTAATCGAGTGGGGCACAGAATTTGACCGCGCCGGCACCAAGCTCGCCTTCACTCGCGAAGCCGCCCACAGCCGCTCCCGCGTTTTGCACGCGCATGGCGACTCCACCGGCCGCGAAATCACCCGCGCCCTCCTGGCCCGCGCGCACTCGATTCCTCATCTCCACCTGCGCCCGCACGCGTTCACCACCGAGCTCATCGTTGAATCTGGCGCTGTCGTCGGCCTGCGCTTCATCGATGAACTCGATGGTTCGCCGCACGAGCTGCGCGCCGAAGCGGTGTTGCTCGCTACCGGCGGCCTCGGCCAGGTTTACCGCGAAACAACGAATCCCGAGGTCGCCACCGGCGACGGCATGGCCATCGCTTACGACGCCGGCGCCGCGCTCTCTGACATGGAATTCGTACAATTTCATCCCACCGCGCTGGCCGTTAAGGGTGCGCCGCGCTTTCTTCTCTCCGAAGCGCTCCGCGGCGAAGGCGCCATCCTTCGCAACATCAACCTTGAGCGCTTCATGAAGCGTCACAACGAAGCACAGGAACTCGCCCCGCACGACGTCGTCGCCCGCGCCATCGTCAGCGAGATGCACCGCACCAACAGCGAGCATGTTTACCTGGACATGACCGCCAAGCCCGAAGGCTTCGTCGAGAAGCGATTTTCCCGCATCTACGCAACGTGCATGAGCTACGGTGTCGATCTTGCGCGCGACGTTGCTCCGGTCTGCCCCGCTGCGCACTACATGATGGGCGGCGTGAAAACCGATCTCTGGGGCCGCACTTCCCTGCCCGGTCTTTACGCCGCGGGAGAAACCGCCGCAACCGGAGCACACGGCGCCAATCGGTTGGCCAGCAATTCTCTTCTGGAAGGCTTGGTATTCGGCGCGCGCAGCGGCCAGGCGATGATGAAAGACGCCCCAGTGAAGAAGAAACACGCCGGGGGACTACCCGGAAGCGTCGCACCGAATCCCGCTGAACCCGCGGAAGCGAAACCGCACAACAACGTGAAACACCCGCAACCCGCGGCGCGGACGAAAATTCGCGACATCATGTGGCGTCTGGTAGGAGTTCTTCGCAACGGGAAAGAGTTGACCACCGCGATCGAGCAACTGCAGTCCCTCGAACTGCCGAAGGCAGACAAGCACGACGGTCCGGAATGCGAGCTCCGCAACATGCACGCTCTAGCGTTAGTGATGGCGAAATCCGCGCTGGCGCGCCACGAAAGCCGCGGCAGCCACTACCGCTCCGACTTCGCCTACCGCAACGACGACGATTTCTCCAAACACTCCGTGGCGCAAAAGGGCAAAGAAATCCACTTCGAGGCCTGAGTGGTACGGCCATTTTTGGCTGTGTGCCTTCGCAGACTCAAACTTTACCTGGCTTGAAGTTGTTTGACGCTTTCCAGGAGAACGTGCCCGGTAATCGCCAAGCTCTTGGCGCTGACCTTGTCGAGCGTATCCTCCACTGTGTGCCAGTAAGGAATCTCGAAATTGATCACATCTACCGCAGGCACTCCGCGTTTCAGAAATACGATGTGATCATCTACGGTCGCCGAAGACTCATTCACAAAAATATTCGAGTAGCCAAGCCGCACCGCGGTCGACCAAATCAAGTCGGTAAGAGCCTTGGTCGAATCAGCCTCGCGCCTGAACCGCAAGTTCCGGCTGCCCACCATATCCGCGAGCAAAACTGCTTTGATCTTTGGCAGGTCGCCGCTCATCGCCAGCTTCGCCGCCATCTGCCGGCTCCCATAACGGTTGTCCGGGTCCTGCCAAATAAATTTCACGGCCTCTTCGCCATCAAAAAAAGTTATCCACACTTGATAAGGGCCACGCTTACCGCAAAGCAGCCGCGCCAGCTCCAGCATTACCGCCGTGGAAGACGCCCCATCATCCGCACCAACAAAATTCTCCAGCCGTTTCGTGTCATAGTGCGTAGCCAGCATAATGATCTCTGGCTTGTCGCCGGGAATCTTCGCCACGATATTCTTCATCGGCAGCCGCCCCGCAGGCGTATCCGACGAAAACGAGTCGCTTTCCACTTTGCAACCGTAACTCGTCAGCTCCGACTGAATGTACTCCTGCAGTTGCCCAATCGCTGCCGAGCCAGAAGCCCGCGGGCCAAATCCCACCTGCTTCGCAACGTGCGCAAACGCGCGCTTGCCGTCGAAACCTCCCGTCTTCTCCGCAGGAGGAGCTTCATCGCCAGCCTGCAGCGGCGACGTTGCGGGCGCCGCGCTCACTGGCGCAGCGCCATCGCCGTCCGCCTTCGCCCCGCATCCAGCCACCACCGCTGCACCCAACGCCAGCATCACCAACCTCGTGTGAAAATCCATTCAGCGCGCCTCCGCCGCCGCGGCCAACTGCCGTTCCTTCTTTCGCACCACCATGGCCGATACCGCAATCCCCACAAAATACAGCCCGATCATCGGCGCCATAAAAATCAGCATGGTCATGGCATCCGGCGTCGGCGTGATGACCGCCGCCACCACCGCGATAATCAGAATCGCGTAGCGAATGTTCTTCCATAGGAACTTCGGCGTGACAATGCCAAACAGCGACAGAAAGAAAACCAGTATCGGCAGCTCAAACACCAGTCCCAGACCCAGCAGCACCAGCAGCGTCAGATCAAAATATTCATTGATGCTGATCATCGGCACCACCGGCCCCTGGAAGCTCACCAAAAACTTCAAAATGTAAGGCAGCGTGACAAAGTATCCGAACGCAATTCCGGCCAGGAACAAAAACACGGTGGAAAGCAGAAATCCGGTAATGGCGCTGCGCTCGTGCTTGTACAGCGCCGGCGCCACAAAAAGCCAAATTTGATACAACACCACCGGTGACGCCAGCACAATTCCGATATAAATTCCCAACGAGATGATTAAATTAAAAAATCCCGCCGGATGCGTGTAAATCAGCTTCGGTTCCAGGTGCGCGTCGGAAAGCGCCTTCAGCATCGGATGCGTAACATAGTTGATGACATACTTCGCGATGTACACGCCGACAAACGCGCCGATCGCAATCGCAATCAGCGAATTGATGATCCGCTTGCGCAGCTCGACCAGGTGCTCAAAAAACGTCATTTGCCCGCCGGTCTCGGCTGCGTCTTCGTGGTGCTCGCTCGTCGGCATTTTGAGGTTTTCAGGATTATTCTTTCGTTCTCAGTTATCCGCTTTTTGCGCCTTCGCCTGCAGCTCTTGCGTCAATGCAGTCTCAGCACCCTCGCCGCCGGTCGGTGCGCTTGGCGTCTCCATATCCGCATCGCGCGCCACGTTCCCCTCCGCCACCGGAGCAACCACGGGCCCTTCGCCCGCTTCCGCAGCCCCCGCTTCCGTCGCGCTCGCCGCTGCTAACTCCCCGCCACTCCCCTGGGGCTCAGCACCGGAGGGCGTTGCCGGTTGCGTCTGCGCACCGGCAGCGGCTGACGCCGCCTCAGCCTTGCGCCGTTCGGCCTCTCGCGCCTGACGCTCCAAGTCGCGCATTTCCTCTTCAAAGGCGGACTTGAAATCCGTGGAAGCCTTGCGAAACTCAGCCATCAGTTTGCCCAGTCCGCGCGCCAGTTCCGGCAGCTTCTGCGGGCCAAATACGACCAGCACAATCACGAACACCACGATCATGTGTGGAACGCTAAGCATGATTCTGAGCGACCAGAAAAGGCTCCGTTGGCATCATAGAGAAGGGCGTTCGGAAGTGTCAAACGCCGGTACCCGCTGTGCTATACTTCTTAAGTCAGCCGATTACGCGAGGGTAGGATGAAACCAGAGCGTCGCGGGGTTTTCCTTGTAGTCGCGGTACTCCTTGTATCTGCAGTCCTGGGCGGCATTTACGGGCCCAATGTTCGGGCCACCACGGCCTCCACTGACGATTACCAAACCTCCGTCCGCGACTTCACCCGTGTTTTGGACGTCGTGCAGGCCAACTACGCCGAGCCCGTCGACGTCGACAAAGCCGTGTACCAGGGCGCCATTCCCGGCATGCTCCGCATGCTCGACCCGCACTCCAATTTCTTTGACGCCCGCCAGTTCGCTCTCCTCCGCGAAGATCAGCGCGGCAAGTACTACGGCGTCGGCATGATCGTGGCCCCCCGCGAGAATCACACCGTGGTCATGGCACCCTACGTCGGAGCGCCCGCCTACAACGCCGGCATTCGCCCCGGCGACGTCATCATGAAGGTCGACGACAAATCTACCGATGGCCTCACCACCAGCGATGTCGCCGACATGCTCAAGGGCGCCAAAGGCACCGTCGTCAAAATCACGATTTCGCGTGAAGGATATGCGGAACCGCTGGTGTTCACCGTCACCCGCGACGAAATCCCCCGCCACTCGGTGGACATCGCGTTCCTACTGAGACCCGGTATCGGCTACATCCGCCTCTCCGGCTTCAACGAAACCACTGACCGCGAAATCGCTGATGCACTCAAGCAATTGAACGCGCCCTCGCTCGACGGCCTGATTCTCGACATGCGCGGCAATCCCGGCGGTCTGCTCAACGAGGCCGTAGCTGTCGGCGACATGTTCCTGGATAAAAATCAGCTCATCGTCTCGCATCACGGCCGCGCCTCCACCGAGCGCCGCTACTACGCCATTCGCGGCAATCAGGGTGATAACGTCCCGCTTGTAATTCTCGTCAACGGCAATTCCGCCTCCGCTACAGAAATCGTTTCTGGCGCCGTGCAAGACCATGATCGCGGCCTCATAGTCGGCGAAACCACTTTCGGCAAGGGCCTGGTGCAAACCGTCACGCCGCTCAGCGAAAATACCGGCCTCGCGCTTACCACCGCGCGTTACTACACGCCCAGCGGCCGTCTCATTCAGCGCGACTACAAATCCATCTCGCTCTACGAATATCACTACGAACGCAAAGTTCCCGAGCATCCGACGGAGGTCAAGCTCACCGACAGCGGCCGCCAGGTAACCGGCGGCGGTGGCATCACGCCGGACATCGAGGTCCCCGCGCCTAAGCTCAGCAAGTTCGAAGAAACCTTGCTGCGCTCCGACGTCTTCTTCTACTCCAACCAAGGTGTGGGGGGCTTCACGCGATACTACCTCGGCACGCGGCCGACCATCACCAAGAGCTTTGAAGTTGACGACACTGTGCTGCGAGACCTGCGCAACTATATGAGCAAGCACGACGTTCGCTACACCGAGCCCGAAATCAGCGAAAACCTCGACTGGATCAAGCGCAAGATCAAGCAGGAAGTCTTCCTTTCCAGCTTCGGCGAGCAAGAAGGCACCAAGGTCCAGCTCGAGGCCGACGCGCAAGTCCAAAAAGCGGTGGAAGCCATTCCCCAGGCCCGCGCCCTCTACGAGAACGCCCGCAAGATCGTAGCGCAGCGCGCCGGCATCACCCCCGACCGACCCTAAACCCCGCGATCTGCGGACGCATGCCTCGCATCATTACTCGGCGGTTGGGGTTTGCCGCGTCTCGCCAGAAGGACCCTTAGAAACCATTTCCCGGTCGGCCTGCCGCAGGTCTTCAGTTGTTGCAGGTCCCCGGTCACCAGGAGAGTTGAATTTCATTCGAGGAACAAGCCGCCGATTCGATTCCTGCAAGAGAGGAAAGAGTTGGCTCAGCGGCCCTTGGCGTCCTTTCCTCTCAGCACGAGACAGGTCGACGCTGCCTTGGCAATGAGCTGGCCGCCTTCGTCTGTAATTTCGCACTCGATATAGCCCAGACTCCGCCCGCGGCGCACCACTTTGCCCTCGGCCTTCAGACGCGCCCCCCAGACGGGCCGGAAGAAATTGATCTTCAATTCCACCGTTGTGAAGGATTCCTCCGGCGCAAGTGTGCTCGCGAACGCCATTCCCATCGCGGCGTCAGCGATGTCGCAAAGAATTCCGCCGTGCAGCGTCCCCATCGGATTGGCGTGCTGTGGTCCAGCTGCCAACGTGACCAAGGCCCGTCCATTTGCAATCTCTTGCGCTTCGAATCCAATCAGACGGGCCACCGCTACATCGTTCGTCTTAGCCCGCGTCCTAAAGTCGGGTTTCGAGGGAGTCTCCGGAGTGCTCATGACTTTGCCTGCGGGCGCAATGTTCACGGCCTACTGCTGCCAGCCTCCGCCGAGTGACCTGTAAAGCTGCACGAGACTCTGGTACTCCGTGCCGCGTGCGCCCGCGAGTGTGAGTTCAGCGGAAAAGAGCGAGCGCTGGCCGTCCAATACTTCGAGGTAAGTCGTCGTCCCCCCTTGGTAGCGCATGGTGGAGAGGCGCACGGACTCCTGCAAGTCAGCAACGGTATCCTGCTGGCGAACTCGGACCTGATGGAGTTTCTGGTAGCCGATTAGCGCATCCGATACATCCCCAAACGCGCGCTGAATCGCTTGCTGGTAAGCAATCAGAGCCTGTTGATGTTGCGATTGGGCTGCCCGCAGATTTCCGCGAAGAGCCCCGCCCGTGAAAATGGGCTGACTCACTTGAGCGCCGTAAGACCAGGTTCCGACTTGCGAGCTCATCAGGCCGGAGAAAGCGCTGCTGCGCCCGAACGCGCCGCCGCCCGAGCCCGTCAGGGAGATTTGCGGAAAGAACTGGGCTTTGGCGACTCCGATTTCAGCGTTTGCGGCGACCAGGACTTGCTCGGCCTCGCGAATATCGGGGCGGCGCTCGATCAGCGAAGAAGGAAGGCCCGGTGGGACGTCGGGAGGAAGATGTTGGTCAACCAGAGGGAGTCCGCGATTCACAGCCTGCGGATAATTGCCGAGGAGAATGCTGATGGCGTTCTCCTCCTGAGCGATTTGCCGTTCCAGGTCGGGAATCTGCGTATTTGCGGTATCGAGGACTTGCTGAGCCTGCAAAACGTCAAGCTTTGTGGCCACGCCGCGTTCCAGGCGCAGCCTGGTCAGTTTGACCGAATCTATTTGCGTATTGACCGTTTCATGCGTGATCTCAAGTTCCAGGTCGAGTTGCAGGAGCGCGAAGTAGTCGCTTGCGACGTCGCTGACGAGGGTCAGAATGACCGTCTGCCGCGCATCCTCCGTGGCCAGCAACTGGGCGCGCGAGGCTTCGTTTGCACGGCGCAGACGGCCGAAGAAGTCCAACTGAAACGCGGCGTCACTCGCAAGGGTCAAGAAGTTGAACTTGGTTTGAAAATTGGATTCTTTTCCGCCGATAAAATTGGCGTTGCCCTGCACTTGCGGGAAGAGGCTGGAGCGAGTGATCGCAAGCTGGGCGCGAGCGGCGTTGATGCGCTCGGTCGCAAGTTGCAGGTCGTAGTTTTGCTTCAGCGCTGTGCGGATGAGTTCTTGTAATTGCGGGTCCTGGAAGACCTGCCACCACGGAAGATCAGCATAGGACGCTGCCTGAGCCTGGAGCTGGGAATTTTCGCCTGTCTCCCGATAAGTGGTCGGAGTCTGAACCGCGGGGCGATGGTAGTTGGGTCCGACCATGCAACCGGCGAGGAAGCCGGGGGCCAACATCAGAATCAACCGTACTGCCAAGTTCTTCATTCGCAGCTCCGTTGCTGCTTCGGCGCACTCGTCGCGCTGAAGTGCATATCAATCCGCCGGTGCCGGCGCGGGCTCCGCCGGCAAATCTCCCGAGGCCTTCTTGCCGGCACCCGACCATTTCTCGACGAGGTAGAAGATGGCGGGGACAAAGAAGATTCCAATCGCGCTGGCGGCCATCATCCCGCCGATCACTGTGGTGCCCATGATTTGCCGGGCCACCGAGCCAGCTCCAGTTGCCGTCCAGAGAGGCACGCAACCGAGAATGAACGCGAAAGAGGTCATCAAAATTGGCCGCAGACGAAGCCTGGCGCCTTCGAGCGCAGCGTCAGCCAAGGGCTTCCCTTTCTCGTATTCGTCCTTGGCGAACTCGACGATCAAAATGGCGTTCTTGGCGGCTAAGCCGATAAGCATGACGAGTCCGATTTGCGAGTAGACATCGTTCTCAATCTGGACCATGTAAGGTGGCAGAAAAAGGCCGAGCATGACCCGGCGCAACAAAAGAATTCCGAAGGCTCCGAAAATTGCTACTGGCGTGCTTAACAGCACGCTGAAGGGCAGCGACCAGCTTTCATACAACGCTGCCAAAATAAGGAAGACGAATAACAGCGAGAGTCCGAAGATCACCGAGGCGGGCACTCCCTCCCGCGCTTTCTGCTCTTGAAAGGACATGCCTAAGTAATCGAAACCCATTTCGCGCGGCATGGTTTGCTTGAAAACTTCTTCAAGCGCCGCCGTGGCCTGGTCCGCACTATAGCCCGGCGCCGCGCTGCCGTTGATTTGCGCGGAGCGGTATTCGTTGAAGCGCATCGTAAACTCCGGCCCGAGCCGCGGCTTCACACTTATCAGGGTGGAGAGGGGAACATCCTCTCCCTTGTTATTGCGAACATAGAACTGTCCGACATTTTCCACCTTGCCGCGGTCTTCCGCTTCTGCCTCGATATAGACCTGCCACTGGCGGCCGAACCGATTGAAATAGTTGATGAAATATCCACCCATGAACGCTTGAACGGTCCGGTAGACATCATTGAGGAGCACACCCTGCTTCAGGACCTTGTCACGGTCCACCTCGACGAACTCCTGAGGCACGCTGGCCAGGAAGGTAGTGCTCACGCCTGCGATCTCGGGGCGCTTGCGGGTCGCGTCCAGGAAGGTGGTCAAATTCTTCGCCAGGAACTGGACATCGTTGCCAGCGCGGTCCTCGAGGACGAAAGTGAATCCACCCGAGGTGCCGACGCCGGGAATGGCCGGCGGGGAAAAACTGAAGGCAATGGCCGCGGGCAACCGGCTTAATTCCCGATTGAGGTGCGCCTTGATGGCTTGAAATTGTTCGGCTCGTGTGGTGCGCTCATCCCAAGGCTTGAGCGTGACAAAAAAGAACGCGTTGTAACTGGTGCGTACAAAGCTGAGCAAACTAAAACCGACGACACTGGTCGAGTATCGAACTCCCGGTGTATTTGCCAGGATTTTTTCAACGTCAGCTGCGACGGCCGTCGTGCGTTCCATCGAAGCTCCGTTCGGAAGCTGGAGATTGATGTAGGCATAGCCCTGGTCTTCGTCCGGAAGGAAGCTCGATGGGACTCGGTTGGCAAAAAAACCACCCGCCAAGCCAAACGCCACGAGCAACACAACCACCACGACGGTCTTGCGGACCAATACTGCGCTCCAACGGACGTAGCCCTCCGTGGCGCGCTCAAAGACGCGGTTAAACCAATCGAAAAATCGCCTCAGTAATCCTCTGCTCGGTGTCCGCGGCTTGAGGAGCAGTGCGGCAAGCGCGGGACTGAGGGTCAGTGCGTTAAACGCAGACAGGAGCACCGAAATCGCGATGGTGACCGCGAATTGCTGGTAAAGCCGGCCGGTGATGCCGGGAATAAAAGCTGTCGGCACAAATACGGCGGAGAGAACCAGAGCGATGCCAACAACGGGGCCGGAGAGTTCTTCCATGGCTTTCAAGGCGGCGGCCTTGGGAGTCATCCCCTCTTCGATGTGTCGTTCCACACCTTCGACCACGACGATGGCGTCGTCCACCACCAGACCGATCGCCAGCACCAGGCCGAAGAGAGAGAGTGTGTTGATGGAAAAACCGAACACCGGGAAGAGTACGAACGTCCCGACCAGCGAGACCGGTACGGCCAACAGCGGGATCAGCGTAGCGCGCCAGCCCTGCAAGAAAAGGTAGACCACCAGGATCACCAGCGCGATGGCGATCAAAAGAGTCACGACGATTTCCTTGATGCCTTCCGTGACCGCGCGCGTCGTATCCAGCGCGATGGCGTAATCCATGTCTTCCGGAAAGCGCTGCTTCATCTCGGCCATCAGCTTCTTGATCCCTGCGGCTGCGTCAACCGCGTTCGAACCCGGCAGTTGGTAGGCAGCAATGATGGCGCTCGGTTTCCCATTCAGGCGGCCTGCGACGCTGTAGTCCTGGGAACCCAGCTCGATCCGGGCGACATCGCGGACCCGCACGGTCCCGCCGTCGGGCGTCTCGCGGACAACGATCTGTCCGAATTCTTCCGGGGACACAAGGCGGCCCTGCGCGAGAACCGAGTAGGTAAATTCCTGGCCCTTGGGTGCCGGTTCGCCGCCCGCCTTCCCGGCTGGGTTCACTGTGTTCTGGGCCTGAATAGCGCTGACGATTTCGGGAACGGTGATGCCCAGCTTTGCCAATCGGTCGGGTTTTACCCACAGCCGCATCGCGTATTGGCCCGCACCGAATATCTGAACGTTGCCGATGCCCGGCGAACGCGTGAACGGATCGTTGATATTGATGTACGCGTAGTTGGCCAGAAACTTGGCGTCATACGTTCCATGCGGCGAGTACAAGGCAACTAACATCAGAGGAGCGGTTACCGACTTTCGGACGGTAATTCCGTAGTTGTTGACGTCCACCGGAAGCTGAGAAGCGGCCTGCGTTTCGCGCGACTGAGTGAGAATAAAATCCGTGTTCGGATCGGTTTTTATGTCGAAGTTCACGATCAGAGTCGTGTTCGAATTGCCGGTGGCGTTCAGCGAATACATATAATTCATGTTGTCCACGCCGCTCATCTGTTGTTCGATGGGCGTGGCTACCGCCTGCTCGAGGGTTTGCGCGTCCGCGCCGACATAGGTGGCCAGGACTTGAATCTCCGGAGGCGCGATCCTGGGGAACTGCGCGATCGGCAGACTAAGGATCGTGATGGCGCCTACAATCACCATGACAATGGAAATCACCATGGCGACGATGGGACGATTGATAAAGAACTTTGACATCGGATTACCTTGCCTTCGTCTCCGCGGCAAACGGCTTAGGGTTCACTTGCATGCCCGCACGCACCTTCTGTACTCCTTCGCAGACCACGCGCTCGCCCGGCTTCAGCCCTTCCGCGACAATCCACTCGCTGCCCACACGGTCGCCGACTTTGATCGAGCGGATGCTCACTTTGTTCTCGCCGTCCACCG
>WNFP01002092.1_pt1 | contig 24461 bp, 21 predicted proteins | sample 5400201 | NCBI WGS metagenome assembly WNFP01 (sample SAMN13153355, study PRJNA577476) | soil metagenome | isolation source: 115 cm saprolite under Madrone tree | place: USA:California | collected 2016-06-14
AACGGACGGCCGCCTAAAACGTGGATATGAAGATGGGGAACAGTTTCTCCGCCGTGACTTCCATTGTTGATAACGATCCGGAATCCCGAGTCGGCTACTCTAAGTTTTTTAGCAATTTCCTGCGCCGCCAATAAGAGGCGGCCAAGCAACTCCGCATCTTCCGGACCGGCCGCCGTGATCCTTGGAATCGGCTTCTTGGGGACTACTAATACGTGGGTGGGTGCCTGCGGATTGTTGTCATGAAAAACGATTAGCGCATCGTTTTCCTCGATAATCCTTGCCGGAATCTCGCGAGCCATGATTTTTTCGAACAGAGTCATCGGATAGTCAGAAGTATGTCAGCTTGCAAATCGGCGTGCAGCAACTGCGCGCGCAGAAATTCGACGATTTCAGTTCGTAACTCCGAACAACGCCGACTCCATGTCCTGGCTGACTGAAGCTTTAATACACAGGATTGCAGACCATAGAAATCGAGATTTGAAGCCCGGTTTGAGAGCGCAGGTCGAATGCGCTCCTTGAGCAGCGCAAAGAATGCAAGCTCGTAGCCTGGACCGGCTTCTTGGGCAAGATTGCTCAGAGAAAGTTCAAAGGGGAGGTCGAGCATTTGAAAATGCAGAGCTAGCTCGGCATAGCCGATTGCCTCAAGAACGGCCAAAACAATGCGGTGCAATTGTTTAACTGTAATAACATTATTTGGGTATGTTCTTCCAAGGAAACATAGGATGCTCAAAGCCACGTGTTCAGCCAGCCACCAACGGTCGTAACCACTCTTTTTGGCGGCGCGCCGAAGGCAAAAGTAAAGCCAATCCAGCCGAATCGCTGAATGGTTATTTCCAGCTTGTCGAAGGAGCGGCAAACAGTCGCGAAATGCAATCACGGGACGAATAGATCCTGCTGCAGAGCGTTGCGCTTTATCTTGCGACCCAGCGACTCGATCTCGTTAATGAATTCACCGATGTCCTGAAACTGTCGATACACTGACGCATAGCGTATATACGCAACATCGTCCATAGAATGTAGTCGTTCCATGACGCGGATTCCGATGGCGCTTGTCTGGACTTCGTGATCGAAGGTCTGCTCCAGCTCCTGAATAATATCCTCCACCGCGCGCTCCAGCGCGTCGTAGCTAACCGGACGTTTTTCGCACGCCTTGACCATTCCGCCCAAAAGCTTTTGCCGGTCGAAGGGCTCGTGGCGCCCGTCCCGCTTGATCACGCGCAGGTCGCGCCGCTCTATTTCCTCGTAGGTGGTGAATCGATGGAGACACGCCAGGCATTCCCGGCGCCGTCGAATTGACGCGCCGGCTTTTGCTGAACGAGAGTCGATGACCTTGTCTTCAAGGTTACCGCATTTTGGGCACCGCATGATTGATGAACGGTCGATCTATCGACCACAAGATATAGTGGGCGCGCCGCAGAAAAATACAAGCCGAAGTTTTTGAGGAAAACGCTGACCTGTGCAAGGAACTCGAAATAGGTCGGCGCGATGCGTAACCCACGGTAGGGGCAGATCTCCGAGCTGCCCGCCCAAGACGGCCGGCTCGGAGATCCGGCCCTCCTACCCTACCAGTCGGCTAGTTCCTACCGCCGTTCGCGAGCGCGGCTCTCGAAGCGAGTATATTCCTTAAGGAAAATCAGCGGGACATCGCCCGTCGGGCCATTGCGCTGTTTTGCGACGATCAACTCGGCTTCGCCAGCCTTTTCCAGTTTGGCATCGTCATCGGTCTCGTAGTATTCGGGCCGAACCAGGAGTCCAACGACATCGGCGTCCTGCTCGATTGAGCCCGATTCGCGAAGGTCGCTCAGGCGAGGGCGGCCGCCCTCTTTTGCCCGTGTGTCCGGCTGGCGGTTCAACTGAGCAACCACGATGATCGGCAAATCCAGCTCCTTGGCAAGGGCCTTAATCCCTCCCGATATTTCGGATATCTCCAACTGCCGGTTATCCTGTGCCCGCCGGCTCGTGGAACGGAGCAGCTGAAGATAGTCGATCACGATAAGCCGGACATCGTACTGCGACTTCATGCGCCGTGCCTTGGCGCGCAGTTCCATGATCGAAAGTCCGGGCGTATCGTCGATGAACATTTTCGCTGCAGCAAGCTTGGCAGCGGCGGCGGTCAAACTCGGAAAGTCGCGCTCTGAGAGAAAACCGTTGCGAACTCGTTGAAGATCCACCTTCGCACGCGAGCATAGGAGTCTCTGGACCAGTTGCTGACTGCTCATCTCAAGGCTGAAAACCGCGACTGGCTTTCCGACATTCATCGCGACATGTTCCGCGATATTCATTGCAAGAGCCGTCTTTCCCATGCTCGGACGAGCGGCGATAACAACCATTTCTGCCGGATGCAATCCGCTGGTCATTCTATCGAGTTCGACAAATCCGGTAGGAATACCGGTAACAGAACCTCGATTTTCGTAGAGTTTCTCGATCTGCTCGATCGCTGCCATTACAAGGTCTTTTGTGGCGACGATCTCCGTATTCACATGATCCCCGGTTATCGCGAAGATTTCCTTTTCGGCATCATCAAGCAGGGGCTCAATGTCTTCCTGCGAGTCGTAACATTGATTTGAGAGTTTATTGCAGGCGATGATGAGCCGCCGCAGTATGTACTTCTCGCGTACGATCTCTATGTAATAGTCGGCATTTGCAGCGGTGGGAACGAACGAATACAACGCGCTCAGGTATTCCGGACCGCCAATCTCCTCGAGTTGGTTACGATCTTTGAGCGCCTGTTTCAGTGAGACAAAATCGATCGGCTTGCTTTTGTCGCCGAACTCTAAAACCAGGCTATAGATGGTCCGGTGAGCGGGAATATAGAATGCGTCGGGATTAAGGGAGAGAACGCAAATATCGGCGACTTCTCGAGGGGAGAGCAGCAGCGAACAGAGAACGCCCTTCTCACCGTCTTCACTAGAGGGAAGCGACCGGGGAACTTCCTTGCCGGTGGATAGATTGTTAAAACCCTGGGAATAAGTCGGCCTCGCCGGTTTCCCCGCGCCTTTGTCTGGCCCCTCGCTGCCTAAGGGGTTCTCAGCAGGTTTCATCAAACCTTGAGAACCATTCGCCATTAAGTGTCAGGTTGCGGACTTCGGCCTTCGCCTTGTTTTTGTTTTTGCCTCGGCCGGTTCCACCTCTTGTGGCGCAGGAGCGGGAGGCGCAGAAGATTTGATCTCGACCTTTAACGTGGCCGCGACCTGGTGATGCAGCTTGATTGAAACTTGTCTTTCGCCGCTTTCTTTTATCGGGCGATCCAGTTCAATTTTGTGGCGGTCAACCGCAATCTCAAAATCGTCCCGAAGCTTATCCTCGATATCCTTCGACGTTACCGAGCCGAATGCTTTGCCGGTTTCACCCGTCTCCAGAATGAATTCCAGCTTTATTTTGTTGATCTTGCGTGCGAATTCTTCCGCTTCGTTCAGTTCACGAGCTTCCCTTTCGGCCCGCTTGCTCTTCAACTGATTCAGGCGTTTGAGATTTGCAGGAGTGACCTCGTAGGCTTTGCCGGAAGGAATCAGAAAATTCCGCGCGTACCCCTTCCGGACCTTAACGATGTCAGCTTCCGCCCCCAGACCGGGGACACTTTCTTTCAAAATGATTTCAGTAATGGCCATAGCGGCGCTCTCGGGAAATCGCGGAACCGCATCAGTACATCCCGGTGGAGGAGCTGTCAAGCGCGTTAGCTGTCGTTCTGGCCTTGTGCTCGACTTACCTATTTTCAGCGTCCTGACTCGCCGGATCCAAATGATCGCGCTGATACGAAATCGTAAGAGATGCTGTCAACTATGGCGTTGCGTCCGGCTGCCGATTTAGGTAGCGAGTTTTAAGGATCCTAAACGGTTGAATTTGCGAGTTTGATATGGGTTTGGAGCGCAGGGTTGGAAAGTCGCGGTTACGATACCCGCGGTGCTATTCTGTCACGGTTTTCACGAAACGATGGAAAGAGATCCGGAATTTCTACGTGAACGTGCTGGGAGGCCAGGTTGTCAGCGAACGTGAACATCGGTATTGCGACCTATTATTTGGGTCCGTCCCAATTTGCTTTCGAGCCTTCGGCGATGGAGACGGACATTTCGAGAGTCATTTCCATCTTTACCTTGCGTTAAGGGATCGGCGAGCGCTGCTTGACAGACTCAAGGCAAGCGGGGTCATCGTGCGGATAGACGGAGTCTACGCCAGTTTTCTCGATCCTGAGGGACGAACGATCAAGGTGACCGAGGAAATTGCCGTCGCCGAGTAGACCAACACTTCTCCAGGAACTGGTGGTGGAAGCTCTTAAACCTCTGCGTTGGGAGCAGCGCCGACGGGCGACGTGGGCACACTAGAGCCGCTATTCGCGGTCCTCCAGCGGTTCGGGCGGAAGCTCTTCGTTCTCGACGGTGTATTTTCGTTTCCGCTTGTTCACTGGGAGAGGCGACATCGTCATGTTGATGCTTTTCCCCATCAACTTCGGTTCCATCTCGACCTGACCCATGGTTGACAGATCGTCTTTCAGCCGATGCATCAATTGATCACCCAGCTCCTTATGGCTCATTTCTCTGCCGCGGAACTGGAGCTGGAATTTCACCTTGTTCCCTCTATCGAGGAACTGCTCGGCGTGACGCACCTTGATCATATAATCGTGGGGATCGATGTTCACGCGGAACTTGATTTCTTTGAGTTTGGAAGCCGTCGAACGCCGATCTTTATCCTGCTTGGAAAGATCATAGCGGTATTTCCCGAAATCGACGATTTTGCAAACGGGTGGATTGGCTGCGGGCGCTACTTCTACGAGGTCAAGCCCAAGAGACTGAGCTCTTCGCAGGGCGTCCTGCAGCTTCATGATACCTAACTGTTCATTGGTTGTGCCGAGAATCACCCGCACTTCTCGTGCGCGAATTCGACTGTTGACTCGAATCTGCTGCTGCTGAATATGTCTATCTCCTCAGAGGGCTTCCGGGGAACTGTACGGCGCTCTCAATCTCGTTCACGTTCTCTCACTTCCGTTTGGATCTACAAACCGGGACGCACTCACAGATCCCTCATCGCTGCTCTTGCGGTGTTGCACGGCAACTTCGCCGCCGCGCTTTTCTCGTGCGCCGAGCACCAACATATAGGAGACCTTCTCCAGCTGGGCAAGGCGAATCTTAGCGCCGATTTTGTCGGAACTGGCGCCAGCAAATGCCCTGATATTCGAAGCAAAAGAGGGCTCAAAACAGGCCGAAAATGCGGACTCTCTTTGAATTAGACGTCCAAAAGGAGTAGTGGGATCGAGGTCGCTAATGAAGTCGAAGAACCCATGAAAAAAGTCAAAGTCGCGATTTTTGGAGCCAGCGGATACTCCGGCGAGGAACTGGTCAAAAGGCTTGCGGAGCACCCGTTGGCAGAGGTTGGTTGTCTTACCTCACGGCAACACGTCGGGAAAAGAGTGTCGGAAGTTTTTGGCTGGGCCGATCGCCACTCAAATCTGGGAAGCATCGAATTTGCCGACCCCAATATGGAAGCATTCGGCTCGCTCGGGATCGGACATGCCTTTTTGGCTCTTCCGCACGGTGTTGCCTCTGAATTCGCGGTTCCATTGCTGGAACGTGGCGTCAAAGTGCTTGACCTGAGCGCAGATTTTCGGGTCAAGGATCCAATGGTTTACAAGCAGTTCTATAAGCATGACCATCCGGTTCCTTCGCTTTTGGGCCGAGCAGTATACGGCTTGCCCGAAATTCACCGAGACGCGATCAGAAGAGCGGATCTCGTTGCCTGTCCGGGTTGCTATCCTACGAGCGTTCTCCTTCCTTTGATACCCGTCGTTCGCACTAAACTGATACGCCCCGGGGGCATCATAGCCAACTCCCTTAGTGGCGTAAGCGGCGCGGGCCGCAAAGCTGAACTTGATCTTCTTTTTGTTGAATGCAATGAAAGTGCAAGGCCTTATGCGCTTCCTTCGCACAGGCATCTGTCGGAAATCGAGCAGGAGCTTTCCAATGCCGCGGGAGAACGGATCGTCATTCAATTTGCTCCCCATCTTATCCCCTTGAATCGCGGAATCGTTACGACAATTCACGCGGATCCGGTTTCGTCCGTGACAGCCGCCGACCTCGAACAGACCTTTGAAACTGCATACGGTTCCGATCGATTTGTTCAACTACTTGGTTCGACCGGGTACCCGGACACAAAGAACGTCGCGTTTACCAACCGGATACAGATTGGCTGGCGGATCGATTCACGAACCGGACGTGTTATTTTGATGTCCGCCGAGGACAACTTGGTCAAGGGAGCGGCCGGCCAGGCGATTCAATGCTTCAACATCATGAACGGGTGGGATGAGGGGCTCGGCCTCGGATTGTCTTGAAAAATTCTCGGCAGAAGTCTTTTGCTTTTATATCACCTAAAGCCGCTCTGCGAAGATGGAACCTGCATTTTTTGAAATCCGTGGAGGAATCACTGCGCCCAAGGGCTTCCGAGCATCTGCTGTGCGCTCAGGCATTAAGGAGGGATTAGCCGATAAGAACGATCTCGGGCTAGTCATTTCGGATTTTCCAGCAGTTGCGGCCGCGACCTTTACTACGAACAAAATCAAAGCCGCACCCGTGCGCGTTTCGGCTGCCCATTTGAGAGCTGGTGATACGAGGGCGATTATAGCGAACAGCGGCAATGCGAATGCCTGCACGGGTTCAACAGGAATTCAGAATGCTAAACGCATGGCGCAGGCTGTTGCGCGCCAGTTAGGTCTGAAAGACCGCCAGGTGTTGGTATGTTCTACCGGACGCATAGGGCGTAACCTGCCGATCGAGAAAATCGAAATGGCCGTGCCTGCTTTGGTCGCGGGATTGAGTAGCGAGGGCAGTGAGGTAGTTGCGCGAGCGATCATGACATCCGATACGTTCCACAAAGAAATTGCGGTGGAGGTGCCGCTGGCCGGCGCGAAAATTCGGATCGGGGGTATCGCAAAAGGGGCCGGTATGATCAATCCGGACATGGCGACCATGCTTTGCTTTATCACCACCGATGCCGCGATCTCGAAGCGGGAGTTGCAGAAACTGACATCGGCCAGCGTCGAACAATCGTTCAATTGCGTTACGGTGGACGGGGACATGAGCACCAACGATACGACTATCTGTATCGCAAACGGCCAGGCGGCAATTCCGGCTATGGAACCTGGTCACGAGTCATACGATAAATTCGCTGAGGCGCTCAACTTTGTTACGCAACAACTTGCGCGCATGATTATCGAAGACGGTGAAGGGGTGACGAAGTTCGTCGAAGTCCATGTGAAAGGGGCGGCGACTTATCAGGATGCCAGAAAAGCAGCCGAAGCCGTTTCGAACTCAATTTTGGTAAAGTGTGCGTGGTACGGCGAGGATCCAAACTGGGGCCGCATTATGGATGCGGTGGGATACTCGTCGGCGCAAGTTCGGGAAGAGATGATCGACATCTTTTTTGATGGGGTAGTGGCGACGTTGCACGGCTTGCCGAGCAGCACTCCAGAGGATACCCTGAAGGAGGTACTCCGAAATAGAAAATTCACTGTAACCATTGACCTCCACCTTGGCTCAGCGGAATACAAGGTGTTCACAACCGATCTAACGCCGGAATACGTGAAGTTTAATATGGGGGAATGAGAAAAGGGGCGAGAGAAACACCAGATGCAGAATCAATTTGAGGCCGGTAAGGCTGAGGCGCTCTTAGAGGCGTTGCCGTTTATCCAAAGATTTCGAGGCCAAACATTTGTCATCAAATACGGCGGCAGCGCGATGGAGGACGATCACTTGATTGAGCGCCTTTTGCGTGATGTCGTTTTTCTCGAGGCTGTAGGGATTAACCCAGTCCTGGTTCATGGTGGCGGGAAGGCCATTTCACAGCGCATGCGGGATGCTGGCAGGGTGCCTCGTTTCGTGAACGGACTGAGGGTAACCGACGAGGCAACAATCAAAATCGTCGAGGATGTCCTGGATCACGTGATCCGCCCCCGCATCGTGTCCACCATGGAGGGATTTGGCGGACGCGCCGAGGGTTTTTCCGGCCGTGACGTTTTCAAGGCGAAGCGTCTCCCGCCGCAGACCGACGGGAAAAATCTGGTCGATGTTGGTTACGTGGGCGAAGTGACATCTTTAGATTTGGCGGGAGTGCGTGAGGCTATCGATCGGGAGGTCGTCCCGGTGATTTCGCCAATCGCTCAGTCTGACGACGAGACGATACTGAACGTCAATGCAGATCTCGCCGCAGGGGCAATGGCGGGAGCGTTGAAGGCAGCCAAGATGATCTACGTAAGCGATGTCATGGGCGTTATGAGAGATGTAAAGGATCCGAATTCATTGATTCCGACGGTCAATCGTGAAAATGCTGCACATCTGATCAAACACGAGATCATTGAGGGAGGAATGATTCCGAAGGTACTTTCGGCGGTCGACGCCCTTAACGAAGGGGTTGGAAAGGTCCATTTGATTGACGGTCGAATACATCACGCATTGTTGCTCGAGATCTTCACCAACAATGGTATCGGAACAGAAATCGTTCCGTAGGACGGCTTCCTTCCGATGCTAGCGACAGGGTCAGAAACGAGGCAGCTGTTCGAAGAGTATGTTGTTCCGACATACAGCCGTTACGACGTCGTCCTGGTTCGCGGTCAAGGATCGCGGGTCTGGGATGAAGATGGTAAGAGGTATTTGGATTTTGGTGCCGGCATTGCAGTTTCCACGCTTGGACATTCGCACCCCCGTCTGATCGAGGCGTTGGATCGTCAATCTCGCGAGCTAATTCATACTTCAAATCTCTATTACACGCGGCCACAGGGCGAGCTTGCACGAAAACTTGTGGGTATCGTCGGTTCTCAAGGGAAAGTCTTTTTCTCCAATAGCGGCGCTGAATCGAACGAAGCTGCAATAAAGCTGGCCAGAAAATTCGGCAACGAATGTTCGGGGGTGAACTCCGCAGGTAAACCGAGATTTGAGGTCTTGACGTTCGAGCGGTCATTTCATGGGCGGACGATGGCTGGGATCTCTGCGACGGCCCAGCAGAAGGTGAAAGAGGGATTTGCTCCTTTGCTCGCTGGTTTCAAGCATCTACCGTTCAATGACCTAGGAGCGGTCGAAAACGCGGTCGGCCGGCAGACCGTTGCGATTCTGGTTGAGCCGGTCCAAGGTGAGGGAGGGATTTATCCTGCCAGCCGCGAATTCCTGCTCGGATTGCGGGAGATTTGTGATCGCAACGAACTGCTGCTCATGCTGGATGAAATTCAGTGCGGTGTGGGCAGGCTCGGCAAGTGGTGCGGTTGGAGCGCCATCGTGGACGAGAGTTTTGTCCCCGACTGTGTGAGTTGGGCAAAGGGGATCGGCGGCGGATTTCCCCTGGGGGCGACCTGGGTCCGGAAGAGATCCGTCAAGCGGTTGGATGGCACAAGCGTTGATCTATGTGACATCTTGCAGCCCGGAACCCACGGAACGACTTATGGCGGTACCCCGCTTGCATGTTCGGCTTCCCTGGCTGTCCTGGAGACTATCGAGCAGCAGGACCTGCTGGCAAACGCCTCGCATCTCGGGAGTTATGCGAAGAATAAGCTGAAGAGTCTGCCTGGGGTCGCGGACGTTCGGGGGATTGGCCTGATGCTCGGAATTGAGCTTGGCGGTAGAGCAGCATCGACTGGAGCGGCCCTTTCGCAACATGTGGTCACCGCGTTGATGAAGAACGGATTGCTGTCGGTTCCCGCCGGTCCGTCCGTGATTCGCTGGTTGCCTCCGCTCAACGTTTCTCAAGCGGAAGTCGACGAGGCGTTATCTATTCTTGCCCGGACGCTCGCTGAGCTGACTGAATGATTGGTGTTGCATTTTGTAACCGTTTCCATGGAACATTTTCTTTCCATTGAGGCCCAAAGCGCTGCGGATCTCAGGTCGCTGCTGACATCAGCGCAGAAGTTCAAGGCGAATCGTGGCGACAGAACCAACCTCCCTTTGGCGGGACAGACCTGGGCGATGATTTTTAGCAAACCGTCTACTAGGACGCGATTAAGTTTTGAAGTTGGTATCCGGGAACTTGGCGGCGGTGTGGTATTTCTCTCCCAGAATGACCTGCAGCTGGGACGGGGAGAGGAGATTGTCGACACTGCTCGCGTTCTCGGGCGAATGGTTCACGGCGCCGTGATCCGGACTTTTGCGCAGAATGACGTTGAACGGTTCGCCGAATATGCTCAAATCCCCACGATCAACGCCCTTACAGACGAGGAGCACCCCTGCCAGATCGTGGCCGATCTTTTCACGATCATGGAAAAGCGTGGGAGTCTTGAGAATCTCAAAGTCTGCTTTATCGGTGATGGCGATAACAATGTCGCGCGGTCGTGGGCCTGGGCCGCTGAACGCCTGGGGTTCGAACTTCGTATCGCCGCACCTGCAAAATACAGACCTCCGGAAGCTCTTCTAAATAGGTTGACCAGCCGAAAGATCATTGTTACGGACGATCCAGTCGCGGCTGCTGAGTTTGCTGACGTTCTCTACACCGATGTGTGGGTCAGCATGGGATTCGAACAGGAGAGCGCACAGCGCCTCCAAGACCTTTCTTCGTTTCAGATCAACGAGGAGTTGGTGAGCAAGGCGTCTCCCGATGTCCTTGTGCTGCACTGTTTGCCTGCATACCGCGGCAAGGAAATTAGCGAGGAGACTCTTGAAAAGCATGCCGGGACGATCTTCGATCAGGCTGAAAATCGGCTTCATGCTCAAAAAGCGATCCTGGCGCGGGTGAGAAAATAGTTGCGTTGCAGCCTGCAAAAGTGCAGTTGGTCTGCCAGCGGAACCGCGGAACCTAAAGGCGCCGAATTCTCACACCACTTACTGGATGCACGCACGAATGAAAAACCCAAACGCAGCATGCTCATCGAGCGCGGGGAATCTGCCCCCCGGACTTTTAAGAAGATTTCGGCCCCCAATAGCGAGGCCGCCTCGCCCAATCGGCGTTGCGCTCAGCGCGACCTTCGTACCCTGACATCTCCGCTGGTCTGAGGCCCGGCCTCGCTAGTTCCCTTTTTTTATTTTCACTTTTTTTATGATTCTGCCCTCATTGGCAACGTTGCTTCTGGATTCCGGTGTTTGGTTAGCGCGTGTTTGCGCGGCAATAGGACTGGGTTTCGCGTATTATCTGATTCGCAAGGTGATCGCATACTCGCCGGGCAACGACCTGATGCGCCAGATCGCTGGCGCGATTCAAGAGGGGGCGAAGGCTTATTTGAATCGTCAAATCTTGTCTGTCGGACTCATCGCTGCATTGATTTTCGTGATACTGATTTTTGTGAAGGGCACTTTTACGGCGCTCGGTTTCCTGATCGGAGCCGCGTGTTCTTTGGCTGCTGGATATATCGGGATGCGTGTCGCTGTCTTGTCCAATTGCAGGACGGCCCAAGCGGCTACAATTTCAAGGTATGAGGCGCTGCGCGTGGCCTTTAACGGAGGCGCGGTTACCGGGTTGCTTGTGGTCGGTCTGGCTCTGCTGGCGGTTGGTCTTTACTTTAAGCTCGGTGAGATAGTTCTCGGCAACCAGGAGCAAGTCGTCAGCAGTCTCGTTGGGCTCGCTCTGGGGGCAAGTCTGGTCAGCGTTTTTGCGCGGCTTGGTGGAGGAATTTACACCAAGGCTGCCGATGTTGGGGCGGACCTGGTTGGGAAGATCGAAAGCAATCTTGAAGAGGACGACCCAAGGAATCCCGCGACGATAGCGGACAACGTGGGAGACAACGTCGGGGACTGCGCGGGGATGGCTGCGGACGTGTTTGAGACTTATGCGGTGAGTTTGATTGGTGCAGTCCTGGTCGGATTCCTGACGCTTCACAACTCTCCGGAAGCTTTGGTTTATCCTTTTGTTCTTGGCGGTATTTCCGTTCTTGGCGCGATTCTGGGAATTGCCTGGGTGAATGTTCGAAAAAGTAGCCCGACCCGAGTTCTGGTTGAGGCGGTCGCAATAAGCGCGGTTGTATCAGCCGTTCTATATCTGCCTGCAACCGCATCGATTTTCCCCGGAATGATGCAGGTCGGCCAAGCCACATATACACCCATGCAATTCTACATGGCGGCCTTGATCGGGCTTCTGATGACTCCGGCTATTGTAGTGATCACGAACTACTACACGTCTACCTCGTTCGGTCCGGTCCGCAAAATCGCGCAGGCTTCCGAGACCGGGCATGCGACCAACATTATCGCCGGATTGGCGATTGGGCAGCACGCCACCGCGTTGCCCGTTGTATTCATCGGACTGGCGATCATGCTGAGCTATTATTGCGGGGGTCTGTACGGCATCTCGGTTGCGGTCATGAGCATGTTGTCGATGGCTGGAATCATCATTTCTCTGGATGCTTTCGGACCCATTACTGATAACGCCGGCGGCGTCGCTGTGATGAGCGATTTGCCAAAGGCCACAAGAGCGGTCACCGACGAGCTCGACGCTGTTGGAAATACGATGAAAGCCGTCACAAAAGGCTACGCGATTGCATCCGCTGGTCTGGCGGCCCTGGTCCTCTTTGGATCGTACGTTGCTGAGTTGAAAGCTCACTTCGCGACGCGGGGTTCGCCCGAATTGCAATCCGCAGCGTTTTCGCTGGAACGTCCGGAGGTTATCGTCGGCTTGTTCTTTGGCGGTTTGCTGCCTTTCATCTTCAGTGCGTTGAGCATGCAGGCGGTTGGAAAAGCAGCCGGCGCCGTAGTGAAGGAAGTACGGCGGCAGATTAAGGCGAAGCCAGGGATATTAAACGGGACCGAAAAGCCCGAGTATGGAAATTGTGTGGATATTGTAACGAGAGCGGCTCTGAAGGAGATGGTAATTCCGGCCTTGCTGCCGGTGATTTTTGTGATTGCGGCCTCCTTCTTTGGGTATGTCGTTCTGGGCGCTGTGCTCGTGGGAACGATTGTGACGGGTCTGTTTGTTGCGATCTCCATGACCTCGGGCGGGGGAGCCTGGGATAACGCCAAAAAATACATTGAAGAAGGCAATCACGGCGGAAAGGGATCTCCTGCTCACCAGGCGGCGGTTACTGGCGATACGGTTGGCGACCCTTACAAAGACACCGCTGGACCGGCAATTAATCCAATGATCAAAGTGGCCAACATTGTGGCGATCCTGATTGTCCCGATTGCCTTCAAGTGACCCAGGCGGGAACCGCGGGCACAAGCACCTGATTTGCGAAGGAGAGAACTGCCTCGGCGCAGCGCGTTCGTGAGTGGTATCGGGCTCCGCAAGACGAATTCTTGAATTCTGGGCTTCTTCACGGCTCGATTTCGCATATATGCTGGTTCGAGCATGAAAGCCCTGCTACTGACCAACGAGTATCCCCCCTACATTTACGGGGGCGCCGGTGTCCATATCGATTACCTGAGTCGTGAATTGGCAAAGATCATGGAAGTTGAGGTTCGGTCCTTTGGTGATCAGGAAACGGATCTGCCGAATTTAAAAGTCCGAGGTTTTGGCGTTAATACGGCGATCTTCAATTGCCCAAAAAATCTGAACTCCGTCTTCGGTGCGATCCGGCGCTGTATTGATTTTAACACGGTTGGCGTCGATGCCGACGTCGTCCACTGTCACACCTGGTATACGCATTTTGGCGCGATTCTAGCCAAGATTAACTACAATATTCCGATGGCCCTGACCGTTCACTCGCTGGAACCGTTGCGTCCGTGGAAACGCGAGCAGCTGGGATACGGTTATGACTGTTCGAGTTGGTTGGAACGCACCGCAATTGAGATGGCCGACGCGGTAATTGCTGTTTCTGAGGAAACCAAGCGGGATGTGCTCCGCCTTTTCAATATCGATGAGAAACACATTCGAATTATTTATAACGGCATCGATCCGGAGGAATACTATCCGCGCAGCTCTCGCGATCACCTGGCGCCCAATGGCATCAATCCGGACCAGCCCTACATTTTATTCGTCGGACGCATCGCTCGACAGAAGGGAATCATTCACTTGGTTAATGCGATTAAATACATGGATCCAGGATTTCAAGTCGTGCTGTGTGCGGGAGCGCCGGATACGCCGGAAATCGCAGAAGAGATGAAGCAAGCGGTCGCGGCGGCGCAGCGAAACCACCGGCCCGGGATCATCTGGATCGAAAAGATGGTGACCAAGGATGTTGTGTACGAACTATACAGTCACGCTGCGGTCTTTTGTTGCCCTTCGATTTACGAGCCGTTCGGGATCATCAATCTCGAAGCAATGGCGTGCGAGACGGCTGTGGTTGCCTCGGCTGTTGGTGGGATTAAGGAAGTCGTTGTTGATGGCGAGACCGGTTACCTGGTGCCGTTGGAACAAATGAAGGAAAGCCCTTTCGAGCCGGTAAATCCCGACAAATTTTCGCGTGATCTGGCTGAAAAAATCAATCAATTGATGGCTGACGAAAGGTTGCGGACCAAGTTCGGGTGGGCTGGCCGGAAGAGGGCGGTCGAGAAGTTCAGTTGGGCGACGATCGCGGCCGAAACGAAAAAGATGTACGAGTCGCTGAAAAGCTAGGTCGGATGGGTTGACCGTTTAGTGTGCCGTCTCGCCCAACCAGCGCTGCTCCCAACGCGACCTTAATGACCTTAGATCTCGCCGGTCTGAGGCGCGGCCTCGTTAGTGTCCTGTCCCCGAACAGGACACTAGCGCTATTCAGGAAATGTTCGTTGATCAGATAACGATTCACGCAAAAGGCGGTGACGGTGGGAACGGATGCGTCAGTTTTCGGCGCGAGAAGTTCGTACCAAAGGGTGGACCGGATGGCGGCGACGGGGGGAAGGGCGGCGATGTCATATTGCGAACGGATGTCCACACCGATAACCTTGTGGACTTCTATTATCAGCCATTGCTAAGGGCGAAGCGGGGCGAGCACGGAATGGGGAAAAATATGTACGGAAAAGCCGGTGCTGACTCCTTGTACAAAGTGCCGCCCGGAACGCTGATCTATCGAATTCCGATTCAGATGCTGGAGGTGCGGGCCGTCGATGAGCCGGCGGAAAGTCCGCCGGCTAGAGTTGCGATTGCTCCCTCCGATTGCGAATTCGTGACCGATTTATCTTTGGAAGATCAGGAGTTCATCCTTTGTAAAGGAGGAGCTGGAGGCAAAGGGAATACCCACTTCAAGAGTTCTACGAACCGGGCTCCGCGCCAGTTTACGGAGGGGCAACCGGGAGAGGAGGGATATTTTTTGCTCGAACTGCGAAAAATCGCAGACGTCGGGCTCGTTGGCTATCCGAATGCCGGTAAGTCGACGCTGCTTACCAAAATATCCGCAGCGCATCCGAAGGTCGCGTCGTATCCGTTCACAACATTAAACCCAGTTGTTGGAGTAGTTGATTTTGATGGGTATCAGCGGGCTAAGGTTGCGGATATTCCCGGATTGATCGAGGGCGCCCACCGCAATGTCGGACTTGGGCACAACTTTCTCAGACATATCGTGCGCTGCAAGCTGTTGGTTTTCGTGCTGGATATCGCCGGAAGCGAAGGACGAAATCCCATCGAAGACCTCGGTTCGTTGCGTCGAGAACTGGACCTCTACGACCCAACCCTTTCGGAAAGAGGTTGGATTATCGCCGCAAATAAAATCGATCTTCCTGGCGCCGAAGAAAATTTGGGAATGCTCCAGAGCAGATTTGCCGACAAGGTCATCGTTCCGATGGCTGCCGCCGAGGGATGGGGTATCCAGGAGTTCAGAAATGCTTTGCGCCAGTTTTTATTCAATGACCGTGCCAAGTTGCAGTGAAACCTCTGATAGCCAGCTACTGCACCTATTTCCTGAAGCCTGAGATGCGGCACATCTTCAGGCAACTCACCGCGCTGCGTATCGTAAACACCTTCGTAGTTACTAAATTTCGTGAGAATGCAATCGAGTACCCGTTTCCGGATAAGTGCTGCTCCGGCGCGATCCAGACCTGATGCATATCTATTTTGGCAACACCGGTGTGCATTTGCTTCCCCTGATCGAGCGATGGGATCGACCGTGTATCGTTTCGTTTCATGGAATGGATGTTCAACGCCGGGAATCCGAGCGCGGCTATGAAACGCGACTGAGACGGCTTTTGCGCCTTGTTCCGATCATCCTGGTACGGAGCCGTTCCATCGCCGAACGTCTCATCGAGCTGGGGTGCGACCCGGTAAAAATACGTTTGAACCGGACCGGTATTCCTTTGTCAGATTTTCCGTACCTCCCAAGGAGGGTGCCTGTCAAAGGTGCGTGGAACGTTGTTCAAGCCTGTCGGCTTGTGCCTAAAAAGGGATTGCCCACAGCGTTGCGCGCGTTTGCCTTATTCGCGCAAAAATTTCCGAATGCGCTCTTTGAAATCGCCGGCGAGGGACCTTTACTAAAGGAATTGCAGCGACTCGTCGGTGAGTTGCGTATTGAGAAAATGGTTCGTTTCGTTGGGTTTCTCAATCAGAAGGAGTTGCGCAGGCTGTTTGAAAGGTCGCATTTGTTCCTTCATCCCAGCGAGGTAGCGACCGACTCCAACCAGGAAGGAGTTCCAAATTCCATGCTTGAAGCGATGGCAACCGGATTGCCGGTCATAGCAACCATGCATGGCGGAATTCCCGAAGCGGTGGCGGATGGAATAAGTGGTTTGCTCGTTCCGGAACGGGATCATCTGCGATTGGCGAATGCATTGATTTCGCTGGTTGAGAATCCGGTGCGCTGGTTGGAGACAGGAAAAGCTGCCTCACGAACGGTAACGGAGGAGTTTGCGCAGGCTCGGCAAATTGAGGCTCTGGAGTCCGCCTATTTGGAGGCGATCCGGAGACGGAGCGAAAGAACAGAGCAGCGTGGCGCATAACGCACCGAGGCCCCCGTTATTCCAACGACAGCTCGATTTTCTCCTCCGACCTGGGTGTGAGTTGGTTCCCCATAATAAGACGAGCGCAGGTGTTCCAGTGCAACAACGCATCGTCATTCTTTGCCGGGCGTAGCGCTTCTGCCTTTTCGTACCAGGTCATCGCTTCGCGCAGAAATTCGTAAGCGTCGTGGCCAGCCCCCGGGTGGTCTCGGCGCAGGTACACTTTCGCCCGGCGCTCGCAGATGATACCCGCATAGTAAGCGCGCTGGTACTCGTCGCGAAGACGTGAAAGAACCTCCTGGACCTGAGTAGCTCCCACGGCATAGCCTGTGCCAAAACGGTCGGTCAGCGCCAGCAGTAAAGTCACCAGAGCTTGCTGATTCTCCGGATCGATGCGCAAGACATCGTGACAAATGCTTTCGGCTTCTGCAGGTTCGTTGAGCAGGCGATAGCGCAAGGCCTTTTCGAGCGCCGCCGGAATGGCGTCTGCAGAAAGCTGTTTTAGTTCAAACATGATTTTCTCCTTTGAGGTCTTTCGGGCGAAATAGCTTAAGCAATTTCCCCAACGGGTCATAAAACTCATCTACCACGCGTTCCTTCATCGGAATAATCGCGTTATCTGTGATAGTGATGTTCTCGGGGCAGACATTCGTGCAGCATTTCGTGATGTTGCAGTAACCGATCCCGCCTGCCTGTTTCAATTCTGACAGCCGGTCTTCGGTGTCGAGGGGGTGCATCTCGAGCGCCGCCACAAAGACCAGAAAGCGCGGGCCGACGAATTCTTCGTGCTTATGATGATCTCGCAGAACGTGGCAGACATCTTGGCAAAGGAAACACTCGATGCACTTTCGAAATTCCTGGACACGATCGATATCCGTCTGAGCCATGCGCCAAGTACCATCCGGCGCGTCGGGCGCGCGTGGCTTGAACTTCTTGATCTTCTTCTTTACGCGAAAATTCCACGAAACGTCGGTGGCTAAATCGCGTATCAAGGGGAAGGCTCGCAATGGCTCGATTGTGACCGGCTTGTCGAGCGGTAGCGCGTCCAGTCGCGTCATGCACATCAGCTTCGGCATTCCATTGATTTCAGCTGAGCAGGAACCGCATTTGCCCGCTTTGCAATTCCATCGGCAGGCAAGATCATTGGCCTGCTTAGCTTGAATCGCATGAACGGCGTCGAGCACAACCATCCCCTCGGAAATTTCCGTGGCGAATTCGACGAAGTCTCCGCCGCTCGCGTCACCCCGCCAGATTTTGAAAACTGCCGTTTTCATTTCATCTCTGCGATGATCTGTTTCAAGTGCTCTGGCATTTCAGGAATTTGCTCGCGCACCAGGTGCATCGAGCCGTCCGCCGCTTTGCTTAGAACGATATTCATTTTGCCTTGTGCGGCATCTTTGTTTGGAAAATCATCGCGAAAATGTCCGCCACGGCTCTCCTTTCGCTCGATCGCTGCGCGAGCAATGGCTTCGGAGATGGTGAGCAGATGCTTCAAATCAATCGTGGTGTGCCAACCCGGATTATATTCTCGGTGGCCATGAACGCTGATATTTCGCGCGCGTCGCTGAAGTTTATTCAATCCGTCAAGGGCTCGAATCAACTCCTCTTCGCGACGCACAATGCCGACCAGGTTCTGCATTATCTCCTGCAAGTCGTGTTGTACCTGGTAGGGGCTTTCGGCGCTTGCGGGCGATTTCAGGGCATTCTCGAAGGGCTCCAGCGCGTCACAGGCCGATCTTTCGATCTGCGGGTCGCTGATCAGGCCGCCGTTGGATTCTCTGCTGAATTTTGCGGCAAATTCTCCCGCCCGTTTGCCAAACACCAGCAGGTCGGACAACGAGTTTCCACCGAGACGGTTTGCCCCGTGCAATCCCGCAGCCACTTCGCCGGCTGCGAACAGCCCGGGCACACTGGTCATTTGGGTCTCGGCATCCACCCGCACGCCACCCATGATGTAGTGCGTCGTCGGCCCGACCTCCATTGGCTCCTTGGTGATGTCGAGGTTGGCGAGTTGCATAAATTGATGATACATGCTCGGCAACTTTTTCTTAATATGTTCGACAGCGTTCGGGATCTTTGCTTTTATCCACGAAATGTCGAGAAAGACACCACCGTGTGGACTACCGCGACCGGCTTTGACTTCCTCAACGATGCATCGCGCGACGTGATCGCGAGTCAGCAATTCGGGTGGCCGACGCGCATTTTTATCGCCCTGTGTATAGCGCCATCCTTCTTCCGGATTGTCTGCGGTTTGAGATTTATAGGCCTCTGGAATCCCGGCAAACATGAAGCGCTCACCTTTATTGTTGTGTAAGATGCCGCCTTCGCCGCGCACACCTTCGGTGACAAGAATTCCCATAACGCTCGGGGGCCAGATCATGCCGGTCGGATGAAACTGTACAAACTCCATGTCGATCAATTCCGCGCCGGCATGGTAGGCGAGTGACTGTCCGTCGCCTGTGTACTCCCAGGAGTTGCTCGTGATTTTGTAGGCGCGCCCAATCCCGCCCGTTGCTAGGACTATTGCTTTCGCCTTGAACACTTTGAATCGTCCGCGCTCCCGGTCGTAACCGAACGCTCCGACGACGCAGTCACCCTCCTTGAGCAGGGTGACAATTGTGTGCTCCATGTGGACTTCAATTCCCTGGTGAATTCCGTGATCCTGGAGGGTGCGGATCAATTCCAAGCCGGTACGATCGCCAACATGAGCGAGTCTCGGATAGCGATGACCGCCGAAATTGCGCTGCAGTATTCTTCCGTCTGCGGTGCGATCGAAGACGGCGCCCCAGCCTTCAAGTTCACGAACCCGTTCCGGTGCTTCCTTGGCGTGCAATTCAGCCATTCGCCAGTTGTTGATGTACTGGCCGCCTCGCATCGTGTCGGCGAAGTGAACTCTCCAATTGTCGCGGTCATCGACGTTCGCTAATGCGGCAGCTATACCACCTTCAGCCATCACGGTATGCGCCTTACCGAGAAGCGATTTGCAAATCAGTCCAACTCGAACTCCGGCCGCTGAAGCTTCAATAGCCGCACGCAAACCCGCGCCACCGGCTCCAATAACAAGCACGTCGTATTCGAGAGTCTCGTAGTTGCTCACTTGATTTGCAGAAGCGTCAAAAAACCGGGGTTTACCTGGTCAAGCACGCTCAGGCGTGTACCGGTCCACCAAATCAACGCCTACAATATCCTCCAATCGTGCCAGAGTCCAATTGAGCAGAGACGCACATAGAGGTCACTGAATCCGACCCAGAACAGGCTCGTCCATGCCCAGAGCATGTGGCGGCGGTTCAGACAGGTCACGCACGCGTAACTTTTGGCGCAAACAGGAAATTTGGAAATCTCGTCCAAAAAACCGCCTACCAAATGCCGAAGGGAATGACAGCCAAACGTGTAACCGCTCAGCAGTAAGACATTCAACGTCAGTATGATCGTCCCAACGCCGAGACCGAAGTGTTTGGAACCCGAACTATCGCCGAACCACATTGCTCTCCACGCGTCGTGCGCCAGCACCAGGATGAACAGCATCGCGATATACAGGAAATAGCGATGAATGTTCTGCATGATCAGCGGAAAGGAGGTTTCGCCCGGATATCCCTTTCGCGGTTCGCCGACCGCGCACGCTGGCGGATCAGCCCAAAACGCTTTGTAGTAAGCTCCCCGATAATAGTAACACGTCAGCCGAAAGCCCGCCGGGGCCCATAGAACCAGTAGAGCCGGCGAAAATAGAAGCCAGGAGGGCCACCAGGCTGGTTTCGCCCCGAAAATCGCGTGGGGCGAGCCGCCGAATATTTCGGGCGAATAAAACGGTGAGAGATAGTCGGCACCGTTTTGATCGAGCCAGTAATGCGTTCCTTGAAATGCGGCCCAAGTAGAATAGACAATGAAAGTTGAAAGGCCGAGGAACACGAATAACGGCTGCGTCCACCATGCATCACGTCGCATGGTCTCGCCGGCCGCCCGTTGCTTCAACGACACATTTTCGTACGGCATATTGACTGGGGACAGCTGCAGCTCTAACTAACTAACGGCGAGGATGCACCTTTTCAAGTTCATTGCGCGGTGCGCCACCTGGCAGGGGCGGATCTCCGGGCTGCCCCTGCCAAGGAGGGAAGCCTCGGAGATGCGAGCCTACCGACACTTCGTGGTTCGCCGCCGTACTCTGAGACTCGTTGTCAATCAGATCCGCATTGGCTCGAATGAGACGAGGGGATGTGGGAGCCTGCGTTACCGAACCCTACGTTAGTGATCAGGCTCAGGAGCCGGATCCATGCGAAAAATTGTCTCGCCCGGCTTCATCAAGTCGAGCTTATCACGCGCTAACAATTCAGTGTATGCCGGGTCATTTTGCAGCAGCGTAAGTTTTTTGCTCTCCTTATTGTACTTCGCGCGCTCTTGCTCCACCTGCTGTTTTAAGGCTTGAAGAGCACTCTGCTGACGCTGTTGTTCCTTGACCAGAGGCAAGAACCAGCAGATCAACAGGATGAACGCGGCGACTATGATTAGAAGATAAACGATTCTGTTCAGAAAAGTACGAATCCAATCATCTCTTGGTTGATCGAAACTCATCGTATGCCGCGCGAGCTGTCGCTCAGCGCATCTTACCTCCATACTGAGCGTTGTCACCAAGTTCTTCCTCGATTCGCAGAAGTTGATTGTATTTTGCGATTCGATCCGTCCGAGACAGCGATCCGGTCTTGATCTGGCCTGCATTGGTGGCTACGGCAATGTCTGCGATCGTCGTGTCCTCTGATTCGCCCGAACGATGGCTGATCACAGCGGTGTAGCGATTTTCTTTCGCTAACTCGATGGCGTCCAGAGTCTCCGTCAGTGATCCGATCTGGTTGACCTTTACCAGAATGGAATTTGCTACGCCCTGCTCTATACCCTTTCGCAAAAACTTCACATTTGTCACGAATAGATCATCGCCCACCAATTGCGCTTTCGCCCCAAGTGCTTCGGTCAGCTTCTTCCAACCGCTCCAATCGTTTTCCGAACAGCCATCTTCGATTGAGACGATCGGGTATTTCGAACAAAGCTCCCCATAAAACGCGATCAGTTCATCGGCCGACTTTTTTGAGCCATCGGACTTCTTAAAAACGTAGGTCTCCGATGAAGCATCATAGAACTCGCTGGAGGCGGCATCCAGCGCAAAAAAGATCTCTTCGCCCAGCTTGTAGCCTGCTTTCTCGACCGCTTTGGAGATCGTGTCCAAGGTGTCCAGGACACCACTGAGATTTGGCGCGAATCCCCCTTCATCTCCTACAGCCGTTGAAAGTCCTCGGGCCTTCAGAACGCTTTTCAAGGCGTGAAATATTTCGGTACCATATCGAAGTGCTTCGGAGAATGTTGGCGCTCCTTTCGGCATGATCATGAATTCCTGAAAATCGATCGGCGCGTCGGAGTGAGCTCCACCGTTAATGATATTCATCATCGGAACCGGTAGCACCTTTGCATTAGGGCCGCCCAAATAGCGAAAAAGCGGAAGATCAAGTTGTGCCGCCGCCGCATGCGCCACCGCGAGCGAGACTCCAAGGATCGCATTGGCACCGAGTTCCTTTTTATTAGCTGTGCCATCCAGCGCGATCATCGCGCTATCGATCGATATCTGATCGAGAGCATCCATTCCAACGATTGCATCGGCAATCTTCTCTTCGACATTTTCAACGGCTTTCGTAACTCCCTTGCCAAGATATTTATCTTTTTCCCCGTCTCGCAGCTCCCAGGCTTCATGCTCTCCGGTGCTTGCGCCGCTTGGAACGATTGCGCGACCGACCGCGCCACTGGTTAATTCTACGTCGACCTCCACGGTCGGATTGCCTCGAGAATCGAGGACCTGTCGGGCTCTGACATCAGAGATGATTGTTAGCGACATAACAAACTTTACCCTGAATTGGCCGCGAGCCGCAAGGCTCATGAAAGTGTCACCGCACCGAATCAAAATCGTTCAGCTAACCGTCTGCAGAGCGCTTGACTCAGGTGTCGCAAAAGCTTCGATGTTTACGATTTCTACTTGCCGTGCAACCGATTCCGTTGGCAATTCGGCGGATTCGCCGATCCTTTTGCCCAGCAACGCCTGGCCAATCGCCGTTTTATAGGAAACAATGTGCTGCTCCGGGGCGCTGTCCCATGCCCCGAGAATCTTGTACTCTGTGGTCTCGCCCGATGCGCAGTCCAGAAGGGTGACCTTGGTTCCTATAGAGACTTGAGAGGTGTCGGCGTTTTCAAAACTAGACCCGCGCGCTCTTTCCAGCATCTGTTCAAGCTCGGCCTTTCGCCGCATCAATACCGTCTGCATTTCTTTCGCAGCCTTATATTCAAAATTTTCGCGCAGATCTCCGTACGAGCGGGCGATACCAATCTCTTTAGTATTCTCCGGAATTCTTTTCGAAATCAAATCATCATACTCTTCTTTTCGTTTTTGGAGGCTGGACCAGGAGACGACCAAAGCTTCAACTTTTTCTTCAGAATCGCCCGTGAGCATTGACTGCAGCTCTGGGTGAACCTTGATCATCCGCGCCATCAGAGACCGTTTGTTCAGCTCTTCAAATGCCGGCGTTAACATCATGCGCCGCATTACGTCACGCGCCTGCGCAGACGGCGTATTGACCATGATATCCGTCACGAGATCCTTATCGTCGATGAGCAAATCATGCAGCTTTGATCCTCGCCGGTTTTCCTTGAACTGGTCTCGTTCGAGAGCGCCCAAGATGGAAGTCATCAATTCAAAATCGAGCAAATCTCCGAAAACCCCGGCGCCGCGCTCTTTGCACAGCCAATAAAGAGCGTCCGACGAAATGGAGTGTTCCTTGATTGCTCGGCTGAGGGACTGTCGAAGTTCTTCGGTTGCTCCGCGTTCCACAAGAATCTTGGCAATCTCCGCAACAATTCGAAAACCTGCGCTCTGCAAAATAGTCAAATGGCGTGCAACCCAGTCAGCCGGGAATGCCTGAGGGAACTCCGCCAGCACGCGTCTCTGCTTATTCGAAGACACCTGGGAGACGACTTCTCCGAGCCTGTGTTCGTGTTCCTTCAGCAAATCGGAAAGAGAAAGTGAACCTTCCTTAAGCTGCGGAACTCGCGCGCAAAGTTCATCGCGGGAAATGATGAGTTCAAGAGCCTGGGCCGGATTCAACCGGAGGTTGCGCGCGGCGATCTCTTCAATTTGAGTGACCACCGTTTGCAACTCCGCGTCTTTTCCAATCTCGCTGTCAAGATTCTTCAGGATTTGATCAAGAAGATTTAGCTGCTCTTTCAAGCCGCGGGCCTTTTGAAAAGATTGGACGAGCTCGTCCACAAAGGAGATAGACCTGTCCCGCATCGTGATCGATTCAGACTTCTTTGCCGGAATGGTAAAACGGCCGTCTTTACGCAAAGTTTTTTTTGCGCTGTCCCACCATTTCTTGAATTCTCCTTCCGGCACGATATCCGGCGAGAGCGCCCGCTGAAGCTGATCCTGGGTCGCCTTACCCCCAAAGCTCTCAAGCACGAGTTCTATAAGTTTCGGAATTTCTTTCTCTGCCAGCGCGCGCAGAGCATCGGGTTCGTTGACCCGGCGGACGAAAATGTGTTGATCGGCCAGCGGTTGAAGCGTTTCGGCCGCATACCGCAACTGCATCGAATGATTCTTTTTGGAATGAAAATCAACGACGATCTGATTCAGAAAGAGGCTCCAACTGTTGACCTTGCCAAATCCCCAGCTTTTGTGCAGGCAAAACGTGTTCGGCTTCA
>WNFP01003834.1_pt1 | contig 24431 bp, 23 predicted proteins | sample 5400201 | NCBI WGS metagenome assembly WNFP01 (sample SAMN13153355, study PRJNA577476) | soil metagenome | isolation source: 115 cm saprolite under Madrone tree | place: USA:California | collected 2016-06-14
TGTTTTTGCCCTTGATCATTTCCAGTGGCGGCAACTCTGGGTCGCAAGCGACCACGCTCGTGATCCGCGCGATGGCTCTCGGCGAATTGCGCTTGCGGGACTGGTTTCGCGTTGTGCGAAAGGAATTACTCTCGGGATTTTCCCTCGGCCTGATTCTTGGAACCATCGGTTTCTTCCGCATCACGCTGTGGCAATATTTGCACATTTTTGACTACGGTAAGTATCATTGGCTCGTCGCTTGCACGGTGGGCACAGCGCTTGTGGGAGTTGTGCTCTGGGGAACTCTTAGTGGAGCGATGCTTCCATTCTTGCTCCGTCGTTGCGGGCTCGATCCAGCAGCGTCATCCGCGCCTTTCGTCGCAACATTAGTTGATGTGACGGGGTTGGTGATTTATTTCAACGTCGCGCTGTTTATTCTTCGCGGCACGCTGCTGTGAATAGGTAAGACTGAGCATAAATAGAAGTCGCTGACGCTGGCACTTTTTGGCGGCTAGAATTTATCCAGATGTTCGATCACTTTCTCCATGCCGCTGACAACCAGCGGGAAGCGGTCGTAGTCGAGTTTGTCGGGCGTGTCGCTCGATGAGTGGTAATGCGGATAACGAAACGGCGCGGTGTCGGTGACCATGATGCCAGGGTAACCGTAGCACCAGAATGACCATTGATCCGACCAACTGACGCCGGGAATGAATGCCGGAAGCGCGGCGCCTTCGGATGGGATCTTTGCGTGTTCGCGAAATAGCGCGATGACGCGACGAAGGAGCGTCCGCGAAGGAAGGTTGCTAACGAACCCTATGAAGTTGCCGACCTTGGGATAAAAGATGCCCAACCCCGGTGACGGATAGGTTTGTGAGTGCGGCGCATCGGAAAAGTAGCCAATCGTTTCGAGGCTGATCATCGCTGCGATTTTGTCGCCACGCGCTTTGCATCTGCCGGCGTAAATAAAACTTCCCATTTCGTTCGATAAAAAGTAAGGCGGCTCCTCGTTTACAAATGCGACGAAGCGCAAGGTGTGTTTTGGCTTTGTGCCAACGAACCGCCGTGCCAGGGCGAGCGTTGCAGCCACGCCGGTTCCGTTATCATTCGCGCCAGGCGAGCCAAACACCGAGTCGTAATGCGCGCCGATCAGAAGAATCTCGGGACGAGCGCCGGCAATTTCGGCCTCGATATTGTGGCACGCTTGCCCGCGCATCTCATAACTGTCTCGTCGCGGGTGAAAGCCAGCGCGCGAAAAAGAATCTTCGATGAAATCAGCAGCGGCATTGAGCTGCGCATAGTGCCACATGTTTCGCTCGCCAATTTCACCGGCGAGTTTTTGTACATCGGCACGGAGCTCTTCGCGTAACGCAAGTTCATCAGACGAAAGCGGCGCTGCTTTCGAAATATTCTTGCCGGGCATTCTCACTCCGAACCACCAAAGTAACGCTAAAATCGCGGCGACGACGATGGTAATGCGCAGAGCGCTGGAGAGAATTCTTGAGAGCGTGGCTGAAGACACGAGCTGTGTCTCTTAAACGCTAGGGATCGATCGCCGACCTCATCCGTTTGCTTCGGCACGCCCCGCGGCTGCGCCTTGCCAGATTTCTCGGATCGCACCCCATGTTACGCGATCTTTCTGCGGAAGCGCAGCGCGCAGAGAATGAAAAGCAAGTTCGACATCAGAATGAGAACGAGAAGATTTGGCCAGTATTCGAAGAAATTTGCGCCGCGTAAGATAATCGCGCGCATGAGCGCGATGAAATATGTCGTCGGGAAGAGCGCCCCCAGCGCATAGAAAATCCAGGGCATCGTTTCCCTGGGAAAAATGAAGCCGGAAAAGAAAACGCTTGGCAACAGAAACACCATCGACATTTGGAGCGCCTGCATTTGATTCTCGGCCATCGTGCCAACGAGCAAACCCAGGCTCAGCAAGGCAAACACATACACGAGCGTTGAAAACATCATCGCAAAGACATTGCCCTCGATAGGGACGAAAAAGACGAACCGCATAATCGTGAACAAAACCACCGCCATCGCCATGCCGATGCACAAATACGGAACCAGCTTGCCGAGCATGAGACCCGCCCGGCTCAATGGGCTTACGAGTAATTGTTCGAGCGTGCCACGTTCGCGTTCGCGCACGAGAGCCATGGCAGCGGCAACTGTTGTCCCAATTTGCAAAACGACGCCGATCACGCCCGGCACAAAAAAGTTCGGTGCGCGCATGGCGGGGTTGTAAAGCATTTGAGGACGAACATCGACCGGCATCCCCTGCCGTCCGGTTTCACGCAAAAGCGATTCTAGTGATTGCGTCAACGCCACGCCGAGCCCAGTCTGAAGAGCCTGCAATGCTGTGGTGGAATTGGATCCATCGACAAGCAATTGCACCTGCGCGGAGTGGCCTGCCATTAGTTCGCGAGTGAAGTTCGGTGGGATGTCCAAGGCTGCGTAGGCGCGGCCTTTGCGCATTTCGCTCTTGAGCTGCTCGAGGCTTTGCACTTCACCCACCACGCGAAATGACTGAGTGTTCACGAAACGATCGATCAACTGGCGGCTCTCGACGGTGCGATCTTCGTTGAAAACGAGCATCGCCATGTGTTTCACGTCGTTGTCGAGCGCGTAACCGAACGCAATCATCTCGATCAGCGGCGGGAAAAAAAAGAAGAAGAGCGTCAGCGGATCGCGCGCGACGACTATGAACTCTTTGAACAAAATCGCGCCGAGATCTGGAGAGCGCCCTTCCTTGGATTTCCTTCGCTTCGCTCAGGATGACGTTCACTGGATCTACGCGGCCTTTTGTTGTTCGGCGGCGTGCTTGGCGGAAAGCTCGACAAACACGTCCTCGAGCGAAGGACCCATTTCGTGAATCTCGGCATGACTGACGCCGACTTTGCGCAATTGTTCGTCGATCTGGGCGCGCTTGACGCTTTCATCGACCAACAGATGCATCGATTGGCCGAACACCGTGGCGCTGCGCACCCCACGCATCTCCTGCATGGCATGCAGTGCCATGGTCAAGTGATCGCACGTTACATCGAGCCGGCGCGTTCCAGGCGGATTTACCTCCGGCAGTTTTTTCAACTCGTCCGGCTCACCGCACACGATCAATTTCGACATGTAAATGTAGCCCACATGATCGCAGCGCTCCGCTTCATCCATGTAATGCGTGGTCACAAAAAGCGTCATGCCTTTACCAGCGAACTGAAAAAGTAGATCCCACAGCTCACGCCGCGCGACCGGATCAATGCCCGCCGTCGGCTCATCGAGAAAAAGCACGGTCGGCCTGTGCATGAGGGAGCAAGCCATTGCCAGTCGTTGACGCCAGCCGCCCGAAAGCTGCCCAGCGCGCCTGTCGATGTACGGCTGAAGATGCGTCGTGGCGATCATCTCGTCCCGCCGCTGGTTCAATTCGTGGCCGCTCAGGCCATAAAGTTTTCCTGCGAAAATGAGGTTCTCATTCACGGTCAACTCGTCGTACAGCGAAAATTTCTGCGACATGTAACCGATCATTTCCTTGATCGGCTCGGCATCCCGCACGATGTCGTGGCCGCCGATTCGCGCTGTGCCGTCGCTCGGCTCCAGAATGCCGCATAGCATCCGGATGAGAGTTGTTTTCCCCGAACCGTTCGGGCCGAGAAATCCGAAGATCGATCCTTTACCCACGGTAAACGAAACGTGATCAACAGCCGTGAATGTGCCGAAGCGCTTCGTCAGTCTGTCACATACGATCATCGGCTCAGGCATAAGCAAAAATGGAATCAGGAAAACAGGAATGCAGGAAAGAAACAGAGCTACTTCAATTTCGTTGGGCCCTGCTTTCCTGATTCATTCGTTCGACTCCTCATTTCACATTTGGAAAATAAACATCTGCAGCCATTCCGGCGCGCAAACGATCGTCGTCGGGGGGCAAGCGGATCTTAACTCCGAATACCTGTTTGATCCGATCCGCGACGGTTTGCACGTTGCGCGGAGTAAATTCGGCCTGCCGGTTTATCTGTTCGACCACGCCATCGAAATCCGTGTGCGGAAAGGAATCGACACGAACGCGAACGTGCTCGCCCAATTTGATTAAACCCAGCCAGGATTCCGGAACATAAACGCGTACCCAGAGATGCCCCGTCAACAGTAGCGTGGCGGCTTCGCGATTCGCAGGCAGTACGTCACCCACTTTTACGCTGAGCACCTCGAGAACCGAGTCAGCTGGAGCAATGACCTGCATTTCCGCCAATTGCGCATCAATATCGGCAAGCTGTGCACGCGCTTGCGCGACCCGCATCTTCGCTGCCGCAACATTTTTCTCCTGCGTTTTCGCGGAGCTGTCCGCGCGCTCGGCATCACTTGGGGACACCACTCTGCGTTTTAGCAAATCCTGCTGGCGCCGTGCTTCATCCTGCAAGAATTGGACTTGAGCCTCTTGTGCATCTGCGTCGTGGACCGCGGTGTCGATTTGCGCGGCTGCAAGATCGCGGCGCGCTCGGAGTTCTGACGCGTCAAGTTGCACGATCACTTGCCCTTGGTGCAAACGATCGCCTTCCCACGCGAAAATTTTGTCTATTCGCCCACCTGAGCGCGGGCCCACATGCGCTTCGTCCACCTCGATCGTCCCCGAAACCGCCTTGCCACGATGGCTGCAACCGGCGAGCAAGAAAAGAAAGGTCAATGCTCCGGCTGCTCGCATCAACTCCGAAAGTCTTCGCGAGCCCCGATTCTTTCGGGGTTGTTCGCCACGGCGAATCCGTCCTGCGGCGGATCGACCCGCCCCAACGAGTGACGCGTTCACGCTTTTCGTCCCTTTGCTGTCAGCGCACCTTCGAGAACAATCTTGAGGATCCCGGTGAACCCTTCTTTCGGCAGCATCCCAAGTTCCTCCATCTTCGGCGGATTCATGATCGATTGAACCATCGCCAGCAAAATTTCGATCATCAGTTTGGCCGGGACATCCTTGCGCACCATTCCCGCCCGTTGCCCTTCGACGAAAAATTTTCCAAAGTAGCGCTCGATTAGCGCGGCCCGACGCCGTTCGACGAGTTTGAAGACTTCCGGAGCTTTCTGGCGCATATCGCGCACGAACGGCGGCTTAATCTCATCCAATTCCCGTTGCGTACCGGCCAACAACTCGCGCAAAGCCGTTGGGAAATCGCGCGGGTGCGCGCACGTAACTTCCTTCAGTGTCGCTTCGACGCCTGCGAACTTATCGGCCAGAACAGCTTCGAGCAGATCGATCTTGCCTGGAAAATGCGCGTAGAGCGTTTTCTTGCTAATGCCCAACTCCTCCGCCAGATCATCCATGGTCACACTGCGGAATCCGTGACTGAAAAAGTGGACGCGCGCAGCATCGACAATTCGCTGCCGGTTCGGATCGCGCTTTCGGCTTCGCGGCCACGGTTTATGTGCCCGTTTCATATCCGTGATAAAGTCTTATCACGGTGTGGAAACTAATCCAGTATATTTAGTTTCCACGGCCAACTGCCCATATTTTCGTGTATCACCTTTTACCCAGTCGCTCCATCCTACATCTGGTGTGGTGAATGGAAGTCGGCGGCGGTTTGCGTCTGGGCTGCTTGTTGTTTGAAACGTAAAAGCTCGATCGAGAAGCCGATGAACAGCAGCAGTGTGGCAAAAAACGTGTTCCCATAAAGCTGCGCGCCGCTCGGGGATATCAGGCCGAGCGCGAGCAACGCCAGCGCGGCGAGACTCCACCAGATAATCGGAGACCGTTTTCCGATCAGGACTTGTTGCGTTGCCACCGCGAATGGCAGCATGAGCCAGGAATAAAAATACCCAAACGAAAGCGGTGTCGTCATCAGCATCAGCAAGAGAAGCAAAGCGAATTCCATCGAGTCGCTCTCTGCAGTTCGCATGCCGCGGGCAGGCATCACGGCAATAAACAAAATGCCCAGAACGAGTGCGACGCCGATGACAATGGTGTTGACGACCGGAAACTTCAGGTCCGCGAAGTTCACATAAATCGGTGTATGCGGAGCAGAAGCAGCATCGGCATCCACGTGTCGGAGGAAGCGATTAGTCACGCCCACGAGTGATTGATTTTTCCATGTGTAGCTGCGCATCGGGCGCTGACCCACGCTGGCTTCGCTGTATTTTAGCATTCCGGCGCTCCACTTCTCGATGTCCCGCCAGGCCCGTTCAAAGCCTCGGAATGGCGACGGCAGGACAAGAAGTAAAAATACCAGTGTCACAACAAGACTGGCTGCCGCTGTCCAGTAACGCCGATAAGTCAGGTAAACGATCGCAATTACCGGAAAAGCTTTGATACCTGCAGCAATTGCAATCAAAGCGCCGGCAACAATTTCGCGGTTTGTACGCAGCGCAACAAAAGCGCCGAGCATCAGCGCGAGCAAAACAAGGTTTGGCTGGCCGAGATGGTAACTGGACCAGATATAAACGATCACCAGCAAACTCGGGATTATGTAGAGCCAAACATTTCTCGCGCCAGCCGATCCTCCGGCGAGAAGAGCACTCAGCCTGGCACTGCAAAACCAAGCCGCAGAGTTGACGGCGACGAGGAGAAGAATCAATCCGCCCTGTCCGAGCAGACTCGCGCCTGCGAGAAAAAGCCCACAGGGCGGCGGATACATGAAATCGTACTTCCCGGACCGAAAGAAATAAATTTCATGGCCCGCGAGCACATGTTTGCCCGTCGCGTACCAAAGTTCGTAATCAAATAGAGTACGGCCGCGGAAATAACGCAGGAGCGGGAGAGCAGAAAACACAATCGCCGTCAGCACAAAGATCACGAGCAATGCACGAAGCCCGCCCCGGCTGTTGAATCGGCGATTCAGTGCCCCAATGGTTTTCGGGGCTGCGACTGAATCTTTCACGCTTTACGCCCGCCGACGGCGATGGACGGACGCGCCTTGTGCCAATCTGTGCTTTGTTCATAGGCATGTGCGATTTGTAAAATACGCGCTTCATCGAGCGCTTTGCCTAACAACTGCAATCCGATCGGCAGGCGACGCCCATCTACTTCGGCGAAACCGCACGGTACGCTGATTCCACAGATTCCCGCCAGGTTAGCAGCGATCGTGAAAATATCGGCAAGATACATTTGCAACGGATCGGCGACGCGCTCACCGACCTTAAAGGCTAGCACTGGCGAGGTCGGCGAAATCAGTGCATCGACTTTTTCGAAAGCCCTGGCGAAATCCTGGCGAATCAGCTCACGCACTTTCTGCGCGCGCAAATAATAAGCGTCGTAATAACCGGAGCTCAAAACATAAGTGCCGAGAATAATGCGCCGTTTCACTTCCGGCCCGAAACCCTCCTCACGAGTGCGGCCATAAAGATCGAGGATGTCTTTGGGATTTTCCGTGCGATATCCATAACGGACGCCATCAAACCGGGCGAGGTTCGTCGAAGCTTCCGCCGTGGCCACAATGTAATAAACCGCAACTGCGTATTCGGTAGTAGGCAACGAGACCTCGACAATTTCCGCGCCCAACGAATTCATCTGTTTCACCGCAGCATCGATTGCAGCTTTGACCTGCGGATCAATTCCTCCGATCAGGTATTCCTTCGGCAAGCCCAACCGGACTCCATGCAAATCGTGGTCGAATCTCGCGGCATAATCAGGCACCGGCTCGTTGAGAGAGGTGGAGTCTTGGGGATCATGACCTGCAAGCGCGTTCATCATTAGCACCGCGTCGCGGACGGTCTTCGTCAATGGCCCGATTTGATCGAGCGATGAAGCAAACGCGACCAGACCGAATCGCGAAACCCGCCCGTAAGTCGGTTTGAAACCGACAACACCCGAAAGCGCGGCCGGTTGCCGAATCGAGCCGCCAGTATCAGATCCCAGTGCACCGAAAGCTGCGTCCGCGGCGACTGCTGCTGCCGAACCGCCACTGGAGCCACCCGGCACACGCGACAAGTCCCACGGATTGCGCGTCAATTTCATTGCTGAATTTTCCGTGGACGAGCCCATGGCGAACTCGTCCAGGTTGGTTTTGCCAAAGGGAATCGCACCCGCTGCACGCAATTTCCGAATCACAGTGGCGTCGTAGGCGGCGCGATAACTCTGCAAAATCTTCGACGCACAGGTGCACGGCTGACCCATGACGTTGATGATGTCTTTGATTGCGAGCGGCACGCCGCCTAGCGGAAGATCGACATTCGACTTCTCTGCCTCTTTCGCGGCAGCGTCCACATCGAGTGAGAGATAAGCGCCGATTTTTGGATCGATTAATTCAATGCGATCTCGCAGCGCATCGATGACTTCTCGCGCGGAAACTTCGCGGCGACGCAACAGTGACTGCAGATCGGCGATGCTCAGCGCCGGCAGATCTTTTTCCGTCATTCGACGACTTTCGGGACGATAAAAAGGCCGTTCGCCTGTCGGGGCGCGTTGCTCAGCGCTTCCTCCGCTGTGAACCAGTCATGAGGTGCGTCCTCGCGAAAGACGTTAAAAATTGGAAGGGTGTGCGCAGCCGCTTCCACCTGGCTCACGTCGGCTTGACGAAGTTTTTCGACGTACTTCAGCACGTCGTCCAGCTGCTTCTGAAAAACTTTCGCCTCGGCTTCACTCAGATTTATCCGTGCCAGCCTGGCAACATACGCGACATCGAGGTCGGAATTTCTGGCCATGATTGTCGCTCAAGAATGCAGATGACTGATAAGCCACATGACAGCGGCCGCGAGCGCCATCAAAAGAAACAGAAAAATGATCCGGCCTTCCCGCCGCACTTTGCGCAGCGAACGAGGCTTTCGCGTGCTTGGGCTCGCATCGCGGGAATGTCCGCCCTCGAGCGCTAGCGAGACGTGGAATCGCTTCTCGGTTTCGCCTTTTACGCCTCGATCCGCCCCTTGCGCTGGAGACTTGTTCTCCGCGCTTGCCCGCCCCTTTGTGACCATGCGCTCGAGTTTGTCAAGCTTCTCACGCAGCTGCGCTTCCTGTCGTGATATCTCTTGTTGCCTGTGACGAAGCGGCGTGGTCGATCTGCGCGAACGACGAAACATCCCCATCACCGGCTGGCCATCCAAAAGAAAAGCGCAAGCGCAACAGCGCCAAAGATAATCAGCGGCAAGGTGAGAGCGACGCCGATCTCCAACCACTGAAAAAACGAACGGCCATTGTGGCTTTCGTAAGCGTCTGGCCCGACGTCAGGCAACGCGGCCTCGCCAGGTGTTGCGCCAGCTGCTTGTAACCGGCTGCGTTGCTCGCTGTACTCGGTGCGCGCGTCGTCCACCGTGCTCAAAGCCCGGCTCAGCTCCTTGTGCAAATCGGAGGGATTCCAGCTTCTGGGATCGATCGCTTCAACTAATTCCAGATGTTGAGTAAAACTTTCCCGAGTCGCCCGGATTTGCTCCAGCCGACTTTGCGCGCTGTACGCTTCGCGCTCGAGCACAACCAGCGCGCGTGCCAGCTTATCGGCCATTTCTGTCCGGCCATTCTCCAGTTCCTCCTGGCGCCGGCTTAGTTCTTCCAATTCGCGTTTCTGTTTTTCGATCTGCTCCTGCTGGCGCTTGAGCTGGAGCAGTTGCTCTTGCGCTTTTTGCACCTGTGAATCCAGATGCTCGGCAGAAATTGCTTCGTCCCCGCTTAACTCGAGCATTTGTTCTACCGGTCGAATTTTTTCTGCCATGATAAATCGCGACTCCCTCCGGCCTCGCGGTAGCGCATATTAAGTGGCTGACTTGAGAATTCCAGATATTTCCATCAACAACGCGCAAAAATTTTCTGATCAAGAGCGTTCAGCGCCCCGGCATCATCTCAAGAAGAAAACCCCTGAAATATTCTGATTCCGGAATTGTAGGCAAAACCGGATGATCAGGCGCCTGCTCGAACCGGCGGATGCGTCGGGCGGAACGTCGGGCTTCTACAAGCGCGTCGGTGATTGTCTCCGAGAATGCTGTATCGCTCACATGATGCGAGCATGAAAAGGTCGCCAACAAACCGTCTTTCGATAACAGCCTGAAGGCGCGCATGTGCAATTCCCGATAACCGCGGAACGCGTCGCGCAGTCCGCCCCTGGTCCTCGTAAACGACGGCGGGTCGAGAACAATCAGGTCGTATTGTGCCCCCGCTTTTTCAGCTGCGCGGAGGAATTGAAAGACATCCTGCTCGATCCACTGCGCCTTCAGTTCATTGTGCGCCGCGTTTCGTCCCGCGGCGGCAATGTTCTCGTGATTTTCTTCAACACCGGTCACATCCACCGCACCTGCGCGCGCACACGTCAGCGCAAATGCTCCCTGGTTTGAGAAGCAATCCAGAACGCGCCGGTCGCGGGCGTATCCCGCGACGACTCCGTAGTTATGTTTTTGATCGAGATAGAAACCGGTCTTTTGACCATGCAACAGATCGACTTCGAGCTTTACGCGCTCAATTTCGATCGTGATTTGTGAAGGAGTTCCACGCAAAATGCCTCTACGCAATTCCAATCCTTCTGCTTTGCGGACCGGCGCATCGTTTCGTTCGATGATGGTAACGTCGCCGAACAGATCGACTATCACAGCCGTGATCGAATCCTTTCGAATATCCATGCCACACGTGAGAGTTTGCAAAACGAAATTATCGCCGTAGCGATCGATGATCATGCCAGGCAGACCGTCACTTTCGCTCCACACAACGCGGCGCAGTTTTGGATCGACGTTTCGCCGGTCGCGATACTCGGAGGCTTGCGCAATGCGGCGCTGGAAGAAATCAAGATCCAGATCCTGCCGGCGCCGCGAGAAACGGCGGGCGACGATTTGTGATTTTGAATTGTAAATGGCGCTGCCAATCAAACGGTCCTTGCCGTCCTTGAGTGAGATGACGTCGCCATCGGCCGGATTTCCAAAAACCTTCAGGACTTCACTTGAGAACACCCAGTCATGTCCATGCAAAATTCGCGCCCGCGGTTTGATGACGATTCCTGACATAGATCAGAAAGCGTCCAACGCTCGACGTCTAACGTCCAACACTCAACGAAAGAGATTCTGAATTGGGCGTTGAAAGTTAAGCCTTGCGCGTTGAGCATTTGCGGATGCAAATCGCTACACAATCCTCCGTCGAGCTGCCGGGAATCCAAAAACTGCGCAGCGGCAAGGTGCGCGAAGTTTTCGATCTCGGAGAGACGCTACTCTTTGTCGCGACGGATCGCATTTCGGCTTTTGACGTCATCCTTCCCGACCCAATTCCGTACAAGGGCGCGGTGCTCAACCAAATTTCCGCGTTCTGGTTCAAGCGTTTTGATGGGATTGAGAATCACGTTGTCACGGCAGATTTTGAGCAATTCCCGAACGAACTGCAGCAGTTGCGGCAGCAGCTTGTCGGGCGTTCGATGATCGTGAAGAAAACGAAACCGCTGCCGGTGGAATGCGTAGTGCGTGGTTATCTCGCTGGTTCCGGTTGGAAAGAATATCAGGAATCGCAGAGCGTTTGCGGGATCAAACTTCCAGCCGGACTGAAACTGGCATCCCAATTACCCGAGCCAATCTTCACGCCGGCGACAAAAGCAGAAGAAGGTCACGATGAAAATATCGACATGAAACTGTGCGCTGAAATCCTCGGTGAAGAACTCGCGGACCGCGTGAAAGCACTAAGTCTGGAAATTTATTCGCGCGGGCGCGATCACGCCGTCCAGCGGGGAATCATCGTCGCAGATACGAAATTTGAGTTTGGCACTGTTGACGGAGATTTGCTCTTGATCGACGAATGCCTCACGCCGGATTCTTCGCGCTTTTGGCCGATGGACGAATACGCCGTTGGCCAGAGCCCACCCAGTTTCGACAAACAATTCGTGCGCGATTATCTGGAGACGCTCGACTGGGACAAGACTCCGCCTGCTCCACGCCTGCCGAAGGATGTTATTGAAAGAACTTCCGCGAAATATCTCGAAGCATTTCGGCGCCTGACTGGGAGCGAGATCGCGAACGCCTAGATCAATCCGATTATCAATCCAGCCCCTGCGCGGACGCTTCCGCTTGAAACGAAAATGTCAGTAAGCCGGCCGGACATATTGTTTATCATGACCGACCAGCAGCGGTTCGATACGATCGCTGCGCTCGGTAACTCGCACATTTATACGCCTAACCTTGATCGTCTGGTGCGAAGAGGAATCTCCTTTTCGAATGCATACGCCACGTGTCCGGTTTGCGTCGCCGCTCGGTACACAATCCGGACAGGCTGTGAGCCGGCGACGACGCGTGTCTTTAGTAATGCGAAGGCCAATCCGTCGGCGGGACAGCCATTGGAAATGGAAGCCCGTTGTGGGCCCTATCTCGGTCGAGTCATGTCGCACCTCGGGTACCGAACGTTTGGCATTGGAAAGTTCCATACCTATCCATGGGATGAAGACGTCGGTTACGAAACGGTGTGGCGCAGTGAAGAGACTTACCATCCGCCTAAGCGCGAAGGCGATGACTACGGTTCATGGCTCGCTCGCGAGCATCCGGAGTTCGATTTCCTCGAGCAACCAATGGGAGAACGCAGCGAGATGTATTACCTGCCACAGCGCAGTCCGCTTCCAGCAGAGTTAGGCGCGGAATGGTGGGTGGCCGATCGCGCAGTCGAGGAGATTGCGAAGTCAGACGACGCTCACCCGTTTTTCGGATTCATATCATTTCTGGGACCGCATCCACCGTTGGCTCCGCCAATTCCTTTCAATCGAATGTATAACCCGGATCGAATGCCGGAGGTGGTTCTCGGTACGGTGGAGCAAGATCACTTGGATGAAGAGATTCCTTACATGCGATATGCCGTATGGGCAGACGCGATTAATCCAGCGCTGGCGAAAATCGTGAAGGCCCGATATTACGGCGAAATCAGTTATCTCGATCATTGCCTTGGCCGAATCCTTGATGCAATCGAAGCGCAGCCGAACTCGGAGAACATCCTGATCTGCTTCTTTTCAGACCATGGCGATCTCCTGGGTGATCATCACGGTTGGCAGAAGCAAAATTTCTTTGAGGCGGCTTGCCGTTTCCCTCTGCTGCTGAGCTGGCCGGCAACACTGCCCGCTGGAACTGTGCGAAGTGAATTGATCAGCCTGGCGGATCTTTTCGGAATTGTGACACAGGCGGCCGGTGGATGCGAACTGCGGGAAGGAATCGATGTTCTTAAGATGCTGCGAGGTGAATGCGCGCCGCGCGAATACCTCGTTGGTATGGTTGAAATTCCCGGCTCGCAGGATTTCAAAGTCATGGTTCTAACGGATGAGTGGAAATACATTTTTATGGCGAATGGTGGCCGGGAACAACTCTTCAATCGCGGACGCGATCCTAACGAGTTGACAAACTGCGTCAGTTCCTCGTCCGGGATAAGAAATGACCTTTATGCGCTGGCCGTGAAATCATGCCGAGTCCGGGGAGCAACGGATGCGCTCGATGGCGATAAGCTTCGCGTATTTCCTTTCCGCAAACGGCAACCGACGCGCATCTATCAATTCGATCGGTCGCACGGCGTGCTTGGATTCCCCGAGAAACCAGAAGATGCGCTAAAGGGTTTCGACCGCGCCACTCTGAAACGGGTGAAGTGACATGCAACCGCCCTCGGACGATGGAGAAGATCTTGGCGTCGGCTTGAAGCCGGGCGATCCGCATTACCGTGCTTACGTCGGCCCGCCGGAAGATTACGATTTGATCGCGGCGATGACCTTCAATCTTCTAACCACGCTTGGTCTCCGCCAGCATCATTCATTGCTCGATGTCGGCTGCGGTTCGCTTCGAATCGGACGATTGTTAATTCCCTACCTGAATCAGGGAAAATACTTCGGCGTGGAGCCGAATGAATGGCTGGTCGAGGAAGGAATCAAGCGGGAGCTGGGCGAAGCATTAGTGCAAATCAAACGCCCAACGTTCTTCTTTTCAGATTCACCCGAGACGGTTGCCCAGGCGAAGCTCTCATTCGATTTCGCGTTGGCCCAATCGATCTTCAGTCATTGCGGGCTGGATCTAATCGGAGGTTGGTTATCCGCAGTTTCGCGCTCACTGGCTCAAGACGGGGCTTTGGTTGCGACATTTTTGCCCGGCGATGAGGACTCGCTGCGCAGGGGCTGGGTCTATCCGGAATGCGTAAATTACCGGGCGCCTACGCTGCAACGCGCAGCCGCAGACGCGAATTTGCGATTCGAAATCTTGGATTGGAAACACCCGCGCCAGACGTGGGCGCTTTTTGCTGCGCCAAAATTCGACTCGGCGTGGTTCAAAAACAAACCTCTTTGCTGGAATGCACGGTTGGAAAAAACTCTCAGAGAAAAGGCAGGACGAGATGTCGCTCCTATCGCGGGCAGGGATTGAGCGATGGAAGTTGTGAGCCCCAACAACATTTTTGCCGCCCCCCTGAAGGTGGAAGATGTGGCTGACTGTTACTTTTACCACACCATGGAACTCCCCGGTCATGGAGTTATAAAGGGGCGGGATTGGGATTTGCGTAGCGGAGTGGATGAGTACCTCGGCAAAGTCGCTTTCGCCGGTCAACGCGTTTTAGAAATTGGTCCCGCCAGCGGTTTTCTTACTTTCGAGATGGAAAAGCGCGGGGCTGACGTGGTCTCAGTCGAAGTAACAGGGGATCATAGCTGGGATTTTGTTCCATATCCAGCCGCGAGGTTGGAAGAAGTGTTCGGCCCACGTCGAATCATCATGCAACAGCTAAAGAATTCCTATTGGTTCAGTCACGCGGCGAAAATATACTATGGGAACGTTTACAATTTGCCTGCAGCTCTCGGAGAATTCGACATCGCAGTGATGGGTTCCGTGTTGTTACACTGCCGCGATCCACTGCGGATCGTTGAGCAATGCGGAAAGGTGGCCAGATCGCTCATCATCATCGATATGTTCCATCCGGATCTAGAAGGAGCGCCTGTCTGCCGTCTCGCGCCCACGCCGCAGAATTTCCTCTGGCACACTTGGTGGCATTTCAGCACGCAATTCTTCACTCAATTTCTGGCGGTGATGGGATTCACAACGACGCAAACTTCAACTCACCAACAGTACCACCGCGGAAGAGCTTACACTCTGTTTACCATCGTCGGGCGGCAATAACCAGGGCAGCTTGGCGCTGGCGCAAAATGTCAGAAGCCATTTTACGAACGAGCTGTCATGTCGGGGGCAGCCAAGATATCCCGTGAACTTACCTGTGAACTGATTGACGGGATTCCTCGATTTCGCTCGGAATGACGTTGGCACTAGGCTTTTTGATTTATGAAATCAACTCACCTAGAGCTGGAATTTCCTTTGTCGAAGGAATTTCGGTTTGGAGAAGAGAAGATTTACGCGCTGTACGAAGTTATTCGCCGGCGAGAATATCCCAAAAAGGCGAAATGCGATTGCGAAAAAATCCGACATGTCAAGGTTAACCCGGAGGGGGACCACGAATAAGGTCCGCTTGGAATTCATCGAACGAAATGATGTAATTCATTTTTGCAGTCTGCTCCTCGGTGAGTTGATGATGCTGATCCTCGATTTGTATTCGCAGCGAACGGTCCCCCCAGCCGAGTGAAGCGACGCAACACCAATATCGAGGCGAATGTTCCACTATTAGCTGTCGCAGGGGGTCATTTGGAGCGAGTGAGGCGAAGGATGCGAGGAAGTAGCCATTTTGCTGGAAGTGTTTTTCTGGCCTCAGCAAAATCAGGCTGCCTGGCGCTGGACGCAGGTTCAATGAGCGAAATGCTTGGATAACGTGGAGTGTTTTCTGATGTGAATTGAGCAAGGCGCGAATACGCCCGAAACGTTGATTTTCCCACCGGGTGAAGAGTGCGAGCGCAAAAGCCACTAGGACCGTTGCGAATACTCGAAACATCACGGGGGACGTCTTGCCCAGCATGGCGCCAGCGGCCGATCTGATCGCTGCCCATCGGACACGACTAGTGGCCGCGCCAACGACGATTGCTCGGGTTGCGGCGCCAACCGCCCCAGCTTGGCCCAGCAATGTAGAGGGTTTGGAGATTAGCGTGATCACGTCCGACGCAAGCTTGGCAAAAATCATCGCCCATCCAAATAGCAGAATATAGAGGCGAGCGCCGCCGCGAGGAGAAATGAAGGCAAGCGGAAGAGGTGTGATGACAACCCAAAATGCCATCAATTGAAGCATGCGATCTCGGCGCAAAAAAGCGTATGCGAACAGTAATGCCCATATTGCAAGCAGCATCCCTCCCGTAAGGACATGATTTGGAACTAGGTAATAAAAAAGTTCGCTAACAAAGTGCGCATTCGACTCCGTAAAACGGCGCCAGGAATAATGAGGCGTATATAGTTCGAGGGCGGCAATGACCCACGAGGGGAGCCGGGCCGGTTCCGATCGGTGCTCGACGAACTCCGTGGTGAAATTTCCGGCAAAGCCCGGCCCGTAGATTTTGTTGTAAACGTAAATTGCCGTAATCGCACCCGCAACCAGAGCAGGTAAAGCGTAATACAATATCCAACGAAAGAACCTTGGCCGTTCTAATTCGTGAGGATATTTCAAGAGCTCATAAATCAAAATGATTACCGGAAGCGTGACCGCCATCTCCTTGACGTTCAGGGCACAAATATACAGAGCCAGAAATCCCACGCACTGCGTGGGCCGCAGAAGGAGTCCCTTCTCACGAATATGAATATAGTAAGTCAGTGCCGCAAAATAAAAGAAACCGCAGAGAGCGTCGTAAATGAACGAACCGCTAAACACTAAATTGGCCAGTTGAGCGTGATAGCAGAAAGCAAGAACTCCAAGGAATGCCACCGAGCGCGAAGATGCAAGAACCCGGGCCAGGTGATAGACCATCGGGATTGACGCGGCGAGAACGCTAATTTGAGCGATCCGATATGGCTGAGGGTTTAGCCGAAAAAAGTGATAGAGTGGCAGATAATATAGCGCGCCGCCCGGGCGACCAACGCCCTTCCAGAAGCATACATTTTCCCAGAGTGATTTTAACGTTCCGGTAAACCAGTAAATATACACACTCATTATTTCGTCCGCACTGAATGCTCCCCCCAATGCTGGGAGAGCAAAGTGAAGGAAATACGCGACAAGGATAATGACACAAAGCACGTCAATCGCGTTGGACTGATTCACGCCGTCTGGCCGGGACTGGTTATCCGAGCTGGTCATGCTAAGCGGTGCGGCGATGATATCCGAAGCGGCGCACGTGAAAAGCGTTCCGCGTCACGCTGTCAAAAGCCCTTTCCGTTTATCACGCTAAAACTCGGATCAATTTAAAAAATGAAAGTCTCGGTAGTCATTCCCTGTTACAACGAGAAGGACGCGATCGAGAAGATCGTCGGGGCGGTTGGCAACGCACCACTGGCGGACCGGGAGATCATCGTGGAAGGCACGCTGGTCTGTCGTCTGGTGCCCATGCACAGAAATTTCTCCGGGACACCTAGTGGCATTTCAGCACGCAATTTTTCACTCAATTTCTGGCGGTGATGGAATTCACCGCTTCGGAAATTTTCAAGCACCAACAGTATCACTGCGGAAGGGCGCATACGTTTTTTACGATCGCCGGGCGGCGGTGATGAGGGCGGCGTCGTGCGGGTGGGATGTCAGAAGCTATCTGATGAATGCCATTCCGAGCGAACCGAAACATGATAACGCCGTTTATGAAATGGCGCTACGAAATCAGTTCGCTAATGAGCGATCGCTCCTCTCTTAACTCAGCTACCGAGGCGTCGATTTTCGAGCGGCTGAAATCGTTTATTGGGAGGCCTTGCACGATCTCCAATTTTCCACTGCGCAGGCGGACCGGGAATGACGAGATCAATCCTTTTTCGACGTCGTATCGACAATCGCGTTAGCCGCTGAGCCCGCCGAAGAAAGTCCGCGAGCCTTGATAATAGCAGCGCCGCGCTGTTGGACGGTGGCAATGAATTCTTCCTTCAGCCATTTCTCGTCTCCGATCACTTCGTTCGCAGGGTGACCCTCGATCCTCGCGTTGTAAAAATCTGGATATTGCGTCGAAGAGTGATTCCCCCAGATGGTCATGTTCGTAGCCGAATTAATGCTTACACCAGCCTTGTGTGCGAGCTGCGCGCGGGCGCGGTTTTCGTCCAATCGCGTCATGGCGAACCAGCGGTCACGCGGAATCTCCTTTGCGTTGTTCATGGCAATCAGACAATTCGTGTTGCATGGATTTCCGACTACGAGCACGCGCACATCAGCCGCAGCATTTTTTTGGATCGCCTGACCTTGGCCTACGAAAATCTTGCCGTTGATCCCGAGTAACTCCTTCCGTTCCATGCCGGCCTTGCGCGGTACACTTCCGACCAGCAATGCCCAATTGATGTCGCGAAAGCCTTCATCAAGATCCGCAGTCGGTATGACAGATTCGAGCAGCGGAAATGCGCAATCGTCCAATTCCATGACCACACCATTCAGCGCTTCGAGCGCGATCGGTATCTCAATCAGATGAAGGCTGAGCGGCTGAGCGGGCCCGAACATCTGTCCAGAGGCGATGCGAAACACAAGCGCGTAACCAATGTGCCCGGCAGCGCCGGTGACAGCGACTTTGATCGGAGTTTTCATGACGCAATTAGACACAAACGCGTCGCTCAGCAACGCCGAAGCACGGCTCTCCATGTTGTGGTAGATTACGATTGTCGATGTATCCGACGAAGCTGACCAAGATCGTCAATCTGTTCGAATCGCTGCCGGAAGATGAACGCCGCGAGACGCTCGTCTCTTATGCGGACAACGCGAAGAAGCAGGAGCCGCGCGAAACTGAGAAGTTCGATCTGGTCGATGTGCGAAAAGACGAGGAATGCACGGACACGGTGGGTGTGTATCTGCAGGTGGATGAAAACGGCAAGGCGCACATCCGGATGACGCTCGGGCCGGAGGTGCAAACGCTTACCCGCTCGATGACGGCCATCCTTTGCAAAGGACTCGAAGGCGCGACCCCGCAGGAAATTCTCGATTTTCCCAGCGACTTCGTGACACGCATCGTCGGGACGGAACTCGTCCGCATCCGCAGCCAGACAGTCTATTACGTTCTGACGCGCATCAAAAGCATCTGCAAAGTTTGGCTCGACCGCGAGCGCATGGCTCGGGTCGCGTAACGCACATGTTGTCATCCGAGCCCCGGAACGCTTTGGGGCCAGCGATCTTCTGCGGCTGCGACAGAAAGCCAAGTCATACAAAGGCAGTCAGTTGTCTTTGATGAATGAAAACCGAATTGCCGTTCGACATCTAAACCATGCGTGGCGAGAATAATATGGCAAAGCTCGTGGCATGGTCACGAAACAAACCAACCTTCGTTGTATTGAATCGACCACCGGTGAGTCGAGCGCCAAGCGAGCAGCCTGACAGTCTTGAATTGCGTTCAGCGCTATCTCAAGAGTCTTGTTCTCCCGTTATCTGCTTCTTGCGACAGTGGCCGCTTTGACACTTGTAGCCGGGGGTCGTAACGGTTGATATAACTCCCAAAATTGCGCGTCTAATCGGATTAGCCCAATCGGCGGCCGTACGTGCTGTGCCTGAGGATGACCGAATCTAGAGTTCCGACGTGACGTTCGCGCGATTTGGTTTACTGTCCGCGCTGGCCGCAGATGCCGCGAAATAACGATCTCAACAAAATCCTGCTGATCGGCTCCGGTCCAATCGTGATCGGACAGGGTTGCGAATTTGATTATTCCGGCGTGCAAGCATGCAAGGCACTGTGCGAAGAGCGTTATCAGGTCGTCCTGGTCAATTCCAATCCAGCCACAATTATGACCGATCCAGAATTCGCCGATCGCACCTACATCGAGCCGATCACTGCCGAAGTGATCGAGGCAATCATCGAAAGGGAAAAACCGGACGCGATTTTGCCCACGCTAGGCGGGCAGACGGCGCTCAATGCTGCGATGGAACTGAATCGCAACGGCGCGCTGGCGCGGCACGGTGTGAAATTGATTGGCGCGAACGCGCAGGCCATTGCGAAGGGCGAGGATCGGCAACTGTTTAAGGAAGCCATGTTGCGAATTGGTCTTGAGGTGCCGCGCTCCGGGGTGGCGCGTTCGTTGGCAGAGCTCGATCGAATCGTTGCTGAAATCGGAACATTCCCGCTGATCATTCGTCCCGCATTCACTTTGGGTGGAACTGGCGGTGGCATCGCGTACAATCGCGAAGAGCTCGATGTGATCGCTGCCCGCGGGCTCGATCTCTCGCCGGTCCGCGAAGTGTTAATCGAAGAATCGCTGGTCGGGTGGAAGGAATTTGAAATGGAAGTCATGCGCGACCGGATGGACAACTGCGTGGTCGTTTGTTCCATCGAGAACTTTGACCCGATGGGCGTGCACACCGGCGACTCCATCACCGTGGCGCCGGTGCAAACGTTAACTGATAAGGAATACCAGATGATGCGCGATGCCGCGTTCGCGGTAATTCGTGAGATCGGTGTCGAGACCGGTGGGTCGAACATTCAGTTTGCTGTTCATCCCGACAACGGTCGCATGGTCGTGATCGAGATGAATCCGCGCGTGTCCCGTTCCAGCGCACTAGCATCGAAGGCAACGGGTTATCCGATTGCAAAAATTGCGGCAAAACTTGCGGTTGGCTACACCCTGGATGAAATCAAAAACGATATCACACGCGAAACGCCGGCGTGCTTTGAGCCGACTATCGATTACTGCGTCGTCAAAGTGCCGCGCTTTACGTTCGAGAAGTTTCCGCAGGCGGAAGCAACGCTTACGACGCGAATGAAGAGCGTCGGCGAAGCAATGGCCATTGGGCGCACGTTCAAGGAAGCACTGCAAAAAGCGCTCCGTAGTTTGGAGATAAAACGCTTCGGGTTGTTAGGCGACGGTGCGGACAAGGATATTGATCTCGAAACGCTGCGACTGAGGCTAGCAACCCCGAACGCGGAACGAATTTTCTACATCGCGCAGGCATTTCAAAAAGGTGCGTCGATTGATGAGGTTTATGACCTCACAAAAATCGACAGGTGGTTTTTGAGGAACATCGCTGATCTCGTTGCCGAAACGGCTTGTTTGCAGACGAAAACATTCTCGCGCGCGAAGAAGCTCGGTTTCTCGGACCGACAGTTGGCGGTCGCGCGAGGCGCTTCGGAAGAAACAATTCGATCGAAGAGAAAAGCTGAACGTGTCGCGCCCACGTACCGCCTCGTGGATACGTGTGCGGCGGAATTCGAAGCCTACACGCCATACTACTACTCAACCTACGGCGACGAGAACGAGCGGCGTGAGAGCGGCAAGCGCAAGATCATGATTCTGGGCGGGGGTCCGAACCGAATCGGCCAGGGAATTGAGTTCGACTATTGCTGCGTTCACGCGGCATTCGCGCTGCGCGAACTCGGATTGGAAACGGTCATGGTTAACTCGAATCCGGAAACAGTTTCCACCGATTACGACACGAGCGACAAACTTTATTTTGAGCCGCTCACTTTAGAGGACGTGCTTAACATCTACGATCAAGAAAAGCCAGAGGGCGTGTTCGTCCAGTTTGGCGGGCAAACGCCGCTGAACTTGTCGCAGGGATTAAAGGCTGCCGGCGTTCCCATTCTCGGAACACAGCCGGAGAGTATCGAGACAGCGGAAGATAGACAATTGTTCGCCGCGATGCTCGACAAACTCGGGCTGCGACAGACGCCGAATGGCTCAGCAGTGAGCACGGAGGAAGCAGTCGCGATCGCACAGAAGATTGGTTACCCAGTGCTGGTGCGGCCCAGTTTCGTGCTCGGTGGGCGCGCGATGGAGCTCGTTTACAACGAACAGGATCTGCGCCGGTACATGGCGAGTGCGATCGAAGTCAGCTCCGAACGGCCCGTCCTGGTCGATCGCTTCCTGGAAGACGCGGTCGAGGTGGATGTCGATTGTATCGCGGATGGCGAAACGACCGTGATCGGCGCAATCATGGAGCACATCGAGGAAGCAGGCATCCACAGCGGCGACAGCGCCTGCGTGATTCCGACATTCTCGCTGTCAAAAAAAGTTCTCGATGATATTTCGGCAGCAACGAAAGCCATGGCGCGCGAGCTGAAAGTGCGAGGCCTGATGAATGTGCAATTCGCCGCCAAAGGCGACGACGTTTACGTCTTGGAAGTAAATCCCCGCGCGTCGCGCACTGTTCCCTTCGTCAGTAAGGCAATCGGCGTTCCGCTGGCGAAACTGGCCGCGAAGGTGATGGTGGGCAGATCATTGCGCGAACTTGGTTTCACCAAGCAAGTCGTACCGAAACATTTCTCGGTGAAAGAAGCGGTGTTCCCGTTTCTACGCTACGAAGGCCTGGATATCTCGCTGGGCCCTGAGATGAAATCGACCGGCGAAGTCATGGGCATGGATGTTGATCTTGGCCTTGCCTACGCGAAATCGCAGATGGCTGCGCCGCCACCGCTGCCGAAAAAAGGAAAGGTCTTCATCAGCGTCAAAGACACTGATAAGGAAGCGGTGATCCCGGTCGCACGCGAGTTTGTGAAGCTGGGTTTTGAAATCATTTCCACAAGCGGAACCGCAGAAGCACTGAAGAAAGCGAAAATCAAAGTAACCAAGGTCTTCAAGATTCACGAGGGACGCCCGAACGTTCTCGACCGCATCAAGAATGGCGACATCAACTTCATTATCAACACGCCCAGCGGAAAAATTCCGCGCGAACATGAAGTGGTCATTCGCAATGCCGCGCTTGCCGCGAAGATCCCGATCATGACGACGGTGCGGGCTGCGCTGGCAAGCGCGAACGGAATCCGGTCGTTACAAAAACGAAAAGTTCAGGTGCGTAGTTTGCAGGAATACAATTCAGATGTCATGCCGAGCGAAGCGAGGGACCTCGTAAAAGCTCGTTGATCACCCTCGGTAAATCGGGTGATCCATCATTTGTTGTGAGATCCTTCACTTCGTTCAGGATGACCGCGCGTTTTATGAGATGTTGAACGTGCATTAATGAGCGTTACGATTGGCCAACATGAAACTTTTATTTTGCTGCTCCATCGCATTTACGCTTGTTGCAGCGGCAACTGCCGAAGAAAAGAAAGAAACTTCTCCTATGAGTACCTCAAACGAAGTCGCGGTGATCAAGACCAGCGAAGGTGAAATGGTCGTGCAGTTTTGGACTGATGCCGCGCCAAACACGATCGACAATTTCAAAAAACTGGCGCGCCAGGACTTCTACAACGGCACCATTTTCCATCGGATCATCAAAGGATTCATGATTCAGGGCGGCGATCCGAATTCGAAAGATGCGGCGAAGGAAAACAGCTACGGACAAGGCGGACCGGGTTACCAAATCAAGGCCGAGTTTAACGATCATCCACACGAACGCGGCGTGCTCTCGATGGCGCGCGCGTCCGATCCAGATTCGGCCGGTTCGCAATTCTTCATCTGTCTCGCGCCTATACATCGGCTCGACCATCAATACACCACGTTTGGCAAACTGATTAAAGGCGATGACGTGCTCGACAAAATCGGCAACACGCCGGTCGAGCGAAATGCACAAGGCGAAACGAGTAAACCGACAAAGCGCGTGGTGATCGAAAGCGTGAAAATCGTGCCGGCTGAGTCGGTGAAATAGCAGCTTCTCTTGTCATGTCGAGCGGAGTCGAGACATCTCTTGCTGTTGCTTTGGAATAAATTAGAGATTCTTCGACTTCGCTCGGAATGACAAACACAACGAAAATCGCGCTCATCCAGATGCGCTGCGGCCCGGAGCCGGAGAAGAATTTCGCGCGCGCGACCGAATTTGTTCGCGAGGCAGCAGGGAAAGGTGCCCAGATCGTTTGCTTTCCGGAACTTTTTCGATCGCAATATTTTTGTCAGACAGAGGATCACAAGAATTTTGAACTGGCTGAAGAAGTGCCCGGCGAATCGACAGCTGCGTTAGGCGATGTGGCACGCGAAACCGGTACGGTGATTATTGCCTCACTTTTCGAGAAACGCAGCGCCGGGGTTTACCACAACACTGCTGCGGTCATAGACACGAAGGGGAAATTCATTGGCAAATATCGCAAGATGCACGTCCCGGACGATCCGCTTTATCACGAAAAATTTTATTTTGCGCCCGGTGACCTCGGATTTCAGGCGTGGTCAACAGCGCATGGCAAAATTGGCGTCTGCGTTTGCTGGGACCAGTGGTACCCCGAGGCTGCGCGTCTCACGGCTCTGCGCGGCGCCGAGATTATTTTTTATCCAACAGCTATCGGCTGGCATCCATCGGAAAAGAAAAGCTTTGGCGCAGTGCAACATTCCGCCTGGGAAACGATCCAGCGCAGTCACGCGATTGCGAATGGCTGTTACGTCGCTGCGGCGAATCGCGTAGGTCACGAAGCGCCTCCCGGAGGCGACGGCATCGAATTTTGGGGACAAAGTTTTGTTTGCGGACCAGACGGCGAAATCATTGCAAAAGGTTCCGCGGACAAAGAAGAGATCGTGATGGCCGACGTAGAATGGGATCGGGTAAATGAGCATCGCACTCATTGGCCGTTTTTGCGTGACCGGCGCGTTGACGCTTACAGCGGACTCAAGCGGCGGATGATCGATTGACAGGCTGCTGCGAGCCAAAAGCAGGAGGCGACATATCCGCTTCTTCACTGGCTAGGTTCTGACGTAAGCCC